>Ga0209212_1000585_pt1 | contig 69227 bp, 53 predicted proteins | sample RifGroC2_FD_183996 | JGI IMG/M metagenome (GOLD analysis project Ga0209212, IMG submission 183996) | Groundwater microbial communities from Rifle, Colorado, USA - Groundwater C2 (SPAdes) (version 2) | ecosystem: Environmental > Aquatic > Deep subsurface > Groundwater | place: Rifle, Colorado...
GCTTTTGAATTCCTGCTTAACCTGATCGTTCGTGCAGTAGATGTGGGCGTCGTTCATGCACATGCCGCGCACGCGCAGAAGGCCGGACACCTGGCCCGATTTTTCATAGCGGTAGTTGTTGCCGTACTCGGCGAGCCTGTAGGGCAGGTCGCGGTAGCTTTTCGGCAGCGACTTGAATATCATGTGATGATGCGGGCAGTTCATCGGCTTCAGATAGTATTTTTCGTTTTCGTCGCCGACCATCGGCGGGAACATCGAGTCTTTGTAATAAGGCAGGTGCCCCGATGTGTGGTACAGGCCTTCTTTGGTGATCTGCGGAGTGACGACGCGCTTATATCCCTGCTTGAATTCCATTTCCTTAGCCAGTTTTTCGAGCTCTTCGCGGATGATAGTGCCGTTCGGCAGCCACAGCGGAAGGCCCACGCCTATCTCTTCGGAGATGGCGAATATCTCGAGTTCGTGGCCGAGTTTTTTATGGTCGCGCTGAAGCGCGAGCTCGCGGCGTTTCAGAAAATCGTCGAGCGCTTCTCTTGTTTCGAACATCAGGCCGTAGATGCGCGTCATCATAGGGTTCTTTTCGCTGCCGCGCCAGTACGCGCCGGCTATCCTGTCGAGTTTGAACGAGTCAGCCTTGATCTTATTGGTGGCCTCTATGTGCGGACCTTCGCACATGTCCATGAAGGTGCCGTTCTTATAAAAAGAGAAAGTGTCAATATTCTTTTCTTTAGCCAGATCTTGCAGATATTCGATTTTGAATTCCTGGCCCATTTCGCGCAGGCGCTCTACGGCCTTATCCAGCGGCAGTTCTTCGCGTTCGAATTTCTGGTTCGAGGAGACTATCTTCTTCATTTCTTTTTCGATCGATTTGAGGTCTTCTTCGCCTATCGGCTCGGGCAGTATGAAATCGTAATAAAAACCCTCTTCTATGGCGGGGCCGAATCCGAGCTTCGCGCCGGGCCTTACCCTGAGCACCGCCTGGGCGAGAATATGCGCCGTCGAATGGCGCGCGGTTTCGAGTTCGACGTTCTGATGTTTTTCCATTTTGTGGTCCATTGTAATTTCCTTCCGTTCACTTACTTATACTTATTATTTGTTACTTATTTACTCGCTTATCTGTTTATCCGCTGCCTGATAATTTATCAGGTATATTTCCAATATTTGCGGGTTTTAATTTATTAAGGATGTATTTTATCAAAAATATCTTAAATTGTCAAATTACAACGCTTTCTGATTCATTTTCAACCTATTATGTTTCCGATAAAATTTTAGCCTTCATTGGTTTTTGTGATTTTATAAATTCCGTTATTATCAATAACGTTTTTTCCTTATCAATTAATTATTTAAGATGCGGATCGTGTTTTTTTATGTAGTCGAGAATTTCTTTGGCGGCCTCCGAATAAGCCACGATCTTATCGTAATCGAGCGGAACGTTGTTTAAATATTGAAGCACCAGAGCGTCGCCGTAATGAGTTTTCGGCAGTATGCCCGAAAAAAAGAAATTAAGCGGTTCGATCTGTTCGCACATAAAGTGAGTATTCGGATCTTCGAGATTTAAAAACAGCGTTATCGAGGCGATATGCTTCATACACAGATCCCTTAAAATCACCTTTAATTCCTGTAGTATGTCTGAACCGTATTTAACTACTATTATCTCGGCGGTTTCTTCGGTCGCGTACACCCTTGTATAAATCACCGATTCTTTATATTCGAAGACAGGCGCGCCGGTTTCAGGTTTTAAAAAATTATTTTCAGCGCCTATGTTTTTATAAAGCTTTTCAAGCATCCGCCTGTGGGCGTCCGGCGCGTATATTTTTACCGGTTCAGGTTTCTCGGTATATTTAAAGCCCAGAACGACGCTTATTCTCTGAGTGCTGTCGCTTTCTATTCCTTTGAATTCCCATGTGGCGGGGCTTGTTGCCAGCTGTATTCCGCAGTCGTTGAGGCCGCATTTAAGGATGGTTTTTTGCGTGAACGGATGGTTGGCCACGGAGTATGAGTAAATACCGAGAAGTTTATTTTTTTGAGGCAGGCTGAAAAGGCAGTCGGTGAGTCTTGTCAGACAGCCCTGGCCGCGGTATTCGGGGTTGACGAATACGAAGGTGTATTCGGCGACCGGCGAGCCCGGCTCGGGATAATGAAGCGCGGCGTGGCCCATGAATTTGCGGTCTTTAGTAATGGCTACCACCGATACCAATTCGCCGGTTTTATTCATTTCGACTATCTGGTCGGGATAGTAAATATGCTCGTCAAAAAAGGTATAGCCGTGTGATTTATAAGCGCCTTTGGATATTTCGATGGATTCGTGCGGCTGCATCGGCCTTACCTCGTATTCTATCTTTTCGGTAATAGGCCTGGTTCCTTCACCTGCAGGCGTTTCCGGAGTGAGTTCGGCCGGCGGGAAATAATCTTTGATGTTTTTGGCGGGCAGAAATTTAATTAAATGAGTTTCTTTACCTTCATTTCCGAGGTTGTTAAACAATACTTCGTCCATCGATTTTTTAAGAAGAAAAGTTCCGAGCCCCGTCGTCTGGGCGTCGTTTACGTCCAGGCCGGGATTATACTCGGGGACCTGCTTTGGATCGTATGGAATGCCCTTTTCTTTGAGGATAATTTTCATGCCTAACGGAATTTTTTCGCATATTATGTCGAAGGTGTTCATTTCGTTCGACTCAAAAGCATGCTTGATTATGTTTGTGACGCCTTCTTCGAGGGCGAGTTCTATTTTATAGATGTCCTCGCCGGTGAATCCGAACATGATAGAGGCCTCTCTGACGCATTTCTGCGCGATCGGAAGATAAGTGACCTCGTTTGGAATGGTCAGTTTTAAATATCCCGGGTTTGCCATTTACGTTACCTCCTGATTTTTGCTTTATAATAAGATAAACTTTTTGTTAAGGTTCGCTTCATTGATTTATACTGCCGGCGTCATAAACAATTTTGCCTCTGAATATAGTTTTTTGCACCTTAACCCGGTCGATTGAAAAAAGGTCTATATCGAATAAATTATTATCGAGTATGACCAGGTCGGCGTCTTTACCGGTTTCGATACTGCCGCTGATATTTTCATTAAAAGTCGAGTAAGCGCCGTTAATGGTGAACGCCCTTAAAATTTGCCTGATAGAAACGCGTTCAGCTATGTCAGCCGCTTTTTTTTCGTCGCCGCGGCCGTTTTTAACCGCGTAATCCTGATAGTGCGAAGGCGAGCTGTCGTCGCGCGTAACGGCTATTTTAACGGCGCGCATTGCGTTCGGATAAACAGTGACCGGATAATCGGAGGAAGCGGTTACCGTGACGCCTGATTTAAAAAACGAGCCAATGGGCTGCTGGTGCCACGCGCGTTCGCCGAGTTTCGGCAGATCGATTTTTTCCCAGACCGAAGGCATTTTAAAAGCCCAGTAAGGCTGCACGTTGGCTATAACGCCGAGTTCGCGGAACCGCCTGTAATCGCCCTGCGACACTAATTGAAGGTGCGTTATGGTGTTACGGTAATCGCCGCGGCCGACGGCCGTTTCCGCCGCCGCGAGCGCGTCGAGAACTTTGCCGGTGGCGGCGTCGCCGATTGAATGCACGTGCAGCTGAAGGCCTTCTTTATTGGCTTGAATAAAAGCTTGCGTTAAAATTCCGGCGTCCCATAAAAAAATACCGCGTTCTCCGGGGCCCTTTCCGCCTTCGAGGTAAGGCTCGTGCAGATAAGCGGTGCCGTGCTCTACGACGCCGTCGACGAATATTTTGATTATATTGTTTTTTACCAGCGGACAGTCGTGAGCGCTCCTGATTTTTTTTAATTCGTCGAATTGATCGTTTAGCGGTTTGTCCGGATAAAATACGAACGATCCGCTGACGCGCATATTTAATTCGCCGCTTCTGCTCAAGGCCGCTAAACATTCGGCCGGGGCGTCGATGGCTAATATTGCGGTATAGCCGTAGCCGTGCATCATTTTTTGAAATTCTTTGACGGCCTGAAGTATTTCGCCGCCGCTGAATTCTTCGAATTTAATGAGCTCCATGGCGGTTTCTTTTAATATTCCCCACGGCAGGCCGGTTTCAGGATCTATTTCGATCACGCCGCCCCCGTGCGGTTTTGTCTGTGATGTAATGCCGTTGATTTCGAGGGCTTTGCTGTTAAGCCAGCAGCCGTGAAGGTCGTTGAAAGTTATAATGACGGGTTTATCAGGGCATATATTATCGAGCCGCTCTTTTTTTGGCCCGCGCAGAAGTTCTTCGCCTGAAAATATATCGGGTGACAGTCCGCCGCCGTAATAAATCAGCTTATCCGGCCGGGCTTTTATATAATCTGATATTGTTTTTAAGGCGTCTTCGGGTTTTTTCGAATCGTACAGGTTGATGTGATAAAGTTCGGTGAGTTTAGCGCCCGGCATATGTATATGAGTGTCCCAGAGGCCCGGAAGAACCATTTTACCGTTAAGGTCGATAACTTCGGTAGCGGGGCCCGTGAAATTTTTAACGCCTTGATCATCGCCGGTATAAATTATTTTACCGTCTTTAACCGCGGCCGCTTCGACTATGCTGTCAAAAATATCCGCGGTGTATATCACGCCGTTTTTCAAAACCAGCTCGCTCATATTTTTCCTTTAATTATAATGCGGGATCGTTGATCGTGTTTGATTATAATCGATTGCCGTTTATTATTCAATATTTATTTGATATATTTATTTTTTCAAATAAAAAACGGGCGGCCGGAGTCAGGTTTCTAATTCAAAACCGAGCTCCGGCCGCGCCGTTCGAGTATTGCGAAGAGAACTTAACGCCGCGTATTATTTTTTATCGACGCGGTAGATGTTAACGCCGTTTTCGCCGCACGCGGCGACTAAATAACCGGCTTTATATTCGATATGATTGACGGAGAAAATTCTGTTGTCGTAAATGCTGCCTTCAAGTTTATGAAAGCCGGTGATCTCGGCGAACGGGTCGCTGTCTTTAGATTTGATGTTGAGTTTTAACACTCTGAAGCCGTACTCGCCGTTGGCGACGAATGCCAGGCCGTTGTCCTTCACCTGTGAATTATCGTTGGTCTCGGAGTTGTTGTCGTAGGAGACGCTGTTGGTGTTATAGTTTGCGCCCGCGGGGTTTTCAAGTTCGTAAACGGTTTCGGCCGCGCCGCCCTTTAACTTGAGCACCTTCATTCCGAGCTCTGAAAGGCCCAGAAACGCTATGGCGTCTTCGTCGCCGAATATTTTTCCGTTCGAGTTGTACATGCCGACGGTGGCTTTGTGGTATGCCGAAAAACCCGGAATGCTTATGGGAGAAAAAACTGAATATTGGTCGCTGAACACTAAAAGCCCCGCTTCACGCGTGCTGTCCGTATTGCCCGCGAGCGCGGCCAGGCCGTCTTTATATGAGACGATGTCGCGGACGTCGGGATAGCTCATGAATCCGACTTCGTAAAGCGATTCGTCGAGCACCGAGATGCCGCCGTCCTTCGCGCCGACGCCGACGTAGTAATTATTCCCTTTTTTAGCGACGCCCGTAGCGGCGTAACTCGGCAGATGCTTTATGCTCGAGTAAACTTCTTCGGCGTTGATGGCGCTGAGTTTGATCATGCCGACGGCCGCGGGCGTGGTGAAACCCCACGTGTCGGGATTGGCTGAAACGCCGAACAGCAGACGGTTACCCTGTTCGTCTAAAAACAGGCAATTGATGTCGGCGTCTTTAAACTGGATCTCGTTGAGCACGCTCGGATTGTCTTTGTTCGATATGTCGACAACCTGGATGGCGCCCGCGAAGGTCTCGCCTGCGACATTGTATGAAATATAGGCCTTGCTGCCCCTGATGATGATATCGTTAGCCTGCACCGCGCGGCCTTCGACCATTACGGGCATCGCGCGCGCGACGTAGGTTATGTCGTAGTCGAATTTAGCCGCGGCGCGGTTTAAGCCGGGCGCGCCAGTTTCGCTTGTGAGCGTCACGGGGAGGTTTTTAGGCACTATAGAGCTTCCGCCCGAATAGACGGTGATATTGCCTTTAGAACTGACCGATGACACGCTGGAAGAATCGCCAGTTAAGCCGCTTCCACCGCCGGAACATCCGGCGAATGCGAACGACGCGGCGAGCAATAACAGCAAAACATAACGATTAAAGAAAGACTTTCTCATTAAAACCACTCCAATATTAAATTTGATTTTTTGAAGACCGGCGGCCGGCGTGAATCACAGATCATAAAGTTACGAAGCCGGCGGATGACTGTAAATAATAGCATAGTCTACCATTTTAGTCTTAAAAAGTCAACATAAACTCACATGGAAACTTCTTACTGAAAAGTGATTTGACTTAAATTTTTATTTGTGTTATATTTAGCGGCGTGAATTTATTCTCGCACATTTATTGTAATAATAATATTTAACATAGATGAAAACCATATACGGGATAGAAAACTACATAAATTCCGGAAGACCGGTTTTTGCCGCCATGGGCGCTTTCGACGGCATCCATTACGGCCATACCCGCCTTATAAAACAGGCGGCGGAGGCCGCGCATAAAAACGGCGGCGAGGCGGTCGTGCTTACGTTCAAGCCTCATCCGCGGTGCTTTATTTCTTCGGACAGGCGTTTCGAACTTATTACGACCTACGCCCGCAAAGAAAATATAATATCCGAGCTCGGCGTCGATACGATGGTGGTCGTCGATTTCAACGAAACGATATCCCACATGCCGCCCTCGGAATTTATAGAGGAATTTCTCGTCAAAAAGTTAAAGGTGAGCGAGGTTTTCATCGGCTTCAATTTTTACTTCGGCGCTAAACGCGCCGGAAACGCCGAAACGCTCGAAAGCGCCGGCGCGAAATACGGCTTCAGGGTCAACGTTTTAAGTCCGATAGAGATAGGCAATTTTGTGGTTTCTTCGTCGAAGATACGTCTTCTTATAGATACCGGCGCCGTCGACGAGGTCATTAAATTCATGGGCCGCCCGTTCGAACTTTCCGGCAAAGTCGTCCACGGCGACGGGCTGGGGCGAAAACTCAACATTCCAACGGCGAATATCGAAGTGCCCGACGAAGGCATAATGATACCTAAAATTGGAGTTTACGCCGTAAAATGCAGAGTGAGGGGCGAAGTCCTCAACGCCGTCATGAATATAGGCACAAGGCCCACCATCTACGAAAAGAAATCGACGATAGTGACGCTGGAACTGCATATAATAAGCTACAATGGCGATATTTACGGCGAGACCGTCGACGCGTATTTTATAAAGCGGCTCCGCGACGAGAAGAAATTCGTCGATTTCAAGGCGCTATGCGCGCAGATCGAAGCCGATATCAACTCGGCGTCCGAATATTTCGACGAATTCTCTAATATATAAAAGGGATTTGAAAATGAGCGATAACAACGAGATCAACGGCAATTTGAATTCCGCGAATACCGCCGGAATCGAGCTCCGGCCGGGCGCTCCCGCCTCCGGCAAAGGCTCCGATAACAGCAGCGGCTTTGTTCCCGCCTCCGGCGAAAAACTGATGCACTTTAACGCCAAAAAGAGCATCGCCAATAAACTCATACTTTATATAACCCTTCTGGTCTTCGGCATCATCGCGGCCACTTCCGTCTATATAGCCCGCCAGCAGCAGATACTTCTGATCAATAAGATGATCGAGAAGGCCGAATACCTCAATAACCTTCTGCTTGTCAGCTTCAGCGAAGCGATACTATCCAATCAGCTCACTACATTGCAATATTCGGTCGAGGACGTCAAGCGCAACGATTCCGACGTGGTTTTATGCGAGGTTTACGACCTCGACGCGCGCTGCATCGCATCCTCCATCGACGCCAACCGCGGCGTTATAAAGTCCGACGACGGCGTCAATAAGGTCTCGCACGATCTTATCGTTAATTCAATGAAAACGTCATCCACGCAGCGTAATTTCATATCAGACGGCGGCCATTTCGAAGTCGCCGTTCCGCTTGTCATAAGTAAAACCGTCAAGGGCAGCCTTATTGTGCGCTACTCGCTCGACAAGGTACATAAGGAAATAATGAATTCCTACATTCACTCCGTGCTGATATGCGTCATCGCGATCATCATCGGATGGATAATCTCGGTATTCATGAGCCGCAAGATAACCACGCCCATATTCGATCTGGCGCGCGGCGCGAACGAGATACTCAACGGCAACTACGATTATAAAATCTCAAAAATATCCGACGACGAAACGGGAATAATATCCACCGCGTTCAACTCCGTCACAAGCTCGCTCACGCTCAAGATCAAGCAATTGAGCGAATACTCTGAAAACCTTGCGCGCACCAACGCCGAGCTCGACAAAAAGATCAGCGAGATGAAATCGCTGCAGGACCTCGGAAAGATCATAAGCTCCATATTCAATCTCGAAGAACTGCTGCGCGCCATAATCCAGAACGCGACGATAGTTATGAAAAGCCGCCGCTGCTCGATAATACTGGTCAACGACAAGACGGGCGACCTTTACATTAAAGTGGCGAAGGGCATGGACGAGGCCGGCGATTTCACCGAAAATATTAAACTCAAAACGGGCGGGCTTATAACCGATTACTGCATTAAACAGAAGCAGTCGCTGCTTGTCACCGATGTCGAGACCGACGACAGGTTTCCCGAAGCCAAGGACGCGCGCTACAAAACTAAATCGTTCATAGCCGTTCCGCTGGTCATCAACGACCGCGTGATAGGCATGATATCCATAACCGAAAAATACAACTCCGACATTTATAACGGCTCCGACCTCCAGCTACTGCAGATATTCGCCAATCAGGCCGTCATCGCCATCGAGAACGCCCGCCTTTACGAGCGCCTCGTCGTGCGCGAAAAGCTCGAGCGCGAACTCGAGATCGCCCACAATATTCAGATGAGCATGATGCCCCAGAAATATCCCGACATCAAAGGTATTTCGATCGCCGGCATCGCCATACCCGCTAAAGAGGTCGGAGGCGACTATTATGACTTCCTGCCAGTATCCGAGGCAAAGGTCGGCATAACCATAGGCGACGTTTCCGGAAAAGGCGTTCCCGCGGCCCTTATGATGGTCATGATCCACTCGATACTGCGCGCCAAGGTAATGAGCGAGCACAACCCGAAGGATATCGTGCTCGAACTGAATAAATTCATGCTCAACGAGCTCGAACCGCGCATGTTCATTACGCTTTTTTATATGATACTCGACGTCGACAATAAAACGCTCAAATATACCAATGCCGGCCATAACTATCCAATGGTGTTCCACGCCGATAACCTCGAAGTAGATTCTCTCAAGGATGGCGGCCTGCTGCTCGGCGTATTCGAGGCCCCGCTATACGACGAAGGCGAGTATCAGCTCAATCCCGGCGACGTGGTCGTCATGTACACCGACGGTATAGTAGAGGCTATGAACGAGAAAGACGAAATGTACGGCTACGAACAGTTCTGCGAGTTCGTGCACGGCATTAAAAATAAAAAAGCCGACGAGATCAAAGAAGATATCCTTGAAGAAATGAGAAGGTTCATGGGCGAAGCGCCGCAGTACGACGACCTGACGCTTATCGTCGTCAAGGTCGAAAAAGAGGCGGCCGCTGAAACCACGTAATAAAAAGTGAAGAATTGAAAGTATAAAGCGGAGAGTCAGGGACTGGTAAAACAGTAGTTCCCGGCTCTCCGCTTTTCATTTTTCTATATTAATTGCTGACGCTGTGAAACGATATCAGTATTTATTTATCTCGTCGATTAGCATTCTCAGCCTGCCGTAGTTCCTGCGGTTGAAGTTGAAGACCAGCCGCGGCATCAAGGCCAGCTCGCTGTCGTTTTCTTCTTCAGGAAGGGCGCCCGACTGTATCAGCGAGCCGCTGACTATTATGGCCGCAAATTTTTCGTTGAGTGAGGCGAGCCCGGTGTCGGGAATTTTGCGTTGCATCCTGATCGAAAGCAGCTCGCCGACGAATCTTATCGAATGGTAGTTCTTATAGAAATTATTGACCTCGTCGACCGCTTCGTCCGCGCTGTAAACGATCTTGTACAGGGCGAGGTCTTCTTCTGAAACGAGGCCTTCGGAGAGCATCTCGGTCTTTATGAACTCGTCGAGTTTTTTCCAGTAGTTGCCTCCCGGCGGCTCGAGCATGACCACGGGAAGAGGGTTGCTCTTTCCGGTCTGAAGCAGGGTGAGCAGCTCGAAGCCTTCGTCGAGCGTGCCGACGCCGCCGTGGCAGAGGACGATGGCGTTCGTTTCCTTGGCGAACGCGAGCTTTCTGGCGAAGAAATATTTGAATTTGAGCACCTTGTCTTTTGCGATGTGCGGATTGGGATCGTATTCGAACGGAAGGCGGATCGAAACTCCAAAACTTCTGTCGGGGCCCGCGCCCTCGTTTCCAGCCTGCATGATGCCGGGGCCGGCGCCGGTTATTATCATATAGCCGAGGTCGGCAATCTTGCGCGAAAATTCGAGCGCTATTTTGTAATTCGGATTGTCGGGCTTTGTTCGCGCCGAGCCGAAGACCGACACTTTTTTTACGCCGCGGTATTTCGAGAACATCATGAATGCCCGGTACACTTCTTTCAGCGAAGCGTTCAATATCTTCATATCGAGGCGGCTGATGCCCGGATTGAGCATCTTGAAACTGGTTACTATCAATTCACGCGCCAGGTCGGTGTTTTCGCCCGAGCCGAACTCGGCGACCAGTTCCGCGATCTTATTGTCCAATAATTCGTTTCCGGTGGTATAATTTCGGTTTATTATCCTGTCTTTCATATTTTCAACTCCTGATCAGCGGATGCTTTCAATGATATCCGCGATATTATCGCAGTCTATTTTATCGTAGGCGAGGGCGCTTTCGACTTTAATGCCGCCGGTCTCGACCCTTCTGAGGGCGCTCATGTGGCACGGCACGCCGATGGCGGCGCCTATGTCGTGGCACAGCGACCTTATATAGGTGCCTTTCGAGCACCTGACGACGAAGCTGAGTTTGAAACCTTCCAGCTGCGCGTCGTATGAAGGCTTATCGGGGCCTGCGGCCTCGATGGAATAAATCGTGCATTTTCTCTTTTCGCGCTCTACCGTTATATTTTTTCGCGCCAGTTTATAAAGCGGGAGCCCGTCTTTTTTGATCGCCGAATACATCGGCGGCTCCTGCATTATCTCGCCCTTAAACGAGGCGAGCGCGCCGGCGAGTTTATTTAAATTGTCGGGCGAGTCGTAATAATCGCTTCCGAGCGGAATTTTATCGGCGGGCTCACCCGTCGCATCGTAGGAATCGGTAGAATAACCTATGAAAAGCTCCGCTATATAAGTTTTATCCATATTCAGAAAATCGGACGACCTTTTAGTGCCGCCGTTGATAAGTATTATTAACAGGCCCGTCGCGATCGGATCGAGTGTGCCGGCGTGCCCTATCTTTTTGAGCTCGGCTATCCGCCCGCTTTTTTTAAAAGCGGCCTTGATTCTTCTGATTATGTCAAAAGAAGTCACGCCCGCTATTTTATCGATGGGAAGGATCCCGTCTTTCAGGATGGCCGGTGAAGATAATATATTCTGCATATTTAATATGTTTAATGTTTAAGATTAATTTTTAACGTAATCGCGGATGTAATCACGGAACTCGAAAATAACTCTGTTGACGGCGTCTTCGAGTGTAGCGTCGAGAACCATTCCGGAGGCTTTTTTGTGCCCGCCGCCCTGGTATTTAAGGGCGAATTTCTGTACGTCGACGCTGTTGCGCGCGCGCAGGCTGAGTTTGATCTTGCCGTCGTGCAGGTCGCGGAAAAGTATCGCCACTTCTATGGTTTCGATCGACGTGAGGTTGTTTATGACGTTTTCAAGATCGTCCGAGTTCGCGCCGCATTCATCGATAACCTCTTTGGTGGCCGTTATCCAGCCTATTTTTCCGCTCGGGTCGAATTTAAGCGTGGACAGGACCTTGCCCATGAGAACGATCTTCGCAGCGCGGTTCGAAAAATAAACCTTCTGCGATATTTTCTCGGGTGATGCCCCCAGCGCGATCAATTCGGAGACCGCCTTCATCGCCGATGCGGTCGTGTTCTGGAACTGGAAGCCGCCGGTGTCGGTCATGACGCCGACGTAGAGCGCTTCCGCTATTTCCGGCGTGATCTTCACGCCGATGTCAGTTAAAAGATTATATATGATTTCGGCCGTCGACGAATAAGATGAATCGACGAAACTTATGTCGCCGCAGTTTTCGGTCTTGACGTGATGATCGATGTTTAAGACAAGGCCCGTATATTTTCTAAGGTCGACCGTTTCGCCGACCCTTTTGAGGCTGCCGACGTCGAGCACCATTGCGCAGTCGAAGCAGGGTCTTTCTTCGTCGAGTTTTTTGAACTCGACGATCCGCTCGGAGCCGGAGATGAATTTATAGATGTGCGGCACCGGCGAAACGAGGGCGAGAGTTACGCTCTTTCCCAGAAGCTCGAGGCCCGCGCCAAGCGCGACCACAGAGGCAATGTTGTCGCCGTCGGGATTTATATGCGAGGTTATCAGGACGTGTTTAAGCGAGCTTAATTTTTCGACGATCTTAGAGTAATTTTCATCAATAATTTTTGACATTTCGATTATTTATCGCTCTCTTTCTTTTCGTCTTCGCCGTCCGGACCGGCCGGTACTTCAGGCCCTCCGTCTTTTTCCTTCTTTTCATCCCCGATCTTTTTAAGTATGCCGTATATGCGCTCGGCGTTATCGAACGATTCGTCGAGGAAGAATTTCAGGGTCGGAATATAACGCATGGTGATGCGCGGTTTCAGTTTCACTCTTATGAAGTTGGCCGCTTCGTTCAGGGCTTTTCCGGTCGTCTGTTCTCTGGCCCTGTCGCCGACGACGCTGTAGTAAACCCTCGCGGTCTGAAGGTCTTTTGAGACCTTCACCTCGGTGATCGTCACGAATTCGGATATGCGAGGATCTTTGACTTCGTGCTTTATTATATTAGATAATTCGCGGGTCAATAACGCGCCGACCCGTTCGACTCTGTGTTCCATAAAATGCCGTCCCCTGCAGTAATATTAATTGTACGATAATTCCGGACTTCCGGCCCGCCGGTTTGAAACGGCGGGCCGGCCCGAGCTATTGCAATGCGTCTTTTATTTTTTCTGGGCGCTTGCCGTCGCGGCGCCAGGTTCCGAAGGCTTGACTTCCTGCATTTCGAAGGCTTCGAGTATGTCGCCTTCTTTGATGTCGTTGAACTTGTCCATGCCTATGCCGCATTCGAGGCCGTTGGTAACTTCTTTAGCGTCGTCTTTGAAGCGCTTCAGCGATTTCAGCTTGCCTTCGTATATTTCTATACCGTCGCGTACGATCCTTATAGTAGCGTCCCTGGTGATCTTGCCGTCTTTGACCTGGCATCCGCCGATGGTGCCGATGTGAGATATCTTGTAGACCAGCTTGACCTCGGCGCGTCCGAGAACGACCTCTTTGTAGGTCGGATCGTACATGCCGACCATTGCCTGTTGTATCTGGTCGATCGCGTCGTATATTATGCGGTAGACCTTCACGTCGACCTTCTCAGTTTCGGCAAGCTTTTCGGCGAGGGCCGAAGGCCTTACGCGGAAGCCGATGATAAGCGCGTTCGACGCGGCGGCGAGCAGTATGTCGTTTTCGGTTATCGCGCCGACGTTGCTGTGTATGATATTTATTCTTACCTTTTCGTTGGAGAGCTTTTTAAGCGAGTCGGAGAGGGCCACTATGGAGCCCGCTACGTCGCCTTTTATGATTATGTTCAGATCTTTCACTTTGCCGTTCTGGATTTCGGAGAACAGCTCGGAAAGCGAGATGTGCTTTTTAAGTTTCATGCGTTCTTCGCGCATCGCGACCTGGCGGTGGGCCGCTATTTCGCGCGCGACCTTCTCGGAGGTGACGACCTTGAGTTTGTCGCCGGCCAGAGGGACTTCGTCGAGGCCGGTGATCTCGACCGGCATCGAAGGCGTCGCTTTCATTATTTTGGTTCCACGGTCGTTTGCCATGCCTCTTATTTTACCGCATGTGCAGCCGACTATTACGGCGTCGCCGACCTGGAGCGTGCCCTTCTGAATGAGAACTGTAGCCACCGGCCCGATGCCCTTGTCGAGCCTCGATTCGATGACTGCTCCCATGGCCTTTCTTGTAGGATCGGCCTTGAGCGAGCGCATTTCAGAGACGAGCAGTATCATTTCGAGAAGGCCGTCTATGTTGATGCGCTGTTTAGCCGATACTTCGACGCAGACGGTGTCGCCGCCCCAGTCTTCAGGCACTAGGCCGTGCATGGTGAGCTGTTTTTTGACGTTGTCGATATTGGCGCCGGGTTTGTCTATTTTATTGATGGCGACGATTATCGGAATTTCAGCCGCTATGGCGTGATCTATAGCTTCGATCGTCTGCGGCTGGACGCCATCGTCCGCCGATACGACCAGTATCGCTATGTCGGTTACTTTCGAGCCGTGGGCGCGCATCTGGGTGAACGCTTCGTGGCCGGGCGTATCTAAAAAGGTGATTCTCATGCCGGAGCCGGGAAGGTCGACCTGGTAGGCGCCTATGTGCTGGGTGATGCCGCCGTCTTCGCTTTCGACGACGTTGGTTTTACGGATGGCGTCGAGCAGCGAGGTTTTTCCGTGATCGACGTGGCCCATGATAGTTACGATAGGCGGGCGGGCGATCATCTTGGAATGGTCGTCGGCCTCTTCGGCCATCTGGCTTTCGGCTTCGGCCGTGAGCAGTTTTACGCTATATTTATATTCTTCGGCTATTTTTACGACTATTTCGATAGGCAGCCTCTGGTTGACGTTCATTATGCCAAAATTCATCAGTTTTTTGATGACATCGATACGCTGCAGTTTGAACAGGTCGCAGACTTCTTTTACTGAAAGAGGGCCTTCGATGGTAACGACCTTCTTTTCTTCGGCCGGCTGTTCGGGTGAAACTGCGGTTTTGGGAATTTCTTTTTCGGCCGGAGGCGCGACGTGCGGTTTAGGCGGCTGCTGGGGTTCGGCCGGTTTTACGGGCGTAGCCGGAACATGCTGCTGCGGAGGCGTGACATGCTGCTTAGGCTGCTGCTGGGGTTCGGCCGGTTTTACCGGCGTAGCCGCCGGCACGTGCTGTTTCGGCGCGACGTGCTGCTGCGCGGGCGTGACATGCTGCTTAGGCGGCTGCTGGGGTTCGGCCGGTTTTACGGGCGTAGCCGTCGGCACGTGCTGCTTTGGAGGTTCCTGCGGTTTAGGCGGCCCCGGCACATGGTGCTGCTGCGCGGGCACGTGCGGTTTAGGCTGCTGATGCGGCTCCTGAGGCTTTACGGGCGTCGCGGGCACATGCTGTTTTACCGGTTCCTGCGGTTTAGGCGGTCCCGGCACATGATGCTGCTGCGCGGGCACGTGCGGTTTAGGCTGCTGATGCGGCTCGGCCGGCTTCACCGGCGCCGGCTTAACGGCTTCTTTTTTACTCTCCGTCGCTCCGCCCTGCTCTTTCTTTAAATAATTTTCGAAAGCTTCTACCATGGCCGAGTCCATAGCTTTAAAATGCGACTTGACGTCGAAGCCGAGGTTTTTAAGAACTTCCATTATCTTTTTGCTCGGTATATTTTTTTCCGTGGAATACTCGTGAATTCTCTTGTTACTCAAATAAGCTCACCTCCCCGAAGTTTTTCGGTTATTCAGAATTATTTTTGGTTTCGGTATTTTCAGTGGTCATAGTTTCAACATTTTCAACATTCTCAGCAGTTTCAATGTTTTCAACATTTTCAATATTTTCGGCCGTTTCAACATTTTCAACGGTTTCGCCCGCGGACTCTTCCGCCCTGCTCTGGTTTATAGCGGCGTTACCGTCCATTAATTTGTTAAGATGTTCCTTGTATTGCGATTCGCTTTTTATGTCGATCTTGTATTTGGTAAGCTGGGCCGCCAGGCGCACATTCTGGCCGTCCTTGCCGATAGCCAGAGAAAGCTGAGTATCGGGCACGACGACTAAAAATCCCTTTCCGCCCTCTATCGGGTTGACCGATATGACCTTCGCCGGCGACAGTGCGTTGGAGCAGTAGATCGAAGCGTCTTCGTCCCAGCGGATGATATCTATTTTTTCGCCCATGAGCTCGGAGACTATCTCTTTTATGCGCGAGCCTTTAAGGCCTACGCAGGCGCCGATGGGGTCGATCTTTTTGTCGCTGCACGCCACTGATATTTTCGAGCGGGAACCGGCTTCGCGCACAGATGCTTTTATTTTAACTATGCCTTCGTTGATCTCGGGGATGTAATATTTGAAAAGGCCTTCCAGAAAGTCGTGTGAAGCCCTGGTGACGATTATCTCGAGGCCCTTGGCGTCTTTGCGCACATCGTAAATGCAGACTTTTACGGGATTTCCGACCTTGAAAATTTCGCGGCCTATCTGCTCTTTTTCAGGAAGAGTAGCTTCGAGCTTGCCGAGCGATATCAGAACTTTTTTCTTTTCTATTTTCTGCACGTTGCCGGTGACGAGGATTCCTTTTTTCTTCATGTATTCTTCGAACTGGATCTCGCGTTCGGCCTCTTTGAATTTCTGCATTACGACCTGTTTGACCGTCTGAGCGGCTATCCTGCCTATGTCTTCGGGCGGGATCTCGACCTCGAGGGTTTCGTTTATGACGGCGTCAGGCTTTATTTTCTGGGCCTCGCTGATGGTGATGCCGTTTCTTTGCAATATGCCGTCTTCTGTCACCATCCTGCACCAGAAAACCTTGATGTCGTTTTTGTCTTCGTCGATTACGACCTTCAGGTCTTTAGACGAGCCTAATTTTTTGCGATAGGCGGTGATCAGGGCCTGTTCGATAGCCGAGTAAATAATCTCTTTGGCTATTCCTTTTTCATCGATTATCTGCTTGATCGCCACGAAAAATTCTTTGGGTTTCATCGGGGCCTCCTTGTATTTATAATTTATTTTTATACAAAAAATAAAATAAAAAAACTTAAAAAAACCTGATAAACTTAAAAAACTAAAAAAGAAATTTTTTTAAAAGTGTATCTTGACGGAAGTTTTAGACACCGCTGAAAGCGGGATCGTGATATGCGAAGGCACTTCGACCGCGGGCGCGTCCTTTTTCTTTTTTTTGAGGTATTCCGCTATTTTCTTGTCGCCCATTTCCGTAAGTTCGATGCATATGGCCGAGGCTTCGCCCTGTTCGTAAATAATTTCCCTGAGCACGCCGCTGAATTTAAAAAAATCGTTTATTTTTTTATTGAGTCTGACCTCGAGTTCTATGCCCATATTGGCCTCGTAGTCTTCGGCGGACGCGAAGGCCCTGCCGAGCCCGAAAGACGCCACTTCGATGGTGTAGTCTATTTCTTCGGCGTTGAAGCGCCTGCCGATTTCTTCTTCGATAAGTTTGGTCACTTTGATGCAATCGCCGTGCGTGATGCCGTCTTTAACGTCGTTTTTTTTGAATTTGTCTATGACGAATTTCAAAACGAGGGTGCGGCCGTGGCTGATGGTGGCCTGATTGAACTCTACGAGCCTGAATCCGGCTTCTTTAATGGCCGGCTTTGCGTCTTCGACGATCTCATTAATACTGTCTTTTATCACTTTTACATGCCTTCCTGTTATTTTAGTAGGGGGTCGGGGGCGTTTTAATAATGCCCTGTATAAAAGAAAAAGTGGACTTCATACGCCCACTAACAAAAAAAAATATTTCATTTGGCTGATTTTTGGACATTATAACATAAAGAAAAAAATAAATCAAGTGCCTTTATATATTTTTTACAAATATATGGCAATAGTTGATTTTTTATCTTATGAGCGTGGATGCTTCTATGTCGAAATATTCGCAAAGCTCCTGAAAATCGTCTTCGCTTATATCGCCGGACAGGATATTTTCGCCGCTGTGCTTGTCGCGGAAAAAATTATCGTCTTTGAGCGAATCGTCAAGAAATTCTCTGATTTCCTTGAGCGAAATTTTCGATATCAGATCGTCGAAAATATTTTTCTTTCCGAGGTGGATCTTCATGTGAACGAGTTCGGTCTGCTCCACCCACTTGATTGTGATTCTGATCATTAAATTAAAAACTCCTCGTTTATAAGCGTTTAAAAAATTATAGCATACTTTCGTCAAATTTAAAAGCATAATTTTCAACCGCGCTTAAATTATATAAATTTTTCATTTGAGTAATCAAATAACTTGAAAATTTAATTAAAATTTAGTAAACTTTAAAACCGTAACGAGCGTTTCAACGGAGGGCAGACATGGAAAAAGGCTTGAAAATAGCTATAGGCTCCGATCATGGCGGGGCCAGACTGAAGAACGAGATCGTCGAATTTATAAAAAAAGAACTCAAGACCCACTCGGTCGAAGATTTCGGTGGCGCGGAATGCGTTTCCAGCGATTATCCCGACATGGCGGCCGCCGTATGCGAAAAGGTAGCCTCGGGCGATTACGACATAGGCATACTGGTCTGCGGAACCGGCCAGGGCATGGCAATCTATGCGAACAAAGTAAAGGGTATAAGGGCGGTCTGCGTGACCGATCCGACCGTTGCGCGCTTCACCAGGGAGCATAATGACGCCAACGTCGTGTGCCTGGGCGGGCGCATCACCGGATTCGAGATCGCGGCCGACATAGTCAAAACTTTTATCGGTACTGAATTTGCCGGCGGGCGGCATCAGAGAAGGGTGGATAAGATAAATGACCGTGAAAAAAAATAAGGCGGAAAAGCAATCTAACACTGACAGCGGGATATGCGTCAGAAAGAACATATCGAAGGGCGAACTTGTCGTCGTCGAGCATCCCCTGATAAAGCATAAAATTACGCTGCTTCGCAACAAAGATACCCGCGTCAACGTTTTCCGCGATCTGGTCGAAGAGGTTTCGACGCTGATCGGCTTTGAGGCGACCGCCGATTTTCCGCTTTATGAGGTCGAGGTCGAAACGCCCGTGGCGAAGACCTTCGGATGTAAGATAGAAGGCAAGAAGGTGGCGATAGTGCCCATACTCAGGGCCGGCGTATCGATGATAAATGGCCTTTTAAGGCTGATGCCGCTGGCTAAGATAGGCCATATAGGCATTTACAGAAACCCCGAGACCTTCGAACCGGTCGAATATTTTTGCAAACTGCCGACCTCTATATCCAAGCGCGCGGTGCTCCTTTGCGACCCGATGCTCGCCACAGGCGGTTCGGCCGTCGCTGCCATCGATATGATCAAAAAACGCGGCGCGAAAAATATAAAATTTTTATGCATCATAGCCGCCCCTGAAGGCGTAAAGATGCTCCACGAGCACCATCCCGACGTTAAAATATACGCGGCGACCCTCGACGAACGCCTCAACGACCACGCCTATATCGTGCCGGGTCTCGGCGACGCCGGAGACAGGATATACGGAACGCTTTAATTAAATGAATAAATTATTTTGCGTTGCAACAAAATAATTCTTGATTTTTCCCGTTTTGTATTGTAGTATTTATCCGGATTGAAAAATAAGCGGGTCCGTTCCGACAGGCGCGGCCCGCCGTTAAAAAAATTTGGAGGTCGCAATGGAAAGAACATTCGTAATGGTTAAGCCGGACGGCGTCGACAAGGGATTGATCGGCGAGGTGGTTTCGCGCATAGAAAACAAGAACCTGAAGATCGTCGCGATGAAGTTGATGCAGATTTCAGAAAAACTCGCCGGCGAGCACTATAAAGAACATGTAGGCAAACCCTTTTTTCCCGCGCTGATGCGCTTTACGACCATGGGCCCCGTCGTCGCGATGGTCATCGAAGGCCCGAACGTGATTGAGGTCATGAGAAAGCTCGCGGGCGCGACCAATCCCATGGAAGCGGCTCCCGGCACGATCAGAAAGGAATTCGCGATGTACGTCACTTATAATATCGTGCACTGCTCCGACTGCGTCGAATCCGCGAACCGCGAAATATCGATATTTTTCAACGAAGGCGAGATCGTTTCCTATTCGAAATCGCTCGAAAAATGGAACGAACTGCTTAAATAATAATTATATTGCGATGCGGTATAATTGATTTTACCGCCGCCGTTTAAGTTTTACCGAAGCGGCGCGCGAAATTATTTTTTTATGATGTTAAGGAGTGATTCTGTGAAACTTACACGCGCGAAAAGCATCTTAATTTTATCTTTTGTTTTTATATTTTTAGCATGCGCTTCATCTTTTGCCCTGGCCGAAAAAATGGCCGCATCTTCAGGCGATAAGGCTGAAAACGCCTTGAAAATGCTCGAAAAAATAGAAAAACAGGTCAGCGGCCGCTCGCTCGATCTTAAGACCATGAAAGATTACATCGAAATGCTCGAACTCGAGATCGAGCGCGAAAATTTCTTTATAGACGAGCTCAAAGAAAGGGTTAAATACTTTGACCAGTATCTTGATATGCTTGAAACGGTAATGAGCAAAACGGACGAATTGAAAATGAAACTCGAAGGCGGAGCCCCTAAAGCGGCTGTTTCAGGCAGAATAAGCCAGGGCGCGGCGAAGCAGATCACGGCCGACCAGATCTACGATCTTGAAACTTACGCAAATTTCAGCGAGTCGAAAAAAATGCTCGAAGATATCGAAAAAGACGTCGACGCTAATAAGATAAGCGCCGCCGACAAAAAAACGCTTATAAAAAAATTGAGCGAGCAGCACGACCAGGTTGATTCCATGATCGAAGAAACCAGGGACAATAAAAGAAATATCGAAAAAAGCATAATTAAAATGCTCGAAGTTAGGTTAAGATCAAAAAATCTGCTGGATAAATTCTATAAAAATATTAAATAATTAAAAATCTATAAAAATTTATGGAACTTTTTTTCCGCGCTTGTGGTATAATTGTAATAACATTACAGTTATACAAAAAAAGGCGCGGTTTTATTTTTTTTAGATTTTAAACCGCGATTGCTGCTAAGGGTAATTTTTTAAAACTCAGGTAAAAATTGAATATTAAGTGAACTTATAAAATATTAAAATTGAAAGGGGAATTTTTATGAAAACCAGAAAATTTACCGCTTTAATGGTTTTAACCGCATTCGTTTTATCGGTTTTTGCTAATTTCACTCCGGCATTCGCGGCCGATTCCAATTCTTCAACCATAACTAATGTCAATAAGAGCATAACCAGCGGCTCTAATATCTCTGAAAACAAGCAGACCGGAAACGTCGGAGGCGCGGTAAGCGCCGCAGGCGCCGCAAAAGGCGATAAAAAAGACCAGAAGATAGTAAAAAAGCCCGCTAATATTTTAATGGCGACCGGCGAAGTAAAACTCTGTCGCGCGCGCGTTAGCCGTCTGGCTATTGCGACCATGAATTTTGTTAAAATAGCGAAGGCCAATAAAAAATTATATCCGCGCAGCGCTAAAGACCTCGTTAACGCGAACCATATTTCGAAAGATGAAATTTACTGCGTTCATAAAGACAAAGGCCTTTTCGGCGAATCAAAACATGAATATTCATTCAAACTTCAGCAGCCCTATGAAAAATTCATAATTATCCAGTGCTCCGTGCATCCCGAAAACCGCATGCAGGTTCCCATGCCCACCGATATGAGCAAAGACGAGCAGACTAAAGACAAAGAATGCAAAAAAGACTGCATGATCAAAATGATCAGCGCCGCCGGCGCCGTTTCAAGAGCGGTCAGGGTCGCTGTTCACGATAAAAAGTTATATCCGCGCGAAATAGGCGATCTCGTAAGATCAAATCACCTCACCAAAAACGACATTCAATGCCCGCAGGAAATCAAAAAATTATTCGGAACCAAACACGAAGAATTCATGTTAAGACTTCAGGACAATGAAAAAAGTTACACGTTTGAATGCCCGTATCACGGCAATCTTATCAATATTAAAATTCCTAAATACGAAGACACGCTTAACGTTAACGAAAAAGAAGAACTAGCCAAAGATAAAGCGCGCGAAGAAAAACTTAAACAGGCCGTAAAAGACGGTTTAATATTAGCCGCCGCCGCGCCCCTCATTCCTATCGCGCTGACGGTAGCCGGCGGAGTTTGGGCAGCCAACGCCGCTTACGACGCTGGTAAAAAAGCCGGCGCGTTCGTCGCTGAAAAAGGCAAAGAAGCCGCCGATGCGGCTGCGAAAACCGCTAAAGCAGCGGGCGAAGCCATATCTGACGCAGGCGAAGCCGTTTATAACACAGGCGTAAAGGCCGGCGAGGCCGCCGCGAAAACCGCCAGAGACGCCGCTGAAGCCGCTAAAAAAGCCGGCGAAGCAGCCATCGATACAGGCAAACGCGCAGCCGACGCTGTAGTCAACGCGGGCAAAGCCGCCGGCGAAGCAGTCGTTGAAACCGGCAAAAAAGCCGTCGACGAAGCAGGCAAAGCCCTCGCTAACGCGGGCGTAGCCGCCGCTGAAACCGGAATAGGCTTCCTGGACGGCGCGCAGTCGTTCATTAACGGCGGGCTCAATAAACTTAAGAGCGGACTGAGCAGCTGGAAAAGCGGCCTTAAAAAATAAGGCAGGCATGAGGTTCAAAGGCGCTCCAGTTAAAAATAACGAAGTTCAACACATAAAATAACAAAAAGGCCGCCCATGATAAAATCGTGGAACGGCCTTTTTGATTCAATTATATTTATTAAAGCGGCATAAAATCCTTAAATAAATATTTTATCATCTCCGCTTGCAATATTGAAAAATAAGTGTTAAAATCGCATGCGGCAAGTTAAAAAGTGCTTAAAATTAATCGAAAGCGGTAAGAAATGAGAAAAGAAAAAGATCTTCTCGGCGTTCTGGAGATAGACGACGAAGTCAATTACGGCGTTCATACGAAGCGCGCCGCCGATAATTTTCGCGTTAATTATAAAAAAGTGAATATCGAAATAATACGCGCGTACGCTATCGTTAAAAAAGCTTGCGCAGCGGCTAATTTCAAGACAGAACGACTGTGCGAGGCTAAATATGCCGCGATTACCGCGGTCTGTGACGATATAACAGCCGGAAAATACGACGCCGACTTCGTTCTGCCCGCCATACAGGGCGGCGCGGGCACTTCGGTCAATATGAACATGAACGAGGTCATAGCCAACGCGGGGCTTGTATTTATGGGATATAGCAAAGGCGAATACGATAAACTTCACCCGCTCGAGGACGTGAATATGTCGCAGTCGACCAACGACACGTTTCCGACCGCGATAAAAATAGCCATCATAAAGATCCTTCGCGAACTGACCGACGCGGTCATGGACCTTCAGACTGCGCTGCAAAAAAAAGAAAGCGAGTTCGCCGACGTGTTCAAGCTCGGCCGCACGCAGCTCAAAGACGCCGTGCCCATAACGCTTGGCCAGGAATTCGGCGCCTACGCTGAAGCTATATCGCGCGACAGGTGGCGCCTGTACAAATGCGAGGAACGCATACGCCAGATCAATATGGGCGGAACGGCGATAGGCACCGGCGTTGGTGCATCGCAAAAATACCGCTTCGCCGTGACCGAAGAACTTCGTAATCTTACCGGATACGGGCTCGCCCGCGCCGAAAACCTGATTGACGCAACGCAAAATCTCGACGCCTATGTGGAGGTCGCGGCCATCGTAAAAACCCTGGCCGTCAACCTCAATAAAATTTCCAGCGATCTGCGCCTGATGGATTCGGGACCGGTCAGCGGGTTCTCGGAAATAATCCTTCCGCCGCTGCAGGCCGGTTCGACGATCATGCCCGGAAAAGTGAATCCGGTCGGGCCGGAATTCATAAAACAGATATATTATAAGGTGATCGGAAACGATCTCGCGCTGACCATCGCCGCCGCCGACGGCAATTTCGAGCTGAATCCCATGCTTCCGCTCGTGGCGGACTGCATCCTTGAAAACCTCGAGCTCCTTCGCGACGGCGTTAAGTTTTTCAGCGAAAAGGTCATAACCGGCATTCAGGCCAACAGACAGCGCTGCCGCGAATATATCGAAAAATCGTGGTCGCTGGCATCCCTTTTCATCGAAAAACTTGGATATGAAAAACTTACCGAGATACTCAAAGAATCGTTTAAAACCGGCCGCGACTATAAGGAGATCATAATCGAAAAAGGCTTTCTGGACAAGGAGACGATGTCTCAGATAATCAGGAATAACACCGAATCGATATGAGCGGCCGTCATATAATAATTGACATGTCAGCGCATTATATAGTATAATGTTGTCATCCTGAAATAAAACATGCTGAATTAATAAAAATTCAATAAAATATATTCGGAGGAAGAAAATGCCCTGTAAAGACAACAATGACGAAAAAAAACACAGTATCGATAGTTTTGAAGTGCTGCAGAAGACCAGAACGATCATCATCAGCGAAGAGGTCAGCCAGAAACTGGCGGGCCGCGTATGCACTCAGCTTCTCTACCTGCAGGAACTGTCGAACGATCCCATTAGAATACTTATAAACACTCAGGGCGGTCACGTAGAAGCCGGCGACACGATCCACGACATGATAAGATTCGTTAAGCCCGAAATAATTATGATAGGCACCGGCTGGGTCGCCAGCGCGGGCATTTTAATATACCTGGCCGCTAAAAAAGAGAACCGTTATTCGCTTCTGAACACGCGTTATCTCATCCACCAGCCTTCGGGCGGCGCATACGGCCAGGCCACCGATATCAAGATCGAAGCCGAAGAGATAATTAGAATGAAAAAAAGATTGAATAAGATAATCAGCGACGGCACAGGCCAGCCGATAGAAAAGGTCACCCAGGATTCAGACCGCAACTTCTGGCTCGGCGCCGAAGCAGCCATCGAATACGGCATAGTCAATAAAATAATAACGTCGATCAAAGAAATTAAATAGCAAAATAAAATAAGTTAACGGAAGATCATATGCGTCGTTATGCAAGTTTTTTATCGGGTTTAGTCATTACCGTCGCTTCGTACGCGTGGTTTTCGTTATGCAAGATTATCTTTGTGAAACAGACTTCTATTGATTTTTTTTCCGTTCTGGGATTGATACTCATCTGTATAGCCGTATATTATCATTCCCAAAAATATAAATGGTAATTTTTTTGTGGAGGATTTAAAATGAAAACGAGACTCAGGCTTTTTATCAGCGCACTTTTAGTTTTGACCATGTCTTTTTCATTTGTAGCGATAGCTTTCGCGCAGGACGACAGAGGCGCACTCACCGCGGCCGGTGTGTTCGACGAACTGGCCCGCCAGAGCGGAAACCAGACCGCGCAGGCGCGCATAGTCACCGACAACGTCGAATCGTGGTACGCAAGATGGCACATGCTGTCGAATGCCAAAAAGTCTCTTGACGTAACTTACTTCATAGTCGAAAAAGATGTTTTCGGCATGTCCATGCTCGGGCTCCTGCTTAAAAAAGCACGCGAAGGCGTTAAGATCAGGCTCATGATGGACGCGCGCGGCACGAAAGAACTCACCAGGACCTTTATCGGCCAGGACCACCTCCAGGAGCTGCTCGCTTTCCCAAATGTAGAAATCAAAACCTACAACGCCGTTAGCCAGAGGCTTTTGAGCGTTATCGGCAATATCAGGCATCTGATCGGCTCCAACCACGATAAGATAATCATCGCCGATTCCGAATGGTTCATCACCGGCGGAAGAAACGTATCCATGAACTATTTCGTAGACCCGCGCGATGCCGGCTACGTTTATCGCGACACCGACGTTCTTTTCCGTTCGAAAGGCCTCGCCGCCGAAATGCAGAAAGCCTTCGACGAAGAATTCAACTCACATACCGCCTATGTTTTAAAACGCGACTCTTTCGGCAACTGGGTTTCGCGCGCGCTCGACCTCGAAATAGCAAGACGCGCCATGAACGCCTATATGATGGGCAACGGCCTTCTTCCCGGCGACAACAAGATCGCCGCGAAATACAACGAAGAACTTTCAAAATACAAGCACCTTCAGTCGTACGCGTCGTACCAGCCTTTTTACGGCGACCGTTCGTATCCTGCGATAGTTCTCGACAAGCACTCGTTCAGGGGCACGCGCAACGATATCACTCCCGCCGTCTCCGCCATGATCAGGTTCGCTAAAAAAGAAATAATAATCCAGAACCCTTATGTTATACTGACCCCCGAAATATTAAAAGCCCTGAAAGAAGCCAATGACAGAGGCGTGAACATAATCATACATACCAACAGTCCCGTAAGCTCCGACAGCCTTATGACCCAGGCTTTCTTCCTCGAAGACTGGCCTAATATTTTAAAACTGCTCCCCACCTGCAAACTTTATGCGTTCAACGGCGAGCGCAAACTGCACGCTAAAGTCTTCGTTTTCGACCGCGAGATCACCGTGGCCGGCACCTATAACATGGACTATATGAGCGAACAGATAAACTCCGAGGTTGTCACCGCCGTCAAATCTACCGATTTCGGTCAGAGAATGGCGCTTCGCATAGCCGAAGACATCAAACAGTCGGTCGAATATAAAATAAAGGTTAACGCCGACGGCAGCGTAAAAGAAGTTTTCGGACCTTCCTCGCATTCAGACCCCGGTAAGATTAAAACTTTAAAACTGCTTAAGAAGATGGGCTTTTTAAAGACCATAATTTAAGTTAATTGTGAACGCTTCATTTCAATGAAGCGGACTGATTAAATAAATTTTCATAAAAACAAGTCCGCCCGGTTAAAGCGCAGACGCGTTCACGCCGGGCGGACTGTTTTTTTAGTTGAGAGTTGAGAGTGGAGAACTGAGGTTTTTTGACGATCGCACTTGACAAAACCATATATTAATATTAAAATTAATATAATAAATTTGATAAACTATTACAATTTATTATATTTTAAGAAATTTTTATTTTATAAAATAAAAGGCGGCGATAATTATGAACGCTAAATTAATAAACAATTTACTTTTGGTTATGCTTGTACTGTTGCTTGTGATGTTTCTGGCTCCCTATAAAAACGGCGCTTCAGCGGCCGGCGAAAGCGGCGCCAACGAGCTTTATTCACAGTGCGTAAGGCTTTACGGCGAGTATAAGGACTCCGTCAACAATAATTCCGGCCGTGAGGCCGTCGACGCGTGCTTTCAGAGGTACAGATCGGCCCTCGATAAATATAAAGAGTTTTTAAATAAGAACGGCGCCGGAAACGCCGCGCTTCAGGATACTTCAACCCTTCCGGAGGCCGCCTCCGTTAATCATGTTACTGACGGCGTGCAGAACGCAATTAACTCGGCCGCCGTAAGTTCCGGCGCTAAAACCGGCGGTGTGGTAATGGCCTCCGTTTTAAACATCAGAAGCGGCCCATGGGGCGAAGTTATCGGCCAGATGAAGGCCGGCGCGAAGGTCGAGATCGTATCCAGACAGGGTTCGTGGTATAAAGTGATTTATAACGGCCGTGAGGCTTATATACATGCGGGATATATCGCCACTGAAAATTCCGTGTCGGAGGCTTACGAAGGATATGTAACATCCGAAGGCCTTAACGTCAGGTCCGGCCCTTATGGCGCGATCCTGGGCGAACTTAAAAAAGGCGCCGCCATAGAGGTCCTTGAAAAAAAAGGCGAATGGCTCGTTATAAAATATAACGGCCGCGAGGCTTTCATTCATTCCGATTACATATCTAAAAATGCTGTAAGCGGAGCTGTTTCAGGCTCGAGCGTTTCTTCGGTAAAGGCTTCGGCCCCGCTGTCTTCAGTTTCAATCCCCGCCGCGGCGGGTAATACAGTTTCGCCGTCATCCGGTTCGCAGGGCGCGAATTTCAATTCCGGCGCCGATATGATAGGCGGTCCCGTTCCGCCCGCCAGGGTCACATCGACCTACGGCCCGCGCGATCTTTTTGGCAAGAACTTCCATCACGGAGTCGATCTGGGCGTTCCCACCGGCACGCCGCTGCGCTCGCTCGGCGAAGGTAAAGTTATATCGACAGGTTACGATTACGGCGGAGGAAAAACCATCGTGATCAAATACGATAACGGCCTGACCTCTTCCTACGCCCACTGCCGCGATGCTAACGTTTCAGTCGGCTCGACTGTTAAAAAGGGCACTATGGTCGGCCATACCAACAATACCGGCGCCTATACGACCGGCCCGCATCTTCATTTCAGCCTCAAGGACGCCAATAATAAATTCGTCGATCCGTTAAAGATCCCTTCAGTGTGGTATTAAACTAACGCGCAGTTAAAATTTTTGTGTTTATAATTTTAAAAATTTGATAGATAAATTCAAATTATAAGTCTGAATAGAAATAGAAGTTTGAAAATTTTATATCGATGAAAATCTGAATTCGCGAGTGAAATTAAATTATGAAGTTACAGACAAAGATCATACTTTATCTTTCGACTGTTTTAATTTTAATAGGCGCGATCAGTTATTTCTATCTTCAAAAAATACACGGCTCTCAGCTCGAGGCGTTCTGTCTTGCCTCCGCTCGGAGCGTCTTCAGCAATCAGGTCATCACAAGGCAATGGATCACCAGGCACGGCGGAATTTATGTCGAACGCAAAGACGACATAACGCCGAGTAAAATTCTCGAATCGATCCCCGGCCTCAGGGTTAATGTAAAAGATGCGCAGGGCGTAGATTATACTCTTAGAAACCCCGCGTTTGTCACCCGCGAGGTCGGCGAGATGACCTGGAAAAACGAGCATGCCGTCAAATTCAAGATAACCAGTCTTAAAAACCTCAACCCGGCGAACGCTCCCGATGGTTTCGAAGCGGCGGCGCTCAATAAATTTCCCGCGGGCGTCAAAGAGGTATGGGAGTTTCCGAAAGACGAAGCGAATAAAGATTTTTTCAGATACGTAGCCCCTTTTCACATCGAGGAGCAATGCCTCAAATGCCACGCCGCGCACGGCTATAAGGTCGGCGATATCGGCGGCGGCATAAGCGTCAGCGTCCCGATGGCCAATCTGATGTCATCATATAAATCACTCACCGACAGCATAACTTATTTCTGGCTGCTGCTGATAGCGGCCCCGATTTTATTGACGGTCTTTATAATTAAAAGAAGCGTCATAATCCCGCTCGAACAGGTAAAATTAAAAAGCGAAAAAATCAAGCAGGCCAATTACGACGAAAATATAGTAGTTAAAACCGGCGACGAACTCGAAGAGGTATCGGCTGCGCTTGAAGGCATGAAAAACTCTCTGCGCGACCAGAACGCCGTGCTCGAGCAGAAAGTTTATGCCCGCACCGAGGCGCTTGTAAAAGCGAGCCGGGCCAAGTCGGATTTTCTCGCCAATATGAGCCATGAATTGAGGACGCCCATGAACGGCATAATCGGTTTTACCGACCTTCTTCTGCTTGACGAAACCGTCAGGGGCGAGCACCGCGAGCTGCTCGAACTCGTTAAAAAATCAGGGCACAGCCTTCTTAGGATCATCAATAATATTCTCGATATTTCAAAGATCGAAGCGGGCAAGATAGTTATATCCAGCGAAGAATTCAATATATACAATTTATACGCGAAGCTCGTCAGCATTTTCAATATAAGGGCGAGCGAAAAGCGGCTGAAACTTTATTATACCATCCAGAAGGGCGTGCCCGAAAAGATTATCGGCGACGAGTCTAAGCTGGAGCAGGTAATGACTAATCTGATCGATAACGCCATAAAATTCACCGAAAAGGGCATTATCGAAATAACCCTGAATCTGGTCGAAAGCACGCCTGATAAGGTCAAATTGGAATTTATTGTAAAGGATACCGGCATAGGCATTCCGGCGTCGAAACACGGCGTTATATTCGATAAATTCGAGCAGGGCGAACATTTTCTCACTAAAAAATACGCCGGGACCGGCCTGGGTCTCGCGATATCCAAACAGATAATAGATTCCCTGGGCGGCGGCATCTGCCTCGAAAGCTCGGAAGGCTCAGGCACGCGGTTCATATTTGAGCTTACGTTCAAAACAGCTTCGGCCTCAGGGGAAGACGGCGGAATGGATTCGTGCATAATCGTGGAATCGCCCGATTATAAAGACGAATTCGATTTTGGCCGGAACAAAAGGGCGCTGCTGGTCGAAGATAATGAGATGAATCAGCAGCACATTAAAGCGCTGCTGACGCGCAAGGGTTTTTCAGTCGATATCGCCTGCGACGGTGCGAAGGCCGTTGAAATGTATAAAAACAACCTGTACGACATAGTTTTAATGGATATCCAGATGCCGGTGATGGACGGGCTGGAGGCCACGCGGGAGATACGCGCCATTGAAAAACAGACCGGACGCTATACGGGCATAATAGGCGTAACGGCCTTCGCGATGCGCGGCGACCGCGAGCGCTCCCTTGAAAGCGGAATGGACGATTACGTACAGAAACCGGTTAAAATAGAAGATTTTTACGGGAAAATAAACTTGATATTGAACAGGAAAAAATAAGCCGGCCGGTTTATTTTTTGAAAAATTCGAGCGGCATTTTCTCGATAACTTTTTGAAAAGTCTTTTCAGCGGTGATTATAACCGTTTTCAACTCTTCTTCGTCGGTTTTAAAAGTGGTATTTCTGGGGTGTTCCCTCATATTTAAAATCTGAGCGCATAATTCGGCGATATCGGCGTCGGCGGTCCGGCAAAGTTCCGCGAGTTTTTTGATGCCGTCGTTTTGGTCGAAATCGATGCCGTTGAACAACAGAAATGCTGAAAAAGCCTTTGTGATAGACGTCTGGCAATGAAAAAAGGAATCTTCGAGCAGAGGCTCGGGCGAAAAGAAATTGATGCTCGCGGCGCGCAGCTCAATAGTGGCTATCGAAAGCAGTTTTTTTATTTCGCGTGTTTTATCTACAGGGTTTTTAACTTCACCGTTCATAATTTATCATTTTACTCCAATTTTATTAAATTTTCAATCATTTTATTAAATTTTATAATAATAAATATTATTTTCTTTACATTGATTTTTACGGTTGATATAATATAACTTAAAAATAAGCGGGAGGCGTAAATTTTTAATGTGCCTTTCAGCCGGACCCTCTCCGCTTAACCGCGGCGAGGTTTCATATTTTATAAATGGCGGCGATATTTTATTATGAGCGAAATACTTTCCAGCACCGAGATCATGAACCGTGAAAAAAACAGTGTGGCCCTCACTTCGGTCGTAGCGGCCATATTTTTGACAGCGATGAAGCTCGTCGTGGGCTATATGACCGGCTCGCTCGGTATAATTTCAGAAGCGCTGCACTCGGGTCTCGATTTCGTAGCGGCTTTTATAACATGGATAGCCGTTAAGGTCAGTTCAAAGCCGCCCGATGAAAAATTCAATTACGGCCGCGGCAAGGTTGAAAGTTTTTCGGCGCTAATAGAAACCGTTCTGCTGCTTGTCACATGTATCTGGATAATTCATGAAGCGGTCGACAGGCTTAAAGGCGAAGGCGGCGCGGTAGAAGTCACCACGGCTGCTTTCGTGGTCATGGTCATATCGATAGTAATCGATTACTCGCGTTCGTCGGCGCTTTACAGGATCGCTAAAAAATACAAATCTCAGGCTTTGATGGCGGACGCTCTTCACTTTTCATCAGATATTCTCAGCTCGGCGGTAGTAATCGTCGGCCTCATATTCGTCAAGATGGGCTATCCCTACGGCGATCCCATAGCCGCGCTCGGCGTCGCGCTCCTTGTAATATTCGCAAGTTATCGTCTCGGCATGGAAACCATTAACTGCCTTATGGATAAAGCCCCCGAAGGCCTCGACGAAAAGATAGAAACGGCGATAATGTCGTCCGGAAATGTCGATAAAATAACCAGGCTCAGGGTTCGTGCGGCGGGTTCCGAAATATTCGTAGACGCTAATATTGATATATCCAACAGCCTTTCGCTGGAGCGCGCCCACGAGATAGCCACTCAGGCGGAAGAAAATGTGAAAAAAGCCGTGGAAGGGGCGGTGGACGTCGTCATTCATCCCGATCCGACGAGCGTCGACGGCGATCCGCTTAACAGTAAAATAATAGGAATCGCCAATAAATTTCAGCTGATCAAAGAAACGCACAACATAACTTTTTTGAAGTTCGACGATGGAAGGCTGGCGGCCGAGCTTCACGTCACCGTCACTCCCGAGCTTTCTCTCGCCCGCGCGCATGCCGAGATAACCGCCTTCGAGCGGCAGATATTAAGCGATATTTCTGAGATAAGCAACGTCAATACTCATATCGACGTGATCGCGCCGGATTTGTTGAACTGCGTCGAAGAGCGCAAGGAAAACTCGAAATATATAAAAAAAATAAGCGAGATCATAGATTCGATTCCGGGCGGCAAGGTAAAATGCATAGAAACCAATATCAGGCGCATAGGCAAAAAACTTTACGCTTCGATAAGGTGCGTGACAGCGCCTGAAATAAACATGGCGCGCGCGCATGAAATAAGCGACGAGATAGAGCATTTAATCCATAATCAGATAAAAGAGATAAAATACGTTCTGGTTCATATAGAGCCGAATCCTGACCTGATGGCGGCTACGTCGTCCTGATCGCCGATACCGATGATGTAAACTTTATCTTTATGGGTGATCACCTGCAGCTTTCTTCCGCCGGAATTATCGGCGGCGAAGGCTTCGTATTTTTCCTTTAAAATCTTATTGCCGGTCAATATTATCATGTTCTGGTTGCCGGAGCCGCGCCAGAGCTCTTTTGAGGGCGTTCCGGCCTGAAACGGCGAATCTATCAGGACGTCCGTCTTATCGAGTATGCCGCCGTATTTCTTTTTAAGCGTTTCATAAGGATAGCCGCTGTATATAAATATGTCGTTCACGCCGCCGCGCCTCACAGCCTCCAGAAGAGCGTTCAAAGCCTCAGGCTGGTCGAAAGGCTCGCCGCCCGAGATCGTGAGTGCGCGGCAACCGGCCTTCGCGTATTTTAATATTTCGCCGACGGCTTCTTCGGTCTTCATTTTATATTCTTCGAGAAATTCCCATGCGTGATCGGCGGAGCAGCCAGGACATCGGATCGTGCATCCGCGCGTCCACAGGCCAGTTCTTTCTCCCGGGCCGAGCGCGAGCACCGGGTGGTAGATAAGGTCTACGAATATAAATCCGGAACTTTTATCTTTTGTTTTTTTCATGCGTTTAAAGTCAAGGGCGGGGCCTCATTTGGTGAGCGCGCTGTTATCGACCGGAATCGGTTTGAACGTGAACGAGGAAGTGAACCTTTCCGTCATAACTATATTTCCGGCGCTTTTGGAGCCTTCGAAGAGGATTACTTTATAATCATCGGATATCAGCTGCTGCAGAGGGATGAAGTCGAAATATACCCTGTCTGAGTTGGAGATGGTTCCCCAGATGAACTTTCCGTGATAAGGATAATCTTTTGAATTGTAGATCCTGAATTTTTCCTCGACGCTCTCGCGGTCCATTTTTTCGTTGAAAATGACCGTGATTTTGCATTCGGGCCCATAGTAGCGGTCCTTCGGCGTTATTTCGACGACGGAAGGAACGGCCATGCCTTTTTTTTCAAGCGTGTCGGGATATCCGTTGATATTAGCGGGGTCGAAGTCGGCGTTTTCGCCTGAATTAATGACGTCCTGAATGCATCCGGAAAGCCCGGAAGCGGCCAGAAAAAGCGCCATTATTAAAAATGCGGCGGGGAGGCGGATGAATTTATTGATTGACGGCATCGTTGGATCTGAGCTCGTTCGCCATGCTCACGGCGCCTTCGGCCTGTCCCGGATAGAAAGCGTATTCGTTTTGCGTCTCTCCGGTTTCGGAAGTGTCGAACGATACGGACGAATAATTTTCGATCTCGGTTATCGCTTTGGCGCAAAGCGAGGCGACCTCGGTATTTTTTTCGAAAAGTTCGTGCGACATCAGCGTTTTTTTGATCTCGTCGAAGCGGACGGAAGCGCCGCCTGCGAACGCGCGGCCTGCGAGAGTTTTGAGCGCCGTTATGGCGCAGCATCTTACGTAGACCGAATCGTGATTGAGCGCGTCGGTGACCGCGGGCATACATTCGTCGTAGCCGGCGAACCTGGATATATTTACCAGCTTGATGCCTTTTACGTAATCGTTCGAGCTTGAAGTTTCTTCATGTCCGTGATTATTGGAGCGTTTCGTCTGATAATTGGATACGTTTTTTGAAAGTTGCTTGAAACTGGTTCTGATTTCGGGCGCGTCATTTTTGAATATTTCGCTTATCGAAGTGAAATTGAACTTCTGCACGCTGTTTCCGCCGCCGGATTCGCCGCCGGATTTAATGACGCCGTCGGGTCTTGAGGGCGGGGCAGCTTCTTCAACGGTCATTTTATGCTCGAGGATAGGGCTTTTCAATATGTTCGATCCGGTTTCGGGCGCGTCGATCTCTCCGTTTAATTTAGAATTGATGTACAGCATGGCTTCGACTATCATTGGATCGTCGTATTGCGCCAGGGCGCAGGATATTGCAAAAAGCCTGTCGCGGTCGAGGGTCTGGTAGGCCTCCAGGATAAGTTTGTGCGGCGGTTCGAAAAATACGGACCTGTCCACGGAAAGATTCATATCGTCGCTTGCTGAGTAATAAGGACCATTATTCATGTTCGCCGAGCCGGAGTTATATTCTGACTGTGATTCCATTTTTTGTACCGCCTGTATGTATTCGCTGTTTTCGATAATATTGACCATTTCTTCCGTTATATATGATTTATTGGTTCTCATTATAAAGCCGTTCACCGCGTTTTGTACCCTGGCGCTTTCGTGGGAGAGCAGGGGCGTGAGTATCATCAGCAGCCTGTCGTCTTCCCTGAAATCTTCCAGCTGCGTTATCAGCCGGCAAATCTCGTCGTCCGAGCCGGCCCGCAGGAATTTTTCGTAAATTATGGCAAAATCGTCGTACGCGAAGGTATTTATAAGCAGCTGAAGGGTCTGTTCGTCGATCTCATAGCGTATAGGCTCGTCGTCGTTCACGGCGGGTTGCTCAAAAACGCTTTCGGCCGTGTGTACTTCGGCGGCAATCGATTCTGCGGCAGAAGTTTTCATTGCCGTGTGTACTTCAACGGCGCAGGAAACTTTAAGCGCGTTCGCAGCCGCCTGGTCATTTTCATCACGATTTTTTTTCAACTTGCGCCCTATTTCATACTGCGCGTTGAAAACGGGATCGGTCAGTTTTTCGAGCAGATTATGGCGTCGGCGAAATTTAAGGTTTTTTTCTTTCGGCGCGCCGGCGGGACCGCCTTTATTAAGCCTGCCGGACAGGTAAACGAAAGCGAGAATCCCCATAATGCCCGAATATGTAAATAATAAAAATAAAGTGACGCTATTATCCATATATGCAATTTATCGTCAGATTAATGGTTTATTTAACTGGAAAAAATAAAATTATATGAAAGACGGCGGCCCGGAAAAAAGTAATAATCAAAATAAATCCAAAATAATAGTTGACATTAAATTAAAAGTATGATAAAATAATCTTACTTCAATTTACAGCCATGTTTGGGGATTGACAAATATAAACACAACGGGCCTATAGCTCAGGTGGTTAGAGCGCACGCCTGATAAGCGTGAGGTCAGTGGTTCAACTCCACTTAGGCCCACTGATAATCATCTATATGGCCTCTTAATAAGAACTTTTAATTTACGGGGGTGTAGCTCAGCTGGGAGAGCATCTGCCTTGCAAGCAGAGGGCCAGCGGTTCGAACCCGCTCACCTCCATGTCAATAAAAAAAGGACCGCAGTAGTGCGGTCCTTTTTTGTTTTTTAATGCCTATTAATTATGCTTAAAAGCCGTTAGAATAATACTGCGTTGACAATCGGCATATAATTGTTATATAATGACCTGTTTGAAAATAAAAAAAATTGATATGAAAAGGGTGTATATAATTGAATTTATCTAAGAGTATAAAACGTTTTTTCTCTTTTTTCCTGTCGGCGGCCATATTACTGTCGTTTATTATGGGCGCGCACGGCGAAGTTTTCGCCGCTAAGAAGGCGGCCGCGCGCAGCGTCAAATATATACTGATAAAAGCGGTTGATATCGATTCGGGCCGCGCCATTAATTCCGCCGCAATAACCATAAACAAGCGCGCCTTTTTTTCGAGCTCGCCTTCGGGGATCGTCAAGGTCGACATCAGTTCGAAAGAACTTTCCGGCTTCGATTTTCTCGATATTCAGGCCTCGCGTGAAGGTTATATCAATGAAAGCCTCGAAATATCGATCAAAAATCCTTCTAAAATAGCCCAGCCGGTCAGGATCAAAATGAAACAGAAAATGGGCGTTCTGACCGGATTTATCACCGGCTGCTGGAGCGACAGGGAAGGCCATTACTTCGACACTTATTCCAACGAAGAGATAAAGGTTTTCGGAAAAGCGGCTTCGTCGCAGCATATCATATATAAATTCAGATGCGACCAGGAAGGTAATTTGAAAATTTTCAATCTGCCCGTCGGCACTTACGAGATCGAGATCCGCCACAAGAAGTGGCCCGTCGTTATAACTAAACAGGGCGAAGAGATCGACCGCGAATTCAATATCAGAAAGTGCAACCGCGCCGAGTACCATAAAACCGAAAAAAAAGAAGGGACAGGTAAAACCGATCTTAAAGGGAAATAATTATAAAGCCTTATTATTGACGGCGGCAGCCGCCATGTTAATATTAATGAGCCTTACCTCCGCCGTTTTCGCAGCCTCTCCGATTCCTCTTTTTCTGATCGACTCAAAAACATCTTTCTTGTCAGACGCGGTGAAGGTGGTTTTTTATTTCAATCAGCAGCCTGATATAAAGTCCATAGAATCAAACAACCGGCTTGAATTTATCATGGATTTTCCGCGCTGCGATTTTTTGATAAAGACCTACAGGGAAAAGATCAAGGACGAACTTTTGAACGGCGTTCTGATATTCAAAACCGAAGATTCTACGCGCGTGCTTATCAGGCAGCTGCAGATGACGCAGTCGAGAATAATGCAGGGTTATGATAAATCGAAGAAAAACTTCTACGTTTCGGTCCTGTTTTACAGGCCTTACGAGCGCTACTCCAAATACGAGGCGCGTCTCGCCGAGATAAACGAATATAAAAAACGCGGAATTCCGGTGGTGCTCATCGACGCCGGCCACGGCGGAAAAGACCCCGGCGCGAAAAGCGTGTACGGCGACATCGAAAAGTCGCTCAATCTCAAATTTGCCCGCAGGATAGCCGATAACATCAACGAAACCGGTCTGTGCAGGGCGTATCTCAGCCGAAGCGGCGACCGGTTCCTCTCGCTCGGCCGGCGCGTTTTCCTGGCCAATCAATACGGCGCCGACGCTTTCATTTCAGTGCATTTCAACGCGAATAAATCAAAAAGGGTAAGAGGCTTCGAGATATATTATCTGTCGAACGGTACCGCCTCCGACAAGGCTTCCGAAATACTCGCCGATATAGAGAACTCCGCCGAATTCGTAGACGAAAATATCGCCGGCGAACAGGATTATCAGGTGCAGTCTATATTGCTTGACCTGAAGGAAAAAGAAAATATAAAAGAATCCGGAATACTATCGACGATCATAACCGGCCGGGTGTCTAAAATAGGCTCATATCCGGCATCTGAACCGAAACAGGCCAACTTCGCCGTGCTCAGGAACCTCAATATGCCTTCCATACTCGTTGAAATGGGCTATCTTTCTAATAATGAAGATATTTCGTTTTTGCGCTCGAGCGCCAACGTCGAGGAAGTATGCTTACGCGTGGCGCTCGGAGTGATAAATTACCTTTGTCCGAAAAGCTCGCTCGATTACTCTTCAATCAAAAATAACGGCAGGAAGGCGTCCGGAGATTTTGTCGCTAAAGCCATTAAAACCGCGGCCGCGGTCCGTAAACACGAATCCGCCGCCGCCGTTCCGGCAATTGAGTCCACTAAGCCCGCCGTCGAAAAAAAGGCCGCAAAAAAAGTCGAATATAAGGTTAAAACAGGCGACACATTAAGCAAGATTGCTAAAAAATTCAAGGTCGATCTGAAAAAACTTATCGAGATCAACCATAAAAACAGCGCCGGGGCGATATTTGCAGGAGAGGTCCTGATAATTTCCGATGGACAGTAACATCCGCCCTCTTAAAATACTCATAGCCAGGCTTACGCCTGAAAAGACCGTGTCCCTTTCATTTTCGCATAAATTCATTTTCGAGCTCGTTAAAAGTTTATTCAAAGATAAAATTTCAGCCGACTTTTTCTTCTTTCCGGAACGCAAAAAATTCGCCGAACTTAAAATTAACAAATTCCAGGGTGCGGTTTCTAAAAACATGGGGATCCCGCTGCCGGAATTCGATATTATTGCCGTTTCCAACTCGTTCCAGCTCGAGCTGATAAATTTATTTCACCTGCTCGCGATGGCTAAAACGCCTTTCAGATCAAAGGACAGGCTCGCCGATGAAAATTGTCCGCTTATAATCGCCGGCGGGATAAACACGCCTTCGCTCGCGTGCGTGACGGGCTCTATCGATCCCGCGCCCGCGCTTATCGACGACGGAAGTTCATCGCTGATAGACGCCGTTTTCATGGGCGAGGCCGAGCGTAATCTGCCGGCGTTCATTCAGGCCGCGCTTGACGATAAGAATTGGAAGCGGTCTAAATACGGCCTTCTCGATAAAGCGTCCTCGTCGATCGCCGGCGTTTACTTTCCGGCGAACTATATTCATGAATTTGAATATCGCGGCGCAAAAGGCGAGCTCGCGCTGAAAAAGATTTCGGCGGCGGCGGGTTCAAGCGAATTAAAGCCGGCCCGCGCTGCGTATGTTGAAAATCTCGACGGCGCGTTCGAATTCGGCGGCGTCATATTCGACGATTCAGACAGCGGCGCGACCGTTCCGGTCGAAATAACCCGCGGCTGCGCTTCGATGTGCTCTTTCTGCAAGGAAGGCTACACCCAGAAGCCGTACCGCGAAAAGAGCGCCCCGGCCGCGGTCTCGCTGTGCCGGCAGTTGAGCGCCGAAACAGGCATATCGCGCTTCAATCTTTATTCATATAACTTCAACGACCACAGCCGCGTGCACGATATCGTCGAAGGCATCGCCGGCGCCTCGCTCGAGGCCGAAGTGAAGAGCCAGCGAATCGATACCGCGCTTAAAATGCCGAAACTTCTTTCCTATCTTCAATCTTCCGGGTCCGCTTCGCCGACCTTCGCGGTGGAAGGTATTTCCGCCAGGATGCGCAGCTATCTTTCGAAAAATCTCGACGATCGTACCGTGAATGGATTTATCGATGGCGCGTTTGCGAGCAAGCCCAGGCAGGTTAAATTATTTTTCATCGTCACCGGCCTCGAAAATGATGCCGATATAACTGAATTCAGCGAATTCAGCGCGCGGCTCATCAGGGCCGGAAAGGCGCATTCGCCCGTGACGGCGGTTATTTTTTCGTTCATGCCGCTCGTACTATGCCAGAAGACGCCGCTGATGTTCGCCCCTGCGCCCGACCCCGGCCGCGTTTATAAGATAATCGATAAGCTTTCGAAAAGCCTTTCCGGCAGCGACAGGATCACCGCCAGAAGCTCGATCGGCCCTAAATTATACGCGATGACCGCGATATGCGAGTTCGGCGGGCGCGAGATAACCCGCGCGCTTTACGATCTGGCGGTGAATGCCGGGTTCGCATACTACGAAGAAATAGACGACAGGACCTTTGACAGGTTCATCGAAAATATCAAAAAATCGGGGTTCTCCTTCTCTGAATTTCACGCCGAAAAAGGGCCTGACGCGGTTTTCAATTCGGACGACCGCGAGTACGGCGTCACCAAAAAATTTTTATACAAAGCGTGGCTCGGCGCGAAAAATTTCAAGGATATGCCGCGCTGCCTTCGTAATTCCACCGAAAAGTGCTGCGGCTGCGGAGCGTGCACGGGAGATACTGCCGTATATAAAAATACCGATATAGCCGCCAGAGATAAACAATTTGCCGCCCGGCCCGCAGCGCACGAAAACAGGATGAAAGCGGTCGTGACCGTTAATATTTCCAGAGGATCCGAACTGCCTCATCTTAAAATTTCGCGTCTCATCGATAACGTCCCGTTTAAAATAACAGGCGACACGCTTTCGAAGCTTTCGGCTGAGCGTGATAAATTCACCGGCAAAAATTTTTATCTTATAGAAACATCATCTTCAGCGGCCGCAGCCGTTAAAATTATAGCGAACGCGCGTTATAGATCGCTCGATTTCATGCTTGAATGTAATTATATATTCGCCCGTATCGTATCCGGCCGGCGCTTCCTGAAGGGCGATAATCTCGAAAAAAACGCTCTGGCGCTGTTTAATGAGTTAAACCCGAAATTCAAATCGAGCGTCTTTAAATCGGCGCGGAATTTATTCGGATCGAACGGCGATGCCGCTGAAAAATTTGATTTTACCGTCTGCGTGAACGGCGACGGCCTTAAAAAACGACCGGCGATGCCTTTAATCTTGACCGACAATATTCAAAAAAAATTATACTGTATTTTAAAGATCGATAAGCAATTATTTTCGATGATCGATGAAGCTGAAATTATCGATTTCGTCAAATTCCATGATTACGACGTCAAAAACGCTTCGACCGTCTGCGGCGCCTGCGGCAGGGTTATGTCTGAAGCTTTCAGCGCCGCCTGCAGTGACGGTTCTTCCGCTGATTCCGGCCGCTGTTTTATATGCGCGGTTTCCGGCCGCTGATCATCTAATTTTCGCCGCAGATTGAAATCTCCTCCATTATTTTGTATAATTGAATTAAGAGCATTAAAATAAACCATGAAAGGAGGGGTTGCTATGAGTGAAAATAACGAAAAAAACACGGGACCCAACATCGAAGACCTGTTGCCTCCTCTTAAAAGCTCCGGATTCGATTCCGGCTCAACCTCGGCAAATTCGTCGAAGTCGTGGGACGGCGGGAGCATACCGCCCGAAGAAGATTTCATAGTATCTTTCAAAAACTGGCTTTTCGCCAATAACCCTTTTTATCTTTTAAGCGTATTTTTCATGTTCTGGGGACTTTACCTGGCCAGCGTCGACGGCGCGACGGGCCGCGGGCCGGAATCTTTGAAAAGCCTCATATTGTTTTACGCCGTCGAAAACCTATATGAAATAATCATGTTCGCAATGGCGCTGTATCTGTTACATAAGCGCGTAAATCAGCCTCACGGCAGGCTTCTGGTATTTTTTATAATTATATTTTTATGCGACGCGACCATGTATCAGTCGGTTATAGCGAACTCGTGCGATCTGAGCACCATGTGGGTCGGCGGCGTCATATCGTCGGTATATTTCATCCTTGCGGCTATTAAAATCGGCTTATTGCTTCATTTTTTGAGGATACGGATATACTACGAAGCGATATTCTATTCGCTTTCATCGTTCGCGCTGCTTTACTTCACGCCGCATATGCTCAATTACATGGCCATGACAAAAGGTACCAATCAGTATAATGTGTGGTGGGTTTTTTATGTCATCATGCTCACCGCGTCCATCCTCCAGCTGCCGGTTATCTTAATGAACTGGAATAAAAAATACGAAGATTTCGTCGATGAAAGCGAAAACAAATATTTCGGCGGGACGGAACTTTATTTTTACAAAATGATCGTCATTATTCCTTTTATAGCCGTTCCTGTCCAGATATTTTTAAACGCCGCCAGCGATCTGAAATCTATCAATCCCGATTTCGCCAATTTCGACTACGGGTTCATACCTTACATTTTCTTCTCGGCGTTTTTCATTCAGTCGGTTTATAAAAGCCTTATCAGTTCATATTTCGGGTCGCTTAACATGTATGATTTCATATGCTCGCTCGTAATATTCGCTGTGGCCGTTATTACCAAACCGACCGACATATCCGTATTTGGCGCCGCCGTTTTTTATCCGCACCGTATCAACGTGCTGCTGATGATAGCGGCTAATATCGCGTTTTTCATAACCCGCAAAAACTACATGAGCATTTCTTTCGTAGCCGCTCTGGCACTGTATTATACTAAAACCTATTACATCGGCGTCGTCGAGTATTTCACGGCGAACACCACCAGGCGCGCGGTTCTATTTATAATGGTTTCATTCGTCATGCTCGCCGCCGGTTTCGTTTTGAGTATCGCCGGAAAGAACGCCGGCAACGGACCTGCAATAACGGAAAGAGTCAAAAACGAAGAGGCTTCGGCCCATAAGAACGTATAAAACGTATGAGCGTAACATTTATCGACTTAATAAGTAACAATAACAACGGGGCCGTTCGGTCTCAGAAGAGCGGCTCCGTTCTATTTTTCGTAAGCCGTTCTTCCGTCGCGGAAAGCGCCGTCAGTATACGTTACGGAAAAGACGGCCGCGGCGCGCTGCACTCATTTATTTTAGCAGGCGGAGCTCCGGTCTTCAAATGGCGCTCGGCCGGGGGCGAAAGCGCTTACGGCCCCGGATGCGGCCAGGACCACGCCGGCTGCGGAAAAATATCCGCCGTGCTGAAAAGTATAGTTCCTCCTGACGATCCCGACATTAAAACGGCCTTTAATAACGCTCAGAAGTTCCTGGGCTGCCTCGACACCGGATTTTATCTGCTGTCATTCATAGATCACTATCCCGTTGGCATTAACGGCGGTTTTTTCGGCGACTGGCCGGGCGAATTCATCAAATATAAACTTAATTACGCTAAATCACAGGCATGCGCCTTTCCGGCATATCTCGCGCCATCCGGGGCTGGACGCGAATTCGACGCGGACAGGATCGAATATTACAGGAACGAATTAAAAAACGGCCGCGAACTTTATACCGTGGCCCTTTACTTCGACGATTTCATAAGCCTCATGCTTAAAGGCCACCACAGGGCGGCCGCGGCTTATCTTGAAGACCGCGCGGTCCCGAGCCTGACCATAATTCCGTGCTCCGGCTACGCTCACGACGCAAAGATCGTTACGACGCTATTTTTCGCTTCCGATCAGATCGACGCCTCGCATATCCATAAAGAATTTCTATTTGAAATTATGCGCAATAAAGATAATAAGCTCATAAGCGAAGACGAAACACTGCGATACGCTGCTATGCGGCCCGAATCATGCGTCGTGAAACGCTCCATTCTGCCGGCTGACGCAGCGACGGCCCGATACGCGGAGCTTAAGATCACCGAAGGGCTTTCCATTTTAAGGGATATTTCTGACGAAAAGATCGAGAGCCTTCTGAGCGCGGCTTCGCCCGATTACAGATCGGTCGAAATTATGCTCGACGTGCTTATCGGGCTGAAAGACCCGCGCGCGTATAATTTCGCCCTCAGACTGGCCGGTTCGGAAACGTACATGGGCCTCTGGCACACGGCCTTTTCGCACCTGGCCGGGTTCAAAAACAGGGAAGTAGAAGACCTGTTCATCAATTATCTCATAAACGACGAATGCGGACTCTCAGACATAACCGCGATAGTGGACGAATATCTGGATTCAGATAATAGAGAACAGAGAACAGAGAATAGATAAGGAATTTTGAATAAATAAATAGGTTCTTTTTCATTTAATGTGGGTAAAAATATTAATTAAAATATATTTCAAAGGTTAGAGCGGGTGACAGATAAATTTTGAAGGGGAGTATATGATGCGTAAAATATCGAACAGGGCAGTAATTTTAGTTGTGGTTTTTGTAATTATTTTATATCAGAATTTTATTGATATCCGGCCCGCATACTGCGACGCGAATACCGGCGAAGTTAATACGATTTTCATAAAGGGCGGCGAAAGTTTCGACCTGGTTTACATTCCCGCCGGAGGCCTTCTGATGGGAAGCGAAATGTCCGACGCCGATAGAAGTCCGTCCGAATGGCCGCGCCATAAAGTCGATATCAGCCGCGGATTCTGGATGATGAAAAACGAAGTTACGCAGGCCCAGTGGGAAAGCGTAATGGGTTCCAACCCTTCGTATTTTAAAAACGACACCAGTGCCGGCCGTGAAGATTCGCCGCTGGACAATCCCGGAGGCGATACTCAGAAATACCACAGCGGCCGCGATAACTGCCCCGTTGAAAGAGCCTCATGGAACGATTGCGAAAAGTTCATAACGGCCCTGAATTCAAAGGAAGTAGGCATTTTCAGGCTGCCTTCGGAGGCCGAATGGGAATATGCCTGCCGCGCGGGCTCCGATACGGCCTTCTACTGGGGCGATGCACCCGACGATAAATATATGTGGTATATGAATAACGCCTATAACAAGCCGCAGATGGTATGCCAGAAACTTCCGAACGCATGGGGCCTTTTCGATATGAGCGGCAATATATCAGAATGGTGCGCCGACTGGAACGAGCCCGTCCGCGAAAGAACCGGCGCCGAAGCGGTCGATCCGAAAGGCCCACGGATGGGCGATTATAAGATCGTCAGAGGCGGCAGCTGGGCCGTGAATGCCAACAATTCACGATCGGCCGGCCGCTCCATGCAAAAACCCGCCGACGGCGATATGTATACCGGTTTCAGACTGATATGGGAACCGGCTGCCGCCGGCTTGAAATGAAGTTTTTAAAACCGTGCCGCCGCGAAATAAGGCCTTTTAATTTCTGTAAAAAACCTTCTTCTCTATCTATAAGATAAATCTTGTTACCTGCTGATCTATTGTTATCATAATTCATAATACTTATGAGTTAATACATCAGAAAAGTTACTTGTTTTCTATATATAAACCTTGCTAATTATCAATTTTTTAAGAATTTTTCTAAAAATAATGTAATAAAACAGTAACATGTTACTGTTTAGTTACAGTAACGTGTATTATTAGTAACAAACTAAGTAACATATAGTGTTTATGTTACTTGGTAAAAATTCAAAAATCAGGTTTTATAAGGTTTAACAGTTAAAAAATCAGAGATAATAATCGGTATGATAAATGCTCATGAAATTGATCGCTGTAAATCAGGCATCGATATTAAATGTATATTTTGGCCCGGAAATTTTTTAAAAAACATAGAGCAAGAAAAAAAATATGCCGCCGTGTATGATAAATAGTCAAATATTAATAATTAAGACCGGTAGTCGTTGCTGAAAAACTTACTTGCACTATGTAAAAAAAGTTGATATAAAAAGTTGATATTTAAGCGGTTATGTGTTAGATTTATTAATTGCAAGATGAGAAAATAAAAAGGGGTGAAATCGTGGCCGAAGAGTTAAAAGGGATCAAAAATCAACAGTTGGTCAGCTTCAAGATAGGTTCGGAAGAATTCGGCATCAACATAATGAAGGTCCAGGAGATAATCCGGATGCAGGAAATTACGAAGGTGCCGCAAATGCCTCATTTTATCGAAGGAATAATCAACCTTCGCGGTAACGTGATACCTATAATCGACCTGAGAAAGAAATTCGGCATGCCGATCATCGAAATCACCAATGAATCAAGAGTTATCGTAGTTTCGGTCCTCGACAGGATAATGGGTATAATAGTCGACGGCGTGTCCGAGGTTTTAAGGCTCAACGACGAACAGCTCCAGCCCCCTCCTCCGATTATTTCCAACATAGGCCGCGAGTATATCAAGGGCGTCGGAAAACTCGACGAAAAAAGGCTTTTGATACTTCTTGACATCGACAAAGTTCTTTCTGAAAAAGAGCACCAGATGATAGGTGAGCACATAAATTAAAGTATTTATTTTTTATGCAAAAATTATTAATGTTAATGGAGGTCAATAATGGATAATATGACAATCCGGGCCAAGATATTCGGTCTTATCATCTTCGCGGCGATCGTCGTCGGCGTGGTGGGCTATATAGGCATTAAAAACATTCACGCGATCGAAGACGCCGGTACGTTTCTTTATGAAAAAACGACAGTGCCTTTAGGGCAGTTATGCGACATTACGACGGCGTTTCAAAAAGTCCGCTGCATTATCCGTGATGCGATATTCACTGCCCATACGCAGGAAGATATCGACCGCTGCCACCGGCTGATCAAAGATCAGTCGGCTATCATAGATAAAGCCTGCGAAGGCTATCAGAAAACTTTCATCGACAAGGCCGATGAAGACTTGTATAAAGAACTTGTCGACGCGCGAAAAGATTACGTTGCCCACCTGAATGAAATTATAGGCCTTCTCAAAAAAGACAAAGATACTGAAGCGGTTGCGATTTTAACCGGAGACGGCGCCGTATCATCCAAAGCAGAAGAGGACGTCATAAATAAAATGGTGCTGGTCAATATAGATGCCAGCAGAAAAACGGCCGCCAACAATAATGTATTGGCGGATTCCGCTACCATTAACATGATAATTGTTATCATAGGCGGCATTATTTTAGCGTTCATCGTAGGCTGGCTTATAGTTTCTAATATATACAACGTTCTTGGTTTCCTCGTAGCTGAAGCCCAAAAACTCACCGGGGCAGTTAACGAAGGCAAACTCGACATCCGCGGCGACGCGGCTAAAACGAACTTCGAATTCCGCGGCATCGTGCAGGGTGTAAACGATATGATCGACGCCTTCACGCGCCCGCTCAATGTAATGGCCGAATATGTCGACAGGATCTCCAAAGGCGATATGCCTCCGAAGATAACCGATAAATATAACGGCGATTTCAATGAGATCAAAAATAACCTGAACCAGTGCATCGACGCGGTCACTCTTCTTATAAAAGACGCCGGCGTTCTCTCGGTAGCGGCCGTGGAAGGCAAACTCGACACCCGCGCCGACGCGATCAGGCACCAGGGCGATTTCCGCAAAATAGTTGAAGGCGTAAATAAGACTTTAGATGCGGTGATAGGCCCTCTGAACGTAGCGGCCGAATACGTCGACAGGATATCGAAAGGCGACATACCGCCGAAGATAACCGACAAATACAACGGCGATTTCAACGAGATCAAAAATAACCTGAACCAGTGCATCGACGCGGTCACCGCGCTCGTTAAAGACGCCAATATGCTTTCTCTCGCCGCCGTGGAAGGCAAATTATATACCAGGTCCGATGCCTCGAAGCACCAGGGCGATTTCCGCAAGATAGTAGACGGCGTGAACGATACCGTCAATTCGCTCGTAAAACTTATAGACAGCGTTCCCGCGCCTGTAATGATAGTAAATAAAGAATATGACATTCTATTTATGAACAAGGCCGGCGCTTCGCTTGGCAATACCTCGGGCGAACAGCTGTCTTCCATGAAGACCAGATGCTATGACTTTTTCAAGACCGGCGACTGCCGTAATTCGAAATGCGCCGTAGCAAGGGCGATGCAGTCCGGAAGCGACGCTACCAGCGAGACGGATGCTCATCCCGGAAGTTATAATCTGGATATTTCATACGCCGGCGTTCCTATCAGAAATAAGGAAGGCGTGATTATAGGCGCCATAGAAATCGTCACCGACCAGACCGCCGTCAAGAAGGCTCAGAGGGTTTCTCAGAAGGTCGCCGAATATCAGGACATGGAAACTAAAAAGGTCACTGACGCGCTGGATAAACTCGCCAAGGGAGATCTGAACATAAATATCGAAGTCGCTGCGGCCGATAACGAAACTGCGGATAGCAAGAAGAAATTCGATATGATAAAAATTTCATTGAATCAGTCGGTCTCGGCTGTCAATGCTCTCGTTAAAGACGCCGGCGTTCTTTCCGTAGCCGCCGTGGAAGGCAAACTCGACACCCGCGCCGACGCCACGAAGCACCAGGGCGATTTCAGAAAAATCGTCGAAGGCGTAAACCATACGCTGGATGCCGTAATAGGCCCTCTCAACGTAGCGGCCGAATACGTCGACAGGATATCGAAAGGCGATATACCGCCTAAGATAACCGACAAATACAACGGCGATTTCAACGAGATCAAAAATAACCTTAATCAGTGTATCGACGCTCTCAAACTGCTTATCGTCGATGACGGCGGCGTAGTGCTGCAGACGGCTTCCGAGAAAAATCTCACCGTCAGGATGAAAGGCGTTTATCAGGGCGTGTACGACAACATGAAACAGAATATAAACTCTTTGCTGGAGAGTCTCGACGAAGCTTTCTCGCAGGTATCTTCGGCGACCGAACAGGTGGCCGCGGTCTCGAACGAAATATCTTCGAACGCGCAGAGCGTATCGCAGGGCGCGCAGAGTCAGGCGTCGACGGTAGAAGAAATTTCGGCTTCGATAGTCGAGCTCACAAAATCGACCAACGACATAGCGTCCTCGGCCCAGAGGACCAACGAAATGGCCGAAGAAACCAAGAAAGAAGCCAACGACGGCGGCGTGGCGGTCAATAACTCCATCGAAGCGATGAAGCTGATAAGCCGCTCATCCGAACAGATCTCGGCGATAATAGGCGTAATAAGCGAAATAGCCGACCAGACGAACCTTCTCGCTCTGAACGCCGCGATAGAAGCGGCCCGCGCGGGCGAACACGGCATGGGTTTCGCCGTCGTCGCCGACGAGGTCAGAAAGCTCGCAGAACGTTCTTCCACCGCGGCTAAAGAAATAACCAACCTCATAAAAGAATCGTCGAGCAAGGTCGCCGAAGGCTCCAGGCTGTCCGAACAGGCAGGCGACGCGCTTAAAAAGATACTCGAAGGCGTCGAAAGAACAGCGAAAGCCATCGAACAGATTTCGGCCGCGACCGAAGAACAGGGCGCTACCGCCAACGAAGTGTCGAAGGCCGTCGAAAACGTGGCATCTATTACCGAAGAGAACGCAAGTTCATCGGAAGAACTTGCAGCATCGAGCGAAGAACTTTCCGGCTCCGGCGAATCGCTGCGCCAGCTGATCGAGGAATTCAAGGTCAGCAAAGCAGGCGGAAAAAAAGACGGTTCGAAGGCGCACTCCGCCAAGAATGAATATACCGCCGTAGTTAAAAAAGGCGCCGACATACTCAGAAAAAGCGAAAAACTGATGAGGTAATTTAGGCAAACCCTTATAAATCCGGGTAATATTATAAGAACGGCCGTAACATCCGTTCTTATAATATTATGGGCCCGTCTGAATTCATAATAGAAAGGTCTAACTTTAAAATGGCATTTACGTTTTTTTTCCGCGATCTTCACACGATCGAACTCACCGTCAAGCATCTGCTGCCTTCAATATCCGGCAGGAACAGAGTCCGGATATGGGACGCCGGCTGCGCCATGGGCCCCGAGCCTTACACTCTGGCGATAGTTCTTGCCGAGAACATGGGCCGCTTCGCATTCAGGAACATAACTATCGATGCGACCGACATCGACGAAAGCGACACATTCGGCAAGATAGTCACCGAAGGCGTCTATCCCGAAGACGAGCTCAAAAGGATACCGGCCGATATTTTCGAGAAATATTTCAGGCCGGCCGATAAACCGGGATACTGCGCTATAGACGAGACCGTCAGAAGCAGGATGCAGTTCCGCAAACACGATCTTCTCACACTTGAGTCCGTGGGAGAAGATTACAGCCTTATAGTCTGCAAGAACGTCCTTCTCCACTTTCATCCGGACCAGAGGATCGAAGTGATCAAAATGTTTCACAATTCGCTCGCGCCCGGCGGATATTTTATGAGCGAGCAGACGCAGAAACTGCCCGACGAGCTGTCTCATCTGTTTACAAAAGTGGCCGACGACGCGCAGCTTTATAAAAAAATATGAAGGTCATGCTTTTACATAACCACGAAACTTATTCGTGCAACGCTTATCTGGTCAGGGGCGACTGGAACGCCATATCCGACGTCAATACCCTCATAGACATCGGCGCCGACGATTACGTGCTGAGCCGCCTGCCTTTCATATCGACCGGTGTCGGCAAAAAGCCCGTCGAAATGGTCATACTTACTCACAATCATTTCGACCATGCCGGCGGTTTGCGCAAGGTCATCGAAAAGTATAATCCCGAAGTCTGCGCTTTTTCAAATTCGGAAGGCGTAACCAGGCTCCTCGGCGCCGGCGAGTATTTAAAGATAGGCGACCGCGCCTTCGAAGTGATACCCGTAACGGCGCATTCTAACGATTCCATCTGCCTTTACTCGAGCGACGATAAAACGCTTTTCTCCGGTGACACGCCGCTTAATATCAAATCTCCGGGCGGATCCTATCCTATTTCCTTCGTAAATTCTTTAGAGCGTCTCGCTTCGCTCGATATAGAAATTATCTATTCCGGCCATGACGATCCCGTCACGCTCGGAGCGAAAGCTATGATCGCAAACACTCTGATGAATGTCAAAAAAAGTTTGCTCGTAGCTGATTAAATTTGAAAAACACCCGAAATCTAAGGAAACTCATCAGAAAATTTTTCGCCGGAATAAATATTAATATGTCAAAATTTTAATATTGACTTTTAAGTCAGGATTAATTATAATATGATTTACTAAAATAAAAAGTTTTTCGACGACTTTTATTTTTAATATATAAACAACACAAAATGGAGGTGAGTCAAATAGAAAATCCCGTAATACTGAATTTAGTATGGTTGCTGGTAGGCGCCGTAACGGGCGCAGTAATAGTTTTTTTATCAAAAAAATTCTATACCGACAGTAAGATCAACGCTACGAATTTAAAAATACAGGAAATGCTCAAAAAAGCGAAGGAAGAAGCCGAAAGCTTATTGAAAGAGGCGCATCTGGAAGCTAAAGAGCAGCTCGTCGAGTTGAAAAAAGAACTTGAAAAACGGTTTCAGAAAGAAACACGCGAAAAACGCGACGAGCTTCTGAAATACGAGCAGAGGATCAACGCCAAGGAAGCCAAGAACGACAAAAAAGCCGATACCCTCGAAAAACGCGAGAAGGTCATGACCGAAAAAGAGCAGGAAATCGACGCTTTGAAGGTCGAAACGGAGTCCTTGAAAAAACTGCAGGTAGAAAAACTCGAACAGATCTCGGGCCTCAGCATGAACGAGGCGCGCAATCAGATATTATCGACGATCGAAAAAGAGCTTCAGGGCGAGATCGCTAAAAAAGTGAAAAAAGCCGAAGACGAAGCGAAGGAAACCGCCGACAGGAAGGCGAAATGGATAATAGCTACCGCCGTGGGGCGCTGCGCTATAGACCACAACGTTGACTCGATGGTGACCGTGGTGAATCTTCCCGACGAGGACATGAAAGGCCGCATAATAGGCCGCGAAGGGCGCAACATCAGAACGCTCGAAAGCCTCACCGGAATTTCCATCATAATAGACGATACGCCTCAGGCGGTAGTGCTTTCGGGCTTTAACGCCATAAAGCGCGAGATCGCCAGAATATCGCTCGAAAAACTGATACGCGACGGAAGAATTCATCCCGCCCGCATCGAGGAAGTAGTGGCTAAAACCACTTCCGAAATCGAACAGACCATCCACGAGATAGGCGAACGCGCGACGATCGAACTCGGCGTTCAGGGGCTGCATTCGGAGCTCATCACGCTTATCGGAAAACTCCACTACAGAACTTCCTACGGTCAGAACCAGCTGCAGCACACCGTCGAAGTGGCCAAGCTGTCGGCTATAATGGCCGGAGAACTCGGAGTCGACGTCCAGCTCGCCAAGAGGGCCGGACTTCTTCACGACATAGGCAAGGTAATAACCAGCGAAGCCGAAGGCTCGCACGCCATAATAGGCGCCGATCTCGCCAGAAAGTACGGCGAACCGCCCAAAGTGGTCAACGCGATACTCGCGCACCACGAAGAGTGCGTTCCCGAGACCGTCGAAGCGGTTCTCGTAGGCGCCGCCGACGCTATATCCGCGTCGCGCGAAGGCGCACGTTTCGAAACCATCGAAGCTTACGTGAAACGTATCGAAACGCTCGAAAAGATAGCCAGCTCGCACGACTGCGTGGCAGCCGCTTACGCTCTGCAGGCGGGCCGCGAGATACGCGTCATCGTCAAGCCCGATATGGCCGACGACAACACGGCCGCGAAACTGTCTCACGACATAAAAGCGAAGATAGAACACGAGCTCGAGTTCCCCGGACAGATCAAAGTGGTCGTCATAAGGGAAACGCGCGCTATAGAATACGCGAAGTAAATAACTCTCATAAACACCAGACCACGACGGGGGCAATTATAGATTAAATTGCCCCCGTCGTCGTTTAAAGCGGATGGATAAAAAATGAAAATCGGCGCAGGAACTGGTTTTTATATTGGTAAATATATGATCGCTCTGATAATAGCTGTCATATGCTTTGTTTCACTGATCCACGGATACGCGGTCGGGCTCGAAAAGCTCGACATGCAGATCATCAGCGCCGAAGAGTTTTATAATAAACTTCTGCCTTATTCGTATATAAAAAGCGTCTTGTCCTCCGCAGACGATAAAATAGACCGCGCGTGCGAAGATATCATGACGCTTCTCGAAAAAAACGGCGTTCACGAGTCCCAATACTGCGCGTCCATCTTCACTAAAGAAGCGATCAAAATAACCGGATACAATCCGGCCCGCTCGGAGCTGCTTTTGAACTGCGCTAAAAAAATGGCGCCGGGCTATCAGAAAGCTTACTTTTCACAGGCGATTCTGTCGGCTTATAACTTCGACCCGGCCGGCGTCCTCGAGAACTCCGCGGCCATAATATATTTTAATTTTTTATCGCCGTCAGCGGTATTCGGCTCGATGAACCTCGCGCTGATATTTCTGATCTCCGTCATAGTTATCCAGTTTATTTTTCTGTCGGCGCAATATATAAAATACCGCAGGCTTATAATGCACGCCTCGCACGAATTCGGGGTAAGCACGGCGGTCGTTCCGATCACGCCTTATCTTGAGCCGAAAGAAAGGACGGCGTCGTCGCTGCTGGGCAAAAACGTTATAATATGTCTTGTGTTCGTGATATTTTACTGCTATTTTTCGACCGGCTTCGGCAGATATTTAAAACTCGCGGTCGAAACCAATGAATTTTTAAAGAATCCCCATGAATTTTATGCGATAAACGCCGTTGCAGAAGGCTACCGCGCCCCCCTGTCAGATCTGGACAGGGTCCTGGCTCCGGCATTTAAAGATGAAAAGCATTCGGTCGATTTTTATTATTATTTTTCCTATATATCGAAAATAGTGTGCCGCGACACGCCGGGCGCCCTGGCGTATTCGAAGAAGATCAGCCACGGGTCATTTCTTGCGGCCAAAACCGTCCCCGCGAGCACGGTATTTTTTCTTGACGACGCGGACCTGTATTCCGCTTTTTTTTCGCCTATCAGGAGCAATCCGCTGTTTATGATAGCCGTGCTTCTCAATGTTCTTCTCATAATAGTGTTTATGGGAATAATCAGGAAGGCGGCGGCGTTCCACGGCGGCGCGAAAGCCGACCTCTGCGCCTGCTCGACCATAAGCTGTCCCGAATGCAGAGTGCAGGTGGGGCTTTGCAATTCCTGCCTGATGCCGATCAAGCATCAGAACGAAGGCCGCAATATAAAAAAACTTTTTTATCCTCACGATAAAAAAGTCGTATATTACGCTTCTTTGATATTACCGGGTTTTTCTTTTTTTTATTTTTCGGAGTTCGCGCTGGCGTTCTTTTATTCCGCGCTGATCATTAATATCTCGATATTCAACGCGGCCGCGTCGGCGGGGTTTTTCGCGGAAGGCTCGGTCCGGATGCCTCTGCTGGCTTTGATTTATATAATTTATCTCGTCGAGAACTCTTTTTTCATTAAAGGAAGGCAGTAAGAAAAGATTTTTATGAGCATAGCGCTTTCATTTTTTCAACGGCCGCGTCGAGCGTGCCGCAAAGGATGAATACGTTCAGAAGTCCGGTTATGTCGAATACTTCCCTGATATCTTCCGACACTTCGCATATAACAAAGGCGCCTTTATGATTTTTGATTTTTTTAGACGCGGTCAAAAAAACGCGGAGCCCCGCGCTGCTGATATATTCAAGGCCGCAGAGGTCGAAAATATAAAATTTATCGTCATTTTCAAGGATCAGGTTTAAATCGATCTCCGCCTCTTCGGAATTGGTGGAATCGATCTTACCCCTGACGTTCACGACCGTAAAATTTTCGACCTTATATACTCTGATTTCGTGTTTCAATTTTTTCTCCCGTTATTGCCTTGATTATTCATGTTTTTTGCGCCTGCCCCTGAAATTTTCAATGGCGGCCATTATCTCGTCTTTCTTTTTATTAATTATTTTTCTTCCGGTTTCGATTATATCAGGCAGTTTTTCAACGTCCCACATATTGATCATCTCGTCGAAGTGCATGTTGATTACGATTATTTCATGATGGTGCATGTCGATAGCCAGAGCCGTCTGCTTTTTCTGCGTCGAAGTGTAGCTCCTGCTTATGAACTGATGCAGAAATTCTATGAAACTTTTCGACTCCGTCTTTACCTGCTGTTCGATAGCAACCGCTATTATAACGTCGTAGCCGCGGTTTACCGCCTCGAGCACCGGAAGAGGCGAGCTGAAGGCGCCGTCGACGAACCATCTGCCGCCGATGCTGACGGGTGGAAAAAAAGGGAACTGTGCGGCCGAAGCGTAAACGGCTTCGGCGATTCCGCCTGAATCGATAAGGGCACCTTCGCCTGTATCGACGTCGGTCACCTGAACCAGTGTCGGTATTTTCATTGCGTCGAACGTGGAATTTTTAAAGATAACCTTCAGAACTTCGATGAGCCTCTGCGGCTTTAAAATTCCGCGCGTTTTATCGAAGCGGCCGAGCGGCATTTTAGCTATCCCGAGCAGCGTGCGGTAGTCGACGCTTGAAAACAGGCTTCTGGTAAGATTTTTAGAGAACAGTTCGGACATTTCCGACGGAGCGTATCCGAAGCCGCGCATAGCGGAAACTATGGCGCCCCCGCTGCATCCGATAAGCATGTCTATGCCGATGCCGTGTTCGTCTAAAAATTCGAACAGAGGTATGGCGCAGGCGGGTTTTATTCCCCCACTGCCGACGACCACCGCTATTTTTGGCTTTATGGCGTTACCTTTAGGAATCTTGCTCATACTTTAAATAAAAATACGACTATTTTTTAGGAAAGGTCTTTTTCAGGTTAATCAACTGCTCTTCGACGGACATTATTTCCTTGTCGACTATTTTAATTTTAGCCCGGCCGAAGCAGTCGCCGAATTTACCGGCGTTTAATATGCAGGTTTTACCGGCGTATTCAGGCTCGTTAAGGAAGGTGTGGGAGTGTCCGCCGATGATAAGTTTGACTTCGGGATATTTTTTAGCGAATTCGCGGTCGTCCGGAAGGCCCAGATGCGAAAGAAGAATGATTATGTCGGCTTTTTCCTTCAATTCGGCCCTTATCTTCAGATAAGCCTCGTCGGTGTTTAAAAAGGTTACCATCTTTTTTTCGTCGTCGGAAAGCGCCGTGAAAGTATTGGAAGCGGTTATCCCGGCAATGGCGATCCGCGTGCCGGCGAAGGTTTTAAGTATATACGGCCGGAATAAATAAGTTTTTGTTTTATTATCTATAAAATTGGCGCATAAGACCGGCATCTTTACCGTTTTCGATAATTCATGGAATTTATAAAGGCCGAAGTCGATCTCGTGATTGCCGATCGTCATGGCGTCGTATCCGAGGGCGTCAAGGGCGCGGATATCTGATTCCATGGTTTCGTAGCATACGTCTTTATAACTGGTGATGTCGCCGGCGTCGAGCGTGAGCGTATTTGCGTCCTTTTTATTGTTGACGATCATGTTCTTATGGCCGGAAACAAGATCGCGCAGCGTGGCGCCGCCGTCGAAAGGCTTTTGAAGGTTGCCGTGAGTGTCGTTGGTATGAATGAGGTCTATTTCGATTATGGATTTATCTTTAATCGGGGCGGCCGAACCGGGATCGGTAAAAATAAAAAAGGAAAAAAGCGCCGCAAGTAACAGCAATATTTTTTTATTTTTCATAAAATCTCCTCAATGAGTTCATTTTTTAAAAGTATTATATCAAAATATAAGGCATAATACAAGAAAAAAATGAATGCCGGCCCGCCGAATCTAACCTTTCAAATATTTAAAAATAATATTTAAAAATTCTATTTTTAGTTGACAGCCGGCCCATTAAGTTATATAATATATTGATACGAAATAAATACGGAGGGTATTATAGTATGAAGAAACTCTTTTTAATCGTTTTGATCCTTACTTTAGCGCTTGTTTTCACGAACGCTTACGCAGCCGGTGACGCTTTCAATTTCGCTAAATTCAACGCGAAGAACGGCAATAAATACAGCGTTAATTTCGACGAAGCCGGCAATATCAGAAACATAATAAGCAGCGACGCTAAAGCGTATTCAACTAAAATAGCCAAAAGATCGACCAACGAGCTCGTAGCCGACGCTATAAAGTTTTTAGAAAAAAATTCCGATCTCATCAGCGGCGTCGAAGTGAAAGACCTCAGGGTTGAAAACGTTTCTCAGAGCGAAAACATAAGCCACATCCTCTTCGCGCATTACTTTAAAAATAAAAAAGTGTTCGAATCCGAAGTAGCGGTTCACATCAATAACGCATCGGAAGTCGTAATGGTCAATAACGCCCTCAATCCGATCGGCAAAGTCAGTTCCGTATCGAACACGATCAGCCACGACAAGGCGATAGGCATCGCGAAAAAACATATCAAATGCCAGGGCGAAAGAATCAAAACGAAAGCGGCCGGCATCATATACAGCAAAAATAAAATAGCTTTCGAATCGATCAGGGTTGAACTCGCTTCCAAAGACCCTCTCGGCGATTTCGTATTCGTTATCAACGCCGCAAGCGGCGAAGTTATCGAATGCTTCGATATCATGTTCCATGCTGACGTACCCGAAGCTCCTAAAGCTCCGCAGGGCACGATCTACATGTACCACCCGATGAAAGGCGACATAATAAGCGAACCTATCATCAACCTCACCAACACCGCTAAAGGCCTTGTAGGCAAATGGGTTACCGTAGTCAACGAAGACACGGCTCCCGCGGTTTTAAATTCCGTCGGAAACTATGCTTTCGATGCTAACGACACTCATTTCGACGAAGTAAACGCTTACTACCACACGAATAAAGTTCACGATTTCGTTAGTCAGTACGGATTCACCGGCCTCGACCGCTCGATAAAGGTTACCGTCCACTACGGCACTAAATACGACAATGCGTTTTTCTCGCCGATGGAAGGCGCCATAGCGCTCGGCGACGGCAACAGGCTCAACGACCTGGCTAAAGAAGAAAGCGTCATCTATCACGAATACGGCCACGCAGTAACTAACGCGATGGTTTACATGCCTTATTCGAGCGAATCAGGCGCCATCAACGAAGCTTTCTCCGATTATCTCGCATGCACGATGACCGAAGATTCGATGGTCGGCGAATGGGCCGTAGCTAAAATGAACAAACCCTTTATCCGCAACATGGACAATAAGACTCACTATCCCGAAGATATCCAGAACGAAGTCCACTACGACAGCAACATATACGGTGCGGGCCTGTGGGATCTCAGAAAAGCTATCGGTGCTGAAGCTACCGATAAAATAATGCACTTTTCAAGAAACTACCTCAAAGGCATTAAAAGCCAGAAATTCACCGACGGCGTTAACGCTTTAGTAGCCGCCGACAAAGAATTTTTCAAAGGCGTCAACGCCGATAAGATCAAAAAAGTATTCGAAGCCCGCGGCATCAAAGCAAAACCGCTTGCCTCCACCTCCGCTCCCGTTATAGACGCGGTTAAATTCGAAGCTCTCAACGGAAACAAAGAAGCCGAAAAACTGCTTGTCGATATCGAAAACGGTAATATAAAATAATCAAGAACAACGGATTATAAAAAATAAAAATAGGCCGTCCTGAAGCGATTCGGGCGGCCTTTTTTTTCGGCCGGCGCCGCTTTTAATATTCATCGATAGCGGTTACCGCCGAATATGTCATAATGCCATGACGCGGAAAATTAAAGATAAGAATTTTGCGGCCGATAATATGAGCATGAAATTAAAATTAAATTTTATGGGTTATATAATATTTTTAATGGCGCTGCTGGCTTTTAACGCGGGTCTTAACGCAGGCTGCAGCGGAAGCCGCGACAGCGCGCTGAGCCTGGTCGACGAGCCTGCTGCCGCGGCAACGGGTTCTGCGACCAAGTATAGGTTCAGTTCTTCGGCGCTTCCCACGCTTAATATAAAACCTTTGATCGACGATAACTGCGTCAGGTGCCATAATTCGGAGATTGAGCCCGACGTTCCGCTGACGAGTTATCTCGAGGTCTATACGCGCGGCGTGCTTGTCAAAAGGGCCGTCCAGCCGGGCGGCATTATGCAGAAATATCTGCCGTTCGATTACGATAAGGTAATGGAATGGTACGAGGCGGGCATGCCGGAATAAATCAGTGCATAGTGCATAGTGAAAAGTGCATAGTGTTTGATTGTGATGAAAAATTTCGTGCCGGCGGGCGGCGATTTTAAGAGTTCAATATTTTTATTGAACTTCAAAAAATCCAGAATTTATCAGTAAAATTTATCAGTTATTATTTATATTCAATTTTTTGAATATCAGATCGTATTCCCTTTTAGGGGTGAGCTTTATATTCATCTTCTGTATCTTTTCATTAAGCAGGCTGAATTTTTTCAGGATCGCGCGCTGCTGCTCGTTCTTGTTTTTTTCGGCCATTTCGGCCTGCAGCGGCCTGATGTCGGCGAATCTGGACGAATAGGTCGCCAGTTCAGGTTCTAAAATGTCGGTTTTAACACTTTTTATAAGGCGCGCCAGCCGCCCGCGCTTTTCCGGCGATAAAAAATGATAATACCGGTAGGACGCGAGCCTGGCGTCGTCTTTAATGATCTTCTTTTCTATCTGCATTTTCAGGTAATTGTACGCTGTTGAAAAACTCATTTTTTCGCCGGCCTTTATTTTTTTGAACCTGTCGAATTTTGAGAGCATTTCCTTGAGGTCGTGTATGAAAATTGCCGCCACGGGGTCTGACGATCGGTGCGCGCCGGTTTTGGCGTCCAGATAAATTATATGAAATTTCATTTCAAACTTGTTGTAAGCCAGCGTTTTGCGGACCATATCCGCGTTTCCGGCCGGCGCGGCGAACGGGGAATATATCAAATAAATAGAATATTCGTTTGTGTTAATGTAGTAATATATCAAGGCGTTTTCGGCGTTAAGGCCGCCGTCTATAAGCGTAACGGCGGCGGGAAAAGAGTCTTGTTTAATGATCGAGCTTATGTAAAAATTCTGATACCACGCGAACGTCAGATTCGGCAGAAGGTCGAGCCCGCAGAACGAAAGCGGCGACGAAAGATGATCTAAAACCGTTTTTAGTCTGACGCTGCCTGAAAGGTTGACTATTTTCGGAATATACTTCGAAAAATTTTCATTTCCGGCCTTTTTGTTAGTATCTTCGGGGTAAAGCGGGTATTTTTCGTTGACGAAATATATCAGAGGCATGATGACGGCCGCGAGGCTTTTGGGTTCGTCTTTCAGAGAGGCGGCGGGCGCGTGAGCCGGCGGGAAAAAGCAGGTGGGATATTCTTCTATATATCCGCCCGCTCCGACGGCTTTTAAAAGATCTGAAAAATCTTCGATATCGGCCGAGGCCGTGCCGGCGAAGCCGTGCAGGAAGGCGAAAATGGCCAGGCAGAATAATATTGTCAGTATGCATCGCGCCTGGCGCTTTGAAGATTTCAGATTATCATAGCCGCTGCCGGCGGTTTTGTTCGAATTAATTTTCATTTTATATCGATCGTTTCTTTATAAATTATCGACGGCGTTCTTCAGGCGCGAAAGCCCTTCGTCAAGAGTCTCGCGAGGGCAGGCGAAATTGAGCCTCATGAATCCGTTTCCGGCCGTGCCGAAAGCGGCGCCGTCGTTCAAGCCGAGGCGCGCCTTTTTTATTATGAACTCGTTTAATTTGTCCTGTTTCATACCCAGTTTTTCGAAATTTATCCACATCAGAAAGGTGCTTTCGGGCTTTATGGCCGTTAATTGCGGCAATTCGCGCGCGATGAATTCCAGCACGTGGTCGCGGTTGTTTTCGAGGTATTGCAGGAGCGCGGTGAGCCACCGTTCGCCGTGCGTATATGCCGCCTCGAACGCGGTTATGCCGAAGACGTTTGTCTGACTGATGTGAAGCCTTTCCGTTTGCGTGCTGAAGGCCTCGCGGAGTTTTTTATCGGATATGACGGCCGAGGAAATTGAAAGCCCCGTGATATTGAATGTCTTGCTCGGCGACATAAGGGTAATCATGTTACCTGCCGCTTTTTTAGATATCGTTGCCGGGCATATATGCCGGTTTCCGCTGAAAATTATGTCGGCGTGTATTTCGTCGGAGACGACGAGTATATTATTTTTTACGCATATATCCAGGATGCGTTCCAGTTCTTCGGCATTCCAGACGCGGCCGACGGGGTTGTGCGGCGCGCAGAGAAAGAGCATTTTCGCGCCGCTTTCGGCCTTCGCTTCCAGGTCAGCGAAATCGATTTTGTATGCGCCGCCGTCCGCGCTTTGCTTAAGGTTATTTTCAATGACCTTTCTTCCCCAGTCCTTCACTACTCCGGCGAAAGGCGGATAAACAGGCGGCTGAATAATGACGCCGTCGCCCGGCGCGGTGAACGCCGTGACGCAAAGGCTCAGCGCCGGCACGATCCCCGGCGAAAACAGGATATGCTCTTTATCTATATCGAAACCGTAGCGCTTTTTCGCCCAGGCGATGAACGACGCGTAATAGGAATCGGGCCGCGCGCCGTAGCCGAAAATGCCGTGGCCGACGCGCTCAGAAAGCGCATCGACCACTTCGGGCGGCGATTTGAAGTCCATATCGGCGACCCACATTGGAAGTATATCGGAAGTTCCGAATACTTTCGGCGCGAAGTCCCATTTGAAGCAGTTCGAGCCGTTACGCTCGATCCGCTCGTCGAAATTGAATGCTGCTTGTTTTAACATAAAAGGTTTTTATTTATCGTCTTTTCCTCCGCCGAAGAGCATTTTAATTAAAAAATACGCTATGAGCACTACCAGGCCTATTTTTAAGAAGCTCTTGAACGAATCTTCGCATGAGTCGCCGTCACCTTTTTCACCGTGGCAGCAAGGTTTTTCTTCTTCGGCGAGGCCTTCGCTCGTGTAGGAGCATTCTTCGCAGCAGGCGCATTTATTCTCTTCTTCTTCCTTTAAAACCGCGGCCCTGAGAACGTCGTATTCGACCTTGCTGTGGTGGCGCGGGTCCATAGGGACGAGAGGAGTTACGTCGAGCTTGTCGTAAGGGACGTTTTCCTGTTTAAGTATTTCGGCTAATTTCGAAAGTATTTCTTCTTTGGTCTCTTTCGGATTTTCTACGAGCATTACCAGCGCGTAGGCTTTTTCACCCAATTTCTCGTCGGGTATGCCCACGTATGCCGACTGTTTTACGTCGGGGTGCTTTTTGAGAAGTATTTCGACCTTTACGGGGAATAGAAGTTCGCCGTTGCGCGCGATAGCGTTATGCACGCGGCCGACCAGCCACACGTTCTTGTGTTCGTCTATGCGCGCCAGATCGCCCGTCCTGTGCCATACTTTTCCGTTCGATTCGATGATCTTGGTCTTGGCGACCGCGTCGGTGTTGTTATAATATGCCTTGCACACGTGAAGACCGGCCACTGCGAGCTCGCCGACCTCGTCTTTTCCGACGGTGAGACCGTCCCAGGTGTCGTTTACGAGGTTGATAGGGTTTTTATTTATCTTTAAGAGTTTATATTCGAGGCCTTCGGCGAAATGGCCGACGTTGACGCCTTCTACTCCGGCCTTGCCGCCGTGTTTCGGGAATAATATGTCTTTGGCCTCGATGTGCGCGATGGGCTCGACTTCAGTGGAGCCGTAGAGCACCCATACTTCGGCGTTCGGGACGGCCTTTCTGAAAAGCGCGAGCGTATCGTTCGAAATGGGCGCGCCGCCGGTGATGACGCGTTTGATCTTGGGCATCGTGATCTTATTGTCGTCGCAGAATTTGGCGATATTGACTATCATCGAAGGAGAGAGCGTCGCGCATGTGATGCCGCAGGTTTTGATCTGGGAAACGATCATCACGGGGTCTTTTTCGTTAGGCCTTCCGATATCGGTTATCGGCACGACCGTATTGACGCCGGCCGCGATGTTATTGAGCGAGAATATCGGGAACGCCGGAACGTCGATGTCGCCGGATTCGTAAGGAATGCATTCGTCGAGCGCGAGGTGCTGCGCGACAAGAAAGCAGTGCGTGCGGTCGGCGCCTTTCGGAACGCCGGAGCTGCCGGTGGTGAACGTTACGAGCGCGGTTTCTTCGCCTTCGACGGCTTCGATCTCTTCGAGCGGCTCCGATTTAGCGATCTCTTCGAGCGTGGCGGTGTAAGCGCCGGTATGCGGTCCGGCGACTATTTTTATGGGGATCTCGTTTAATTCAGGAACTGTGGCGCAAAGCTGGAACGCCATTTCGAAGCTTATCATCGCGGTGGGTTCGACCACTTTAGCGCTTACGCCGAGCTGGTCGCGGCGCGCCCACGAATCCAGGAATACGGCGCGCGCGCCTATCATCATGATAGCCGACATCGCCTGATAGAGGTAAAGCGACATCGGCAGGAATAAAATGACGCAGTCGCCGTGTTTCACGCCGGCTTTTTTCAGGCCTGACGCGGTGCGTCTGATCGCTTCGTAAAACTGTTTGAAATTGATCGATTTGTGGGGTATGTTTTCGACGATAACGTTCTTGTCCCAGTCGCCTTTATAAGTCGGATCGACCCACTGCAGGGCCACTCTGTCGGGTTTTTCTTTCGCGTTTTTTTTAAGGAGGCATACCACGTTATTTTTGAAATTCACACCGTCGTGAAAACCGAAATACTTATTGTGAAGTTTGTCGAATGTGATCATTTAAAACTCTCCTTTTTTTATTTTGTTTGTTCAATGCCGTTAGTTGTTTTATAATTTAAGGCCTTTCGCCTTTATTTGTCTGATGGTTTTGTAGTCGGGATTTCTGGTGTAGTTGACCTTCTCGCATTTATTGGCAAATCCGGCGTTTTTTCCTTCGGCGATTATTTTATTGATGCAGCCGATTATGGTTTCGGCCTCTATCAGGCTGGATTTCATTGGAATATCGATGTAGGCGTTCACGCCCTTGACGTCGACCTCTTTGACCTCGATTATATTGCCGTCGTCGATCTTCTCGTTCATCCAGTGCACCGAAAAACCCACCGGACGGCCGTCATACCAGGCCCACAGGTCGCACATCGTGCCGCGGTTTTCCGGAAGCATTCCGTGATGGACGTTTATACAGCCAATATTGGGAAGCGCTAATATTTCTTTTTTGTAGATATTTCTCGTCCTGGCGTTTATTATGAGGTCGGGCGCGAGTTCCCTTATTTTAGCGATCGCGTCTGCGCCGTTTATGGTTTTGAACGTGAACACCGGGATTTTAAGGCTCTCGCAGTGTTTTTTGCGCTGGTCGCAAAAAAGCGATGAGTACATGTTTTTGATGAACGCCATAGGAAGTCCGAAAACGCCCATGCACATGAGGCCTAACATCTTGAAGAATATTTTGACCGATACGGTTTTTATCAGCACGAACGCGATTATTTCGACGCCGGCCGGAAGTTTATTCTTATCTGTCAGCGTTTTTACGAGCGAAAGATAATTGTCTTTTACGTAAGTCGCTTCGGAGGAAACCAGTATAACTTTCAATTTATCGCCGCCTTTTTGTTAGTTGAGAGTTGAGATGGGAGAGTTGAGAACTAAAGGATTTTTGATATTTTAATAAATCTATTTATTAGAATAAACCTTGTTTAAAATTTCAAAAAATCCGAAACTCTCCACTCTCCGTTCTCCACTATTTTATTTGCCCGTCTTTCGTCCGTAAGTCGCGTGGGCGCTCGCGAAATCGCCGGCCGACATCGAGGCCGTAAGCGATATCTCGCCGCACAGGACCGCCGCCGCCACTATTTCAGCCATTTTTTTAGCCTTGCCGGCGCCGTGGCAGCCCATGATCTCGAGGCACGCCTTCTGCGTGGCAAGGTTCGTTCCGCCGCCGACCGTTCCGACCATTATATCGGGAAGCGTGACGCTTATAAGAAGTTTATCGCCGTTCATGCGCATCTGCGTGATGCCGGCGGCCGATTCCGCGGCGCACGCCGGGTCCTGTCCGCAGGCTATGTAGACCGCCGTAAGCGGGTTCGAATAGTGCGCCTGGAGGCCGAACGCGTGCGACTGGATCGTGCCGAGCGTGGCGAGTTCGTAAAATTTCAGCATTCTTTCGGCGTCGACCTTGAGGTAGGTTTTGACGACCTCTTTAGGTATGCTCACGCACGCGATGACCTTTTTGCCGCGGTTCTGAGTGAAGTTTATCGCGTTGACCTTTTTATCGCCCGAGAGATTGCTTTCAAGAAAGCAGTCCATCGACTTGTTCGGATATTCGGATACGATATACTGCAGAGCTTTCTGTGTGGCTATCGTCGTCATGTTCTGGCCGGATGCATCGCCGCACGAATAAGAAAAGCGCAGCGTCATGTTGGTGCCCACCGGATACTGATCGATAGCGACGAGTTTTCCATGGCCCGTGGTCGATTCGGCTTCGGCTTTGAGCTTGTCGTAATTGTTTTTTACCCACTGGCCGAAATCGAACATTTCAGTGACGGTGTTGAACGTGAAAACCGGCGTTCTGGGGACGCTGTCGGCTATTATTTTAACTTCGGCACCGCCCGAAAGGTTTATAACTTCGGCGCCGCGCGCGATAGAGGCCACCAGGGCACCTTCGGTCGTAGCAAGCGGCACGAAGAAACTTCCGGAAGCGTGATCGCCGTTGACTTTGAGGGGGCCTACGACGCCGAGCGGCAGCTGGCAGAATCCGAAAAAATTCTCTATGTTGCCCTGATATTTTTCAGAGCCTTCGTAGTTCATGTTTTTAAGAACGCCGAGGTCCGCGCCAGTGCGCTCTTTTAAAAAGTCCTGCCTGCGCGCGATGCCTTCGGAGCTGTAGTCGAGCGGGACGGGGATAGGCATGTCGTCAATTTTCATCGCGAGATCGATCTTTTTGAGTTTTTCAGCTGGATTGGTCTTCAGCAGCAGTTTAATGAACGAGTAGAATGTTTTGAAGTCTTCGGCCGTGAATTCCTCGACGCTCAGTCCGAAATGGTGCTGGAAGTAAGCCAGCAGCGACATTTTTCCGAGCGAGTCGAGGCGGTTGAAGCGCGAAAGCGGCTTATAGATCGAAAGCTCCTCGACCGGTATATTGATATGAGCCGCTATCAAATGTTTTACGCCTTCGAAGATGCCGGCGATGGTCTTTTCCTCTTCGCCGCCGGTCTGCGGCTGCGATTCGTATTCGTTCTTGAGCTTTAATATTTCGGCGACGGAATTGCGCTGCACCTTGAAACTGTAACTGCGCGGAAGCGGCTCGTCCAGCAGCGCTATCTTTTTGAAATGCTCCCATTCGGGCCATTTTTTAGTTAATTCGCCTATCTTGTGCTCGATGAATTCCTGGGCGTCTTTTATCTGGTTCTTGGCCAGGTATTCCCTGTCGGGACGCGCGACGAAGGCCGCATACTCGCTGCCGCCTTCGTTTATTCCGATAACGCAATATTCTTTAAGGTAAGGCTGACCGCCTATCCTCTCTTCGAGTTCGTCCGGATATACGTTCATTCCGCCGGCCGGGATTATTACGTCCTTGAGGCGGCCGAGGATGTAAACGTAGCCGTCCTTGTCGATTCTGGCGATATCGCCGGTCCTGAGATAGATGTTATCGGCCCAGAGGGTTTTGTTTAATTCGGGGCGGCCGAATATTCCGATAGTGTTGGTCGGCGACGATATCAGAAGTTCGCCCGTGCCGTCTTTATCGGGTTTATCGATTTTTGCGCTGACGGGGGCGTAGATCTTTCCGACCGACCCGACGGGGGCGTCGAACGCGTTTAAAACGCCGCCGCAGGTTTCGGTCATGCCGTAGCCGAACCCGGTTTTAATTCCGAGCGAGCGAAGCTTTTCGATTATTTCGTGGCGGCAGCTCGCCCCGCCTATGGTGATCTTGAAGCCGTTGAATTTATTGCCCATCTGCGAAAGAAGGCCGGCGAATATCTCGGCCAGGCGCGGGACGAGGCAGACGTAGCTCACTTTATAATTGCCGATTATTGAAAGGAGCTCCATCGGATTCACGGTCTGCGCTATGACGTTTCTGACGCCCAGGTAGAACGGGACGAGCGCGGCGTTTATAAGGCCGAAGACGTGCGTGTAAGGAAGTATAGTCATCATGGTGTCGTCGGGAGTGATGCCGCCGACCTTCATGGAATGCTCGATCGCCGATACTATCGAATGATGGCTGTGGGTGACGCCTTTAGGCGTGCCGGTGGTGCCTGAAGTGTAAACTATGAGCGCCGGGTCGTTCGGCGCGATCGACTGAGGCGGGGCCTGTTCGGGGGCTATCTCGTCGGTCGTGCGCATCAGGTCGAAGTGAAAATTAACAAGCGTCGTTTTGAACTCTATATCGTTAAAAACTACCGCCATTTTAGGCTCGAACTGCTTCGAGGTTATTATGAGCTTGGGTTTGGCGTCGTTTAAAATATTGACCAGCTTGCTGTTCGGGGCCTGCCCGTCCACCGGCACGATTATGGCGCCGTAGGTGGTTATCGTCATGAACATGGGTATCCATTTGGCGTGATTTTCGGCCACGACAACCACGCGGTCGCGCTTTTTGACGCCGAACTTCAATAAAAAAGATTTGGATTCCCTGACTATGTCGTCGAATTCCTTGAAACTGATATCGCACCATTCGGTGCCGGTGGAATATGAAACGGCGGTCTTCGGCGACGACGCGAATCTCGATAACGAAGCTATGGTCCTTTCACTCATGATAATCTCCTGTATATTTATTTATAAAATTCCAAGAATTTTGCTGACGGAGCTTATTAATAATTTAGCACGGCGCTACGGTTTTTATGAATTTAGGCAGTATCTTAACGCGGCAGTCACCCTGGACGGTTTCGCTGAATTCATTCACGAGGTTGCCGTCGACGTGCAGCAGGCTCTTTTCGTGAAGCATTCCCCATATGCTCTTCACGCCGCGCAGGTTGAGCCCGAAAGTATTGCTGTCCTTGATCTCCGGACGCGCCGTGTGGCCGTGAAAATATTCAACGAACCCCGAGCTGACAAGCCTGGTTCCGAAGCTCAAAAGCATCATCAGCATAAGTCTTTTATAATAACTGAGGTCTTTGAATATGATAAAATGGATGGTGCCGTCGTTTTCGTGCTTGTACGGCGCGAAGTTCGCGTAGCGTCCGACGCGGCTGCACAGAAGCATTTCGAAGCCGAGGCATTTCATGAATATATTTCTTCTTAAAATAGACGAATAATAAGTCAGGCCTATGGCCTTCGAAAGCATGAGGCTTAAAAAGCCGTTTGTGAGATAAGCCTTGTCGACGAGACCTTCGACGCGCCTGACGGTGTCGGCCGTTACGCCTACTCCGCAGTTGTTTATGAATCTTCGAGACATCGGCGCGCCGTCTTTTCCATGGAACGATATTTCGCCTACGTCCATACCTATTATGTTGACGCTGCCTTCGACGATATTTTTAATTATCTGCAGAGTGTCGCGCCAGTGGAATATGTTCAGCCGCCTTGAAAAATCGTTGGCGTTGCCGCCGGGTATCGGCACTATGACGGTGCCTTCGGCCACATGCTGCAGTACGTCGTTGATGGTGCCGTCGCCGCCGCAAATTATCAAAAAGTTAAAACCCTCGCGCTGAAGCGAAGTGACCGCCTTCTGGATGTGGGCCTTGCTGCGGGTGAACGAAACCGCTACGACGTGGCCGGTCTCCTTCTGGAAACCGTCGAGCTGGCGGTAAAGTTCCTCGTTGATAAGAGGCCTGTAGTCGCCGCCCTTCGAATATTCATTTATGATCAGCGCTATTTTATATTTCGCGCTCTTTTCTTCATTTTCTTTAGCCATATTCTCGATATTATTATGTTATAAAAAATCGTTTTACATGGTATGATATTTGACAAAAAAATTATACCACATACCGGTGGTTTAATCAAATCATATTATAAATTTATATTATCAAATTAACGAAATAACTAAGAAAAGTTGATAATTATCGTCCGCACTTTAATTTTTTTTGCTTTGTTTTTAGATAGTTATACCTTTCATTTGCCTTCTTCACTAATATGTTTGACACCGCGTCCTGTATCTGATATAATTAGCCGATAATTTGTAAATTGTTTTAATGAAAAAGGCGGTTGCGAATGAGAATAATTTCATATAAAAACCCTTTAAAATTTATAACTATTACTGCCCTGACAGTTTTTTTATTTTCAGCCGCAATATTAATATTTATTGATATTGACCGCGCCGCGGCCGCGAAGGAAAAGAAGAAAAAATTCAAGGTCGGCCTGGTGCTCGACACCGGCGGGCTCGGCGACAAATCGTTCAACGATTCCGCGTATTTAGGCGTTCTGGAAGCCGAAAGAAAATTGAAGATACTCTCCGACGTGGGCCAGCCGTCGAACAAGCTCGAAGAGGAACAGCACCTCATAGCGTTCGCCCAGCAGGATTACGACCTTATAATAGGCGTTGGATTTGCAATGCAGGACGAGGTTTCGAAGATCGCGAAGGAATATCCAGAAAAGAAGTTCGCTATAATAGACGGCGTTATCCCCGATGTTCCAAACGTCGCCTCGCTTCTGTTCAAAGAACACGAAGGCTCCTTTATGGTAGGCGCCCTCGGTTTAATGATGTCGAAAACGAAGAAACTCGGCTTTGTCGGCGGGATGGACATTCCGCTCATCAGGAAGTTCGAAACGGGCTACCGCGAAGGAGTTCATTACATCGACGCTTCGGCCGAGGTGCTCGTTAAATATACCGGCTCCGATCCTTCGGCCTGGAACGATCCCGTCAAGGGGCGCGAGATAACTCTTTCGCTTATCACTCAGGGCTGCGACGTGGTGTTTCACGCGGCCGGCGGCACGGGCGGCGGCGTAATCCGCGGCTGTAAAGAAAAAGAAGTGTTCGCGATAGGCGTCGATTCCGACCAGGACGGCGTCGAGCCCGGAACGGTGCTGACCTCGATGGTAAAAAGGTGCAATATAGCCGTATTCAGGACGATCCAGGAAACCATGGCAGGAAAATTCCGCGGCGGCATCCATAATTTCGGCATAATCGAAGACGGCGTCGGGATCTCCGAACTTAAATTCACCCGCGATAAGATACCGGCCCAGTACCTGAAAAAACTCGAAGAAATAAAACAGGACATAGTTTCAGGCAAAATAAAAGTGACCGACTACATGGCCGAATCACAGAAAAAATAACGATTCTGGAAATGGAACACAACCGATGCTGCTGGCTTATCTGGCTCTCGTCGCCAGAATTTTCCTTCTCGGATACGAAAAAATACTGGTCAAGAAAATGGGCGCCGGCTCGGAAAATTCGGCCGCCACTTTCCTGTATTTTTTATCTTCGACCGCTTTTATTCTGCCTCTGATATTCTTCATCCGGCCCGCTGAAAATTACTCTCTGGTGGTTTATGTCGCCATAAGCAGCTTCATCTACTGCATAGCGTTCCTGTTTTACGTCAAATCGATTTCGATCGGCGAAGTTTCACTTGTCAGCCCTCTATATAATTTTAACGTGATATTCCTTCTCGTTACGGCGGCCGTCTTCCTCGGCGAGAAAATAACGATCATGAAAGTGTCGGGCGTGCTGGTCCTGCTCTACGGAGCCTCGCTTCTGAACCGGCAGAAAAGCCTGTGGCTTTCGATCTCGGCCATGGCGAAAGACCGCGCGTGCCGGCTGATGCTGATATGCTCGTTTTTCATGGCCATAGGCCGCACTATCGACGGATTCTTCATTAAAAGTTTCGACCCGCTTTTATACGCGATATTAATTTATAGTTTCATGT
>Ga0209212_1000587_pt1 | contig 69078 bp, 59 predicted proteins | sample RifGroC2_FD_183996 | JGI IMG/M metagenome (GOLD analysis project Ga0209212, IMG submission 183996) | Groundwater microbial communities from Rifle, Colorado, USA - Groundwater C2 (SPAdes) (version 2) | ecosystem: Environmental > Aquatic > Deep subsurface > Groundwater | place: Rifle, Colorado...
TGACCAAACACTTCATTGATAAGTATTCTAAGGAATTCGGAAAAGAAATCAAAACGATATCCGTTTATGCGCTGGAACTGCTCATGCAGTACCCGTTTCCCGGCAATGTCAGGGAGCTCGAAAACATTATCGAACGCAGCATTGCCCTGGAGACATCGAACATCATCCTTCCGGAAAACCTCATCATAGCAAAAGAGACCGGCGAAAAAAGAAACTTGTCAATTGACGGGTTACCTGATATCGGCATTGATCTGAATGATGAACTTGTAAAATTTGAGAAGTTGCTGATCGAAAAAGCCCTTGAGAAAGCGGGTGGATCAAAGACCAGGGCAGCCGAACTACTCAAGATCAGTTATGATTCCCTTCATTACCGGAGTGAAAAGCTGGGAATAGGCGCCTGAGAATCATTTTATTGTGATCGAAGATGATACCATTACAGAAGAGGATTCATGACACCCTGCGAGGATAAAACTGTGAAATGCACACCCCTCCAGGATCCGACCGAAGAACAGATTCGGCAGATTATCGGACTTTACCGTGATCAGGGGTGGTGGCAGCCGAGCGATGACCGCAGCGAGCGATTGCTATCCAGGCTGATCGCCGGCAGTCATTGCTTTGTGATCGCCACAGAGGGGGAGCGAATCGTGGGGATGGGGAGGGTGATTAGTGATGGTGTCAGCGATGCCTATATCCAGGATTTGACGGTTCACCCCGACCGAAGGAAACAAGGAATCGGGCAATTCATTCTTCAAACCCTGCTGGAGCGGCTCAACACCGACGGTATCCGCTGGATCGGACTCATCGCCGAGCCCGGTTCAGACAATCTTTATCGCCGAGCCGGTTTTCGGGAAATGGCCGCCTCCATCCCCATGTTGATGATCAAGGAACCATGAACTTCAAGCCGCTTACCGTTTACGATTACGATACAATAAAGGTGTTTTTTACGGGACAACCCTATAGCCTCTGTGTCTATTCACCCGCCTCCCTCATCGCCTGGAGCAATAGAGTTTTTATAAATCGCTACACGATCGCGGATGAGATTCTCTTTATTGCCGGTGAAGCGGAAGACCATTCACAAGACCGCCATCTCATTCTTCCCATTTCCAAAGACCGGGTATATTCGCCTAAAGAACTGCACCGTTTTGCCGGGAAGCTGGGATTCAGACAGTATTGGTATGCCCCCGGAGACTATCTGGAATCGCTGGATCGTTCTGAACTCGAAGCACTTTTTATCATGGAAGAACAGAAGGAGTTTGCAGACTATATATATCTCACCGAAGATTTGGCCGGGCTCAAGGGCAATAGATTTTCCAAAAAACGGAACCTCATCCATCAATTTGCCCGTGAATACATCAGAAAAGGCCGCGTGGCGGTGGAGGACGTTCATGAAAAAAATGTCCCGGAATGTCTGCAGTTTCTGGAGATCTGGTGCAAGGAATACGCCTGTGACGTCGATCAAGAGTCCAGCCTGGCATGTGAAAAAGAGGCCCTTATCACGACCTTTGAGAATATTGGCACTCTTGAATCGACAGGGATCTTGATACGGGTCGACGGTGCGGTCTCCGCGTTCGGAATCGGCTCTCGACTGAACGGGGAGACGGGAACGCTCAATTTTGAAAAAGCCTTCGCCGGTATAAAAGGCCTCTATCAGTTTCTAGACAACGAATGCGCAAAAAGGCTCTTTGCGGGATATCGATATATCAACAAGGAAAGCGACATGAATCTTCCCAATCTTGCGGAAGCAAAACAGTCCTATCACCCCGTATCGCGCGTCAAATCCTTTGCCCTCATTCTACGCTGATTCACCCATGACGACTTCGTACGAGAGCCTTGAAAATCATGATCCCGGAAGCACGCATTGGAGATTTTTCGGGGTCCCCTGCCCCCGCAGCGTAGCGCCCGCAAAGACGACTGTTTGAGCGCGTCAGCGCGAGTTTCGTCTTTGCAGCGAAGCGAGGAGGTGCAGGGTCGAAAAATGTCCGGCGTGCGGAGGGAGCATGATTTTCAAGGCTCTCTCATTGCGTCCGAACCGCCGCATCTCTCATCTTAAGCTGGATATCGGACGAGCCATTCCAGGAATTGATCTGCGGAGTGAAGACGATATCAAGAATCCCCACGGAGAGCGCCGGAAGGAATCGTCCATTTCCGAACCATATTGAGTCCCGGGATACTCCATCCGAGCTGACACGCATCTTAAGATGGTTGTTTCCGACAATCGAAGGTGAAGCAACGCTCACGCCGCGGACGCAAAGGATGGGTTCGGGATTTCGACTGCCGAAAGGGGCCAGCCGATCGAACTGCGCGAGGAGTTCATGGTTGATCTCCGGAAGAGCGCACTGGGCATCGATCGTCGTAAAGGCTGTGAAATCCATTTCCGAGCGGTTTTCGTATACCACCGCGCTGAACGCTGCTGAAAATTTTTCTATATCCTCTTCGCGAATGGAAATACCCGCTGCGTATCGATGACCACCGTAGGAGAGCAGAAGCGATTCACAGCGCTTGAGTCCCTGATATATATTGAAACCGGCGATACTCCGTCCCGATCCCTTGCCGACGCCGTCCTTGAGGCTGATCAATATGGCCGGCCGGCCGAAGCGATCGACCATTCTCGATGCGACGATGCCTATGACTCCGGGGTGCCATTTGGATGAGGAAAAAACGAGCGGTCCGATTTCTCCCGTCTCGAACCGATGACCAATCTGCTCGAGAATCTCGGTGAAAATCTCTTTCTCCATCACCTGACGCTTCCGGTTAAATCCGTCGAGCTTTCTGGCAAGTTCATCGGCCTGTTCGTGATTATTCGCCAAAAGGAGCTCCACGGCATCTTTTGCCAAGGCGACCCTTCCTGCGGCATTGATTCTGGGAATCAGGCAGTATGATGCCTTGCCGGAATCTATCACTCGATTTTCTATACCTGAAACGAGTTTCAGTGCGCTGATGCCGATCCGCCGGTCCTCGGTCATCAAATCCAGCCCTATCTTGACAAATGTACGGTTTTCATCCAAAAGAGGCGCGATATCGCCGATCGTTCCCAAAGCAACCAGATCCAGGTATTCCTTCAGATTGGGATAGCCATTATTTTTCCAGAATCCTTCCTGCCTGAGGACACCGCGAAGGGCGATCAAAAAGTTGAAAACGATACCCACAGCGGCGAGATGTTTGAAGGGAAAAGAGCAATCCTTTCGATGCGGATTGACTGCCGCGACTGCCTCAGGAAGGGTGTCGGACAGCTCGTGATGATCAAGGATGATGGTGTCCATACCGAGCCGTCGAGCGCAGGCGATCGGTTCGTGATCGGATATGCCGCAATCCACGGTCACTATCAGAGCGGTCCCTTCGGATCGCAGGCGTTCCACCGCCGGCCGGTTTAGCCCATAACCCTCGCTGATTCGGTCGGGGATGTAATAGGTGACGTTTTCATGAATCTCCCTAAGAAACCGGAAAAGGCTGACGACCGAAGTGATGCCGTCGGCGTCGTAGTCGCCGTAAATAACCACCCTTTCCTCCCGTTGAATGGCGCGAATGAGACGGTCGACCGCCTTTCTCATATCTTGCATCAGAAAGGGGTTGTGGAGGTCGTTCAGTGATGGGGAGAGATACCGATGGGCCTCATCCGTATTTGTGATATCGCGGCTCACAAGGATCCGGGATAGGATAGGGCTGAGCTTCAGCTCTCGGACAAAAAGCTCCTGAATCGTATCGTTGCCCTCCTGCAAACGCCAGCGGGTCATGGGCAGCTTTCCCGCCGCCATCGCTTTTTCCAGTTTGCATTCCCTCCTGCCCGGCCGGTTCCAGGCCTGTAAGATGCCCGAGATCATATCAAGGCAGACCTTGATGTCAAGGAAAGATTTTCTTTTTGATATTTCCCTATTGAAATGGTAATGGTAATTATATAGCGGAGGGACACATGAAACGATTCATTTCAATGATTATCCTTGTGACCATTCCATTCCTGGCGGGAATGGGCTCCCTGCAGGGGCCGTCCTCTCCGGAAAAAATCCCCGTACCGGTCAAGCAATATGATGCAACCTTCCTGGATCAGATGGATGTCACCGCGCAATGCAAGGAAGTGAGCATTGAAGGAGCGGTTTACCTGGAAGGGAGGCGGGGGGAAGGCAGTTACACCATTTCCTTTGACAACATTGAGCAGGTGTTATTTCGTGTGAATGCAGACCGGTTGGCCGGTATCGTGAAATTGCGGGCAGGGGAATCGATCGAACTTATCCTGAACAAATCACATAAGGCCTATGGCCGGACAAGATACGGCACGTTTCAGATTAGGCTCATTGATCTCAAAATGATGACCATAGCCGCCCCTTCACCGAAGTGAGATAAAACAGCAGGTTCTTCTTTATGCTGACTTCTTGATAAAGCCCGAACGGATGCAGCGGGTACAAGCCTTCACACGTTTCGCTGCCCCTGTCTTGCTATCGATGCATCGGATCTTCTGAAGATTAGGATACCAGACCTTTACGCTCTTATTGTTGGCATGGCTGACTTTATGACCCATAACCGGTTTTTTCCCACAGACCTCACAAATTCTTGACATACCCGCAAGCTCCTCTCTGAAATGCTGCCGGTTACTAAACCAAATCGCCCCAGAATGCAAGCATTTTTATAAGTTCTTCATTACCGGGGGCTGCCCTGTGGTTTCGAGGACCCTCATCCAGACATTCCCGCCGGTATCCACCTTGGTACCGGAAGTCACCATTTTCAAGGGAATGTGGACATATTCATCCTTCATCAGTCCGACAAGCATGCCTGTCTTGCCGGCCATACCGGCATGGACCGCATACTGGCCCAGTGCTCCACAATACATGCTGTCACTGGCATTGGCCGGTACACTGCGGATCGTATAGCTCGGGTCGATGTATTTGAGGTTCACCTCGATCCCTTTCTTTTCAAAATAATCCTCTATTGTCGCTTTCAGGAAGGCGCCGATATCGAGCAGGCGAGGGTTGCCCGAGGCATCCGTTTCCTGAGGTTGGCCCTCCTTCCTCATGTGTTCCTGTCCGGCCCCCTCGGCAACGAGAATCACACAATGCGAGCGGGATTTTAACTGTTTTTCGACCGCCTTTAATAAACCGTTTTCTCCTTCGAGGTCAAAAGGCACTTCCGGGATCAGGACGATGTTGATATCGCTCTGCGCGAGGGCGGCGCCGGCAGCGATATGCCCCGATTGCCGACCCATGATCTTCACGAGGCCAATGCCGTTGGGCGCCCCCTTGGCCTCGACATGGGCGCACTGGATAGCCTTTACCGACTCGGAGATGGCCGTGTCAAATCCAAAGGTCTTCTGGATAAGATTCAGGTCATTGTCGATAGTCTTCGGGATGCCGATGACGCCGATGCTCTGCCCCCGTCGGGTGATCTCTTCGGTGATACACTCCACGGCCCTCATTGTCCCGTCCCCGCCGATACAGAAAAGGAGATTCATATTCATTCGCTGGAGGGCGTCCGTTATTGCCGCCACATCCTGTCGGCCGCGCGACGAGGCAAGAATGCTGCCGCCTAGGGTATGGACATCCTTCACGACCTCGGGCGTCAGCTCCATGAGTGTGTGGCCGTATTTGGGGATCATCCCCTGAAAACCGTATCGTATCCCCGCGATATTCTTGACCTCATACCGATGATACAATTCCATGACCAGCGACCGGATCACATCGTTTATGCCTGGACAGAGTCCACCACAGGTTACAATGGCCGCTTTGGTCTTGGAGGGATCGAAAAAGATCTTCTCGCGGGGTCCCGCAACTTCGACAGAGAGGGGATCCCCCTCCGATGACTTGAACTTGTTGTACTGGTGGAGGTAAATACTGAAGAGGATCCGCTTTTTATTCGATGTGAAGTAACTCACGCTGACGGGGGAAGGGATGGTGCACTTCCCCAGAGACTGAATGGTGAAATCATAATGCATTTTATAATCCATGGTTTTTTATCCCCCTTCCAGCCAAAAAGGCGGCGTCCATCCCGGCAAGGATCTCCCCCTCGAAGCCAAGACCGGCCCGTAAAATCCCGCCGGTCAGGAAGACATTGGGCAGGGGGGTGATTGGCGAGAGGGTATCGATCCCGATCATTACCCCTTTTCGGGTACGATATTTCCGGTTGATTATCTCCTGAGAGCGTCGCGCCAACAAGATAGATTTTTCGATATTGACATAATCGATACTTTCCCGCAGAAAAGGGAGTAATCCCTCCAGTGAGTCAATAATAGCCTTGGCGACACCGCTCAATTCCTGATCGGTGAGCATCATGGGGGAATTCTTTAGGAAAACCGTGGCACAGAGCGCTCGCCTGCCTTCGGGCGCTCGCTCTTTTTCATCCGAGCGACTCGTTTGGATATATACGAGGTTCTGATCGGTCAACGGTTTTGTTTCATCCCGGACCCAAACCGCATAAGGCGCCAATTGCTCTGGAAGACCTCCTGAACGAACACCCAAGTGGAGGCAAAAGGGATAGACGATGGGGCACAGAGAGTTTAACTTATGTACCAGCCGCCTGAAGATCTTTTGTTGAAACAGCAGGGGTTTCAATTTCTCCCACTGGGCGCTGACAATAAGCCGCTTACCGCGGAGGGTAGCCGATGCTCCCGCATGTACCAGATCGACATTGATGTCCGGTTTTGTATCGATCCGCATAACCGAGCAATTATCCATAAGAACTCCCCCGGCATCACTGAATCTCTTGCGCAGCCAGTTCACCCAGGCGCTTCTACCGCCAAGAGGATAGTATACGCCTCTTTGGGGCAGAGAAAGCAGGTAAACTGCAGTCAGGGGGAAAGGGGCGCCATTGGTATGCAAATGGGACAGAATGGTGAGTTGAGCCTCAATCACCCTCCTGAACGTCTCGACATCACCCGTTCCACGGATGATCAGGGAAAACCAACCTGCAATAATTGCAGTAAGGCGCAGCACTCTATGAAATATTTTCCCGTTATCATGCCATTGACCGGCACGACTTTTACCGATCCAGCGCCCAACAAGCGCACCGGCTTTGTCGACGGTATGATAGAAGCGCCTGATCTCCCGTTCATGCTTGGGAAATTCCCTAATCATATCGCCAATCAGCTGCTCAAGGTTATGAAAAAGATCGATCCGATGATTTGGAAGCATGACCTGAATGGCCGGGTTCATGAGAACGTGTCTGGGAACATCATCCGGTTCCAGTTGTAATTCCTTGAGAAGATGCAGAACCGTTTGATCTTCGCCAAAACCAGAAAGGGGCGTCGGATCGATTGGGAAAGCATATCCGGCGTCGCGATGCTCCGCTTCATGATCCCCTTCGGTGATCAAAACCGTTTTCAGACCATGCCGGGATGACGCCAGTGCGGCTATCAACGAACTCAAATCCCGGCCTATGATGATCGTATCGTACATACGGTTTACCGAAAAGGGGTGCGATCAGAATGAGATCTTTGATCCTGTGATAAAAGCCATCTTCACTCGGGGTTCAAAACCTCGTCAGCGGAGGATTATGCAGCGCTTGTTCCGTGAACCGGCGACCGTTTCCGATGAGGACTCTGCGGCCCTCGATCACGAGTCTCCCCTCCGCATAATATTGAATGGCTTGAGGATAAATCCGATGTTCCTCCTTCAAAATACGTGTGGAGAGGGACTCCGGGGTATCATCCTCATACACCGGGACCACCGACTGAATGATGATCGGTCCGGTATCAATCCCCTCATCGGCAAAATGGACGGTACATCCTGCGAACTTCACCCCGTATTCTACTGCTTTCTGCTGCACATGCATTCCGGGAAATGCGGGCAGCAGGGCAGGGTGGATATTGATGATTCGGCGGGGGAAGGCTCGGAAGAATTCAGGTGAGAGTATCCGCATAAAACCGGCCATCACTACCAATTCAACACCCGAGGATACAAGAATCGCTACTGCCCTGCGGTCATAGCTCTCGCGGCAATCGAATTGACGATGGTCGAGGACAACCGAGGATATGTGATGCTTTCTGCATCTTTCGAGGGCATAGGCTTCAGGGTTGTTGCTGAGCACCACCCTGATTTCCGCATCCAAGGTTCCGGACTCGATATGATCTATAATGGACTGCAGGTTGGAGCCGCTTCCGGAAACAAGGACACCGATACCAACCTTTCTTGACATGATATGCATTCCTTTTCAGACACACAGCACCGTCGGCTGATCGTTTTCCCTTTTTTCAATGATCCCTAAAGAATATGCTTCTTCACCCAGTTTTTCGAGTCTATCCAAGATCTCTGCATGTTCTTTTTCAGGTACGACGAGCATCATGCCGATACCCATGTTGAACACCCGGAGCATCTCCGTCGCATCGATGTTCCCCATATTTGCGATGAGGTCGAAAATAGGCGGAACCCGCCAACTCTCCTTCCGGATGACCGCCCGGCAGGAATCGGGTACAATCCTGGGGATATTGTCCAGAAAACCACCGCCGGTGATATGAACGATTCCCCGAATGGTAAAGTTTTTGATGAGGTTCAGGATAGGTTTTACATAAATTCTCGTTGGTGTGAGAAGTTCTATGCCTAGGGGTTGTTGAAAGCCTTCGATCGCTTTGTTGGGATCGAGCTTTCGCTCCTCAAATAAAACGCGTCTGGCTAAGGAAAAGCCGTTACTGTGCAACCCTGATGATGCAATGCCGATGATTCGATCCCCGACACGAATCTCGGAACCATCGATGAGTTTATCCGCCTCGACTACCCCGACACAGAATCCGGCCAGGTCATATTCGCCGTCCGGGTAAAAACCCGGCATCTCCGCCGTCTCTCCGCCGATCAGGGCGCAACCCGCCTCCTGACATCCTCTAACGATGCCTTCAACAATTTGAACACCTGTATCAACGAGTAACTGACCAGTCGCGATATAATCCAAAAAGAAAAGCGGCTCCGCCCCCTGTACAATGACATCGTTGACCGACATGGCCACAAGGTCAATCCCCACCGTATCGTGCTTGTCCATCGCTTGAGCGATCTTCAGCTTGGTCCCGACACCGTCGGTTGAGGAAACAAGAATCGGATCCTTTATCTTGCTGATATCCAGATGAAATAGCCCGCCGAAACCGCCGATGCCGTTCATCGCTTCCCGACGGGACGCAGCCTTGACAAGCGGTTTGATCTTTTCGACAAAAGAGTTTGCCCGGTCGATATCAACACCCGCATTTTTATAGGTTATTTTCTCTTGCATCACCGCTCCCGTCACCCGTTACCCGTCGCTTTTTTGAGATACCTTTTAACCGAAATACGCTTCCAAGTCAATTCATTCCTTGCCAAACAAAGAAATATCTGCCAATATCAACGACTTCCTACTCGATATCGTAATAAGATTTATTTTCAACGGGGTGTGACCGGCGATGGAATCCTTGGAAAAAATAGTGGAGAAATTGGAAGCGCCTCTATTATTTGCTTCCGGGGACTCGTATAAACGCCTGCTTCTGATAAAGAACCTCGGGGCCGTAATGATATCGCTCCTACGACGCCTAAGAAAAGATCTCGCCGACAAATCCAAGCCTCTCAAAGATGAAATAGACAGACTTTCACACTCACTGCTGGAGTTGTTCGCCGACTATGACAGCCTGAAGCCGCAAGAAAAAAAAGTCCGACTTGTCGAGGCCGCTCGTCATGTTTCCGATCTCAAAGCAATAACGAAAAATTTCCGGGTAAAGTCGGGGGAAGGAATGTCGATTCCAACGCAGCAAGAAGCGAAGGGGAGCTCACTCATTTCACAACCGCTCGATTCTCTCCGTGGTGTGGGTCCTCGAACGGCATCGCTTCTGGCAAGAAAGAACCTTGCGACCATTGAAGACCTGCTTTATTTCCTCCCGCGACGCTATGAAGACCGCCGTACGGTTTGCCGGATCAGTGAGACCCTTCCCGGTATCAAACAAACCGTATCGGGAAGGATCATTCATTCAAATATCCGTTTTTTCGGTAGAAGAAAGATCTTCGAAACGACGATAGACGACGGACATGGCACCCTAAAAGCCAAATGGTTCAAGGGGCGTGAGGCTTACCTGAGGGGAGCTTTCCAGCCGGGGAAGCGGGTCATTCTCACAGGAGAGGTCAGGGGATTCCCGTTTGAAAAGGAGATGATTCACCCCGATTTTGAAATTCTCGAGGATAAAGAAGATCATCTCCTCCATTTCAAAAGGATCGTTCCCGTGTATTCGGAGACGGAAGGGTTGCACCAAAAAACCCTTCGCCGGATCATATGGCTGGTGGTGAGGGATTACGCCCGGGGACTGAAGAATACCATCCCGGAGGGGATTTGCCGAAAACACCGGCTTCAGGAGATCGGAGAGGCAATCCGTCAGGTCCATTTTCCTGACTCCGATCAGGAAGTTGAAGCCTATCAGGAAGCCCGCTCTGATGCCCATAGAACGCTGATCTATCATGAATTCTTTTATTTTCAACTTGCCATGGCCTTAAGAAAAAGGGGCGACGTCCTGGAGACGGGGATCGTTTTCCGGCCGGGAGGGGAGATGCTGACGAGATTCTATGGAGCGCTCCCTTTCACTCTGACCGCGGCGCAAAACAGGGTCATTGCGGAAATAGAGCGGGATATGACCTCGATCAGGCACATGAACCGCCTGTTACAGGGGGATGTAGGTTCCGGAAAGACGGTCGTTTCCATGGCGGCGATGATCATCGCTTGTGAAAACGGATACCAGGCCGCGATGATGGCTCCCACAGAAATCTTGGCGGAACAGCATTACCGGAATTTGCAGGGCTGGTCGGAATTGCTTGGCTTGAGAATTGAACTACTGACCGGCTCTCTGAAAGTTGTCGAGAAGAAAGAGTTCCAGGAGGGCCTGCTGAACGGAGAGATCGATATCGCCATCGGCACCCATGCCCTGATCCAGGAAGGAGTGGCCTTTAGAAACCTCGGTCTTGCAGTCATCGATGAACAGCATCGCTTTGGCGTCATCCAGCGAGCAACGCTGCGAAAGAAGGGTGTCGTTCCGGATGTTCTTGTCACGACTGCAACCCCAATCCCCAGAACTTTAGCAATGACGGTATACGGAGATCTCGATGTCTCGGTTATCGATGAGCTGCCGCCGGGCAAAAAGGAGATCCGGACGAAGGTGTTTTTCGAGACCCAGCGGAATAGGGTCTACGATATTGTCCGCCGGGAAGTGCAAAAGGGCAATCAGGTCTTTATTGTGTATCCGCTTGTTGAAGAGTCGGAAAATCTTGACCTCAAGGATGCCAAACGCATGGCGGAACATCTGCGGAAGGATATCTTTCCGGAGTGCCAAATCGGGCTTATTCACGGACGTATGAAAGGGGCCGAGAAGGATCGGGTCATGGCGGAATTCATCGGGAAGCGTATGCAAATACTGGTATCGACGACAGTCATCGAAGTCGGTATCGATATTCCGGAGGCGTCGCTGATGGTCATCGAGCACGCGGAGCGTTTTGGCCTTTCACAGCTGCATCAGTTAAGGGGCAGGGTAGGACGCAGCGATATCCCTTCCTTCTGTATCCTTCTTGCGCATCATAGCAGGTCAGACGATGCACGCAGGCGCCTGCGCATCATGGAAGAAACCAATGACGGTTTCCGGATCGCCGAAGAGGACCTTGCTATCCGCGGACCCGGAGAATTCATGGGAACGCGGCAGGCAGGGCTGCCTGATTTCCGGGTTGCCAACATCATCCGAGATGGGCGACTCTTGAACGATGCCAAGACCGACGCCTTTGCCCTTGTAGAAAATGACCCGGGACTTGAAAGACCCGAGCATCTCCCGCTTCGAGAAGCAATGCTGCAACGATGGGGAGGCAGGCTCGATCTTGCCGGGACCGGATGACGATTGAATTCTTTTGACAAATAATGACCACTTGATGTAAATATACAACTTCATCCTTAGGGTTGGTTGACTATGAAGAAGGTAGCTGTAGGATTGATCGGCTTCGGCACCATCGGGACGGGGGTCATCAGACTTCTCAGAGAAAATGGAGAAATCATCTCCGAACGGGTTGGCGCGGAGATCCATCTGAAAAGGATTGCCGATATCGATATTGAAAAAGATAGAGGCATTGAAGTGGATCGCACGTTGCTGACAAAAGATGCCGGCGACATACTCAATGATCCGGAGATCGATATCGTCGTTGAACTCATGGGCGGTTACGAACCGGCGCGAACATTCATCCTTGATGCCATGCGCCGGAAAAAACATGTGGTTACGGCAAACAAAGCCCTGCTTGCCACCCACGGGGACGAGATTTTTCAGCAGGCCCTAAGTAAAGGGGTCAACATCGGTTTTGAGGCCAGCGTTGGCGGAACCATCCCGGTTATAAAAACAATAAAAGAAAGCCTGGTTGCCAACAGGATTCGCTCGATTTATGCCATCATGAATGGAACGTCCAATTTCATTCTCAGCAAGATGACGGATGAGGGAAAGCCCTTCGCTGATGTTCTCAGGGAGGCGCAGCAGCTCGGTTTCGCCGAGGCCGATCCCACTTACGACGTCGAAGGAATAGATGCGGCCCATAAGCTGGCGATCCTTCTCTCGCTGTCATACGGGAAAAAGGTCCGTCTGGATGAGTTTTACCGCGAGGGAATCGCCGCGATCAGCGAAAAGGACATCGAATTCGCGCGGGAACTCGGTTACCGTATCAAACTCCTTGCCATAGCGATCAATCGAGACAACTCGATCGAGGCGCGTCTTCACCCGACGATGATCCCTTTCGAGCATCTCCTCGCCAATGTCAACAGTAACTTTAATGCCTTTCATATCATCGGCGATGCAGCCGATTCGGTATTTCTCTATGGACAGGGGTCGGGGATGATGCCGACGGCGAGCGCCGTCCTGAGCGATATTGTTGATATATCAAGAGATATCCTGAAAGGAATCGCCGGACGAATCCCCCCGCGCGTGCGCGACGAAGAGTCGCTCGAAGCGATCCGGTTGTTGCCATTCGATCAGATCAGAACCAACTATTATTTCCGTTTCTCGGCAGTCGACCGCCCCGGGGTTCTTTCCCGGATCTCCGGAATCCTCGGTGCAAACGACATCAGTATCGCTACTGTCATCCAGAAGGGGAGGAAACAAGGAGGTCCCGTACCCGTGGTGATGACCACATACAAGGCGCGGGAACTCGATGTCCGCAGGGCAATCGAAGAGATCGATCGGCTTGATATGGTCATGGATAAAACGATGCTGATCAGAATCGAGGACGATAACCTCAAATGAAGCATCTGATCTTGCTTGGCGACGGGATGTCCGATTACCCCATCGATGTTCTCGGGGGGAAGACCGCCCTGGAATACGCCAGTACCCCCCACATGGACAGGATGGCCGCTGAAGGAACCCTGGGGCTGATCGATACGATTCCTCCGGGGCTTCCTCCGGGAAGCGATGTGGCCAATCTGTCGGTCCTCGGCTACAACCCAAAGGATTGTTACACCGGACGCGGCCCCTTGGAGGCTGCGAATATGGGGGTCGCGCTTTCTCCGGAAGATATCGCGTTCCGCTGTAACCTCGTGACGCTCAGAGACGGTATTGATCCGGTCATGGAGGATTTCACCGCGGGACATATCTCCTCATTGGAGGCAAAAGCGATCATCGCCGATCTCGAGATTGCGATCGGCTCAGAAACGTTTTCTTTTCATCCGGGCGTCGGCTATCGTCATCTGCTTGTTTGGAAAGGAGGCGAATCCGAGCTTGTTGCGACGCCGCCGCATGATATTACAGACAAGGCCATCGGCGCCTATCTTCCGCGCGGACGGGGCGCCGAAGCGATCAACCGCCTCATGCGGCTCTCCCGTGAATTCCTCGCGGACCATCCGGTCAACAGGGAAAGAACGGAACGCGGGCTGAGGCCGGCGACCTCCATCTGGCTTTGGGGGCAGGGCAGGGCGCCACGGATCCGCAAAATGATGGAACGGTTTCGGATTCGGGGTGGTATCATCTCGGCGGTTGATCTCCTCAACGGTATCGGAGTGTATGCCGGCCTTGAGGTACTTCCGGTCGAGGGGGCCACAGGCTACATAGACACCAATTACCGCGGCAAAGCTGAAAAAGCGCTTGCTGTACTCAAAGAGCTTGATCTGGTTTTTATCCATGTCGAGGCGCCGGACGAGATGGGTCATGAAGGCAACGTAGAGGGAAAAGTCAAGGCCATCGAAGATTTTGATGCGCAGGTGGTCGGAACCGTCTTGCAAGGCATAGGGAATCTGGGTCCGTTCCGGATCGCTGTCCTGAGCGATCATCCAACCCCGCTGAGCCTAAAAACACATGTTGCCGATCCCAGCCCTTTTGCCGTTCTCTCTTCGCTGCCGGGCGAAAATCAGGGCCGGGGGACGAATTTCGGAGAGGAGACCGCCGCGCTGTCGGGCAATCTCATTTCTCCGGGATATCGCTTCATGGAAACCTTTATCAGAAACTGGAGAACCTTTGTTGGAAGCGACACCCGCTATAAGGAGAAAAGGCAGGCCTATGGGAAAAAAGATTGATAAAAAGCAACTCGACGAGCCGGATAAGCTGCAACTCATCTTTTTGAGCGCCCGGGCTTTTATGGAAAGGCACAAGAGCAGGATCTACGCCGGGGCGGGGATTTTTCTCTTCGTACTGGCGATGATCGGCGGCTGGACTCTCTACAGGATTAATTACGAAAAAAGCGCCGGGAAGATCTATTCGAAAATCTTTGAAACCGCGCAGAAGGCCGAATCGCAAAAGGCCGAATCGCCTGACGCTGATCAGGCAGCCATCAAAGAGTACAAGGATCTCATCGTTCAATATCCGCGAAGTCGTGCCGCCGTCCTGGCTCGTTACCGGCTCGGCAATCACTATTTCAGCCGCCATGAGTTCGATGCCGCGATCCTTGCCTACAAGGATTTTCTGAGTGAATCGCCTGCCGACAGCGACCTTGTCACACTGGCCTATCATGCGCTCGGTGCATGCCATGAAGCAAAGAAAAACTTTAAAGAAGCTATTGAATCACTTGAAATGGCTATGAAAACAACTACGGCGTCATCATTTGAGGCACTCAACTACATAAGTATCGCCAGGGTCCACGAGGCGATGAACAGCCCCCAGAAGGCCGTTGAATTCTACCAGAAAGCCCTTGGCAAGATCACCGATCCGCTGATGACTCTCTTTCTCAAGAGAAAGATTTCGGTGTTATAATGGCAGATGATTATTATCAGATTCTGGGAGTCCAGAAAACAGCGGATCCGGAGGAGATCAAAAAGGCCTACCGCAAGCTTGCCCTGAAGTATCACCCCGATAAGAATCCCAACAATCCCACGGCTGAGGAAAAATTCAAGAAGATCAGCGAGGCGTACGCAGTTCTCAGCGATCAAGAAAAACGAAAGCAATACGATAGTTTCGGCTCTGATCAGTTCAGCCAAAGGTTCTCTCGCGAGGATATCTTCCGCGATTTTGACATCAATTCCATTCTTCGGGACTTGGGTTTTGGAGGCGGGCCGGGCGCCGGTCGGCGGGGTAACTATTCTTTCAGGGGTAATGATCCTTTTGCCGATCTCTTCGGACAGGGACGCCAGGACTATTACAGGGCGCCCCAGAAGGGCTCAGACTTGCAGTACAACCTCAATATTACCCTGGAGGAGTCCGTTTTCGGCGCCGATAAAAAATTGGCGCTGCAGCGGGACCAGAAAGTGGATGAGATTAATGTGAAGATCCCCCCGGGGATCAGTACGGGGAAGAAACTGAGGCTCTCGGGGAAGGGGGATCCCGGTATGCAGGACGGTCCGCCGGGCGATCTCTATTTGAACATCAATGTGGTTTCCCATCCGATATTTGCCAGAGACGGAAACGACATCCATATCGAGCGATCCATCACATTCACCCAGGCGGTTATGGGAACGAGCATCGATGTACCCACGATTGATGGAACGATAAAAAGAATAAAGATTCCCGCCGGCGCCCAAAACGGGACAAAAATCCGGATGAAAGGCTATGGCGCTCCGGCACTGAGAGGCGCCGGCTCGACAAAGGGCGACCAGTATGTCAAAATCGCTGTGGAGGTTCCCCGTAAAATCACCGATAAGCAGCTCGAGTTGATTAAAAAGCTCGCAGAGGAAGGGCTCTGACGAAGAGAAGTTCGCCGCCAACGATATGTCCGATAAGATATGTTATGTAAACTAATAACTCTGATTGGTGTTCATCCAAATTGTGACGCTCCCGTTCCCAGTATCCGTTCGGCTTCCTTTCGCATCGGCAACGAGAAATCAAATTTGATATCCTCCCCAAGATAGATCACCGTTTCTGATTTCTTATCAATAAGTTTAATGAACCCCTCGTACTTTCCCGGGTAATTTTTCAATTGCTGTCCCAGAACGGCAATGTCCCTTGCAGATGATTTTTCCACATCGATTGTAAAATAAACTGCATGATGTGATTTCTCGACGGCAGATACCAAAAGCGTCACTTCCGCAGCGATCACCTTTGCGCCGTCTTCTGCGATATCAATCGTTCCCTTGATCAGCAGCGGTTCCTCACCGTGGAGCAATTCATACACACCCCTGTATACGTCGGGAAAGAAAATGATGACAGACGAACCTTTCAGATCTTCAAATGTCACGTAAGCCATCGTCTCTTTACGTCTTGTCGTCACCTCGCGGACATTACTGACAATGCCCGCCAATGCCACCGCTTCGCGATCAGGATTCCTGGAAAGGCTCGAAGAATCGGTATTGACGATCGCCCCCAGAAGGTCGGTAAAACGTGAGAGCGGATGACCGGTAATGTAAAAGCCGATGGTCTCCTTTTCATTGACTAACAACTCCTTATGATCCCATTCGGGCATATCGGGGAGTGCAAAATCCATGGACCCCGGTGACGTATTGCTGCCATTTGTTTCAAATTCTTCGAGAAAATTGGCCTGACCACTCGAACGATCACGCGCTCGCCGCTGGACTTTGTCCATGAGATCTTCGTAACAGGCCATCAACTGCCGTCTTTTGTTTCCTGTCGAATCGAATGTCCCGCACTTGATCAGGCTCTCAATCACACGTTTGTTCACCTTCCTCGGATCCACGCGTTCACAAAAATCTACAATGGAATGAAAGCGCCCGTCTTTCTCACGGGAAATGATGATCGATTCGATTGCGCCAACACCGACATTTTTAACGGCGGCCAGTCCAAAACGGATATTCTCTCCCGCCACGCTGAAATCGCTCTGAGACTCATTGATATCCGGCGGCAGGACATTAACCCCCATCTCCTTGCAGCTGCTGATGTGGCTGATAATCTTGTCCCGGTTATCCTTTTCGCTGGTCAAAAGCGCCGCCATAAACTCGACCGGATAATGGGCTTTCAGATAGGCGGTCTGGTATGAAATGATCGCATAAGCGGTGCTGTGCGACTTGTTAAAACCGTATTTACCGAAGGTTTCCATCTGCTCCCATATTTTTGTCGCCTTGGATTGGGGGATCTTCTTTTTTTGCGCCCCCTCAAGAAATTTGGGTTTCTCCTTATGTTCCATCTCCTCGCTTTTTTTCTTGCTCATGACCTTGCGAAGCGTATCGGCTTCCGACAGTGAATAACCGCCTATAGCGACGGCGATCTGCATCACCTGCTCCTGATAGACGATGACCCCGTATGTTTCCTTCAGGATTGCTTCTAATTCGGGGACTTCGTAGACCACCTTGGTTTTTCCCTGTTTTCTTGCAATGAATTCGGGAATATTATCCATCGGTCCGGGGCGATAAAGCGCAATGAGGGCGATGATATCCTCGATGCAATCCGGTTTCATTCGCACCAAGATATCCTTCATGCCCGAACTTTCCAGCTGGAATACTCCGTCGGTATCGCCCCGCATGAGCAACTGATAGGTCAACCTGTCATCGAGGGGAAGGTTGTCGATATCCACTGCTTTCCCCCGGCCATCAAGGATGAATTTGAGGGCATTCTTGATCACGGTCAACGTTTTGAGGCCAAGAAAATCGAACTTGGTCAGTCCTACATCGGAGATGTCGTTCATCGAGAACTGTGTGACGACATCATCCTTTGGACTTTTGCATAAGGGAACCCGCTCTACCAGAGGAAGATCAGAAATAACAACCCCCGCGGCATGGGTGGATGAGTGGCGGTTAAGGCCTTCCAGCGCCCGAGAAAGGTCGAGCAGTTTCTTGATCCGGGGGCTGTTTTTCGCCTCTTCCTGAAGTCTGTTTTCTTTTTTAATGGCGTCGTCGAGTCGTATGTTAAGTACATTGGGAATCAATTTTGCGATACGATCCACTTCGCCGTATGAAATATTCAGCGCACGACCGACATCGCGTATAACCGCCCGCGCCTGCATCTTGCCGAATGTGATGATCTGGGATACCTTATCGCTCCCATATTTTTCCATGACATAGCGGATGATTTCCTCTCTCCCCTCCGGACAGAAGTCGGTGTCGATATCGGGCATGGAGATACGATCCGGATTGAGAAATCGTTCAAAAAAAAGATTGTATCGTATGGGATCGATACCGGTAATCCCAATGGCATAGGCCACCAGGCTCCCCGCGGCAGAACCTCTCCCCGGACCCACCGGTATGTTCTTCTCCCTGGCATAATTGATGAAATCAGAAACGATGAGGAAATAGCTTGCAAACCCCATCGAACGGATGATTTCCAGTTCGTGCTGAAGCCTTGTTTCGTATTGCTCCCGGAGGGTATCATTTTGACCAGTGGTCATTCTTTGTAATATAATCGAGAGGCCTTCTTTTGCGATCCTTTTTAGTCTTTCATCGAGTGTTTCATCGGGATCGACCTCAAAATGAGGAAGGTAAAAGCTTCCGAATGTAAAGGAAAGATTACATTTTTCGGCGATATTGATAGTGTTTTCTACGGCTTCGGGGCAATAAGAAAACAGGCTCTTCATTTCCCCGGGCGACCGGAAATAGAACTGATCGCTTCCGAACTTCATCCGCTCTTTGTCATCCATCGTTTTGCCTGTTTGTATACAGAGCAGAACCTCGTGGGCCTCTTCATCGCTTTGATTAAGATAATGACAGTCGTTGGTTGCCACCAGCGGGAATCCATGGTTCTTCGCGAGTTCGATCAATCCACGATTGACCGTCTTCTGCTCCGAAAGGCCATTCTCCATAATTTCGATGAAGAAATTCCCCTCGCCAAAGATTTCCCGGTATTGTTTAGCGGCAGCAAGCGCTTCTTCGGAATTTCCCCTGAGCAGATGTGCCGCGATTTCCCCATGGAGACAGGCGCTCATACCGATCAGTCCCTCGCTGTACTCGGTCAGCATCTCCTTGTCGATCCGGGGCCGATAGTAAAATCCGTCCAGAAAACCGGCGGTCGACAATCGCATGAGGTTCTTATATCCCTGCATGTTCCTGGCAAGGACGACGATATGATTTGCCGTCTCAGAGCTTCCATGGCCCGTCTTGTCAAAACGGCTTTTCGGCGCGACGTACAGTTCGCAGCCGATGATCGGTTTGATCCCGTACTTATAAGCATGTTTATAGAAATCGATCGCTCCATAGAGATTGCCATGATCGGTCATCGCAACAGCGGGCATCTGATATTCTTTTGCTTTCCGAAAAAGGTCGTCGAGACGGATCGTGCCATCGAGGAGACTGTACTGGGTGTGAAGGTGAAGATGAACAAAATCAGAGTGTGCCATCGAAGATGTCCTTAATCCAGCCAGTAGTTCGGTGCTTCTTTGGTAATAATCACATCATGAACATGGCTCTCCCGGAGCCCCGCAGAGGTAATCTTGATAAAACAGGCCTTGTCTCTGAGTTCCGCCGTAGTCCTGCAGCCGACATACCCCATGCCGGCCTTGAGACCGCCCAGGAGCTGGTGGATGCTTCCCGACAAAGAACCCCTGTAAGGAACCCTTCCCTCTATTCCCTCAGGAACAAGTTTAAGGTTAGTTTCTATATCATCCTGATAATAACGATCTTTACTTCCAAGCTTCATGGCTTCCAAAGACCCCATCCCCCGATAGACCTTATAGGTTCTTCCCTGAAAGAGTATGGTTTCTCCCGGACTTTCCTCCGTTCCTGCAAAAAGACCACCGATCATGACTGTATGGGCGCCTGCGGCCAAAGCCTTCACTATATCTCCAGAATATTTGATCCCGCCGTCGGCGATGATAGGAATATGATACTTAGCACCGACTTTAAATGCATCACGAATGGCGCTCATCTGCGGGACGCCAACCCCGGCAATAATTCTTGTGGTGCATATGGAACCCGGCCCGACGCCCACTTTGACGGCGTCGACCCCTGCCTCTATCAAAGCCCTTGCCCCTTCGGATGTCGCCACATTTCCGGCGATCAATTCGCAGTTGGGAAAATCGGCTTTCGTTTTGCGAACGGCATCCAGCACCCCGGAAGAATGTCCATGAGATGTATCAATAACGATCGCATCAGCGCCCGCCTCGAGTAACGCATTGACCCTCGCTTCCCTGTCGACAATTCCTACAGCGGCGCCTACCCTCAGCCTTCCCATGGAATCCTTACAAGCGAGAGGATATTTCTTAATCTTCTCAATGTCTTTTATTGTGATCAGACCGGTAAGATGATAGTTATCATCAACGACGAGAAGCTTTTCAATCCGGTGTTTATGGAGTAATTTTTTCGAATCCTCGAGTGAAATATCTGTCGAGGAAACCGTAATCAGATTTTCATGCGTCATCACATTGGCAACAGGCTGTTCAAGGTCGGTTTCAAAACGGAGATCCCGGTTCGTCAGAATACCGACCAGCCTTTTATTTTTCACGACAGGAACACCTGAAATACGGTAGCGATTCATCAGCTCGAGGGCTTCATGCACTTTCTGCTCCGGTTCTATGGTAATGGGATCGACTATCATACCGCTTTCCGATTTTTTTACCTTGTCTACTTCCGTGGCCTGCCGCTCGATGCTCATGTTCCGATGGATGATCCCGATGCCGCCTTCCTGTGCAAGGCAGATGGCGGTTCGGGACTCGGTTACCGTATCCATGGCCGAGCTGATAATAGGGATATTGAGAGCGATATTGTTGGTCAACAGCGTGGTGGTATCCACATCTCTCGGAAGTATATTGGACTCTGCCGGAACCAGAAGCAAGTCATCAAAAGTCAACGATTCCACAACATGATCTTCTAACATAGGATCCTCCGCTTAAGGTAGGTTTGGGAAGCTCACCGCACATCGGGCGAGTCTTGCCGTTTGCATCCCTTCGTCAACACCAAAGGGTATGGAATGTGGTCCAGAACAAGTCGGTATTCGCCATTCCGAGAATCATAATCGATATGTTCACAAAACTGATAATAGGCGGGCCTGGAAAATCGCGCCTCGTATTCGCCATTTTTCACCATGCAATACAATACATTATCTTCACCGATCCGGAGGGGGGCGTCAAGGCTCAGCCTCTCATTGCTACCATCATTAAGCGATAAATCAATGGTGGGCTGACCGGAGTTGGGGGAAAAACCAACGACAATACTCCTGATGACATAGGGTGTATCTTCAACCCGAACGCTACAGCGGTCATCTTCTATCTCAATCGAATAATGACCATCGAGATCTCTTTTCAGATATTTGTAGAAATGTTGAACGATATCTATCCGTTTCATTTCAGCACCGCAGAAATACCAGATGCCTTCCCTATCGATCAAAATCTCATTATGGTCATTCGAGTGAGTCATTATAAGGAAGCATGTTAGCAATAAACACCTTTTGCTTCAAGCACTATTCTCTTACCCGTTCTAAAACAATCGGGAAAAATGAAAAGGTTCAGCGGAGATTTTGGATCTCCGTCACAGGCAAGGTCCAGATATCCATATAGTTACTGAATTTGGGATCGTCCTGCGGGACCAGATCCATCACCCTTGAAAAAATATTTTCGATCAGGACATCTCGATTCTGTTCTCTTCGGTAGATGCCGTAACGAATTTTTCTTCTATTCTTTTCGTCCAAAAGATTCAAAAGATTTTTTGTCGTCCAAACGGATCCCGAGTGAGCCAAATCGGACAGTCGGCGGGCCGTATTGAAAGCATCACCCAAAGATATGTATTCTATCGCCGGCGCAGCAGGGATTGATCCTATAAACTCAAGGCCTTCGCTGATTCCAATGTTCAAATAAAGCTCGTCAAAGTATTCTTTGTTCGTTTTCCTTTTCTGATTCATCATTTTTATTGTTTCTCTCAATTCGAGCGCACAGACGACGGCATCCATGAGATAAGACGAACCGCGATCTTTGAGAAAATAAAATACGATTCCATTACCGGGGTGTCTCCCATAAACGCCAAAGTATTTCTTGAACAAAAGGGTCATCAATTTCCAGATTTGCCTCATCAGGCCGATATACTCATCCGGGGGCAGCTCTGCGCACATTTTTGTTGTGTTTTGTATCTCCGCGACAAGAACCGAAAAATGAAAAAGGTTTAGAGAACCTTGTTTGAGCTGTACTCTGATATCTCTCTTTGTTACCGGGTCTGAAGCGACAACTCCGGCGTGTGTTTCATAGAAAGGAAATAATTCTTCGCTCTCATTTCCATAATCAGATACTGGCTTCTGAAAAAACGTCATCCCTGTATCATTGGGCGGTTCGTTATATTGAACGCCTTCGGATGGGCCGATTGCTGTCTCTGCCAAAAGCCGGGATATCTCCAACATCCGGCGTCCCTCTTTCTTATATTGACTGACTCTGTCTAATGTGTCCAGGACCGAATGAGGGAAATATCCTATCTGTTTTGCCTTGCTGATCGTACTATCCTCCGGTCTTTTCACGAGGGGGTGCGGAAGAATTCCCATTTTGATGTAATTGTTGAGTGTTGCACGCGATACACCTGATTTATTTATAATTTCAACACTGCTGATCTGCTTTTCCCCTTTTTCCCCCATTTTATCCCCCCCTTGCAGAGACTGTCCGGATGTCCTCCCGCGTATTGACGGCACTCTGTTTTGTATATACTGTATAAATACAATTGTCAAGAGTGGCTTATACTGTCTAATACATGTTTGTTGGAATAACTTATACATTATTAAATATAATCTATAAAACATAATGATATACAGTACAATATAATGTATTACATAATGTTTATGACTGGAGTTGCCGTGATGATTGTCAGGCCGGTGAATATGTGCTATTGATCATGTATGATGAGCAAAGTCCTTCTTATCAATCCCTGGATATATGATTTTTCCGCCTATGACTTCTGGAATAAACCGATTGGCCTTCTCTATTTGGCTTCTCTTCTGAGAATGAACGGCGCCGATCTGTTTTTTATCGATTGCCTGGATCCTTATCCGGTTGATTTCCACAATGGGCAAGAGAACTTGAAGCCAAAAAGGAAACCAACCGGTGAAGGGACATATCTTCGACATCTCATCCAAAAACCCGATTGCTTAAAAGATGTTCGAAGACATTTTTACTCCTACGGGATGACACCGTATCATTTTTTGAGATCATTGAAGTCGATACCCGTCCCGGATATCGTGATGATGACATCGATGATGACATATTGGTATCCGGCTGTTTTTGCAACGGTTCGTCTTGTCCATCAGGCATTTCCCGGTGTACCTGTTGTTCTGGGTGGGAATTATGTCACGCTCTGTCCGGAACACGCTTCAAAATCTGGAGCGGAATATGTTTTGCCCGGACCCGCTGAACTTACGATACCCGCTTTAATGAAAAATCTTTTTCATCAGGACATGCGTTTTCTCCCGGACCATAATAATCTGGATTCGCACCCCTACCCTGCTTTCGATCTTATCCGTCATCCCGATCAGGTTCCAATCATGGCCTCTCGAGGCTGTCCATACCGGTGCAGCTATTGTGCCTCTCACCTGATCAACAACCAATTTCGGAGACGAGATCCCATCCGGGTAGCCGATGAAATAGAACACTGGCACTCGCGTCTGGGGATCAGACATTTTTCATTCTATGACGATGCCCTTCTCATTGATCCTCCCGGCATGGCAATTCCGCTTTTAAAGGAGTTGATTCGAAGGAACCTGCCGACTCGATTTCATTGTCCCAACGGGCTTCATCTGCGGGATATCACCCCTGAGCTCAGCAATCTCATGTTTAAGGCGGGTTTCAAGACGATCCGTTTCGGGTTTGAGACGTCCGATGACCTGCGCCAGAGATCAACCGGCGGCAAGGTCGATAATCGGGAATTGATAGAAGCTGTTGTTTGCCTGAAACGCGCCGGTTACCGCGGTGATGAAATTGGAGTGTATCTTCTTTGCGGTCTGCCAGGACAATCGGCCGAAGAGGTGAAGGAAAGTATCCTTTTTGTTCTATCCTGCGGGGCGCGTCCGATCATTGCCGAATATTCCCCTGTTCCGGGAACCGGGCTCTGGAAGGAGGCCATGGATGCCTCGCCCTACCCTATCACGGAGGAGCTTCTATTCCAGAACAATACCCTTCTTCCCTGCCGGAACGACTCTCTCACCTATGAGATGGTCCAGACGCTGAAACTCATGTGTCGAAAACCGGATCTTGATCTTCAGCGCGATAGATTATGAAGGATTTTTGATCAGCATGGTCGACGGATCGAGAAGCAAATTGGCCGTAGGAGAGGCGGAAGAAAGACCCCTGATCAGTTTGATATGGACATTCGCATGTTCGGTCTGCAGCTCCAAAATGAGATCAAACAGGTCGGCCAGCGGCAGAAATGATGGGGGAAGTCCGTCCAGGCCCGGTTTTTCATTACTGTGTGTATGGACGGTAAACCAGACATGCATTCCGTTCTTCCCTGCAAGTGTCTTCAGGGCGACCAAGGCGGGCCGCATGGGAGAATCAAAGTGAAACCCGTCGACGATGATCATCTCCGGTTTGAATATACCCTGCTCGGTGATGTCGTTAAGCCTTTCTTCGAGCTTTGGAACAGTGAAGCTCTCTACACGGAAAGTCATGATGAACCGATGGGGCAAAATGGCATCCCAGAGTTTGTTGATCTGTGCCCCTTCAAATTGACTTGCGAGATGATTGAAGAGTTCCCCATACCAGAGGGTGACTTTGTTTACCGGGTCTTGCAGGCTGACATGGAGAACGTTCCTGCTCCTGAGCATACTGTTCAGGGCGAGTTGGACCAGAAGTGCCGTTTTTCCGACACCCGCATGGGCAAGAACGGCGCCGAATTTTCCGGCGGGGAGGATGTCTTCCGTTTCAAAACCCAGATACCCAAGCGGATTACGAAGAATCAATTCTTGTTTTATCATATCGATATTCCTGTCTTTGAGTTTGATTGTCCGCCCGGCAGGCCAGGGAATGACAAGGACGGATGCCCCGGAGCTCATGCTGCGCTTCTTTTCCTCAACGCCACCTCTTCCGCAATCTGCTCCGCGATCGACTGCGGCACCTGCCTGTAAAGGGCAAATTCCATGGTGTACTGGGCCTTTCCCTGGGTGGCGGATCTCAATACCGTTGAAAAACCGAACATCTCGCCCAGGGGAACTTGTGCTTCGACGACGGTCATCGCTCCTTCATCCTGTGCCCCGACGATCATCCCCCGTCGCTGATTGAGAAGTCCCATCACCGACCCCTGAAATTCGGTCGGAGACTCTACTACCACCTTCATGATCGGTTCATGGACCACCGGCTTGGCCTTGGCGTATCCCTCACGAAATGCCCCTCGTGCGGCAGCCTGAAAAGCCATATCGGAGGAATCCACGGCATGCGAAGCGCCGTCGTTGATGACGACCTTTACCCCGGTCACCGGAAACTCCATTTTAGGACCCTTGACAATGCTCTGCCGGAAGCCCTTTTCACAGGCGGCGATAAATTGGGTGGGAATGGATCCCCCTCTGACCTCGTTAATGAACAGGAAGTCCTCCGGTTCTTCTGTGATCGGTTCCATATAGCCGGCCACGCGCCCGTATTGACCGGACCCTCCGGTTTGTTTCTTATGGGTATAGTTGAATTCCGCCTTCTGCGTGATTGTTTCTCGATAGGCTACCCGTGGCTTCCCCGTCTCCACTTCTGCGCTGTATTCGCGTTTCATCCGTTCGACATAGATTTCCAGATGGAGCTCACCCATCCCCTCTATGATCGTTTCACTTGTCTCATCATCCACATGGGTGCGGAACGTGGGGTCCTCCTTCGTGAAACGGTTCAGGGCTTTGGACATGTTGATCTGCGACTTGTTGTCCTTGGGGAAGATGGCGAGCGAGATGACCGGTTCCGGGACGAACATCGAGGTCATGGTCAGATTTCTACCAGGGGAAACAAAGGTGTCGCCTGAGGCGCACTCGATTCCAAACAGCGCCCCTATATAACCGGAGGATATCGCCTCGATATCCTCCATCTGATCGGCATGCATGCGGACCACGCGTCCCACCTTCACTTTTTTTCCGGTTCTGGAGTTGACGATCACAGATCCTTTAGCCAATGTTCCCTGATACACTCGCACATAAGTGAGTTGACCGTAATGACCGTCTTCCAGTTTAAAGGCAAGGGCCGCGATCGGTTTTGAGGGATCGGCCTCAAGGACAATTCTGGCCTCGTTGTTATCGATGTCAAGCGCGGTGTTTTCAACATCCGAAGGACAGGGAAGATAGCGGGTCACCGCATCCAAAAGCGGCTGGACGCCCTTGTTCTTATATGCCGATCCGACCAAAACGGGTGTCAGCTTCCTCTCCAGGGTACCTCGGCGAATCGCCTCGATGATCAGGGAATCCGGAATCGCCTTCTCCGCCAGGACGATCTCCATCAATTCGTCGGAAAACATCGTTGCGGCTTCGATCATCTCTTCGCGTTTCTTGCGAGCCTCTGCCAGCAAATCCGGCGGAATATCCTCGATCCGGACACGCTCGCCATTGTCTCCATCGAAATAGACTGCCTTCATGGTCAGAAGATCGATTACACCGTTGAAGTCTGTTTCCAGCCCGATCGGGATCTGCAGGGCGACGGCGTTGTGACCCAATTTGGTGCGAAGCTGACCGATCACACGGTAGGGATCGGCGCCGTTCCGATCGCATTTGTTGATGAATGCGATGCAGGGGACCTTATAGCGTTTCATCTGCAGATCGACGGTAATGGATTGCGACTGGACACCGCCGACAGAACAGAGGACAAGAACGGCGCCGTCCAGCACCCGGAGGGACCGTTCGACTTCGATGGTAAAATCCACATGCCCGGGGGTGTCGATGATGTTGATTTCATGTTCCTGCCATTCGCAGAATGTGGCTGCCGAAGCGATGGTGATGCCGCGCTCCCTCTCTAACTCCATGGAATCCATCGTGGCGCCGACGCCGTCTTTTCCCTTGACGTCGTGGATGGCGTGAATGCGCTTGGTATAAAAGAGTATCCGCTCGGTTAGTGTGGTTTTCCCCGAGTCGATGTGGGCGCTGATTCCTATGTTTCTGACATTTTCAAGCTTGTTCGTCATACTTTTTCCTTCATGCTGGAAATGAACGCACGGTCACTTCACTTGTACTTAATAAAAAATCCCTCATTTGGGCAAGTCACACCAGATGGGGGATCCACTGTTGATGACACCATCGCTTTCTACCTGTTAGAATATATAATTATGTAACGATTGTCAAGAGATTATTTCGATTTTTTGCAGGCAACCGCTTAGAGCTGCTTAGAAATGAGACTATTCTCCGGTTGGGAAAATTGTCCTTTCAGTTCTTTCCATGGAGAATTTCTCTGAGTGCCTCGGAAAGGAGGGTCACATTTTCCCTCCGGCTGGAGAAACCCATCAGCCCCACCCGCCAGATTTTTCCCTTAAGAGGGCCGAAGCCTCCTGCGATGTCGATGTTATAAGCCTCTCGCAACCGCGCACGAACGGTCGCGTCATCAACGCCATCGGGTACGCAGACCGTGCTTAGAGACGGCAAGCGGCGCTCTCGCTGAACGAAGAGTTTCAGTCCGAGGTTCTCCATCTTTTCCCACAGATACTCGGCGATGGCCTGATGGCGGAACCAGCGGTCTTCCAACCCTTCCTCCAAAACGAGCCGGAGCCCCTCGCGGAATCCGTAATGAAGGGTTGTGGAAGGCGTGTGATGGTATACCCGTTCATTGCTCCAGTACTTCTCGATCATTGTCAGGTCGAGATACCAGTTGGGTACCCTGGTTTTTCGACGGTGGAGAACCTCGCAGGCACGATCGCCGGCGGTGAAAGGAGAGAGACCGGGAGGGCAGCCCAGGCACTTCTGCGAGGCGCTAAATGCGATATCAATGCCCCAGCCGTCGATATTCAGAGGGACGCCGCTGAGGGAAGTGACGCAATCGATTAGGAAAAGGGCGCCGTGCCGGTGGACAATATCCCCTATGCCCTGCAGCGGCTGAAGGGCGCCGGTGGATGTTTCCGCGTGAACCAGGGCGAGGATCTTGACCGGTTTGTTATCGATAAGCGCAGTCTCGATCTCTTCTTTTGTGAAAACGCCGCCCCAGGGCTTTTCGATACGTTTCACATTGGCGCCATAGAGCCGCGCCATTTCGCACATTCTTTCACTGAAATAGCCGTTGCATCCGATGACGACCGTATCCCCAGGTTCTACAAAATTGCAGAAGGCGGTTTCCATACCCGCACTACCTGTCCCGGAAATAGGGAAAGTCAGATTATTTTTGGTTTGAAAAACGCTCCTCAGAAGAGCCTGTTCTTCATCCATCAGGGTGAGCCATTCCGGGTCAAGATAACCGATAAGCGCAGTGCTCATCGTGCGAAGCACGCGGGGATGAACGGCGCTGGGACCCGGGCCGAGAAGGAGCCGATGCGGTACATTCAGATCATTGATTGCAAGAGACATAGTATGACCTCATTTTTTAAAATATGACATCCCTGGATATCTTCGACCAAAGGCGGATTTCGCATACGATGGGAAGGTGGAAGTTGTCAAGAATAAATTGCTTGCTCTCCTCCATCATTCTGTCAATGAAACTCTTTCTTGACAAAACCCCCTTTTCTTTTTAGTGATAACAATCCATAAAGACACTTCAACCGACAGGAGGATCCGATATGAGTGAACCGATAAAGATCTACACACTGAGTACCTGCGGTCACTGCAAGGCAGCCAAGAAGTTCCTGGCCGATCATGGTGTGGCCTACACATGCAAAGACGTAGACCTCCTTAGCGGCGACGAAAGGAAAGACACGATTGAGGAGGTAAAAAAACACAACCCTTCATGCAGCTTCCCCACTATTCTGATCGGAGAGAAGGTCATCGTCGGATTCAACGAGCCTGCCATCCGCGAGGCACTGGGGATATGACGACGCCCGAAGCGCTTTACGAAACGCTGAAACGGATCCAGGAGCCGAAAGGATACGCCTTCAGCCTGGATCGGGAGAAAGTATACGATATCCTGGCCGGACTTCTGGCCAACCGAAAGCGATACGGGTACATGTGCTGTCCCTGCCGGCTCGCAGCCGGAGACCGGGATCAGGATCGGGATATCATCTGTCCCTGCGCATACAGGGAAGCAGACGTACGCGAGTACGGCAGCTGTTACTGCAATCTTTACGTCTCCGCCGCCCGGAACGAAGGAAAAATACCGGCCGTCTATGTGCCGGAACGGAGACCTCCGGATAAATTCGATCTCTTATAATACATTTTGCATGAGGAGATAAACGATGTCCCTTAGCTGGACCTTTCCCTATCCGTCGCAAAGGATGCCGATTTTTGCACGGAATGTGGTGGCGACATCACAGCCCCTCGCCGCCCAGGCAGGCCTGCAGATGTTGGCACGCGGCGGTAATGCCGTCGATGCTGCCATTGCGACCGCGATCACCCTGACCGTTGTCGAACCGACGAGCAACGGTATCGGCAGCGATGCCTTTGCCATCATCTGGGACGGAAAGGAGCTGTACGGTCTGAACGGTTCCGGGCGCTCGCCGGGTGCATGGAACCCCTCCCGCTTCTCCGGCAGAGCCCGTATGCCCGAACTCGGCTGGGATACGGTAACGGTGCCCGGCGCTGTGGATGTCTGGATCTCGCTCTCCCGCAGATTCGGCAAACTCCCTTTTGTCGATCTTTTTGAACCGGCCATCCGTTACGCCGCCGACGGCTTTCTCGTTTCCCCGATCACCGCGGTAAAATGGTCCGCCGCACCAGAACTGTACGTCGACTACCCCGATTTTGCCACGGCCTTTCTTCCCGGCGGCCGCGCCCCGCTTGCGGGTGAAGCTTTCCGGTTTCAGGCAATGGCGGACACCCTGAAGGGAATCGCAGAGACTTTCGGTGAGTCCTTTTACCGGGGTCAGCTCGCCGAGAAAATCACCTCATACGCAGCAAAAACGGGCGGCGCCATAACCCTAAATGATCTTGCCGAACACCGCTCGGAGTGGGTGAAACCCCTCTCGCAGGAATGGCAGGGCGTCACGCTGCACGAACTCCCCCCCAACTGCCAGGGTCTCCACGTTCTGATCGCCCTGGGCATCCTGGAGCATCTCGCCATCGCCCAATATCCCGTTGATTCTGCGGATGGCATTCACCTCCAGATCGAGGCGATGAAAATGGCCTTTTCCCTTGCGCGGCAGCAGATCGCCGACCCGGGCTGGATGAAGGCGCAACCCACATCGCTTCTCGATCGATCATTTCTGGAGGAGAGGGCTCGCAGCATCCAAATGGACCGTGCACAGTTTCCAGCTCCTGCAACGCCCCCCGATGGCGGGACTGTCTATCTGACGGCTGCCGATCAGGGGGGGATGATGGTCTCTTACATCCAGTCCAACTACCAGGGGTTTGGTTCAGGGATTGTCATTCCCGGTACCGGGATCAGCCTCCAGAATCGCGGCCGCGGGTTCACCCTGGAAAAAGGGCATCCGAATTGTGTCGCCGGGGGTAAGCGCCCTTATCACACGATTATTCCGGGATTTGTGATGAAAGAAGGAGCCCCTCTGATGGGTTTCGGCGTCATGGGCGCCCATATGCAGGCCCAGGGGCACGTGCAGATGATGGTTCGCATCATTGCGGGTCATCAGAATCCTCAGTGCGCTGCGGATGCCCCCCGATGGTATATCACCGAGGACTCACTTCTAGCGCTGGAGAAGGCTTTCAGTCCTTCCATCCGGGAGGAACTCCAAAGGAGGGGTCATATCCTGGCGCCCGAGACACCGACGTCCGTCTTCGGTGGCGCTCAGCTCATCTACCGCCTGCAGGACGGTTACTGCGCCGCATCGGACCCGCGGAAAGACGGTCAGGCCGTCGGTTTTTAGATTTCTTTAAGGAGTGGCATTCCTTCATAATCGGCTATAGCGGTGTGAACAAAAACTACTTTATCATTGACAAACGAAAGGGGTATTCTTATCTTAATAGGAGATGAAACGAAAAAGGAGACGGGGACTTTGAATACTCTGTATAAATGTAAAAAGAGAGGCGTTTTCATTACTGAAATCTGTCAAGATACCACCTGTGAGTGGCGCCTGAAAAACGAATCCTTTTTCAATTGTACCTGGGTCGCCTGTAATTTTGGTCCATTTACCCTTGAAGAAGTGGGTGAAATGATGGGCGTAACTCGCGAAAGAATAAGACAAATCGAAGCGAAGGCACTAAAGAAATTGCAGCATAAAAAAAGGCGGGATCAGCTCCGCGATTTTGCCTCCCCCGACAACGAATGGGATATGATTTGAAAAATGTTCCTCTGCTATTGGAGGAGATACTGCGCACCTCGCGACTCTGCAATGCTGTCGTGGATTTTACCCGATAAGGCAGATACCGCGCTCTCCATCAGATATTTCCAGAGGCTGGTTTTTTTCTTCGCCGCGTAAACAATAGCGGGTTTCCCTTCCATACCCGCTAATCGACCGGCAAGAAAAACGGCATCCTGAAGCCCCCCCAGTTCGTCCACTAACTTTACAGTGAGGGCCTGTCTACCGGAAAAGATCCGACCATCGGCGAGATTCAGGATTGCCCCCAGAGGGATTTTACGATTTTCAGATATAGTCTGTGTGAACTGGTCATAGATATCATCAACAATACCCTGTATCAGCTGCTTTTCTTCGACGGTCATTTCCCGCACGGGAGAGCCGATATCTTTGAATTTACCGCTTTTGACAACGGAAGATCGGACCCCGACTTTCCTCATAAGCTCCTGAATGTCTGCAAATTGCATCACCGCCGAAATACTGCCGGTAATGGTTCCGGGATTGGCCACAATCCTGTCTGCGGCGGTGGCAATCAGATATCCACCCGACGCTGCGACGGCCCCCATAGAGGCAACGACTTTTTTCCTTTTCCTGAGTTCACGGACAGATTGATAGATCTCCTGGGATGCCACGACACCGCCGCCCGGTGAATTGATTCTCAGAACCACAGCCCTGATACCGTCATCATCCGCAAATTCGTCTATCTGATCGATGATATCGAAGCTATCGATGAGGATCCCTTCAATCCGGACCACACCGACTTTCGCGCGGAGATGAAGCGACCTGCCGTCTCCTTTGAGCAGACCCAAAGCGAAAACCAGGGCAAAAAAGACGACCCCGATAAAAAGCAAGATGCAGAACCCTAAAATAACGGGGTGTCTTCTCATAAAGCGATCTTAGGCAGCCTACTCTTCCGTATCGAGAATCTTGACCTTGACATCCGCCAGGGCTTTACTCAGACTGGAGCCGACATTTTCCCTGTTATTGATATATTGGTGGGCCGCGTGCCCATCGGCGCCCGCTTCAAAATCCTTGATGCTCAGGCGTATCTTCCGGCTTTTCGGATCCACGTTCTTTATAATGGCGGAAACCATATCGCCGACAGAAAATAACTCGGAAGAGGTCTTCACTCGTTTTGAACTCAACTCCGAGATATGGACAAGACCTTCGATCCCCTCTTCCAATTCGACGAAAATTCCGAAGTCGGTGATGTTCGTTACCTTTCCAGTGACGGGAGTCCCTGGCGGGTACTTGGCGTTCAGTTCCTCCCAGGGATTCTTTTCGATCTGTTTGAGTCCCAGAGAAAACTTTTCATGCTCGACATCGATGTTGAGTACCATCGCCTCGATTTCTTGTCCTTTCTTGAATATCTCGGAAGGATTCTTCACCCGCTGTTTCCAGGAAATGTCCGACATGTGGATCAGACCATCGATCCCCTCTTCCACTCCTACAAAGATACCAAAATTCGTAATGTTGCGAATGATCCCCTTGATGACGCTTCCCTCCGGATACTTCTCTTTCAAGGTCTCCCAGGGGTTAGGCGTGGTCTGTTTCAAGCCTAGGGAAATTCTTTTGGTTTCTATATTGATATCGAGAATCATGACGCCGATCCTCTGGCCTACGGACAGTATTTTTGAAGGATGTCTGATTTCCCTTGTCCAGAACATCTCGGAGACATGGATTAAGCCTTCTACGCCTGGTTCTATCTCCACAAAAACACCATAATCGGTCAGATTGACCACCCTTCCTTCGACTATAGAGTTGATCGGATATTTGTCTTTGATTGTCTCCCAGGGGTTCGGCGTGAGTTGTTTAAGGCCCAGCGCCACCCGTTCCTTCTCCCGATCAAATGCGAGTACCTGTACTCGAATCTTTTCCCCTTTGGAAAAATGATCGGAGGGACGCGTAATCCTTCCCCAGGAGATGTCCGTTACATGAAGCAGACCATCGATGCCGCCCAGGTCAATGAACAAACCGTAATCCGTTATGTTCTTGATAATGCCTTCTACGATCTTTCCTTCTTCGATATTCTGCAGCGTATCGTGTTTTTCGGCCTCGTGTTCCTTCTCCAGAATAGATCGTCTCGACAGGACGACATTATTTCTCTTTCGGTCGTACTTCAAGACGTTGAACTGGAATGACTGACCGACATAGCGATCCAGGTCCCGCACCGGACGAATATCCACCTGAGAACCGGGAAGAAAAGCAGGAATGCCGATATCCACAGACAACCCCCCTTTCACCCTTTCAACCACTATTCCCGTGATGGGGGAATTTTTCTCACATGCCGATTTCACATCATCCCAGATCTTGATCTTGGCAGCTTTATCCCTCGATAGAACGAGGTTTCCATCCTGATCCCGTCGATCCACGAGAACCTCAATCTCATCGCCGACTCGAATCGAGATATTACCTTGTTCATCCCGTAATTCTCTTGCAGGGATATATCCTTCCGTTTTCCACCCGACATCAACCATGATCGAATCCGCATTGATCTGCACCACCTTGCCGGATAAAACGCCGCCCATTTGAACGGACTGCAGGCTCTGTTCGTAAAGCTCCTTAAATCCTTCGCTCTCTTCCTTCCCCTGTGTCAGAGGATCGGAAAGTGGTTCTCCAATCGGTTCTTCGACTTTCCCGCCTGCATCCTGATCTGAGATTAAGTTATCATCGTTAACCATTAAACCCATACCCCCTGAAAGTTTTATGTTTTATACATATCGCAACGTAACACACTGATTTTTAAATATCAAGCAATTTTGGCCGATTCCAGCACTGGTTTATGGCGCCTTTCATGATATCAACCACTTCTGATATAGTTTTGTCCGTAGAATCGATTCTGATGGCATCCGGAGGCACTACGAGAGGTGCAATAGGTCGTTCACTGTCCTGACGGTCTCTCAGGAGTAAATCGCTTTCGACATCCCGAAGAGCGACGCCGTCTCCTTTCTCTAACAGTTCGTGATATCGTCTGCCCGCTCGCTCTTTTACCGATGCATCGAGGAAAAATTTGACCTCTGCATCGGGAAAGACAACGGTCCCCATATCCCTGCCTTCCGCCACCACGCCGCCGTCCATGGCGATATCGCGCTGCACGGAAAGAAGGAGTGCACGAACCAGCGGAATGGCGGATATCTTGGACGCCAAAAGCCCGATCCGCTCGGTCCTGATCTTCATCGTCACATCCTCACTATCCACCAAAACATGAAGATCACCCTCCTGGTTCTTTAGCTTCACATGCATGCGACGACAGAGCCCTGTGAGTTCTTTCTCCTCGCCCGTGAATCCCTTGCGGGTCAGATAATAGGCCACGGCCCGATAAAGGGCGCCCGTATCAAGATAGAGGAAAGAAAGCCAATCCGCAAGCAGTCTGCCGATCGTACTTTTTCCGGCGCCGGCCGGACCATCAATGGTGATAATAGGTTTTTCTCTCATCAGCTCTCTCTTCAATATATTATAGAAATATCATCCAAAAAGGTATCCTTTTTGTTATCGAAGGATAGGTGACGGCGGCCATGACGACCCCCAGTGCATCGAATATAACATCCCACAGTGATGCATCACGTCCGGGGACGAACGATTGATGCCATTCATCGCTGATCCCGTAGCAGGTTCCGATCACAATGGTCAAAGCAAAAAAGTGACGATTTGCAAAGGGATTCTTCTCTGCTAGAAACCATCGGCAGATCAGACATCCGAAGAAATAGTATACGCTGAAATGGGCCAGTTTATCGAAGCCGAAGAAGGAAGGCATCACATACGGAAATGTAGAGACCGAAGAGAGCAGAAATATCAGCCCGGCATACGCAAGGACAGGCGCCCCGTAGATAATCAGATGCCGTAAATATGATTTCTCCATTTAGTAAAGCAACTCTCTTTTCAAGTCCATACCCCCATCGCGGCGCGATTCTATACCATACGGAACCATTTACCACAATACGCTGATCGAGGGCTGGTTGCTTCAATCCTTCTTGCTCATCGCGAGCAAAAGGTATAGAATGGCAGAAAACCATTGGCGGCGAGGCACGGTTGCCGGAAACATGATGGAACATGGGATGAGAATAACAGTGCATTTCTATCATCGGCATATAAGGATTTCGCTATTTCTTGTAGTTTTTCTCCTTTTTGGGACACTGGATTCGATACAGGGGTCGGCCCGGGCATCGCTTTCACTCACCGAAGAAAAAAAATTGGGGGAGGAATTCCACGAAAAACTCGATAAGCTAAACGCCCTCTCGAAAAATGAACGGGCCAACGCATACCTCGCCCTTCTTGGCGAACGGATACTTATCCACAGCGACAAAGCCCCTTTTGTATTTAAATTCTCGATCATTCGGAGCTCGGCCATCAACGCCTTCGCCACACCCGGCGGCTATGTCTATGTGAATCAGGGGTTGATCAACCTGGTTGAGAATGAAGCCCAATTGGCCGGGGTTCTTGCCCATGAAATTGCTCATGTCAACGGCCGGCACATCTCCGAGATCATCGACAAATCAAAGGTGATAAGCCTTTCGGCACTGGCGGCCATTCTGGCCGGGGCCTTTCTCGGCGGCAGCGGAGATGCCGCTGCGGCGATTACCAGCTTTAGTATCGCGACGGCTACGACGTTATCACTCAAATACAGCCGGGAGCATGAGGAAGCAGCCGACAGAATGGGTATATCTTATCTCGTCGAAGCCGGATACAGCGGCGGCGCCGTATACGATTTCCTCAAGATCATGAGACGCTATGAATTCTATTCCAGTTCCATCCCCTCCTACTTTCTTACCCACCCCGGAACCGACGAAAGAACCCGTTATATCGACGCCCTGCTGCAGACCACCTACACCCGCAAAGGCGCAGACAGCATCCTGGGAAATCTCAAGCGGGTGCAGACGATCCTGCTCCTCGATAAAAAGACGAATGATTCAGACAACCTTCAACATTTTAAAGCGATTCTTAACGACAAACCCGGGGATATCGACGCTCTCTATGGCCTGGCCGTTACGCAGGACAGGATGGGAATGGTCCATGATTCTCTCGACACGTTTCGAAAAGCCTTGCGTTTGGCCCCCAATGATCCGGACATTCTCCGTGATATGGGAATTGCCTCCTATAAACTCGGACAGTTAACCGCCGCCGCCGCCTTACTTAACCGTGCACTCGGCATCAATCAGAACGACTCCGACACCTTCCTTTACCTGGGAAGAACGTATGAGGCCCTGGGCGATTTACCTAACGCGCTCGGTTTTTATAGGAAACTCGAAGAAAAGCATTTGGACGACGAAGAGACTTTTTACAATCTGGCCATGGCTTACGGCAAAGTGAATCAGCTCGGAGATTCGCATTACTATTTTGGTCTCTATTTCAAGAAAAAAGGAAAGACGGACAGCGCTCTTTTTCATTTTAAGGCAGCCATGAAGTATGTACCGCCGGATGCGGCCCGAGCACAGAAGATCACCAAGGAGATCGAATCGCTGAAACGCTGAATCAAAAAATAACGGCTTCGTAAAAAGGCCGCAGGCAAGGCGCGCGAATCCTGAGGAGTGAGGCGTACTTTGGCGTACGCCGCAATGACGAAGGATGAAGCGTAACGCAGCATCCGGCCTTTTTACAAAGCCGTCAACGAACGATCACATGGGGGCATACTTTTTCCAGGGTTGCCCGAATGATGGAAAATTCTTCCGGCGTGTAGGGTATCTCGGAAAGCACGGGGCGGGCCAGCGTCTTTATAGGGATACACGGCTGCAGCACATACAGGCGGGCTCGCTTGATTAATTTGGCAACGGATACCAAATCCTGAAGACCAAGTTGCGACCGGGCTACTGTGGTTCTGAACTCATATTTGATCCCTGACGCCATAATGAGTGCAATGCTTTTTTTGATCTTTGCCGTATCGACTTCCACCGAAGCAATCTGCCGGTATTTTTCCAGCGGCGCTTTTATATCCATGGCCAGATAGTCGACGAGTCGCTTGCTGATCATTTTTTCGAGAATGTCGGGTTTCGACCCGTTGGTGTCCAGTTTGGTAAGATACCCTCTTTTTTTCAACTCCTCAAAAAACTTTTCCAGGTCCGGCTGGAGCGTCGGTTCTCCGCCGGTCACAGTCACGGCCTCCAGCTTTCCCCTGCGTTTATCCAGAAATGAAAGAACGCTTTCTTCCGGTATGATCGGTCCGTATCGATCCGGATCGACCAGTTCCGGATTATGACAATAAGGGCAGCGGAAGTTGCATCCCCGGGTAAAAATGACAGCGCCGATCTTTCCGGGATAGTCGATAAGAGAAACCTGCTGCAGTCCTCCGATTTTCATTTTCAGAAGCGGTATACCCTTCGCAGTTTGAATTCTTCCTTCTTACCGTTATTCCATTGCTTGACCGGTCGGAGATAACCTACCACCCGCGAGTAGACCTCGCAGCGCTCATGACAGGCCGGACAGGTTTCGCTTTCGCCGTTCAGATACCCGTGCGACGGACAGATGCTGAAGGTCGGGGTAAAGGTGAGATAAGGCAGGTGATAATTTTCGCATATCTTTCTGACAAGGCTCTTAACCGCCCCCGGATCAGAAATCCGCTCTCCCGCATAGGTATGGAAAACCGTTCCGCCCGTATATTTGGTCTGGATATCATCCTGCAGATCGAGGGCTTCAAAGACGTCGTCGGTAAAATTGACGGGAAGCTGAGTGGAGTTTGTATAGAATGGTTCGGCCTTACTCTTCAGGTAGTTTTCCTCATTGGCACAGACAATATCCGGGTATTTCCTCTTGTCGCTCCGTGCCAGGCGGTAGGAGGTCCCTTCTGCCGGTGTGGATTCGAGATTGTAGTTGTTTCCCGTTTCCGTCTGGAACAGGATCAAACGGTCGCGCATGAAGCCAAGGACTGTCTTGGCAAAATTCTGTCCTTCCGGTGTGGCAATGTTCCTTCCCAAGAGGTTGAGACAGGCCTCGTTCATCCCCACCAGGCCGATCGTGGAAAAATGATTCTTCCAGTATTCGTTGAATCTCTCCTTGACGCTGCGCAGGTAGTAGCGCGTATACGGATAGAGGTTCCCGTCGGTGAATTTCTCGAGAACTTTTCTCTTGATCTCGAGACTCTCTTTTGCCGTCATCATCAGCCTTGCGAGGCGTTCAAAAAAAGCCCCTTCCGTATCGGCAAGGTAACCGATTCTGGGCATATTTATCGTGATGACGCCGATGGATCCGGTCAGAGGGTTGGAACCAAAGAGCCCTCCGCCCCTCTTCTCGAGTTCCCGGTTGTCGATCCGCAGGCGACAGCACATGCTTCTGGCGTCTTCCGGATTCATGTCCGAATTGATGAAATTGGAAAAATAGGGGACCCCGTATTTTGCCGTCATTTCCCACAATCCTTCGAGTTTCGGATCATCCCAGCTGAAATTTTTCGTGATGCTGTAGGTGGGGATGGGGAAGGTAAAGACGCGCCCCCTGGCGTCTCCTTCTGCCATGACCTCGAGGAATGCCTTATTGAAGAGGTTCATCTCCTCCTGAAAATCCCCATATGTCTCCTTCTGCGGTTTTCCCCCGACGATGACATTCCGGTCGGTGTAATAGCTTGGGACTTTGATATCGAGCGTAACGTTGGTAAAAGGCGTCTGAAAACCGACCCTTGTGGGGACGTTGATGTTGAAGATAAATTCCTGCAGCGCCTGCCGGATCTCCGGATAGGTCAGTTTATCATAACGGATGAAAGGGGCGAGCAGGGTGTCAAAGTTTGAAAAGGCTTGCGCTCCTGCTGCCTCTCCCTGGAGAGTATAGAAAAAATTGACCACCTGCCCCAGGGCGCTGCGGAGATGCTTGGCCGGTTTGCTTTCCACTTTTCCGGAAACACCCCTGAATCCCTCCATAAGAAGATCAAAGAGATCCCACCCGACGCAGTACACCGAAAGCAGGCTCAGGTCGTGGATGTGAAAATCCCCTTCCGTATGCGCCCTGCGAATTTCGGGGGAATAGATTTCGTTCAGCCAGTAGACCTTGCTGACCTCTGAAGAAATATAATTGTTCAACCCTTGGAGAGAATAATCCATATTACTGTTTTCATTTATCTTCCAATCCGTCTTTTTTAAATAGTGATCAACAAGATCCACCTCCATCCTGTTGGTGATCTCTCTAAGGCGGGCGTGCTGATCACGGTAGATAATATAGGCTTTTGCTGTTTTCCGATAAGGCGAAGCGAGGAGTACCTCTTCGACGATGTCCTGGATCTCTTCGACGGTGATGATCCGGCTGTCAAAGACCTTTTCCGCCAGATTCAGAACCCGTATGGTGAGTTTTTTTGAAACGGCGGTATCGAAATCACCGGTCGCCGCCCCTGCCCTGGCAATGGCATTGGTGATCTTCTCCGCATTGAATTTAACCAAACGGCCGTCTCTTTTCTTGATTTTTGCACGCATGAAATGCTCCTCTTGACCAATATGATTGGCCGAACGTGATTCCTGGATAAACGCAACATGTTGTGGTTACGGTTACACATACTACCATATGTTGATACTGTCAAGGCATATTTATGGTGCTTGTCTTTTACATGCCGGGATTGTATATGTATGAAACCCACATTCGAGGAGCAGGTTGGATGAATCTCGCTGAATTGGAGAGAAAGGTTTTCAAAGGATTCCTGGCTGGTGAAGAAGCAAAGTTTCTATATCAACTGGCCCGGGAAGCTGCGCGTCTCGGCCCCTGCTTGGAAATCGGCAGTTACTGCGGTCACTCCGCCGCTTATCTTGGACTCGGGTGCAAGGAAACGGGAGGGGTTCTCTTCTCTATCGACCACCATCGGGGGTCGGATGAGCAGCAACCCGGTCAGGAGTATTATGACCCGGAGCTCCTGGACCCGGAAACCGGACGGATAAACACATTTCCGCTATTCAGCAAGATCATCCGAGAGCTCTCCCTCGAAGACACGGTCGTTCCCATCGTTGCCCGTTCCGAGGTTGTCGCCCGCCTCTGGAGAACCCCTTTAAGCCTGATCTTCATCGACGGCGGACACACTATCGAGGAGACTTTCACCGATTTCAACGGTTGGATCTCTCACCTCATCCCCGGCGGCTACCTCCTCATCCATGATATCTTTTCCAGTTCGACGGAGGGCGGACAGGCCCCTTTCTGCGTCTACAATCTGGCCCTCGCCTCCGGTCTTTTTCTCGAGCTTCCGATGGTCAGGACACTCGGGGTGTTAAAACGGGTGACGGTTGGATGTTCCAGCGACGAATTACAAAGGCGCTGGGGCCATATTCGGGGTTGATTTCGGGGTTAGCGATAGACAATCGAAGTGCCGATTGTGGGTCCAGTACCAACGCGACAGACCTTCCTTGATTTCCGCTTTGATGTACCCGGAGTCGATGAGACTTCGGAGGGTTTTCCGGATCAGTTCTCCTTTCTCTCCCGTAACCGTTGCAATCCTCCGGCAAAGGTCCTCAAAGGCCCCTTCACTGCACCCGTCGGCATTCCCTGGATGGGGAAATGCACCCATTTTTTCTATCAGATCCTCCGAGAGCAGCCGATAGACAAGTTTCATCCGGAAATGACCCTCCACCTGGAGGTCGATCCCCGGCGGATTGCGCTTCTCTTGGTAGCCGCGGATCATCTCTTGCCAGGCCGCACCGATGGTAGACTCAAACCGAGCGACAAAACGATCCATTTCCTCCGGTGTGAGCCGAGAAGTTCTCACTATGGCGCTGTTTGCATCGTAACGTGTCCAGTCGTCGGACAGGATCTCCAGGTCGTATTTCTCCACCTCTTCGCGAACCGTCGTACCGGGAAAGGGGGCCAGGAAATGGTAACCGTAAAGGGATCCGAGACTGGCGGCAAACTCTCCGGTTTCCTCTAAAGTCTCGGGTGTCTCTCCGGGAAGACCTACAATGAAGGAGGTATGGGGGATGATGCCGGTTTCCCTGCAGAGCGAAACCGCTTCTCTCACCTGCTCCCGGGTAATCCCCTTTCGGATCACCTTGAGCAAACCGGCGTTTCCCGTCTCCACACCGAAACTGACGCTGTCGCATCCCGCTTCCCGCATGAGCTTTAAGGTTTCACGGTCCACCGTATTCACTCTTGCAAAAGCGCTCCAGGAAAACCGGAGTCCGCGTCGGAGGATCTCGTCACAAACCTCCCTGACCCTTCCGCTGTGGGAAACAAAGAGATCGTCCGCGACATTGATCCGGTCGATCCCGTAAGCGAGGATCTGCTCGATTTCATCGACGACTCGAGACGCTGAGCGAAGCCGGACCCGGTTTCCCACCATCCGGCGCCCCAGGCAGAAGATGCAGGAGTAAGGACAGCCGCGACTGGTGATGATGCTGACCGAATAACCGAGGGCCTGATAGCGCGACAGCGGAAGGAGATGGCGGGCGGGAAGCGGCAGGGCGTCCAGATCTTCGATGAACGGCCGGGGCTCGGTCATGACGATCTCGCCGTTACGGCGGAAAGCGAGACCCCGTATTTTTTCCCAGGCCGAAGGCCCCATCTCTTCTGACACAAGCTCGGCAATGGTCTCCTCCCCTTCCCCTCTCACGATCAAATCGATTCCGGGAAAAGTATCGAGGGTTTCAGCAGCGGCAAAAGAGACATGGGGGCCCCCCATCATGGTAACCAGCGAGGGACGATACCGCTTGGCTGTGGAGACGATTTCGGCGGCGCCGGGAAAATTCAGTGTCACAGAGGTCGAACCGATGACGTCCGGTTGAAATTCGTCCATCTGGGTCCGCATTTTTTCAGGAGTATACCCGCTGACAAGATAATCAAAGATACGCACGTCCGCACCTGCCTGCTCAAACGCAGCAGCCACATAGGTCACACCCAGGGGTGGAGCGGGCGCCTCTTCGAGCGGATAGGGCGGTGCGATAATCGCGACTCTCATGTGAATAACTCCGAATGTGGTTTCGATCGCCCCGAGGGTCAATCTCCCCTGCGGGGTTGGATGAGCGCGCGGACCCATCCTGCCCAGGTATTTCTCTCCATCAAATGACGGTCGATCAAATCGAATTGGGCGGCAAGTTCCCCGGGATTGGCCAGCCATTCGGCTCTGGTTTTCACATGCCTTCCTGGCTCAAGGGCCTTCATAACGGCAGCCGGATTTCCAGCCGCCACGACATTGGCGGGAATATCCCGCACAACGACGGAACCGGCGCCGATAATACTGTTTTGTCCGATACAGACCCCTTTGCAGATGATGGCGCTGTCCCCGATCCAGACATTGCTTCCTATCCGGACCGGGGCGGTATTGCCGATCGCCAGGCTGCGATCGTATACGCCGTGCCAGTCCGAATCGGTGATAAAAGCCCCCTGGGCAAGCATGCAACTCTCTCCGATGACGATCTCGGTTGCGGCGCTGATCCGCACCCCGGGGCAGATCAGGGAGAAGTTGCCGATTTCGATCTTTCCCCGCGCCTGCAGATCAGACCAAACGGTGATACGGACCTTACGGTCTGGTGTGGCGATCACCGTGGCATAATTGCCGAGCGATACCGGCCCTCCGAAGACTTCGACATGCCAGGGCTTCATGAAGCTGCACCCCCGGCCCAGATGCTCAAACTGCGGCCGGAGAAAGTGGTTTGCGTACCACTTCTGAAAAGTCAGGTCGAGGCGTTTGAGAATGTAGGGACGGTGATCTCTCCGCAAGCGTAAACCTCAAAATGTTTGCATCGGTGAGTCGGCAATCCCGTTTCGATCCCAGAACTGGTGGCTGAAAAGCCGGCTCGCAGGTGTGATCGCATGAAGTGCGTCATAGGCCAGAAGGACGGCTGCCGTTGTCCATGAGGTTTTTTCCTCCGGCCAGATGACGCCATCCGGAAATGTCACCCCCATCCAGTAGGATCCATCGTCGTAGCTCTTGTCGCTGATCCAGCTAAACACGATGGCCGCCCGCTCATGATCCCCGATTGCCATGAGCGCCAGAACCAGTTCCGAGGCCTCGGCATTCGTTACCCACGAATGATCGCTGACACATCGCACCCCCCAGCCGGGCACGACAAATTTATCCCAGGACCGCTCGATCCGCCTCCGCGCTTCTTCACCGGAGACGGCCCCGCAAAGAACAGGGTAGTACCAGTCCATCGAATAGCGCGATTTCATCATATTAAACAGGTTGGGGCGGTAACGGATCGCATCTCCAAGCCTGTTCAGTGCAGCTTTCCAGTCCGAACTGCCTTTTCCCAGCACCTCTGCAATCGCAATTGCGCACTTGAGACTCATATAGACCGAGCAGGAGCCGGTCAGGAGCGCCATCCGGTCGACGATCCCTTCGCTGTTTCTTGCCCAGTGGATCTCGCCGGAGTCCGCCTGAAGTCCGACGGCGTAATTCACACCCGCTTTGAGGGTAGGCCAGAGGCGTCGCAGGAAACCGACATCGCCGGTAATGAGGAAATGATGGTAAACGCCCACTCCGATGTAGGAGGCGATGTTGCTGTCGGTCGTTTTATCCACCGGCGCCCCGTCGCGAGTCGCCGACCACCAGCTCCCATCCGGAAGCTGGGTGGAGCAAAGCCATGCATAGGCACGTTCCGCTTCCCCGTAGAGGCCGGCGATGCTGAGCCCCATTGCGCTTTCCACATGATCCCAAGGATCTGTCTTTCCCCCCTTTGACCAGGGGATTTCGCCGTTCGTCTTCTGCAGACCGGCGATGAACTCCGCCATCAGTGCGACATCGAGAGGTGAAACTGCAATGCTTTGCGAGCGAATGGGTTCCATCAGCGGTATCCTTTTTTCAGGTATAAAACGATGCTCTTTCCGATCAGGGGGTTCAGCATACGATCCATTATTGCCGTCAGAGAGGAATGCCGGATGATGCCCCATTCGAGGAATTTCCGGTATGCCCGGACCAGCGGGAAGCTTTCATTTTTATGTCCCACGAGGCATCGAAGCCACCAGTAAGGGGCGTGCAAACCGTGCCGGTAGCGGATACGCCGGCAGTCTGCACCTGCCTCCTGCAACAGGTTCAGAAGGGCCCCTTTCGTGTAGATCCGTATATGACCACCGGGTTCGCAGTGATAGGCTTTGGAAAGCGCCCAGCAAATCCTCTCCGGCAGAAAACGCGGCACAGTGACAATCAGATCACCCAAAGGTTTCAAGACACGAAGCAGCTCGGCGACGGCTGTCTTGTTCTCGACAACATGCTCCAGAACCTCGGAACAGATGACGACATCAAAGCAGCCGTCTGAAAATGGAAGCCGGGTCACATCGGCACGTGCAACGATCCAGCCGCCGACCTGCTCCCGGTCCATTAGAGAAAGAAACCCTTTCGTCTTGCATAGATCTTCCCAATTTAGATCCACACCGACACAATTCACACCGCTTTTCCCAATCGCCTCGCAGAGGTGGCGTCCGGCGCCGCAACCCGCATCGAGCACGAGCATCCCTGCCTTCAGAGAAATCTCCCCAAAGTCAACGGTGAGCATCGATCGCCTCCCGGTAAACGCACACGGTTTTCTCCGCGGCATGGCGCCAGGTTAGTGAATTCATCACCCGCTCGAGCCCCGCCTCTCCCAAGCGTCCTCGTCTTTCCGGATCATCGAGCAGGTCAACAATCGCCTGCCGGAGAGCCTCCGAATCTGCCGGCGGCACCAGAATACCCGCATCTCCCACCACCTCGGGAAGCGCACCCCCCGATGTGCTGATGACCGGTACTCCGCAAGCCATGGCTTCTCCTGCCGGCATACCGAATCCCTCATAAAGGGAAGGGATCACAGCCATGGTCGTCTCTGCATAATGCCGGGCAAAATCTTCATGCGCGATCCGACCGGTAAACGTGACCACATCTCCGAGAGCCAATTCCCCGATGAGTCGTTCTATCACCCCGTCCTTCTTCGGTTGACCGATGACGAGGACCCTGATCTCCCTTTCTTTCCGTATCGATGCAACCGCCTCCAGAAGATAGCGGAGTCCCTTCATGGGGGTGTCTGCGCTGCTGGTGACCAGGATCCGATTATGAGCCCGCTGGACGCCCTTCAGCGGATAGAAATGATCGGTATTGATGCCGTTCGGAACCACACGGAATCGCTGCGGGGAAATCCGGAATGCTCGGCTGATGTCTCTCTGCGAGGACTTGGAGACGGTGATAATATGGGAAAGACGGCGGGAAACCCTTTTCTGCATGGCCAGGAAAGCATACCAGCGACGTACCTTCAGTCTTCCCAGGAAGGATCCCGCGGCGCGGATCTCGGTTTCTCGATCCATCGTGATCGGGTGGTGAATGGTGCACACTGTCGGGAATCCCATCCCGGCGATACCGAGAAGGCCATACGAAAGGCTCTGGTTGTCATGAACGATATCGTATTTCTTTTTTCCTTTGCTCAGATATTTCCTGGCCCTGATTCCGAACGTAAACGGCTCGGGAAAGCCTCCTGCGCACATACTGATGAATTCAAACTGGTTGACCGGTGCAGCGAGCTCACGAATATGTGTCACCTTGAACAGATGGTCGGGATTATAGAGATCCAGACTCGGCAGCTTGTGCAGCGGTATTCCATCCGTCAGTGCCGGATAGGGAGGCCCGGATATCACATCAACTCGATGCCCAAGGCTTTTGAGCGCCTCGCTCAGGTATTTGATATAAATTCCCTGGCCGCCGCAGGTAGGATTCCCGCGGTAAGTCAGAAGACAAATCTTCAGTGAATCATCCTCTTTTCCCCGCGTCATATCACCCAATCCAGCCTGTCTCGAGGCGAATCATCTTTTCTCCATCTAAATATTCAAGATACATCCGGCCTGTTGAATTAGCAAACAAAATATTGTTGTATTTGACAGTCAGTCCAACCTATGGAATACTCCGAAAAACAAGGTTCGCAACGGGTGCTCAGGAAGCAATGAAACGACCAAAACTTATTGTTTTTGATATGGATGGAGTGATCGTCGATGTTTCCCGATCCTACCGAGAGACGGTTCGTCAAACAGCACGGCTTTTTCTTCAAGGGGCGAGGGGTTTCGAAAGACTCCCCGATCCTCTTTTCTCGCTGGTCGATTTAGCGAGGCTCAAACAAACCGGCGGATTGAACAACGACTGGGATCTGACCTTCCAGGTTCTGAGCCTCCTTTTTGCCTTGGTGAAAGCGCCTATCGATCCGGCAGCATCAGGAACAGGCTTATGCCATAAAGAGGAAATCCGTACGCGTGACGTATCCGGGCTGGCCGACTTCCTCCAGACTTCTTCATCCCCGCTGATGGATCTTTTCATCAGATACGGCAGACGCAAAGATCCTTTCATAGCAAAATGGTTCAAAGGAGACGTGGGCACCGGAAATATCGTTAAACAGCTCTTCCAGGAGATATATCTCGGTCGGGTCTTATTCTCGAAAATTTACGGATTCAAGCCACGGTTCCGGCAAACGGGAGGTCTCATCGACAAGGAGCGTCTCCTTATCGACCGAGCTGTCCTCAAACGTCTGGCAGAGGAACACTTTTTGGCTATCGCCACCGGTCGACCGCGGGCAGAGGCAGATTACCCGCTGGATCATTTTACCATCAGGAAATATTTCCAATTGGTTATCACCCTTGATGATTGCATCCTGGAAGAAGAAAAGATTTTCAAAGTACGCGGCGAACGGGTCTCTCTCAGCAAGCCCAATCCTTTCATGCTCGATCTGATACCACGCCACTCCGGTAAAGATTTCCTTCGATGTTATTACATCGGAGATACACCCGACGATATGCTGGCAGCCCGTTCATCACAAACCGGCTACCAGGCCCTGGGTGTCGTCCTTTCGTCCCCCGATCAATCGAGCCTGCGAAAAGAGCTTATAAGAGCCGGGGCTCATCATATCATCGATGATTACTCCAGTTTGCCAGAGATACTGGTCTAAGAAACAAACTCCACAAGACACCTCCCTGCGAATTCCACCATCTCCCCGGTTGCCTTTGAGAACTGCTGTGCAGTTTTTACCAGCGACGGATGCGAGTTGTACTCATCCCTCGTGTACCCGTCTTCTGAGTATGCCCGCTCGAAATAGGGTATCCTCAATAGCTTATCCAGCACATCTTTGGGTATATCCTGATCGATGCGGCCTTTGATAAACGAGATGTTTTCCTGACCCGGGAAATTGATCACGTCATCGATAAAAGAGGGCGGACAGGTGACCACGATGCCGGCGCCGGCTTTCTCTTCCAGATGCCAGAGCCGCATGAGTCCGTCCACCTTCGGTCCCACCCGAAGCGAACAGGATAGGAGCTTGCTTTGATATTTTCCCTGCTTGAGCAACCGGTAGGCCTTCTTGAAGATCGCCAGTTCAGCCAGACGCACATCCCCTTCGGAAAGTTCGATCCCCTTTTCCCGGGCAAAATCCCTTAACCCTCCCAAATCACCGTAGCGTGCTTCCATGTGGGTAATGACCGACCGCCAGCGGGAAAGATCCCGATTGTTCTTCCGGGCTGTCTCCAGTCCTCTCTGCACCGAACGGGCGCAGTCCATCAGTTGCGGCAGCACAAAGCTCAGCGTGTTGTTGGTGGCAATCCCCTGGGAGGTGAGACTCTCGATCACCTCGTACCCTTCCTTTGTTCCGGGAACTTTTACCATGACATTGGGGTTGATGGCAGCCAACTCTGCAGCCTGCTTCAGCATGGTTTCCCTGTCAAACGACTTTCTGGGATCCACCTGGCCCGACAGGAAACCTTCACGGAAGCCTGTTTTTTCAAACAGCGGCAGGAACATGTCGGAGCCCCGTTTCACCACCGACTTGTAAAGAAGCCAGAAGAGAGATTCTTTGTCTATTCCTGGATTTTCCCTTATCAGACCTATCGCCACCTCTTTCCAGTATGGCTCACCATCCTTTATCGCATCGAGAGATAAAGGGGGGTTGGTCGTGACTCCGCGAAACAATGAAGCCTCGGGCTTTTCCTTATTGATCATCCGGCCGAACTGGCGATTAAGGGTTTCTTTATCGCTCTCTTTTGCCTTGGCAAGCATCTTGCGGCACCAATTTTCAAAGATGACGGGTGAAGAATCCCACCAAATCTCCATCTCTGGGCTTACCTCGATCAGTTTTTCCAACAGATTGTTTTCTTGCATGATTCTCCTTTCAATATATAACGCTTCATTATGATCGCCGTGGCTGTTCCTATGCAGGCTCCTGCGAAGACATCGCTGAGGTAATGTGCAGTCAAAACAAGACGGCTGAGGGCAACGATCGCAGCAAATATGAAAAAATATATACGATATTTCGGCAAAAAAATCGAGCAGGTCGTGGCAATAGCAAAAACGGTCGTTGCATGGCCCGAGGGAAACGAATTGAACTCATAGCCGACATGAAAAGGATCGAGACCGTACAGGCCATTCTCGAAAAACATCTTTGGCCTAAGCCGCCCGACCAGAAACTTTAGGATATTCGCAATAATGCCGGAGAGAGCGATATTAGAGAAAAAAAGCAAAGCGCAATCCGCATGGAAACGGTGTTTCCGTATCCAGCGAAAAAAAATAAACAGACCCAAAGAGACGATGAGATAGGCTGTCGATACCCCAGCCTTCGTGATCCATTCGAAGAGATTGCGGGTTTCCTGGCTCAGGGCATGAAAGCATCGGGCAACGGGCAGATCGATGAACAGATAGGAAACAACGATGATGAAAACGGCCCCTGTTGAGAGGCCCCAGACCCGCCGGTTATTTTCCATTCACCTGTCCTTGCAAGTTTATGTCCCCGTTCATGACGCCGCCTTTATCTCAATACTGCTTATGTGTCAATGCATTGATGTCATTCTTGAGCGCTGTTCTTGACATACAGGCCGATATATGTAACTTTTCTTTCATGAATCGTTTGATTAACCGCTATATCCTCAAAGAAATCGCTCTTGCATTCGCCATGATTGTCTTTATCCTGACGTTTGTCCTCCTTATGGGAAAGATCCTCCAACTGATGGACTTGATGATCAACAAAGGGATAAGTTTTACAACTATTGCACAAATGACGCTTTTTTTGATGCCCTCCTTCCTCATTTTCTCTATCCCCATATCCCTGCTGATAGCGATCCTTATCGGGCTGGGTCGCCTCTCAGGTGACAATGAGATCACCATTCTGAAAATGTCCGGCGTCAGTCTTTATCAGATCGCATTCCCGGTTGCCTGCGCAGCCCTGGCCGCTTCACTGTTGACTGCGGCAACGACTTTCTTTCTCGTCCCTTACGGCAACATCGCGACAAGAAACCTGCTGTTCGACATGGCGAAGCAGAAAGCCACCATCGGCATTCGAGAGAAGGTGTTCATCGACGATTTCCGGGGGATCCTCCTTTATGCGGAAAAAATACCGGTCCATGGAGATTTCCTGGAAGGGGTTCTCATCTCTGACAACCGGATCCTCCGTGAGCCGAACACTATATTCGCCCGGAGGGCCTATCTCATATCGGATATCGATACACAGGCAGTCACCCTGAGATTGGAGGATGGCAGCACGCATACTGTCGATGCCGGTCTGAAGAACTACCGGAAAATGGATTTCCGCTTATATGACATCCGCCTCGACCTCGCGGAATCTCTCACCACAGACTTAAAAACCGGCGAAAAATCCAGCATGGATATGACGGTGACGGAGCTCACTGCCAAATTGAGGAGCCACGGAATCAATGATCAGACGTATCGTGAAATGCTGCTGGTCCTCAACAAGAAGCTGACGGTCCCCCTTTCTTGCCTGATCTTTGCCTTCATCGGCGTGCCGTTCGGCATCCGGGCGCATCGCGCAGTTCGATCACGGGGATTCGCAATTGGTGTCCTCCTCATTCTCATATACTATCTTTTGAGCCTCAGCGGTGAGGCCCTTGCCGAAACGGGACGGCTTTCACCCGCTATCGGCGCATGGGCTCCCAATGGGATTTTTGCCATCGCCGGGATTCTGTTCTTCTATTTTGCAGCACGCGAACAATCACCTTGGGTGCGCCGGAACCCTGTTTCAACATACGTTTCGTTACCCGACGAAATCGGAAAGAAGCTAAAAAGCCCATCATGAAAATACTGTATCGATACCTAGCCTATGAATTCGTCCGGAACCTCATATTCATTACCCTGTGTTTAATCGCGCTTTATCTGATCATTGATTTTTTCGAAAAGATCAGGATGTTTCTCAGCAATAACGCCACTATTCAGCAAATGGCCGCACACTTTTTCTTCCGCATCCCCATGATCCTGTCGCAGATGCTGCCTGCGGCTGTCTTGCTTGCCTCGCTGCTGACCTGTGGATATCTGTCGCGGCACAGCGAAATTGTGGCCATGAAGGCCAACGGCATCAGCCTTTACCGGGCATCCTTACCCATCTTGACTATAGCCGCTTCGATCTGTCTCCTGGTCTTTCTACTCAACGAGTGGATCACCCCCTACACCAATGAACGGTCCGAGCATATCCGTTTGATAGAAGTGCAGAAGCGGCGATCGGTGGGGACTTTCAAGCAGGATCAGATATGGTATCGGAGTCAAAAAGGCATTTACAATATCAAGCTCTTCGATGCCCAAAGAAACAAACTCCATGGAATCACCATCTATTACCTGGACCAGGATATGCAGTTAAATATGCGTCTCGATGCGGCATGGGGCGAATGGAGTGACGGGCATTGGCTCTTCCACCACGTACTCCTTACCAGGTTTCCGGCCGGTGAATTCCCAACCCTCGAGAGAACGATCCAGCAAGTGATCGATCTTCCGGAAAAGCCTGAAGATTTCAAGGTCGTTCAGAAGGATGTCGAGACGATGAGTTACTTTGAGCTGAAGCGATACATCGGAAAACTTCGCTCGGAAGGTTATGATGCGACACGATACGTGGTCGATCTCCATGGAAAAACCGCCTTTCCATTGGTCAGCATCATCCTTGCCGTGATCGGCATTTCCTTCTCTCTGAGGTCCGAGCGGAGCGGCGGTATCGCACAGGGTATCGGGGTAGGATTGACCATCGGATTCTCCTATTGGCTGGTCTATGCTTTCGGGATGTCCCTCGGCCGCTCGAGCGCTCTCCCTCCGCTTATTGCCGCCTGGTTCGGAAATATCATCTTCGGCATCGCTTCGCTTTGGCTGTTTCTGCGTCTAAAAACCTGAGACCAGAGATACGTTTTAATGGTTGAAGCGAAAGACGTAATAAAGGGTCAACCCGGTAAGATATACGAACGCACCCGACCAAAGGACATCGGTGGGGAAATGCCCTCCCTGAATCATCCTTCCTGTGCCCATCAAAACCCCGTAGGAGATCCCCAAACAAAGAAAAAAAGCCGCCCATCTTCTGGAAGCCTTCCTGAGAAAGAAGAAGGGTGAAAATAAAAAAAACCCTACTGCGGCGTGCCCCGAAGGGAAGGATTTCCCCTGTTCCGGTTGCCCTTTCTCCCAGGCATAACGAAACGTTTCGCTTCCGCCAAAGTTTACAGTATCGATGGGACGAGGCCTACCCCAGTGGTCTTTGAATACGGTATTCACAATAAGTCCCGGCCCCAGTATCATGAAGGCGACAAGAAAGAGGCCGATTTTTCGATAAGAAATAAGTTTTTTTTGAAAGAAACTCAAGACAAGGGCAAGAAGGCCCCCGAAAGATAAGAGTAGTGCGGGGATATTCCCGTACTCATAGAGCAGATACCACGGATTCTCTTTGCCCAAATACCAGCCGGAGACCGGAGAGTAAAACCATCTTTCTATTGTTATGTCGGCATCTGTCATATTTAGAATGATGGTTAATAAAATAGCCCCACAGAGAGGTACGGCAAAATCGATGATAACTCGTTTATCCATCTGTCACGATTGAATGGTTAATAACGGTAATAATCCGGCTTGAACGGCCCATCTGCGGGTACGTTAAGGTAGTCCGCCTGTTTCTTCGTCAGCCGAGAGAGCTTTGCCCCCAGACGCCTGAGATGGAGACGAGCTACCTCTTCGTCGAGCTTCTTCGGCAGGGTATACACATCCGGTTTACGTGACTTCGCGGCGAGGTCGATCTGGGCAAGGCACTGGTTGGTAAAGCTATTGCTCATCACAAAACTGGCATGACCCGTCGCACAGCCGAGATTCACCAAACGCCCCTCGGCCAGGATGATGATGGATCTCCCGGATCTGAGGGTCCATTTATCCACCTGTGGCTTGATCGTGCGCTTGATGCAACCGGGCGTGTTCTCCAGGTAATGCATGTCGATTTCGCTATCAAAATGCCCGATATTGCAGACAATCGCCTCATCTTTCATCTTTTCCATATGCCGCCCGGTGATCACATCGCAACAGCCGGTAGCCGTGATAAAGATATCTCCCTTGGCTATGCAGTCGTCGATGGTCGCCACTTCATATCCTTCCATCGCTGCCTGCAGGGCGCAGATCGGATCGATTTCGACGATGGTAACGCGTGCACCAAATCCCCGCATGGATTGGGCGCACCCCTTGCCGACATCGCCGTACCCGCAGATGACCACCGCCTTACCGGCTATCATGATGTCCGTGGCCCGCTTTATCCCATCAGCGAGGGATTCCCGACAGCCATAAAGGTTATCGAACTTTGACTTGGTGACCGAATCGTTCACATTTATCGCGGGAAACAGGAGTTCACCCGCTTTTGCCATCTGATAGAGGCGGTGAACCCCGGTGGTGGTCTCCTCGGAAACCCCCCTGATGCCGGCTGCGACCCCCTGCCAGCGTCGGGGCGATCGCTTCAGGCCATGGGCCAAGCGTTCCCGGATGATTTTCATTTCCTTGTTTTCCGAGGGTTGATTCAGAATAGAAGGATCCTTTTCGATCCGGACACCTTCGTGAACAAACAGTGTCGCATCCCCGCCATCGTCAACGATCAGGTTAGGTCCTGTGCCGTCCGGCCAGGTTAAGGCCTGCTCGGTGCACCACCAGTACTCCTCCAGGGACTCTCCTTTCCAGGCAAAAACCGCCGCCGAGTTTGCCTTGGCAATCGCCGCCGCGGCGTGATCCTGCGTGGAAAAGATATTGCAGGATGCCCATCGGATGTCGCCCCCCAGTTCTTTGAGCGTTTCGATCAGCATCGCCGTTTGAATGGTCATGTGCAGACTGCCGGAAATCTTCATTCCCCGTAGGGGTTTTTTCGGACCGTATTTCTCGCGTATGGCCATGAGTCCCGGCATTTCATTTTCCGCAAGACGCATCTCCTCGCGACCCCAGGTCGCCAAGGATAGGTCCGCGATCCGGTATGATAGTTTTGGATCCACTTTTAGGAATTTCATTGCCTTCTCCTCTTATAATGATTTCAATTTCCATGTTCCTGGGGTGTTACAATACCGGCAGAAATGATCAGTGTGAATGCCTCTTCGACCGACATGCTGACCTCGATCGCTTCATCATGGGGAACCATGACAAAAACACCCGTGGTTGGCGTCAAGGCGCACGGGATGTAAACCCCGACGCAGGGTTGATTCTGCTTCAACTGCTGCTGTATTTCACCGTTGGGTGTGCCGGTGATAAAGCCGATGCTGTAAATCCCGCGACGGGGATATTCGACGATGACCACCTTCTTGAAACCGTGCGCCCTGTCCATGAAGAAACTATCCGCGATCCGTTTGATCGCCTGATAGATGCTCCGGACAAACGGGATCTTGCCGACGATGCGCTCTCCAAAACCGATAAGCCGGTTACCCAAATAACTCGTCGTCACGAGACCGCAAATGAAGATGAGAAAAACCGTAAAAATCACCCCGAGACCGGGTATATGAAAATTGAGAAGGGTATCGGGCTGGTAATGGACGGGAATGATCTGGAGAAGCTTGTCCATTACATTGATGATAAAAAAAAGGATATAGATCGTCAGTCCCGCAGGAATGACAACGGCAAGGCCGGTTAGAAAAATTCGCCTCATCTTTTTCTTGAGCATCTCTTTTCTCTCAATATGCTTCTTATTTGTAATTTGTCAGATTAGCAGAACGAAATGATATTTTCAACCCTTATTAATTTCCATCGATTTCCATCGACAATGATGCCCATTCAGATATCGAGAGGTTCGCCAAAGACATGGTTGTCGATCAATCGCGTCTTCCCGACCCAGACCGCCAGGGCGAGCACGGCCTCTTGGTCAATGCGGGAGATGTTCTGCATAGTCGCCGTAGCACAGACCTGGGCATAATCGATTTTTACATAGGGATGGCCGGTAATAAACTCCCGCACCGCCGCCAGTATGTGGTCCGTATCCCTCTCGCCCGTCTCGTAGAGTTCTTCGGCCAAGCGAAGGGACCGGATCAGGCTGAGAGCGGATTTGCGCTCTTCCGGTTTGAGATATATATTCCGCGAACTCATTGCCAAGCCATCGGTCTCACGGGTGGTTTGCATACCGATGACCTCGATGTCCATATTCAGATCCAGCACCATCTTCTTGATGGTCACATACTGCTGGAAATCCTTCCGGCCGAAGACGGTCACATGGGGTTTCACGATATGGAACAGCTTCGTGCAGACCGTCGTTACCCCGCGGAAAAAGTGGGGCCGGGAAAAACCGCAAAGGGTATCGGTTATCCCCCTCACCTCGACGGTGGTCTGATACCCTTCCGGATACATCTCCCGGTTGTCCGGGGAAAAGAGCCAATCCACACCGACATCCTTCGCAAGCGATCTGTCTCTATTGAAATCCCGCGGATAGGCCTCAAAGTCTTCGTTTGGCGCGAACTGGGCGGGGTTGACATAAATACTCACAGCGAGACTATCCCCCTGTTTCCGCCCCACCCTCATCAGATTCAAATGCCCTTCATGAAAATACCCCATCGTCGGTACAAAGGCGATCCGTCTTCCCCGGCGCCTCTCCGACTCGGCAACCGCCTGCATCTCTTTCACCGAACGAATGATCTCCAACCATCACCCCCTGTTACAAAAAGGCCTCTACGTCATCGACGAGAGGCCCTGTCATGTTTTGTGAACATCGCGCCCTTCCGTCCCGGTCCGTATTCCGGATCCAAGCAGGATAGCTTGCATACCAGACACCTCAACGCTTGTCAAGGACCTTCCGGGCATCGCCGCATGCAGCCAGCTCTGTCGCAAGGCGTTGAAATTCTTCGAGAGCAAGTGTTTCCGCCCTTCTGATTCCGCTAATGCCGGTTTTCATAAGCACACTATCCAGCGCATCCTCCGCAAATCCGGCAGCGCGCAGGTTGTTCCGAAGTGTTTTTCTTCTCTGGGAGAATGATGCCCGGACTGTCTTGACAAACAACGACTCCTCCGCCGGAGTTCCCGGATCATCGCACATCGTGATCCGGAGGACCGACGAAACCACACCGGGGACGGGATAAAAACAGGTTGGAGGAATCGTCATCTCCCGGACCGCCAAGGCATAGCGAGCGAAAATGACCGACAGGATCCCGTAATCTTTCTTTCCTGGACGGGCGATGATCCGATCCGCCAACTCCTTCTGGAACATCAGCACCATGGATTTGATCGATCTTCTGAATTCGAGCAACCGAAAAAGGATCGGTGTAGAGATATGGTACGGGATGTTGCCGATGATCTTGATCCGCCTTCCCGGACAGGCTGAGGAAAAATCATAAACCAGCACATCTTCCTGGATGATTTCTACCCTGTCATCCCCGGCAAACCGATCCTTGAGGACGGCGATGAGACGGGGGTCAATTTCGAGGGCGATGACCCGTCCGGCTGTCTTTGCCAGTTCTGCCGTCAGCAACCCCAATCCCGCGCCAATCTCCACTACCGTCTCATCCGCCGCTGGTTCCGCCAGGGCGGAGATCCGGCAAACCATGTTCATGTCCTCGAGAAATGACTGTCCCAGTCTCTTCCGGGGACGTATATCATAGCGAGTGAGCATCTTTCTTACGGAGTTCATGCATCCCCTCCACAACACCGGTTCACCGGGAAAGCGGCCACCGGGAAACAGCATTCAGGTCAAGGCCGTCTCTGCACCCTTCATTGAGAAGGTGCTCGCCTACCACGGCGATCATACCCGCATTGTCGGTACAGAGAATCGGCGGGGGAACAAAGAAGTCGATATCAAAGCGCACCGCTTCCTCGCGAAAGCGCTCCCGCAGACGCGTGTTTGCGGCGACGCCTCCGCAGATGACAATCCGTGGCACCGAATGCTCTACAGCGGCCCGGAGGGTCTTATCAACGAGAACCTCGACGATGGCTTCCTGATAGGAAGCCGCCACATCGGGCAGCTCCTCGGGTGAAAACGGCGCCCCTCTCTTCCGAAGGCGCATCAGGAGAGAGGTTTTCAAACCACTGAAGCTGAAATCGAGACCATCCCTCATCGCACGGGGAAAGGCAAACGCCGTGCGATTTCCCTGCTCGGCCAGACGATCGATCATTACCCCGCCCGGATAACCGATCTCCAGAAGCTTGGCCGCCTTGTCGAAAGCTTCCCCCGCAGCGTCATCCCGTGTCTGTCCCAGGATACCGAATCGGTGGAAATCCTCCACCATATAGATCGTCGTATGGCCCCCGGAAACCACCAAGGCGATGAACGGGAACGCGGGAGGTGGTGAATCGGTTAAGAAAATTGCCGCCACATGCCCCTCGAGATGATTGACGCCAACCAAAGGCAAACCTCGAACATAGGACAGCGCTTTGGCAGCAGACAACCCCACAAGGAGAGAACCGATCAACCCCGGCCCACGAGTGACGGCAACGCCTTCGATTTCATCCAGTGTCAATCCGGCATCGACCAGCGCTTGCAGGATAACCGGCGCGATCGCTTCGATATGCTTTCGCGAGGCGATTTCCGGAACAACGCCGCCGTAACGGGCATGCACGTCCACCTGAGAAGCGATCACATTGGACAGTAGCATTCGCCCATCCCGCACGACGGCAGCAGCCGTTTCATCGCATGACGACTCGATACCCAGTACGATCATCCATCATCTCCACTAAATTCTCTTTTACAAATTGGCGGGAAGTATATATAGAACGACGGATATTTGTAAACAAACTTTTCCGGAAAGAGGCCCCTTTGGAAATAAATACCGATTTTCTCGTATTGGGCACCGGCATTGCGGGACTCAGCTTTGCCATCAAGGCTTCCCGGCTGGGAAGCGTCGCCGTCGTCACCAAGAAGGACAAGACCGACTCGAATACCAATATGGCCCAGGGGGGAATCGCCGTCGTACAGGATCAGACGGATCGTTTTGAGTATCACATCAACGATACCTTAATCTGCGGAGGGGGTCTCTGCAACCAGGACGTCGTCCGATTTGTCGTCACGGAAGGTCCCGAACGAATCAAGGAGCTGGTGGAATGGGGGGTAGAATTTACCCGATCCACCACCGATCCGGATCGGTTCGATCTCGGTCAGGAGGGTGGGCATTCCATGCGGCGGGTGCTCCACGCAAAGGACCTCACCGGCAGAGAACTCGAACGGGCGCTGCACGAAAAGGCCGGTCGGCAGAAGAATCTCCGTATATTTGAAAATCACATCGCCATCGATCTCGTCATGAAGTCATCCGTTCTGGGGCAGAAGATGGAGAGCGGCGACAGCTGCCTGGGGGCGTATGTCCTGGATATAGAAAAAAACGAAGTCCATACCTTCCAGGCGAAATTCATCATGTTATCGACCGGGGGCGCCGGCAAGGTCTATCTGATCACGACGAATCCCGACATCGCCACCGCCGACGGGATCGCCATGGCGTACCGGGCCGGTGCAAAGATTGCAAATATGGAGTTCATCCAATTTCACCCGACCTGTCTTTACCATCCCGATGCAAAATCTTTTCTGATCAGCGAAGCGGTTCGGGGCGAAGGGGCAATTCTGAAGCTTAAAAGCGGCGCTCCCTTCATGGATAAATACCATCCCATGAAGAGCCTGGCGCCCCGCGATGTCGTCGCCAAGGCCATAGATACCGAACTTAAAAAGTCCGGCGACGAGTATGTCCTTCTGGACATCACCCATCGCGATAGAGATTTCCTGTCGTCGCGGTTTCCGAACATTTACGAGAAGTGTCTCGAGTTCGGCATCGATATGACGCGGGATCCTATCCCGGTCGTCCCGGCGGAGCATTACCTCTGCGGCGGGGTGATGGTGAACGCCAGCGGTGAAACGAGCATCAACCGTCTGTTTGCCTGTGGCGAGGTAGCCTGTACCGGCCTGCACGGCGCGAACCGTCTCGCCAGCAACTCGCTGCTGGAAGCGGTCGTCTTTGCGCATCGTTCCTTCCTCCGGGCTAAGGATCTCATCTCCGGGGCGACGGAAGATCCGATCCCCATCCCGACATGGGACCCTAAAGGCGCCACGCAAAGCGATGAATCGGTCGTCGTCTCCCACAACTGGGACGAGATTCGTCGCTGCATGTGGAACTATGTGGGTATCGTCCGTTCCAACAAGCGACTGGAGAGGGCGCAACGCAGAATCGACCTCATCAGCCGCGAGATAGAAGAGTATTATTGGAATTTTCTCGTCACACGGGATATTCTTGAACTGCGGAACATCGCTGTCGCTGCAAAGCTCATCGTGACCTGCGCCAGGATGCGCAGGGAGAGCCGGGGGCTGCACTACAACCTCGATTACCCCGAAAAGGATGATCGCCTCTGGTTGAATGACACGGTCATATCACGCGAGAAATTGTAGTACGGCGACTGTGCGCAGCTTGAAACCATCTCCCGGAGCACGCATTGGAGATTTTTCGGGGCCCCTGCCCCCGCAGCGCAGCGCCCGCAAAGACGACTGTTTGAGCGCGTCAGCGCGAGTTTCGTCTTTGCAGCGAAGCGAGGAGGTGCAGGGTCGAAAAATGTCCAGCGTGTGGAGGGAAATGATTTCAAGCTGCGCAAAGCGTATGATGGCGCTTCAGCGCTTCACAAATTTCAATTCGGCTGTTCCGAGAACACCGGTAATAACAAGTTTCAGAGAGGTTGCTTCGGTCTTTCTGACGGGATGGAAGCGGAGCCGGTACACCATTCCGTGATAGGGATTGACATAGGGGAAGAATTTTGTGATCACGGGTGTAACGGGGTCGATCCTCCTCACTTCCCAGGGATCGATCCTTTCTCCCTTTCCATTGACCAGGAAGATGGTCCAGATTGATCCCCGCCGGTCGAAATCGTTGGAGGTTTTTTCAGGGAGTGAGGCATAAAATATGAATTCGGTGAACTCTGCCGTCATCCGGACATCCTCTTGTTTCTTTCGCTCTTTTTCCTGCAACTGGTAGATCCGGGCATACTCGTCGAGATAGGCCCGGTTAAATTCCGGGCTCTGATAGGTTGCACTGAGATGCGCCTGTGTTTCAAACTGTGAATAAATGACCTGGGATCGCGTCCACTCATTCAAGACGGCCAGATACTCCCCGGACATCCCCTTCTCACGGGCTATTTCCAGGTAACTCACCAGATGACTGCACCCCGCGGTTCCGATCAGACAGCACGCGGAGATGAAATGAAATATCCATCGTTTCATGGTCTTGCTCCGAAAACGCGGTCGAAGATAAAGTCAACATGTCTAAGGAAATTCTCGATGTTGAAAACAGCCGCCAGTTCATTCGGACTCAGATGCGAATTGACCTCCTCATCCTGCAGAAGAAGATCCCTGAATTCTATCCCCTCCTGCCAGGACCGCATCGCGTTTCGCTGAACGATGGTGTACGCTCCTTCGCGGGATATCCCTTTCTCTATCAGTTTCAATAGGACCATCTGGGAAAAAATCACCCCCTTCGTCATCTGGAGATTGGCAATCATCTGTTCGGGGTAGACGACGAGCTTCGCGATCAACCCGGTAAAGCGGCTCAGCATGAAATCGAGGAGGATGGTGGCATCGGGTCCGATGACTCGCTCGACGGACGAATGGCTGATATCCCGCTCGTGCCAGAGTGCCACGTCTTCCATTGCGGACAGGGCATAGGAACGCATGAGACGGGAAAGTCCGGAGAGATTTTCCGACAGAACAGGATTTCGTTTGTGCGGCATGGCGGAGGATCCCTTCTGGCCGGGGGAAAAATACTCCTCCGCCTCCCGGACCTCGGTCCGCTGGAGAAGCCGGATCTCCTGTGAAAACTTATCGAGGGAAGAGGCGATAATGGCCAGGGTGGTAAAATATTCGGCATGGCGGTCCCGCTGGACGATCTGCGAGGATACAGGGGCCGGATTCAGGCCAAGTTTTCTGCAGACATACGTCTCTATGCTCGGATCGATGAAGGAGAATGTTCCTACCGCCCCGGAGAGCTTTCCCGTATTTATCGTTTCTCTTGCCCGAATCATTCGCGCTCGATTTCGCTCCATCTCCGTGTACCAGAGCGCCATCTTCAGGCCGAAGGTGATCGGTTCGGCATGGATCCCGTGGGATCGTCCGATCATGAGGGTATTCTTATAATCGAACGCCTTCTTTTTCAGTGTCGCAATAAGGTTATCCAGGTCTTCAATCAGGATATCGGCCGCTTCGCGCAGAAGAAGGGCCAGCGAGGTATCCAGAATATCCGATGAGGTCAGTCCCATGTGAATGAAGCGACCGTCCTCGCCGACTTTTTCCGTCACGGAGGTGAGAAAAGCGATCACATCGTGTTTGGTCGTCTTTTCGATCTCATCGATCCGGTTCACATCAAATCCTGCCTTCTCCTGAATGTTTTTCAGGGAAGCCATGGGGATCTCACCCCTTTGAGCCATCGCTTCACACGCCAGAATCTCGATATCCAACCATTTCCGGTATCGGTTTCCCGGGCTCCAGATGGCGGTCATTTTCTCTCTGGAATATCTCGGTATCAATGCATCCCCCTTTCATTCTTTTCGAACGTCAGCAATGTATTATGACTCGGGAATAGAGTCAAGGATTTTGCATCCCCGGGAACCGTAAATCCAGGTTGAATTCTGAGGCATGATATGTTACACGATTGACGGATATATGTCATGCCCTGACCGGAAACATCACCGGCAGTCCCCACCCGTGGGCTGGGAGCTCCACATTTATCGGAGGAGAAACAATGAAACACGTCTGCAAATGGGTTATCTGCCTTTTATTTCTTATCGCAACCGTCGCACCGACGTGGGCGAAAGAAACCAACCGGGTCGCTATCCTGCCGTTCTCGATTCATAGCGCCGAAAATATCGATTACGTCGAGCAGGGGATCGGAGACATGCTCTCCTCGCGTATGTCTGTCAATGAGAAGATCGATGTCGCAGGCCGGGATACCGTCCTGAATGCCATGAAGGATTCGGGTGGGAAAGAACCTACCCTGGTCGATGTGTACAGTGTGGGGAAAAAACTCAATGCAGATTTCGTCGTTTGGGGCGCCATTACCAAGATCGGCAACGCTCTGAGCATCGACGGCAGGCTCGTCGATATAGGCGCTCACAAATCGGCGTTGGCGATTGTCGTTCAGTGTCAGAATATGGACGAGGTGATCCCAAAGATCACAGACTTTGCCCAGAAGATCGAGGCCCATATTCTCGGGGTGGCGCCCCCCGTTTCCGGGGCTTCTCCGGCGGCACAAGAGATTACCGTTTCGCGTCAGCCGACAACCCAGATGGTGCGCGAAGCGGAGATTATCTCCGGGATGAAACGCAGCAAGAAGGGAACGTTTACTGCGTCAATCAATCAGGATTTCATCAACGCCGCTCAGCCGCTCGAGAGCAAGAGCTTCTGGAAAAGCCAGCAGTTTCCTTATGCATTGATAGGTATGGACATTGGGGATGTCAACGGGGACGGATTGAAGGAAACGGTCATGATCGATGAGCATAACATCTTCATCTACCAAAAAAAAGGAAATGTATTCAAGCTGATTCAACACATCGCAGGGAAAAGTCATGACAGCTATATCTCGGTCGATGTCGCCGACATCAATGGAAACGGCATCAAGGAAATCATCGTTTCGAGTCATTCAGGCGACGTGATGGACTCCTTTGTCATCGAATTCAAAAATGGCAAGTACGAAACCATCGCTCAAGATCTGCGCTGGTTCATGAGAGTCGTCATCAATTCCTCCGGGACCCCTGTTCTACTCGGTCAACACCGGGGGATGGAAAGCGCCTTTACAACCCCCATCTACGAGATTGTCTGGCAAGGTGGGGAATACCGGGAAGGACGGAAGATGCGGATTCCGGAGGGACTTTCCGTCTATGGACTCACCATGGACAAATTGATGCCGGGCGGAGCGGAAATGGTCATCGCTTTGAACGAAGATGATTACCTCTGCATTTATGAACAGACAGACAAGCCCCTCTCCAGAGTGGCTGTCTTTGGAGGAAGTCCGGAGCTCCACTGGAAGAGCGATGAGGCTTTTGGCGGCAGCAATACGTTTGTCGAACCCATCGTTCGGTCTTCGGAGGTTTCGGAAGGTGAGAGAATAAAGACCAGTTACATCAATCCGAGGATTATCACTTACGACACCAACAAGGATGGCAAGCGCGAGATTATCACTGTCAAGAATATTTCCTCGGCCGGACGTCTTTTCGAACGCGTGAAGTTCTTCACTTCTGCTGAAGTTTACAATCTGGAATGGGACAGCCTGGGAATGGTGGAAAATTGGCGGACGAAAAAGATCAACGGCTATGTTGCAGACTTCCAGTTTAAAGATATCGACAACGACGGGGAGAACGAGGTGGTTCTCGCCCTTGTCCTCTCCGGGGGCGGATTAACGAAAGGTAGAAGTGTGATAGTGACTTACTCCCTGAAAGGACAATAGAAGGGATTGACAATACCGGAATATTGATATAGGAAGTGCGTCAACACGTTGAATCACAGGGGCTCCCAGCAGGGGAAAGCAGCGCCCGGCCTTACCTCGAAACGCCCTGATAGACGCTGGCGGTGTAGCTCAGCCGGTTAGAGCATACGGCTCATATCCGTAGTGTCCGGGGTTCGATTCCCTGCACCGCCACCAATTTACGCAAAAGCCCGGTTCCCGTTCCGGGCTTTTGTGCATTTATTGCAGAGGGCAAGTAAAAATGCAGGATCAATTCAAACCATCGCTCTGGACCAGAAACCCACACCTGCAGACGATCTTCGGCAGTCTAAAGCTGCGGGTGGGGGGGAAAAACGAGATGACCGATGTCTCGGAGGAAATGATTGTTGCTGCCGGCGATGCGCATCTCTTGGGTTATCACTCGCGGCAACCCGGACAGCAGCCGAAAGGCCTGATCATTCTTCTGCACGGATGGGAAGGAAGCGCCGACTCCACTTACATACTCTCGACCGGACGTTACTTTTTCCGAAAGGGGTACGATATCTTCCGCCTCAACCTCAGGGACCATGGAAAGAGCCACGGACTGAACCGGGGCCTTTTTCACGGCGCGCTGACCGAAGAGACCGCTCTGGCAGTGGACAATATCACCCGTCTGTTTCCCGCAGGTCCCAGTTATCTTATCGGCTTTTCCCTGGGCGGAAACTTCGCTTTGCGCATCGCTCTAAATCGATTCCTTCCCTCCCCTTCCCGCCTCAGGGAGATCTTCGCTGTCAGCCCTTCTTTGGATCCTTATAAATCCACCCTGGCGATCGATGCCGGCTTCCCGGCCTACCGCCGCTATTTTCTCGCCAAATGGAAAAGATCGCTCCGAAAGAAGCAGCATTGCTTTCCCGACCTGTACCGCTTTGATGATATCCTTCATCACGACACATGTATGGCGCTGACCGAGGCGATCATGCCCTATTACACGGATTGGGGCAGTTACCTCGACTATTTCCAGCGTTATACCCTTACCGGTGATGTCCTGGCCTCACTGGCTCTACCGGTGACGATCTTTACTTCGGAGGACGATCCTGTGGTTGCGGTGGATGATTTCTATCGTCTCCCTTCCAATGAATATCTCAGGATTCATATCCAGAGATATGGAGGACATTGCGGTTTCCTGGATCCCTTTCCCTGGGGATGCTGGTATGAAAGGCGTATCGCCGGTATCATAGAAAATCATGAAAACAATGCGTGACACCGATACGGATCCCGGAATCTTCAGCCTCCGGGATGCATTTCTGGCGCGTGCAGTCGAAAGACTCGGAACATCCCCGTCCGATTTCTTGTCGACAATCGAGCAGATAAAGGCTTCGCGAAAAAGTATCGCCCCGCGTCAGGCGGCGGGGGTGTTGCTTCCCCTGCTCTTTCGACAATCGTCTTCGGATGATCAATCAGAAGCGCGGTTCGTGTTCCAACTGATCAAACGCTCCACCCGCGTATCCCAACCCGGCGATCTGAGCTGTCCCGGCGGTATGATACACTCTTTCGACCGACTTCTTCAACCCTTTCTTTTCCATGGCCCCAATCCGATCATCCGCGGACCTGCTCGCGACTATATTGCCCGGCGCGACCCTGCGCTCCGACGGATCATAACCCTTTTCCTGGCCAACGCCCTGCGGGAATCCTGGGAGGAGATCGGGCTTTCTCCCTTCGGTGTCCGTTTCGTCGGCCCGCTTCCCACATACAGCTTGAAGAGCTTCAGGCGCACTATCTTTCCATTGGCAGGGTTTGTGGAAAAACCACGCCCCCTGAACCCTAACCGCGAAGTGGAAAAGGTTGTAGAAATCCCGCTGGCTTCGTTCTACAATGAAAAATCGATAGGCCGCTACACCCTCTCCGCTCCCGATCCGAGCGATCACTGCGTCGTACAGTCGGTTCAGCACCCCTGCCTGATTCACCGTGATCCCAATGGCGGGGAAGAGGTCCTCTGGGGGGCGACTTTTCATATTTGCATTCAATTTCTTGAGATTGTAATGGATTACCGTCTTTTGGATTGGGAAAAAGGTCGCGCAGTCCGCAGGACGCTGGGTTCCGATTATCTGACGGGAGGGTCAACGTCAAAGCGGTTTTTCTGACAGTTCATCATTGGATAAAGATGGATTTTTTTATCGAATATGTTAACCTCCGCGAAACCTTAAACCAGTCGTGAGGTATGAAATGAATCCGGAAGTCTTTCGGGAGTACGATGTCCGGGGTATAGTGGACAGGGATCTAAACCCCGACTTTGTCTATCTTCTAGGCCTGGCGATAGGCACTTATGCTTTACGTCACAATGTCCGGCAGATGACCCTGGGCCGCGATTGCCGTCTCAGCTCGGAGGCGTATCACGATATCGTCGGCAGGGGGATCAGGGCCACCGGTGTGGATATTATCGATATCGGTCTTTGCGCCACGCCCATGCTCTACTTTTCGATTCGCCATTTCCAAGCCGACGGCGGGATCATGATTACGGGAAGCCACAACCCCCCGGACTTCAACGGCTTCAAAATCTGCATCGGCCCGGATACCATCTACGGCGAGGAGATTCAGGAATTGCGGCGGATCATCGAGAGCAGTTCTTTCGCCACGGGCGAGGGAAGCGCTCGGCAGGAGGATATCACCCGTGTTTACCAGGACTATCTTTTTCGGCGTGTCGACATCAAAGAAGGTTTGAAGGTTGTGCTCGACGGCGGCAACGGCGTGGGCGGCTTTTTCGCACTCCCCCTGCTGCGTCGATACGGCTGCCGTGTCACCGAGCTTTACTGCGATCCGGACGGCCGTTTCCCCAACCACTTCCCCGACCCGACCATCCCTGAAAATCTTCGGGAATTGGTCCGACTTGTCCGCGACAAGAAGGCCGACGCAGGCATCGCCTACGACGGAGACGCAGACCGTATCGGCGTGATTACCGATAGAGGCGATATCCTCTGGGGCGACGAGCTCCTACTCCTGTTTGCCCGGGATATCCTGAAAAGAAACCCCCATGCCGCGATCATAGGGGAAGTCAAATGCTCGCAAAAACTCTATGACGACATCGCAAGGAACAACGGGCGAGCGATCATGTGGAAGGCCGGACATTCGCTGATCAAGGGGAAAATGAAGGAAGAGAACGCATTGCTGGCCGGCGAGATGAGCGGACATATCTTCTTCGCCGACCGTTACTTTGGCTACGACGACGCAATATATGCATCGCTCCGGTTGCTCGAGATCCTCTCGGGAACCGGCATGAAACTGAGCGAACTCCTTGCCGATGTCCCCCGGACCTTCACGACTCCCGAGATCCGTGTTGACTGCCCCGACCGGATCAAATTTCGTGTCGTCGATGCCGTTCGTGAATATTTCCTGAACATCCCCGGCCTCATCGCAATCGACGGCGTCCGTATACCTTTTATCGACGGATGGGGACTGGTGAGGGCTTCGAACACCCAGCCTGTCCTCGTGCTCCGTTTCGAAGCGGCCACGGAGGAACGCCTGGCCGTCATCAGAAAGGGCATGGAGGATGTCCTGGATGGCATCCTGAAAGCATTTGCACGCTCGGTGTAAAAAATACTTGGTCGGGGCGGCAGGATTTGAACCTGCGACATCCTGCTCCCAAAGCGAGATATCTGTATAAGTTCCCTTTTATTTCAAATACTTTTTACGCCACTGCGTATGGCCTGACTTCCTGGTCAATACTGGATGCCGATAAATCGCGCGCCGATTCCAGCTCGTAGCGTGTTTGAAGATTCATCCAAAATTGAGCAGAATTCCCGAAATAACGAGACAGTCGCAGTGCGGTATCCGCGGTTATGCCACGTTTTGCGAGCACAATCTCGTTGATGCGTCTCGCCGGCACGTTGATGCTTTCGGCCAGGCGGTACTGAGTGATGCCCATCGGCTTCAAGAACTCTTCCAGTAAAATCTCTCCGGGATGCACCGGAGGAAAGTCTCTCCCGTTCATACCCCCTCCTTAGTGATAACCAACGATTTCATCATCGTTTGCATTTCCATCTTGCCAGACAAAGCAGACGCGCCATTGCTCGTTGATGCGGATGCTGTGTTGCCCACGTCTATCGCCTGACAGTGCCTCAAGCCGATTGCCAGGCGGTATTCTTAAATCTTCCAGATCCCTGGCTGCGTCGATGATTTCCAATTTCCTGGCCGCCGTCTTCTGAATCGTCTGCGGCAGGGTTGCAGAAAACTTTCCCCTGAATATTTTCTCGGTTTCCCTGCATCGGAATGACGTGATCATGTTTCAATAATAACGACATCCGTTATTATTGTCAAGGGCAAATTTTTCCCACGCAAATGTTGGGTTTTGTTGAATCAACCCCACGCCCTCCCCTTCCCTCTTCCTCCATGGCATCAGGGAAATCATCGTCGGCTTATCAAAATTCCCTTTGCAAAATTATTATGCGATCTATCCCCTCATAACCATCTATTTCTTAACCAAGGCGGCAAAGGTTATTATTTCAGAGCCATGCTTGCTTCTAATTTTGTCCATGGCTTTGTCGATTCGTTCGTTTTTATCGTCTTTCACGGTGTTCCCAATTTGATCAAAGAGTGACAACTGAGCCGCAGAGCAATCTTCATGAAATCCCGAGAGGCTTATTCCGATTAGTCTTACCGGATGGGACCTGTCCCAATTTTGCTCAAGGAGACGGGAAGCAGCTTGGTATATCTCCTTGGTGGTGCAGGTTGCAGGAACGGTTGTCTGTCTTGTGACCACGCGAAAATCAGAATATTTCAGGCTGATATGTACCGTGCGGCCTTTTTTGTCATGCCTCCTTGCAGTCATGCCGATATCATCGGCAAGTTCCATCAGGACCAGCTTCGCTTTCTCAATGTCGGATATATCCTCCGGCAGTGTCGTTGATCGGCCGATTGATTTCATATCATCAGCCATCCGAGCGAGAACGGGGGAATTGTCAATTCCATGTGCATGCAAATAAATTTCATTCCCACCCTTCCCGAAAGTTTTTACAAGGAGGGTTACATCAAACCTTGCAAGCTCGCCAATCGTCCGTATTCCCATACGGTTCAGTTTTTCAGCGGTTTTACCACCGATGCCATGTATTTCCTTCACGGGAAGCGGCCAGAGTTTTGTTGGAATATCATCTCCCCATAGTTCGGTGATGCCGAGGGGCTTCTTCATTTCAGCTGCCATCTTTGCAAGGAATTTGTTTTCAGCAATGCCAATTGAGCACCAAAGACCGAGTTTGTTTTTGATTTCATCCATTATACGTTTTGCAGCTTCGACTGGTTTCCCAAAAAGTCCTTCAGACCCTGTCATGTCAAGCCATGCTTCATCAATGCTGTTCTGTTCCAGAATTGGGGTATAGTTCGAGAGCAGGTCCATGACCTCTTCTGATTTCTGTCCATAGAAACCGTGATCTGGCGGTACCAGGACCATTTTAGGGCAAAGTTTCAAAGCTTCATGAACAACCATGGCGGTCTTAACCCCACATGACCTTGCCTCATAGTTTGCCGCAAGAATGATCCCTGTACGCTTCTTTGGATCACCGGCAACAGCGGCCGGCACTCCGACAAGAGAATCATTTCTCGTCATTTCACAACTTATGAAAAAGGCATTCATATCAACAAGAAATATAACTTTTTTCATGGAATACCTCTCTCAGTAGGTCATTCACATTATGGGGCAACCCCAACATTTGTGCAACGAGGTATTTTCCACAGTGTCAAGAGTAAATAGAATTGTCCGGTTTTCGCTACCATATTAAGATGCTTTTGACATTGGCGCCGTTTACCTGGAACGATCGGAGGTCGCACCACTATCCCACGTTTTTTGACCTTCGCCGGCATTTTCGATATACTCATAGATAGAGCTATTACCGATAAAAACAAGGAAAAAGGAATATCAGTCACATGCCCCAAAAGACAGCCCTTACATTGACCCTACCGGAACCATGATTATTCCCTTCAATGCTGACCCCAAATATCATTACTGGAACGGTAGTCAGTCGTTAATAGACACCTTGTCAGAGCTGAATATCGCGAAGGACATTTGGGATAAACATACCGTAAAACCATATCCAATCTGCAAAGCAATGCTCATATGGAGAAAAGAGAACAAAGGATTTTTTGGATCTCATCCGGCGAATCTAT
>Ga0209212_1000591_pt1 | contig 68833 bp, 55 predicted proteins | sample RifGroC2_FD_183996 | JGI IMG/M metagenome (GOLD analysis project Ga0209212, IMG submission 183996) | Groundwater microbial communities from Rifle, Colorado, USA - Groundwater C2 (SPAdes) (version 2) | ecosystem: Environmental > Aquatic > Deep subsurface > Groundwater | place: Rifle, Colorado...
GTGGTGGGCACGGCCCACCCTACCTCTCATTCCCTTAACTTAATGGCAGTGGGGCGGGGGGGAGGGTGAGGCTTGTGCGGCGGAAGATTGGCAAGGACCACTGACTTAATGATGGTGCCCCGCCTTCCCTTTTTCAAATGGGGGACCCAAGAGGGAACCGCTTCCGCAGACCGGGCACCCCTGCATGGAGAGCGGCTTTTCCAGCCGGCACTCGGCCAGAAGCGCCTCGTTCCGAAAGATCTCCCGGGTAGGCCCGTCGGCCCTCACCTCTCCGCCGTCCAAAACGATGGTCCGCTCGCAGAGCTCCAGCACCATGTCCAGATCGTGGCTCGTGAAGATCTTCGTGTGATGAAACTCTCTTAAAAGTCCGATCAGCTGCCGGCGCGCGTACGGGTCGAGGCCGCTTGTCGGCTCGTCCATGACCAGGATGTCCGGCGACATGGCGAGCACGGTGGCGATCGCCACGCGCTTTTTCTCGCCTCCCGAGAGGTGATAAGGCGCTTTTTTCACCAGATGCCCCGCACCGACCCGCTCAAGTGCGGCCGTCACGCAGCTCTCCAGTTCCGCTCCCGATAGCCCCAGATTCACAGGCCCGAAGGCGACGTCATCGTACACTGTAGGCATGAAGAGCTGATCGTCCGGGTCCTGGAACACCATTCCCACCGTGCGCCGGATCTCCGGCAGCGTCCCCTGGTTCAAGGGAAGGTCCCCGATCCTGATCTCGCCGGCGCTGGGTGGGAGATAGCCGTTCAGATGCAGAAGCAGCGTCGATTTGCCCGCGCCATTGGCGCCGATGATCGCCACAGATTCCCCATGGGTGATCCGGAATGAGACCTCCCGAAGGGCGGCTGTGCCATCGGGATAGACGTGGCGGAGATTCTTGACCTCTACGATGTGGTGACTCATCGGAATAATCCTGTGACCTGCGACCCCAAAAGCTGGGCTGCGTTATGGAGCCGCAAGACGATGCAGAGCGTGGACCAGCTGAAAAGGAAAATCAGCTCGCGTGCCCCGAAGCGCGAGAGTTCGCGGGTGTGGAAGGCGCCGGTGAAGCCGCGCGCCAGCATGGCCATGTGGATGCGCTCGGCCCGCAGCCAGGTCCGCAGCAGAAGGTGCCCGAGCAGGGAGGCATAGCTCGCCATGCCGCGCCCGTTTTTTCCGAAGGAGCGCAGTTCCCGTGCCCTGGCGGCGCGTCCCCCCTCTTCGGTCAGCACGAAGATGTAGCGGTGGAGGAAGACGAGCTGCATGGCGAATGCCGCCGGCATGCCGAGACGCTCCATGGCCCGGCAGATAGCGGGAAAGCCGGTAACCGCCACCAGGATGATCGCTGCACTGACGGTGAGTGCTGCCCGCACCACGATGGAAGCGCAGGAGAACCAGCCGCCGCTGATGGCCAGTGGACCCAGTTGCAGCATCACGGCGCTGTCGAAGATCGGATTGAACATGCCGACCACGAGGGCAAAGGGACAAATAAGTGCGATCTTTCGGATTAGGTAGCCTGCAGGGAGGTCGCCCAGCCCGATGACGGCCGCAGGAAAGACGAAGAACGGGATCAGGGCGGAAAGCTCATATCTGCCGAAGGAGACGACCGAAACGATGAACACCAGGGTCGCCAGCACCTTGGCCCGGGGATCGAGCCGGTGCATTACCGTGTCCCCCGCAGCAAGCTGGTCCAGTCGCTTGAAATCGAGCAGTGCCCCGTCAATTGATGCCATTGGTTTGCTCGCAAAAAGAGGCGGGAGAGTGCCGGTTCTCCCAAGGTCATCAGTGCTAATTTCCCGCACGCTGCACAAGCCCCCTCTCCCTTGATGGGAGAGGGTTGGGGAGAGGGTGGAAAGCTCGCACAAGCCTCACCCCCCCCCCCCCCCCCTCCCATCAAGGGAGGGGGAGCCACCGTTAGGGGCGCCGGAAAGGTTTGGCGGCTTAACTGGCGGTATGATTTTTTCTTTTCAGCAGCAAACCGATGAGGAAGGCAAGCAAAAGCGTCAAAAGCGTTCCCACGATCCCGGCCACGCTGGTGCCGGGATTGACCTTCCGATCATGCGCGTTGGAGCCGGGACTTGGCGCGGCAACCGCTTCGGCAGATTTCCGGAAATCGTAATCGGGGAACCAGGCGCTTTTCGCCTGCAGAGCAGCCAACGCTCCGTGCACCCCCTGCCCGTCCGACTTCAACTCTGCTTTCCCCGTCGCCCTGGCGATGGCCCACTCCAGACCGTCCGGCTCTTTCGAGGCAAACAAGGAAAAACCCGCCGCGCTAATGACTGCGCAAGCAAGGAAGGCGAGCAGCAGGTTACCCATCGTGCCGTTGCCGCTGTAAGGAGCCGTGCATCCGGCTTTAAGAATATCCGGGCGCGCCTTGTGAACAAAAGAGACAACGGCCACGGTGACGACTCCCTCGATCAGGCCGATGGCCAGGTGAATCGGCTGCATCAGCAAAGCAAAGGTGGAAAACGGCAGCGATGATATGCCGGAGCAGACGGTCTCCAGGACAACGGCGAACGGGCCGAGTTGCAGCCCGATGATGGCTGAGATAACGGTCACCGCCGTTAGACGCGACCGGCTCGGATCGGGACCGATCAGCTTGCTGTAGAAAAAGGGGAATACGACAAAGGCCGGGAAAAATCCCAGGTTGAAGATGTTGCAGCCCAGAGCGAGCAGGCCGCCATCGGCGAAAAAAAGCGCCTGCACGACGAGGACAGAGGCGATGGTGAGAAAGGCAGCGCAGGGGCCCAAAAGGATGGTCAGCAGCAGCCCGCCACTCAGATGCCCGCTGGAGCCGGTTCCAGGTATGGAGAAGTTGATCATTTGGGCGGCGAACAGGAAGGCCCCCAGGACCCCCATGAGCGGTACTTTGCGGTCGTCAAGTTCCTTGCCCAGCTTCGCCGAGCAATAGGCTATGGTCCCCGCCGAAGCGGCCCACATGGCCCCGCCGACCGGAGGCGACAGCAGCGCATCCGCCATGTGCATTTGCTTCTCCCCGACCCGAAATAACACGAATTTCATTTTAGTAACACCGGAACATATACAAGACGGTACCCGTGCTGTCAACGCAATTTCTTTCCTGATTGGCGCTGATCTTCCGCGGTTCAGATTCCTTCCCCTTCAAGGGGGAGGTCAGGAGGGGGAGGGGAGTCGGTCTCAGCTCAAAACCAGTCAGATTGGCCCTGGCACACCTGTTGCTATAAATGCAGGATATAACACGGCAAATCCGGTAAAACGATATGTACCAATGACTTTTGGCGCTATTTCCCGGGTGGAAAAGGTGCAAAAAAAACATCATCTGTCGTATTTTAATCCGCGAAGGCCTTTACCTTTACCTTTACCTTTACCTGTTTCTGTCAAGGAGAACTGCAATGAAAACCAGCCTACTGTTCCTGTCGCTATCGCTACTCTTCAGCTCAGCCTACGTCTATGCCGTTGATGGAGTAGAGGCGCCGAAATCCTGCAAACTGTGCGGCATGGACCGGACCATGTTCGCCCACAGCCGGATGGTCATCGTCTATGCCGACGGAAGCAGCATGGGAACCTGCAGCCTCCATTGTGCCACTGTGGATTTGAAGAGTAACCCCGGCAAGAAAATACAATCCCTGCAGGTAGCGGACTACAACACCAAATCTCTGGTGCCTGCCAAGAAGGCAACATGGGTAATCGGCGGCAAAAAGAGCGGCGTCATGACGTCGGTGGCGAAATGGGCCTTTGCCAACAAGAGTGATGCGGAGACATTCGCAAAAGGAAACGGTGGAAAAGTAGCAGGTTTTGAAGAGGCGATAGCTCTGGCTGGAAAAGAATAGGTTGATTCCACGTCATATGATCGTGTCCAGCTTTTGCGTCTCAACCGTAAACTTAGAACTTAGAACTTAGAACGGTTTAAGGAGATAACTATGAGAGTCGTGACTTATGAAGCTGATCTGGCAAATGATTGCATGACCATTTCTCAAGTTTATCAGGCAGCGTGGTGTATCGGCCACCCTCCCCTTCCCGGGACCGCCCTCCCTGCCGCCAGGTCGTGCGGAATTTGCGGCGCTGGAAACACGCTCCACTGCTCCCAAGGATGCCTTAATTCGGGGGGGGGCAATGCAGCGGCTTTTCGGCCGGCAGGATTGGAGCGCCATCACCGCCCATCGGGACGGCACCATAACCTATTTCTGGGCTAGCCGGCAAGCCATAGCCTCTCCCCCCTAATCCCTGACCTCCCCCTGGCTTGTCAGCCGTAGCCTTGGCGAAGGCTGAAAAAAACCTGATTAGCGTCAATCTTCCGCTGAACAACCCCCTCCCCTTCAAGGGGAGGGTTGGGGCGGGGATGGGGGGCAGCTCCGGTGCCAAAAACACCCCCATCCCCCTCCTGACCGCCCCCTTGAAGGGGGAGGGACCTGAACAGCGGAAGATCAGCGCTAATCAGGGAATATAAATGGGAGTGAGTTTCTTCAGTGGAAAGATTCGAAACCAGTAAGGTTCCCTGATCCGGCACTATGTTTTATCCTCAGTCGCATCGGTCGCCAATCTTATTCCCCCTCAACTATGCTTCGTGGTTCTCAAAACAAGATAGCTGTAATCCCGCGCTTTGCTTAGTCAACGCGTTCTGCTAGACTATGAGCTTGAACGCTTCAGGCTTGCATGGAGATACCGATGAAAACGATGATGATGGCTCTTTCAGCAATACTTATTTCCCTCGCCTTGGGGCTTGGACATGCCGCATGGGCCCAAAGCGAGCCGCAATATACTGATACATACGATCAAAGCGAGTCGGAGCTGCTCACGCCGGAGGAATTGGATGATCTACTGGCCCCCATCGCTCTATATCCAGATCCGCTGATTGCTCAAATACTCCCCGCCGCCACCTTCGTAGATCAGATTGACGAGGCGGCGGATTTCGTCAGACGATATGGCAAATCCTCGCGCATAGATGATCAACCTTGGGACGTGAGCGTCAAGGCGGTGGCTCACTATCCGGACGTGCTCAACATGATGCACGAGAGATACGAGTGGACCGTTTCTTTGGGACAGGCGTTCATCGACCAGCAGCAGGATGTGATGGACGCGATACAGAGGTTGCGCACTGAGGCGAAAGCCAACGGGAACCTATACTCCACACCCGAGCAGCAGGTTATCTATGAAGAGGATGTCGTTAGAATCGTGCCCGCCACGCCGGAATATGTATATGTGCCCGTGTACGATCCCCAGGTGGTGTATGTGGAGCGTTACAATCCCGCCTATCCCCTCATCACCTTCGGCGTCGGTCTTACCATCGGCGCCTGGCTAAACCGCGATTGCGACTGGCGTCAACGCCGCGTCTATTACCACGGATGGCGGGGAGACGGATGGGTACATCGGGCCCGGCCGCACGTTCGTGACCGACGAGGCGTCTATATCAGCAGACGTGCCTCCGTGGTCAACGTCAACAACAGGGTATTGCTGCACGACTCGCGTCGCTTCCGTCAGGAGCTGCGAAACGAAACCTGGAGGCGCCGCGAACAGCGCGGTTTGCCGGGACCTGCTCCGCGAGTCAGCCGGCCGGGTCCGGGAAGGATAGACCAGCCCCGTCCAGGCAGGATCGATCAGCCACGGCCGGGCAGAATAGAACAGCGGGGTCCGGGCAGAGGCGACCAGCCGCGTCCCGGCAGAATAGAACAGCCGCGTCCCGGCAGGGGCGATCAGCCGCGTCCGGGCAGGGGCGACCAGCAGCGGCGACAGGGATCCGACCAGCAGCCCATTCCCGGAGCGGGTCAGCAGCGTCCAGCCGAGGCCGGGCAGCCGCCGCCGGCAGGTCGAGGTGAACCTGCACGCGGGCAGCGCCCAACTGCAAGTGGACAGCGGGCTCCAACTGTAATCATCCAGCCTCCAGCTGCAACAGTCCAGCCTCCAGCTGCAACAGTCCAGCCTCCAGCTGCAACGATCAGACCTCCAGCTGCAACGATACAACCTCCCCCAACAACCGTAAGGCCCCCTGTGAGAACTGGACCGCCCGCTGGCAGATCTGGCCCGTCCCCTGCGGCAACGGTTCCGCAAACTCGTTCTGCAACCGACCCGCAGCATCAGCCGGCAAGCCGCAGACGCCCAGAAGCTCGACCAAATGCAGAGGGCGCCCGTCGGCGACCTGCGGAACGCCAGATCCCTGGACCTACTGTAATCACTGAGCCGATACCAGTGGTACCCCCTACTACCAGACCAGCTGTACCCCCTGCCGCCAGACCGGCGATACCCCCTACTACCAGACCGGCGATACCCCCTACTACCAGACCGGCGATACCCCCTATTTCGAGACCGGTGGTAACGCCTGCGCCTAGACCTACCGTTGTTCCTGCACCAAGTCCGGCACGCCAGATGATGGAGCGCCCGTCGTCGCCAAGACCTGCCGGCATACCAACCCAGCGACCGGCAGGGCCGGGCAGGAGACAGTTGCAGGAGCGTCAGTGAATTCGGCAGGCTTTCGAGACACGCCCCCTCTCCCTTGATGGGAGAGGGTTGGGGAGAGGGTAGGAGCTTAACTTAACCCTGATTAGCGCTGATCTTCCGCTGTTCAGGTCCCTCCCCCTTCAAGGGGAAGGTGAGGGGGATGGGGGTGTTTTTTGCCCCGGAGCTGCCCCATCCCCACCCCAACCCTCCCCTTGAAGGGGAGGGGGTTTTGCAACGGAAGATTGACGCTAATCGGGCAACTCAATGGCAGTGGGGCTAGGGATGGGGGAAGCAGGGATGATTTTTGCAGCGGAAGGAGGCCGGCACTAGCGCCAGCGGTCTCAACGGGCCAACAGGTCTAACACGGCAGCGCTCATCGCTTTTACCCCGCAGCGGATGGTCGGCTCGGGAAGCGGCGCGAAGAGAGGCGAGTGGTGCGAAGGTAGCGACACCCCTGTCAGCTGGCTCGCCCTGAACTGCACCGGGTCCGCTCCCCCCAGCCAGAACATGCAGGTGGGAATACGCCCCCCCAACCCCCAGGAGCCGAAGTCTTCGCTCACCATCACCGGTTCCGACCTGTTTACCCTTTCATCGCCAAGAGCCTGCTTCAGCGCTCGGGCCACGCGCTCCGTCAGATCCGGATCGTTGTAGTTTGCCTGGTGCGAAGCCTTGAGGGTGACAACGGGAGCACGATCTTCAGGGACGCCGGCTGTGAGTGCTACGCCTCTTGCTATGCGCTCGACAGAGGCGAGTATCCTGTCACGAAGCCTGTCGTCGTAGGTTCTGATGCTAAGCTGTAACTTCACCTCTTCGGGAATGATGTTGCTCGCCGTCCCGCCGTGAACGGATCCGACTGTTAATACTGCCGGATCGAATGCGCTTTTTTCACGGCTGACGATGCTCTGCAAAGCCAGGATCAGTTGGGCGGCCATCAGGATCGGGTCCTTGCCGAACTCAGGTGCCGATCCGTGAGCGCCGACGCCTCGCACGGTAACTTCCAGCTCGCTGAAACTCGCCATGAAGTTGCCGGGGACGTAGCCTATCGATCCCGCCTCCAGGCGCAGGGTGCTGTGCAGCGCCAGGGCGTAATCCGGCTGCGGGCAGAGCTCATAGGCACCATCGTTGAGCATCGCCTGCGCTCCGCCGCCCCCCTCCTCGCCCGGTTGTCCGATCAGCACGACGCTCCCCCGCCACGCCCCCTTCAATCGTGCCAAAAGGCGTGCTGTCCCAAGCAGCACCGCTACATGAACGTCATGCCCGCAGGCATGCATCACCGCGACCTCCTTTCCATCCCGGTTGATGCCGCGGAGCTGGCTCGCGTAAGGGAGACCGGTCTTCTCCTCGACCGGAAGCGCATCCATGTCGGCGCGTACCAGCACGGTGGGACCGGCGCCGTTTTGCAGCAGCGCCACGATGCCATAGCCGGGCCAGGAGTGGTGTTCGTATTTGCCGATACCTTCGGTCACGGCATAGCCCAGCGATCTGAATTCCTGCGCCAGAAGTGCCGAGGTTTTCTCCTCCTGGCCCGAGAGCTCGGGCATGGCATGAAGTTGCATATAAGTGGCTAGCAGCGAAGGTAGTTCAGCATCAATCAGGCTGTCGAGGGTTGAACCGGCATCGAAGCGCGTTCCATGACTGGTTTCGAGCAGCGGATCAGAGGTCGTGCTGGTCTCTTTCATGTTGGGTCTCTTCTTCGTTTTAGGGAGCCGGGCCGGTTATTTTTCTGCAGGGTACTATGGATGTTTTTAGTATTCAACAGCGATATTGCGATCCTGTCTTTTTTCAGGAGCCCGGGACCGATGCTGCAGTAAAACTGCTTCCTAGAAGTGCAAGCCTGGCTAATTAGTGGGCAGGAAGCGATACCGGCCGAAGGGACACGCTCATTAAGGGGGCTACTGAGGCGGTTCTACAGCACAGCCCGACACTGGCACGCTCCGTGTAACCGTTCCGTGGGAGTGGCCGTATGTGAACCCCGACATCGGTCGGGTTACGCGATCAGGCCGCTAACCCAACCTACGGAAGGAGGGAGAAGCTATGACTGTGGAAATCGACGGAATCGAGTATCTGCCCGCGGCAGCCGCAGCGGAGCAGTTGGCAACAACGGAAACCAGAATACTGATGCTGCTCAAGAAAGACGCCCTGTGCGGCGGATTGATCGACGGCTCCTGGTTCGTGACGACTGCATCCCTTGCCTGCTACGATCCGAAAGCCGTCGAGGAAAAAGAGCTGGCATGCCGCACCAACTGCAGCGGGTCTGGATCTGGCTGCGGCTGCCATTAGCCAGCGGAGGAATCTCATGGGACTCAGCATCAATGCATCGGATCTGAAATACAAGTATCCAAAGGTTGTCGAAACACGCTTCTACCCGAAATTCCAGGGAAAAAACGACTCCGAGCCGTTCAACCGGGACGACCTCTACGACATCATTCCGCTTCTGGAAGCTGTCATGGACGATCTGGGCCGCGACGACGCGCGCACCCTCCATTTCATAGAGGACCTCATGAATCGGGACCTGCCACGCTGCGTCAGTTGCCGCGGCGAGGTGTTCAGCTTCCTTTCTGGTTGCACCCGCGAAATGCTGGAGTATCGCTGACATCGAGGTCCCATTGTCACAAGGTAATGTGATAGGCAACATCTCAAAGGAGAGAGCACAGTGAAGAATTTTGCCTTGCATAGAGACGCAACTAGCAGCAGCCCGGCCAAAAGTCTTGATAGCGTCGGATTCAAAATCCAGGCCATCGACGGGCAGCCGCATAGTTATGAACTGGTAATCAAGGGCTTTCTGGCGCCGGGGTGGACCGGAAGGCTCACCGCTGCCCTGGCAAAGCACAGGATCGGAATCGTCCGGGGCGAGGCGGAAAAGGTCACGGCGAGCGCTTGGCATGCGCGCTTCGAGTTAAAAACGGCGCCGTTTGCCAAGGACCCCCTCAGCATCGACTACATCGCACTTGCCGGCACCGAACTCCCCTATGATCGCAACTCCGGCAAGATCGCGCTGCTTGATGTCGTTATGGAGCCATCGAGTCGACACGCCGGAAGCCTCTACATCGAGGTGACAGGCGTGGACAGGCTGGGATTTCTCGGCGACCTGCTGGACTACTTCAGCATGAGATGCCTCTTCCCGATAAAGATGAGCGTCGAAACCGTAGCGGACACGGCCGTCGACCGCTTCTGGCTTAGAGGTGTCGGTGCATCAATACCGTCAGAATCCATTACCGCAGCCATAAAGGAAAACCTGGAGCGGCTTCTGGTCGGCAATGCCTGATTTCCATATCCCCATCCCTCCCCCGTTCGGGGGAGAGAACAAACCTGCTCTTCACCTGCTGCCTTCAGGCAACTTCCTTATCCGACAACCTACTCCATATTTCTCGATCAGTTGACAATCAGCAAATCTCAGCGTTCTTTCAATTCAGGTTACAATTCAGCAAATATTTGCCAGTAAGCCTGAAAAGAGGAACAGTTTGGTTGCGAACATAGAGAAATTAGTTAAAGTAGTGGATACCTTCAGACAAGGATCTGTCATGATAATTCACGTGGTACGTCATGCCGAAGCAATTGAACGGACCCGGGAGGTCCCGGAAGAGCATCGTTACCTTACCCCCCGCGGCCGGAAGCGTTTCCGAAAGGTCGCCAAGGGTCTCGATAAACTGGGGACCGACCTCGATGTAATCCTCACCAGCCCCATGATACGGGCGGTGCAGACTGCGGATATCCTTGCAGAGAGGCTGCGCTACGACGGCGATCTGCAGGTCGCGGCCTTGCTTGGTCCCGGATTTAGGCCGGAATCCCTGGGTGAGCTTCTGGGCAGCCACACACAAGCAAAAGAGATCGCCATCGTAGGCCATGAGCCCGATCTGGGCGCACTGGCGCAAGCGCTGTTCTCGACCCAAGGCGCCTGTACCCTTCCCAAGGGCGCAGTAGTTTCCTTCAAGATAGCTGCCGCTGGTCAGGGCGAGGCTCAATTCCTACAGATGGTCACCGGAGGGGCCAATATCATCACCTCCCGGAAAAAGGCTTTGGCGCGATTGGAGGCCGAAAACACCTCAAAGTAAAAATCGGAGCGTACTAAAATGGTGCAAACGGCAGCAGATCTACAACAGTTAAGGGGAGTCGGCAGCATCCTGGCAAAACGCCTTTTCGATGCGGGTTTCGACAGTTTTGACAAGATTGCGCAGGCTGGCGAGGAAGGTCTGAAAAGAGTCCGCGGCATCAGCCCTCGCGCCGTCGGCTCCATCCTGGAGCAGGCCAATGAGCTTGCCCGTTCAGCGCAATCCGGACACCCCGGCCGCCAAGAGGCGATGAAAGAGCATCTGGCCGAGGTGAGGGAAAAAATGCACTCCCTGGCGCTATCCGCCCGTGATCGATTCCAGCAGGATCTGGCCGGAAAAAGCGGCAAGAAGCTGAGCTCCGACCTGATCCGGATTGAAGACGCCTTGCTGCAGATGGATGGCGTTGGCAGGAAACGCTTCAAGCGCGCAGGCAAGGCATTGATCAAGGCGGAAAAGCGCGTCACCGGACTTGAAGACGCCAGCCTCAAAAAGGTCCGCAAAGGGGTGAAGAGAGCGAGAAAGGCAGTGCTCAAGGGTCTTAAATGACGTGAAAGGTGAAAAAACCGTGAACGGTGAAAAGTGAATGGTGAAAAAAAACGAAAGCCGGTTTACAGTGATAAAGGGGTACTGCAGAAGATGGGTACTGCAGATCTAAGGTGACAGGAAGTCCGAAAACTTAGAGGGTGAAAGGGGTTGCCTGCCGGCAACCCTTCTTGATACCATCAACATGGTTCATCGATTGGAACAATGGCAGCAGGGCAGCTCATGGCAGCTCAGCTGGCCGCTCTCCTTGTTATCTCACAGCGTCCTACGCTGCCTGCAAATCAAAGAGACCCCCGTCTATTCCCCATCATGCACCTAAGACTTAAAGCATCGCTACAGAGGTCACAGAGTCACAAAGTAGAGAGTAAGAACCGTAAACTGAAAACCGTAAACTGAAAACTGTTTTTCCTCTGAAAACTTGTTTTTCGGGAGTTCCTTGTGAAACAAAACCGGCTTGCGGCCATCGACATCGGCACCAACTCAATACGCAGCATCGTCATCGAGCCTCTGACGGCGGGGAAATACCGCATCCTCGATGACGAAAAGGTACTGGTGAGGCTGGGCGAAGGGCTGAACCAGACGGGAATGATTGCGCCTGCCGCCTGGGAACGTGCCATGGAGGCGCTCTCGCGCCAGAAGAAGATCATCGACGGCTACAAGGTGCGCTCCATCGAGGCGGTCGCTACCAGCGCTGTCCGCAAGGCAGCGAACGGCGCGGATTTCGTCAGGGATATCAAGAGCCGGATCGGTCTCGATGTCGAGGTGATCAGCGGCGACGAGGAAGCGGAACTGGCAGCGCTCAGCGCCTTTCACAATTTCGACCTGGAAGGGGTGCGCCACCTGATCTTCGACATCGGCGGCGGCAGCCTGGAGCTGATCACCGCCCTGGGGACCCACATGGAGGAGGTCCTCTCCCTGGAGCTCGGCGCGGTATTCCTCACCGAGAATTTCCTCAAACAGGACCCGGTGAGCCCGGAAGAACTCCTGAAACTGCGCAAGTACATCCGCAAGAGCCTGAAGGGCTCCTACACCGGCGACCGTACCGGCATGCATTGCCTGGTCGGCTCCGGCGGCACCATCACCTCGATCGCGACCATGGTGACCGCGAGCCGGCGCGAGCGCTACGACTCGATCCACGGCTATGAACTGCTGCGCTCGGAAGTGGTACATCTGCTGGCGATGCTGCTTAGAAAGAGCGACAAGGAGCGCCGCTCGCTCCCCGGGCTCAACCCGGATCGCTCCGACATCATCATCGCCGGCGTGACGGTGGTCGACGAGCTGATGGAATTTTTCCAGGTGAACCTGCTCAGGGTGAACGAGCGGGGCATCCGCGAGGGGCTGATCCTGCGGGGGCTGCGCAGGCAGAGCCTGCTCCCCAAGGAGAAGCCGCCGCGCTCCTGGCGGGACTCCGCCCTGGAATTCGCCCATTCCTGCCATTTCGACGAGGGGCATTCGCTGCATGTCGCCAAGCTGGCACTGGAGATCTTCAAGGCGCTCGCAGTGCGGTTCCGGTTGACCGACAAGGAGAGGCGGCTTCTGGAAGCTGCGGCGCTCCTGCACGACATCGGCTATTTCATTAATTATTCGAGCCACCACAAGCACTCGTACCACCTGATCCGCCATGCCGACCTGTTCGGCTTCACCCCGCGAGAGCGCGAGCTGATCGCCAACATCGCCCGCTATCACAGGAAGTCGCTGCCGAAGAAAAAGCACGACCAGTTCGTCCGTCTGGCCGCAAACGACCAGGCCCTGGTCTCCAGGCTGGGGGGGATCCTGCGGCTTTGCGACGGGCTGGACCGGCGCCGCAACGGCGTGGTCGAGTCGCTGGAGTTCGCCCTTTCCCCGAGCGGCTTGCGTATCAAGTTGATAGGCCGGGACGACATGTCCGTGGAGGTATTCGGCGCCAAGGAAAAGAGCGACCTCTTCCAAGGAGCCTTCAAGCTGAAAGTGGTCATCGAGGCACCAGCGACTACCGGAAGCAAACCTTAAAAACATCCGGCCACGAAAAGGCACAAAAGGCACAAAAAGGGGATCCCGGGCAAAGCGCCCCGGTCCTCTTTCAGTTTCCTGCAGGCAGAGACAAAAAGGGGACCCGAGGCTAAGCGCCCGGGTCCCCTTTTCCGATTTCTTCGATCAAGCCGCTTTCGGCCTAGCCGTTCATGTCAGCAAAAGCGTCCTGCTCGTCGCTGGAAAACATGCGGTCCAGTTGCAGCATGAGCAGCAGTTGATCCGCGTGCTGTATCACGCCGCAGATGAAATCCTGGTCAACGCCGCCGGATACCATGCTGGGCGGAGTCTGAATCTCGCCGCTGGAGATGCGGATCACCTCCGATACACCATCCACGATGAAACCCATAAGCGTGCCCCCGATATCCATGACGATTATACGGGTGTGGTGGTCGCTGTCGGAACCGGGCATGCTGAACCTGTTCCTGAGCGAGACGATCGGAATCACCTTGCCGCGCAGATTGATGATCCCCTCCACGCTTGGCGGCGTATTCGGGATATGGGTGATCGAGGTCATACGGATGATTTCGCGCACCTTGAGCACCTCGACCGCATACTCCTCAGCTCCCAGGTTGAAGCTGACCAACTGGATCAATTCATGCTGCGATTCACCTTTTTTTGACGGTACCATGGCTGTAGACATCGATTCCTCCTGCTGCTTGCCGATATGATTTCAGCGAAACCCGGTAGGGGCTGAGGTCACCGCGCGATGATCGCGGCAGGAATGCCGCTCCCTACGCGGATCTGCTTTTGCTACACCATGAAACGTATCGGCAAAGCGAGGCGAATCTTTAATTCTACTTTGTCACATTACCTCGTGGCACCTCCCTCACCCCTGCCCCTCTCCCGGAGGGCGAGGGGTTCTCGGATTTCTGGGCCAGTTTCGGAAGTTCAATACCCCCTTTCTTTCATCTAGAATAAACTCGCCCTCTCCCTCCGGGAGAGGGCTGGGGTGAGGGAGGTTAAGGGGTAAATCTGACAAAGTAGAATTAAGGAGAAGCTTCATATCTGCGTGAACAGGGCACGAGTGCCCTCCCCTTGACTTGTCGGCCGCAGCCTTGGCGAAGGCTGATGGGGAGAGCGGGAGAGGGTGTAAAGCTCGCATGAGTCTCACCCTCCCCCCCCTGCCCCACTGCCATTAAGTTACCTGATTAGCGTCAATCTTCCGCTGAAAAACCCCCTCCCCTTCAAGGGGAAGGGTTGGGGTGGGGATGGGGCAGCTCCGGTGCCAAAAACACCCCCATCCCCCTCCTGACCTCCCCCTTGAAGGGGGAGGGAGCTGAACGGCGGAAGATCAGCGCTAGTCAGGTTAAGTTAAGCGGTGGTTACGTGGCTCATGTAGGGTGGGCCGTGCCCACCATCAGGATGCGGGTGTGGTGGGCACGGCCCACCCTACCTCCTGACAGGGAGAGCAGGAGCGGGTGTAAAGCTCGCATGAGTCTCACCCTCCCCCCTGCCCCCTCCCATAAAGGGAGGGGGGAGTTTCAACCAGCTCATGTAGGGTGGGCCGTGCCCACCATCAGGATGCGGGTGTGGTGGGCACGGCCCACCCTACATCCTCCCCTGGTGGGAGAGGGTTAGCTTATAGTCCCCTCTCCCCTGGTGGGAGAGGGTTAGGGAGAGGGGGGAAATGCGCCGCCTGCAGAAATGCGACCGGACCATGTGACCGGACACCCCTGGTTATACCGGAACCTGTTGCAGTTTCCAGATGCCGTTGTTGTACTCGGTGATGGTCCGGTCGGTCGAGAACTTGCCGCTTTTCGCGCTGTTGATGATGCTCATCCGCGTCCAGCTGTCACGGTCGCGATATGCCTCGGCCACGCGCCTTTGGGCATTAATGAAAGTGCGGAAATCGGCAGCCACCATCCAGGGGTCGTGAGGGTTGGTGATGGCGGCGATGATGGGATCGAAGATTCCGGTTTCGAACATGCTGAAGTGGCCGCTCCTCAAAAGCTGCATGACCCGATCGAGATCCGGGTCGGATGCTATGATGCCGGCCGGGTTATAACGGTGGCGCTCCGCCTCCACCTCGTCCGCCGTGAGCCCGAAGACGAAGAAGTTTTCGTCCCCGACCTCCTCGCGTATCTCGATGTTGGCACCGTCCAGGGTGCCGATGGTGATGGCGCCGTTCATCATGAATTTCATGTTTCCGGTGCCGGAGGCCTCCTTGCCGGCGGTGGAGATCTGCTCGGAAAGGTCGGTCCCAGGGCAGATCACCTCCATGGCGGTCACCCGGTAGTTGGGGAGGAAGGCGACCTTGAGCCGGTCCCCCACCTCGGCGTCGTCGTTCACCACCTTGGAGACGTTGCAGATCAGCTTGATGATCAATTTCGCCATGAAGTAGCCGGGGGCAGCCTTGCCGCCAATCAGCACGCAGCGGTCGGTCCAGTCGGCCGTGTCCCCCCGCTTGGCCCTGTCGTAGAGGTGGATCACGTGCAGTATGTTCAAAAGCTGGCGTTTGTATTCATGGATCCGTTTCACTTGCACGTCGAAGAGACCGGCCGTGTTGAAGGCGACCCCGCACTGCTCCTGGACCAGGGCGGCCAGGCGCTCCTTGTTGCCCTGCTTCACCGCATGCCACCGGCTGCGGAACTCGGGGTCGTCGGCGAAGCGGGCAATCTCCTTGATTTGGCCCAGATCCGCCACGAAGCCGTTCCCGATCTTCTCGGCGATCAGGCTCACCAGTCCGGGATTGCACCAGCCCAGCCAGCGGCGCGGAGTGACGCCGTTGGTCTTGTTGTTGAACTTCTCAGGCCAGAGTTCGTAGAAGTCGCGGAACAGCCCGTTGACCAGGAGCTGCGAGTGCAGCGCGGCGACCCCGTTTACCGAGAAGCTCCCGACGATGGCGAGATAGGCCATGCGCACCTGCGGCGTCTCCCCCTCCTCAACGATCGACATGTTGCGCAGGCGCTCGCTGTCGCCGGGCCAGCGGCTGGAGACCTCCGAGAGGAAACGCGCGTTGATCTCCAGGATGATCTCCAGGGTGCGCGGCAGGAGCTGACGGAACAGCGTCAGCGACCAGCGCTCCAGGGCCTCGGGAAGCAGCGTGTGGTTGGTGTAGGCCATGGTGCGGCTGGTGATCCCCCAGGCCTGCTCCCACCCCAACCCGTGCTGGTCCATGAGAAGGCGCATGAGTTCCGGCACCGCGCAGCTTGGGTGCGTGTCGTTCAACTGGAAGCAGTTCTTCTCGGCAAAGTTTTTGAAGTCCCTTCCATAGCGCGAGATCCAGCGGGCGATGACGTCCTGCAGACTCGCCGAGGCGAGGAAATACTGCTGGCGCAGTCGGAGCTCCTTGCCGTTTTCGCTGGCGTCGTTTGGGTAGAGCACCATGGTGATGTTTTCCGCCGCGTTCTTCATGGCGACCGACTCGGTATAGCTTCCCGCATTGAATTCGTCCAGGTCGAAGACATCGGTGGCGGCAGCCTTCCAGAGCCTGAGCGTATTGACGGTGCCGTTTCGGTAACCGGGAATCGGGAAGTCGTAGGGAACGGCCATGACGTCATGGGTGTCGACCCAGCGAAATGTCACCCCACCCTCGGCGCTGCGATACTGCTCGCAACGCCCGCCGAAGCGGATCAACTGGGTGTATTCCGGGCGCTCCAGCTCCCAGGGATTGCCGTCGCGCAGCCAGTGATCCGGTTCCTCCACCTGGCGGCCGTCCTCGATGCGCTGACGGAACATGCCGTACTCGTAGCGGATGCCGTATCCCATGACAGGCAACTGCAGCGAGGCGCAGCTGTCGAGGAAGCAGGCGGCCAGGCGCCCGAGGCCGCCGTTGCCCAGCCCGGCATCGATCTCCTCCTCGGTCAGCTCCTCCAGCGTGGCGCCGATCTGCTGCATCGCCTGCGTTGCGGCATCGGTCATGCCGAGGTTCAGCATGGCGTTGCCCAGCGCCCGTCCCATGAGGAACTCCAGGGAGAGGTAGTAGCCGGTCTTGCAGTTGGCGTCAATGTAGGCGTAGCGGGTATTGTTCCAGCGCTCCAGGAGCCGCTCGCGGACCGTGAACGCCAGCGCCTGATAATGGTAGCGCAGCGACCGGCAGTACTTGTCGCGCCCCAGGTGATGGGAGTAATGGTGTATGAAATCCCGGATCAGGTCGGGGGGCTCCATCGACAGAGGAGGGAGATCGGCGACTCCGGGGCAGTATATGTTCTTTTCGGATTTCCTCTGCATTATCAGCTGCTCCTTTTACCGGTTATGGCACCGGCTGGGTATAAGTTTTCCATTGTACCTACTTTGTTCCATTTCAAAACCATAAGAATTTCTAAGCTCCAGATCCTCGGCTGGGGGGATGGCTCTCCCATGAAGCCGGGAGGAGGTGGGGTCAATTAACATCTATCGGCGCTAATCAGATTTTATTTAATAGTAATGCGGCATGAGTTCCCCCTGCCTGCGGGAGCCCCCTCCTCAACCCTGCCCCTTGGGGGATCGGCCGGCTACAGCTTCGGCACTACCCTTGCCGGGCTCAAACAGCTTCGCTGCGGCCCTCAGTTGTTCCGGGGTCCCCAGCAGCAGCACGATATCGTCCTCCCGCAACTGCCATACCGGGTCGGGATTGGGAGTGATCTCCTCCCCTCTCTTGATGGCGACGGCGGTCGCCCCGGATCTCGCCCTCAGCATCCCTCCCCTCAAGGTCTCCCCCTTGACTGCGGAATCCTTATGCACCCTGAAGCTTCCGATCTCGGCCCCGGAAAGAAAGCCGGCGATTCCCACGGCATGGCTGTGCCGCCTGCTCACGGTGCGCAGCATCTCGTAGCCGTCCCGTCTCACATCGGCGATACAGCCTTCGATGACGTCCTGGGGCACCAGAAACCTCTTCAGCACCCTGGAAAGGATCTCCACGGAGGTCTCGAATTCTTCCGGTATCACCTCGTTCACCCCGAGCTTGAAGAGCGGCTCCATCTCCAGGAGGTACCTGGTGCGCACGATCACGTGGATCGACGGGTTCATCTGCCGGGCCAGGGCGGCAATGCGCCTGCTTGCTGCTGCATCGGAGATGGCGACCACTATGATGCGGGCCTCCTCGATGCGGGCGTGCGAGAGGAGTTCCGGCTTGGAGGCATCTCCAAAGATGATCTGCTCACCGGTACCCTTCTCCCCCCTGACGGTGAACGGGTTGGTTTCGATGACGATGCGCGGGATGTTCAGGGCCTTGAGCACCTTCGCCAAGTTCCTGCCGTTCACGCCGAAGCCGACGATGATCACGTGGTCCGAAAGGGTCACGCTCTCGCCAGCTTCGGCGAAGACCTTCCTCCCTCGGGTCCAGGCATTGGGCAGGACGCCGGTGACGAACTCCGCCACCGGACCGGATATCCTCATGCAGAGGGGGGTCAATCCCATGGTGGCAATGGATGCAGCGAGGAAGAGCTGGTAGGTTTCCCCGGTGAGCAGACCGTGGGACAGACCGGCCCTGGAAAGGACGAAGGAGAACTCGCCGACCTGTGCCAGCGACAGCCCGGCCAGCACGGCAATGCGCAGGGGAAGTCCCAACGCGACCCCCACGGCCGAGGTGAGCAACGCCTTGATCAGGATGATCGCTATCACCAGCGAAGCGAGCAACAGGGGGTATTTCATCAGGATGGACGGCTTCAGGAGCATGCCGACCGAGATGAAAAAGAGACTCAACAGCGCCTCGCGAAAGGGCATGATATCGCTCAACGCCTGGTGGCTGTACTCCGATTCGGAGATGGCAAGACCTGCGATGAAAGCGCCCAGCGCCAGCGACAGGCCGGCCTGGGAGGTGAGCCACGCCGTCCCCATGCCGATGAAGATGATGGTCAGTATGAAGAGTTCGCGGCTTCTGCTTTTCACCACCTGCTCGAAAATCCAGGGCACCAGGAACCTGGAACCGAAATGGGCGGCGAGGATGACGGCCGCGGCCTTGACCGAAACCAGCGCTATGTCCCGCAGCCCGTTCCCCCCTCCGGCCAGAAAGGGGGTGAAGAGCATGAGCGGCACGACGCAGAGGTCCTGGAAGATCAGAATACCAAGCGCCGTCTTGCCCTGCGGCGTATCCATCTCGCCGGCGTCCACCAGTAGCTTCATGAGGATCGCCGTGCTGGAGAGTGCCACCAGGAAACCGTAGAATACCGACTGCGAGAGTGAAAAGTCGAAAAGCATCCCGATGGCGGCCACTACCATGATGGTCAGGAAGAGCTGCAGTCCTCCTCCCAGGAGCACCATGTGCCGGATCCGTACCAGCTCCTTCAGGGAAAATTCGATGCCGATGGTGAAAAGTAGCAGCACCACTCCGTACTCGGCCATCTGCTCCACCAGGCGGGTGTTCTTGATGAGGCCCAGGGCATAGGGTCCCACCACCACACCGGTGGCGAGAAAGCCGATAATGGAGGGGAGTTTGAACCTCTGCAGCAGCAACACCGCAACCAGGGCGAGTCCGATCAGTATCTCGAAGTCCTTCAAGCCGTCAGGTTCCATGCGTTGGTCTCGCTGTTTACTTACTCCGTACTACTCACTGTTTTCAGTCCATCTTCCCGAACAGCCCGCGGCGCGCCAGCCACTTGGCCAGCTCCAGAACCGGGAATACCGTGAACGCCGCAACGACGATGACCGCCCAATCATCAGGCGGCAGGTGGAAGGTTCCAAACGGCTTCTGCAGGACGGGGAGATAGACGATCACGAGCAGCATGATCACCTCCCAAAGGATGGCGAGGTTCAGCCACCTGTTGGCGAAGGGGCGCCGGCACACGGAATGGCGGTCCGAGCGGAAGTTGTACGCCTTGAAGAACTGGATCAGCACGAGCGAGACGAAGGTCATCATCATGGCCTCCTGGTCGCTGCGCCCCGAGGCGCGCGCCCAGGCGAACAGGGAGAGATTTACCAGCGCCGACCAGACCCCGCCCACCATCATGAGCGTCACGACCGGGCGGGTGAAAATGCCCCGGGACGCGTCACGCGGCGGGCGGCGCATGATGTCGGGATCCGGCGGATCGACAGCCAGGGCCAGCGCGGGAAGGCCGTCGGTGGCGAGGTTCACGTAGAGGATCTGCACGGCGCTAAGCGGCAAGGGGAGTCCCAGCAGCAGTGCCCCGGCCATGAGCCCAATCTCGCCGACATTTGAGGATAGCAGATACATCAGGTACTTCTTGATGTTGTCGAAGATGCCGCGCCCCTCTTCCACGGCCGCCACGATGGACGCGAAGTTGTCGTCGGTGAGGGTCATGGCGGCAGCCTCCTTGCTGACAGCGGTGCCGGTGATCCCCATGGCGATGCCGATATCGGCTTTTTTGAGCGCCGGGGCATCGTTCACTCCGTCACCGGTCATGGCCACGACATGTCCCTTTTTCTGCAAGGCGGTAACGACCCGCAGCTTGTGGGCCGGCGAAACCCGCGCGTATACCTGGATCGATTCCACCTCGTTTTCGAACCGCGCCTCTTCCATCGCCTCCAGTTCGGACCCGGTGACGGAGCGACCGCCGGTGAGAAGCCCGAGTTCGCGGGCCACAGCCCGGGCGGTCAGCGGGTGGTCGCCTGTGATCATGATCGGCCTGATGCCGGCCTCGCCGCAGCTCCGGATCGCGGCCTGCGCCTCGGGGCGCGGCGGGTCGATCATCCCCACCAGCCCCAGGAAGGTCATCTGCCGTTCGGCGTCTTCCCGGGTCGCCCCCCTTTTGCAGGAAACCGCGAGCACCCGGAGCGCATGCTCCGCCATCCGGCGCGAGGCAACCATGATCCGCTCCCTGCCGGCTGCGTCGAGAGCTACTTCTCCCTCCCTGGCGATCAGGTTCACGCATGATTCCAGTATGATTTCCGGGGCGCCCTTGGCGTAGGCGACCACCGCCTCCCCGTCACGATGCAGGGTGGTCATCCGCTTGGTTTCGGAGGTGAAGGGGATTTCGTCCAGACGGGGGAAGCGCGCGTCGAGATCCTCCTTGTTGAGCCCGGCCTTTGCCGCGGCAACAACGAAGGCCCCCTCGGTGGCATCCCCCTTCACCCTCCAGCGCCCCTCGGCCTGGTCCTGGACGATGTGCGCATCGCTGGCGAGGGCGGCAGCCTGCAGCAGCAGGGTCAAAGGGCCGGAAGGCGCCACAGCCGCACCCTGCAGCAGGAATTCCCCCTCCGGCACATACCCCGCGCCGGTGACCTCGAAGAGCTCCCCCGAGACGAAGCAGCTGCGCACCGTCATCTGGTCCCTGGTGAGGGTGCCGGTCTTGTCGGAACAGATCACCGTGGTGCTGCCGAGGGTTTCCACCGCGGCCAGGCGGCGCATCAGGGCATGGCGCTTGACCATGCGCTGCACCCCCAGGGCGAGCGATATGGTGACCACGGCGGGGAGCGCTTCGGGGACGACGGCGACAGCGAGCGCGATGCCGAAGATGAGCATTTCGACAAAAGGCTCTCCCCTCATGAGTCCCAGGGCGACGATCACCGCCACACCGATCAATGCGGCCCGTGCCAGCAGACGGCCGACCCGGTCCAGGTTCTCCTGCAGCGGCGTCCTGCCGGTCTCAATCCCCGAGAGCATCCGGGCGATCTTGCCGAACTCGGTCTCCATGCCGGTCGCAACGACCACTCCCCTGCCCCGGCCGTAGGTGGCGGCGGTACCGGCGAAGGCCATGTTCCTGCGGTCGCCCAGGGCCAGATCCTGCTCCTCAAGGGGTGCCGCGCCCTTCTCCACGGCGAGCGATTCCCCGGTGAGCGCAGCCTCCTCGACCTGCAGGTTGACCGCCTCGACGAGCCTCAGGTCGGCGGGCACCCGGTCCCCCGTCCGCAGCAAAACGACGTCGCCCGGCACCAGGTCGCGCGCCGGAAGGCTCATTTCGGCGCCGTCCCTGAGCACGGCCGCCTCCGGGGCGGCCATCAGGCGCAACGCCTCCATGGCGCGCTCGGCCCGGTACTCCTGGACAAAGCCAAGGAGTGCCGCGAACAGCACGATGACGGCGATGGCGACAGCCTCGACGCCGTGGCCGAGGAAGCCGGATACCGCGGCGGCAACCAGCAGGATGATGATGAGGACGTTTTTGAACTGCTCGAGGAAAACGGTCCAGGGAGAGGTCCGCTGCACGGCCTGCAGCTCGTTGGGGCCATACGAGGCGAGCCGGTCCGAGGCTGTCGCTTGGGACAGACCTTCAGCAGTGGTATCCAGGTGGGAGCAGACCGCGTCGGCGGTCAGGGTGTGCCAGGCTTTGGGAGCATCGGAAGGAGCGGTATCCATGAGAGATTCTCCGATGTGGTGTGCCGAGGGTACAACTAAGGCTCTTGCTCGTGATTAGCATCAGCCCGCTCTGGCGGCGCATTGCTCGGAGAAAGGACTGAAAGTACCGGCTTTGCGCAGCTCCGACAAACACTCCTCCCCCCGGAGGGGGGAGGTCGGGAGGGGGGAAGCTGCGGCTTCTTGCGAAGAACTGGCCAGTTCCCCCTCCCTAGCCCTCCCCCTCCGGGGGAGGGGACTATTGGCTCCGAATCATATTGCCGCGACCTTCTCAAAAGCGCTGCTCTGCCGATGACGACTCCCCAGTTACAGGGCGGTCTCAAGACTCACTCCCCTTGCAGGGGGCAGAGAACGGCCGAATGGGCGAATGTCTGAATGCTAGCGCGCCATCCGCTGCAAAACCTGCTGCAGCTTGCGCAACTCCTCGCCGTAGCCTGCCCAATCCCCCTGGCGCTGCAGGTTGGTCGCCCGCTCGAAAATGGCCATCGCCTCCCTGGCGAGCTCGGCGGAGCCGGCCTTCGCCGCACTCGGCGCCCCCCCGGGCGCCGTCACTGGCATCCCTGGCGCCGCACCGGGGGCGGCAGCCGCAGTTAGCGCCGGTGCCGCCTTGCCTCCGAAGATCCTTTGCAGGGCAAGCTCCAGGGTCTGCTCCATGACCACCTCGTCACCGTAGGCCACTATCACGCGGCGCAGCTCGGGAAGCCCGGACTTGTCAGCGGCTAGATAGAGCGGCTGCACGTAGAGAAGCGATTTCTCTATCGGGATCACCAGCAGGCTGCCCCGGATGACCTCTGAGCCGCGCTGGCTCCAGAGCGTCAGCTGCTGCGAGATGAAGGCGTCCTGGTTGATGCGCGCATCGATCTGCTTCGGCCCGTAGACCAGCCGGTCCCGGGGAAAGGTGAAGGCCTGGACCTTTCCGTAGTTCGCTCCGTCGCAGCGGGCCGTGAGCCAGGCCGCAAGGTTGTCGCGCTTGGAGGGGGAGAAGGGAAGCAGCAGGATGTACTCCTCGCGCTCTTCCCCCGGAACCCTCATGACCGTGTAGTACGGCTCCATCGGCTGGTCGCCCAAGGCCGGCACCTCCCACAGGTTCTCCTTGTTGTAGAAGACCTTGGGATCGGTCATGTGGTAGGAGGCGTACACGGAGGCCTGGACCTGGAGGAACTGGTGCGAGTAGCGCACGTGCCGGCGCAGGTCCTCGGGCATGGCCGAGATCGGCTTGAAGAGCCCGGGATAGATCCGCGCATAGACCCTGGCCATGACGTCCCCCGGCTCGATCAGGTAGAAGGAGACGGAGCCGTCATAGGCGTCCACCGTCACCTTCACCGAGTTCCTCATGTAGTTGATCCCCCCCTTGAGCGGCTTCGAATAGGGGAGACGGTTCGACACCGTGTAGGCGTCGATGATCCAGGTGAGCCCGCCGGATTTGTTCACCACCAGGTAGGGATCGGCGTCGAAGCGCAGGAACGGGGCGAGCGTTCTGACCCGCTCGGCTATGTTGCGGTAGTACAGGATGCGGCTCTGGTCGGTGATGTCCGAGGAGAGCAGGATCTTGTCCGATCTGAAGCGTGCGGCGAAGAGCGCCTTGTCGGCCACGGAGCCGACGGGGACGCCCCCCTTCCCCGCGTAAGTGGTGTTGATGTTGCCCGAGGCGGTCGGATAGCTGAATTCCGGGACCTTGGTCCCGACGATGACATACTCGTTGGAGAGCTCGCCGTAATAGATTTCCGGCCGGGTGACCTTGATGTCGGCGAGGCTTACCGGCGGAATGTCCTTGACGAAGAACTCGGGAAGCCCCTCCTTGCTGATCCGGCTCACCGGGCCGAAGGTGATGCCGTTGCCGTGGGTGAAGATGAGCCGCTCGTTGATCCAGTTGCGGCTCGGCAGGTCGGCATAGGAGAGTTCGCGCGGCGAGAGCATGACCTGCGTGTACTGGCCGTTCACCATGTAGCGATCGTTGTCGACGTCGAAGAACTTGTAGTAGGTCCTGATCTGCTGCAGCTGGCTGTAGGTCTTCAGAAGGGGCTCGGTGTCCCAGAGCCGGATGTTCTTGATGGTCGCGTCGTTCCTGGCGATGTCCGCGGCTGTCAGGCTCAGGTTGACGTCGAAGGGGATGGTCTCGATCTTGTCGAGGTCGTAGCCGAAACGGGTGAACTTGATGTTGTTGGCGATGTAAGGGGTCTCGAGGTCGAGCTCGTTGGGTGCCACCTTGAACTTCTGCAGCAGGGCCGGATAGGCCACGATGCCTATGCCGTACACGGCGAAAAGCAGGATCGGCGCCAGCAGGGTTGTGCGCCACCCCCCCTTCCAGAGCGCCGCTGCAAAGACGGCCCCGGTGATCGGAGTCAGGAGGGCGAGCAGGCGGTAGGTCAGCAGCCGGGCGTTTACGTCGGTATAACCTGCGCCATGAAAGCTGCTGCTCCCGGAAAAGAGCAGCTGCAAACCGCCCAGATAGAAGCCTGCGGCGACCGACAGGGAGAAGAGTCCGACCAGGATGGCCAAGTGCTTTCGGAGCTTCGGGTCTATGATCGCGCCGCGCTCGGTCAAGGTGATGCCGCCGCGCAGGTAATAGAGCACAGCCACCATCAGCGCGGTTGTCAGCAGCACGAAACCGGCAAAACCGTTCAGCTGCTCCAGAAGCGGCATGCTGAAGAGGTAAAAGCCGATGTCGTGGCCCATGATCGGGTCGGGCATGCCGACGCTAAACCTGTTGATGAAGAGAAGGGCGTTCTGCCACTGCATGGCGCCCCAGTTGCCGGCGAGAACGGCAAGCACCAGAGTTACCGCTACGCTAAGCGGCTTCACCAGGCGATCGACCTCATCGCGTTTCAGGCTGTAGACGTTCCCCCCCTCGAGATGGATGCGCGTCGACGATAAGGCTGCATGGTAGGCGAAGTGCAGGTTGACCAGCGCGAAGAGGAGAAAGAGCACTCCGAAGCAGAGCCCGGAGCCGATTCTGGCGAACATGGTGGTGGTAAAAACGGAGGTGAATCCGGTCTCGGTGAAGAAAAGCCAGTCCGTATAGAAATGGATCAGAGACGACAGAAAGGTGACGATCACGAGGGCCGCGATGAGGACGACGATAAGCCTGTTTTTCTTCAGCATCAAGCACTCCTGCGTTCAAAGGGAAACACGCACGCGGCGGTTCGCCGGTGCATGGGAAACCATACCATAGATCAACTCTATTTGTTCATTAACGGCAGCAATCCCCTGAGTAGATCCATGGTGAAATTCACCCCGGCAAAGGCGCCCAGGACGCCAATGACATTGCAGATCACGGAAACAGCGGTGTTCTTGAGTTTCCAGGCAAGGGGCAGCAAGATAAAAGACATCAGCGCATAAAGCAGAAGGGTCAGCAGGATTGCCGGTAGAGCCAGGTTGCTGGCGACGCTGAATTTGTCAGCAACGGTAAGGAACACGGTAATTCCGGCCGCTCTGAGTAACATGCCGTTCAAATCACTTCGGATGCCGGACCAGAAGGCGACAAACCAGGCAAGACATTTCAACAGCATAACAAAAAAAATCATGAACAGCTCCTTTCCCGCTTACTTTTATCCTTTTCTGATCAGCACCACACGCCGCTTGCGGCACTTTGCTGGAGACAAAGTTCGTCAATCGACGCCAATCAGGATACTATAAGCTCCTACTGCTCGCTCGCTCCCCCTCCCTTGATGGGAGGGGGTGGGGGGGAGGGTGAGGCTTATGCGAGCTTTTCACCCTCTCCCCAACCCTCTCCCATCAAGGGAGAGGGGGCATACAGCGTGCACGATACTAGCACTTCTGCAATCTGCAATCTGCAATCTGCAATCTGCAATCTGCAATCTGCAATCTGCAATCTGCAATCTGCAATCTGCAATCTGCAATCTAGCCCGACCCACAATCTCAACTCCTATTAGAAAGATATATTGAAATTATTCATTGGTCTACTATGATCTATCATCATGCCTGATCCCAGAATCCATTGGCGAGGCCTTGTGATATGAACGTTCTCCTTCTGCGCCCGCATCCGGGAAACGACAGGTTCGGCCTGGGCCCGTTCTTCCGGGTCGAACCGCTGGGGCTGGAATACATCGGCGCCGCACTGCTTCGCGATGGCCACGAGGTTACCATTGCCGATCTCCGCTTCGGACCGGGGATCGCGACCTGGCTGCTTCGCACCCGCCCGCGGCTGGTCGGGATCTCCTGCCTGCATGCGCTGGAGTACGACCGGGTGGTCGAACTTGCCCGGCAGGTGCGGCTGGCGAGCCCCGAGGTCTTCATCATGGTGGGTGGACATGCCGCCGCGGCCTTTCCCGACCCGCTGGAGACCCCCGAGATCGACGCGGTCTGCCTCGATGACGGCGAGGAGCTCATGCCCCTTCTGGTACGGGCGCTGGAAAAGGGTGAGTCCCCGTTGCGGGTGGCGGGCCTTCGCCTGCGCTCGGCCGAGGGGTGGATCTCCTCTCCCGCCGGCACCGGGCGCCCCTGCCTCGACACGGTCCCACTCCCTGCCCGCCGCCTCGTTTCGCGGCATCGAGACGGCTACCATTGTCTCCTATTCAAGCCGGTCTGGCTGGTGGAAACCGCCCGGGGCTGCCCGCACCGATGCTCATTTTGCTCGGTCTGGCAGCTCTATCAACGCTCCTGCCGCGAGCGCAGCCTCGATGCCGTGGTCGAGGATTTCGCCTCGGCCGGCGACGCCGTCTTCGTGGCGGACGACCTTTTCTGGTACAACCCGGAGCGAAGCCTGGCGCTGGCGCAGGCGCTCAAGAAACGCGGCGTATTCAAGCGCTGGATCCTGGTGCAGACCAGGACGGACCTCATCTGCAAAAGTGCGGAGTTGATGGAGGCCTGGAGGCCTTTGGCCAAGGATTTCGACATCTTCCTCGGGCTCGAGGGGGCAAGCGACAGTGCCCTGGCCGGGATCACCAAGGATGCCCGGATCGGCGAGAGCATCGATGCGGTCCGCATCGCGAGGGAGCTTCGCTATGGCATCAACGGCAACTTCGTGATCGGCCACGACTGGAGCGAGGAGGATTTCCTGGAACTCTGGGATTTCGTGGAGCGCTACGCCCTGCAGCGCGCCGGCTTCACCATCCTCACCCCCCTTCCCGGCACCGAGTTTTATCGAGAGATGGCTGCGCGCATTCCCGAGCAGCCGTGGTCCAACTTCGACATGCATCACCTGCTCTGGGAGCCGCTTCTCGGGGTGGAGCGATTCTTCGAACTCTACGCCGAAACCTGGCGCCGCTCCATCCTGAACACCTCCGGTGACAAGAGGCTCATTCACTGGATCCTCCAGGTCCGCCCCGCCCAGATACCGTACATCGCCCGGGTGCTCTGGCGCACGCAGCGCATGATGAAGCCCGAGGCCTACATCAGCGAGCATCGGCAGACTCACACGAAAGCAGCGATTGCAGCGGCTCGCCAAGGCCTCCAATCCCGATAGAACACCACCCAAATCCCCCGCCCGCGCAGCTTCGGGTGCAGAGCTACCCAAGGAAATCCCGATCAGCACCCCACGCGGCCTGCCCGCGCCTTGACTCGGATGAATACCGATCTCGACATAGCTCCTACCAACTCTCCTCCCCCCGGAGGGGGGAGGTCGGGAGGGGGGAAGACCGCGGCTTATGCGAAGAACCGGCAGAATTCCCCCTCCCCTCCCCCTCCGGGGGCGGGCCGGGGGGCACTGCCATTAAGTTAAGGCGACGCCTGCCTGTCTCCCCCCTTTGCAAAGGGGGGCGGGGGGGATTTGGCCCAGGCTGCAACAAAGCCCAAGCTCGCAACAGAGTCGAAATCCCCCTCAATCCCCCTTTGCAAAGGGGGAGGCTTTCAACTGGCACATCATTGGCTGAAGATGAGCACCATCCTTAACTTAACGGCAGTGGGGCCGGGGGGAGGGTGAGGCTCATGCCAGCCACCCTCTCCCCAACCCTCTCCCATCAAGGGAGAGGGGGTGTTTGCGCAGTGTGCGGAGGATTAGCACCAATCAGGTAACTTAATGGCAGTGCCCTCCGGGGGAGGGGAGAGTTGGCGCTTCGGCGCGCAGCCCCGTCAAGGGAGGGGAAAGACCAAGCGGCAGATCGGTGCCATCCGGGCGGGAATCCCCTGTAAACAGCAGACTCGCAAAACATTTTGTTATGGTGTATACTCGGCTCGCCTCCACGGACGGAGATCGCGTCCCGGACCTTTCCCACAGCATTTCCCCCTCCGAAACCGCAGCGTCGCGGAAGAGCGTGTTTGCTATGTGGTGCCCTGCGACTCCCATGCCGGCGGTGCAACGGACTCGCTACGAATGGGCATTCCAGTCGGCCATTGAAAATCGAGCACCCTGCGGCCGATCACGATCACGTAGTAGGGTGGGCCATGCCCACCATCACGTTTGGTTTTGGCGGGCACGGCCCGCCCTACTTTTATACGAAGCGTATATCAAAACAGCAATACCGGGCAATTCAATCAGATCCGGAAACGAGAGGCTCCTGCGTATATCACGCACGGGCGATAGGTGGCGGAAAATGTACAACGGCAGGGTGATCATTTGCGACGACGAGGTCGAAATTCTCAGGTATCTGAGCAAGATACTGACGGCCAAGGGACTCGACCTCGAGGTATTCAGTTCCGGCACCTCCCTCATGAACTGCCTCGAGAACCGGGGCCTTGATGACGGCGACCTGCTGCTGTTGGACGTGAAGATGCCGGACCTGGACGGCATCGAGATCCTGCAGCGCATCAAGAAGATGAAACTGGAGATCCCCGTGGTGATCATGACCGCCTACGCCTCGATCAACTCGGCCATCGAGGCTATGAAGCTTGGCGCCTACGACTACGTCACCAAGCCGTTCCCCAAGGAGAAGATCTTCGGCATCCTGGAAAAGGTCCTGGAACGAAAGGAGCTTCTCAAGGAGAATTCGTCGCTCAAGGACGAACTCGGCATCCCTTGGGCTGCGAGTCCGCTCATCTTTACCAGCCGAAGCTTTGGCGAGGTCCACGACATGGCGCTGCTCGTGGCGCAAAGCCAGTCGAACGTGGTCATCCTGGGGGAGTCGGGGACCGGCAAGGAACTGGTGGCAAGCCTCATCCACAGCAACAGTCCCCGCAGCGGAGAGCGCTTTCTCACCATCAACTGCGCGGCGCTGTCGGACACGCTCCTGGAGAGCCAGCTCTTCGGCCACGTGCGTGGTGCCTTCACCGGGGCGGTCAATCACCAGAAGGGGATTCTGGAGGCGGCCAACCGCGGCACCCTCTTCCTCGACGAGGTAGGCGACATGAGCCCCGCCATCCAGGCCAAGCTCTTGCGCGTGCTGCAGGAGGGGGATTTCATACCGGTTGGCGACACCAAGGGGAGGACGGTGGACATCCGCTTTCTTGCCGCGACCAACAAGGACCTGGAGGAGGAGGTGCGCCAGAAGCGTTTCCGCGAGGACCTCTACTTCCGCCTCAACGTGATCTCCCTCTATCTCCCTCCGCTACGGGAGCGCACCGAGGATATCGAACTGCTCGCCAGGCACTTCCTGAAGAAATACGCGGCCCGCATCAAAAGGGAGATCACCGACCTCACCCCGGAGGCGCTGCAACTGCTGAAATCCTACAGCTGGCCCGGGAACATCAGGGAGCTGGAGAACGCCATCGAGCGCGCCGTGATCCTTACCAGGGGAAAATCGATCACCGCGGAGACCCTGCCGGTCTGGAGGAGCGCGCAGCCGAGCGAGCCCAAGCAGGCGGGACGGCTGGTTTCCCTGGAGACCGTGGAGCGCGAGCATATCCTGCATGTCCTGAAGGCGGCCGGCAACAACAAGAGCCGTGCGGCGAAGATCCTCGACATCGCCAGACGGACCCTGGACCGGAAGATCGAAGAGTACGACCTGGACGAGGAGGGAGCCCGCTGATGCCCCGGCGCTTCCCGATCCGGGCCAAGCTTACCTTCGGGGCACTGGCTCCGCTTTTTGTCGCCTTCATGATCTGCTCGCTGGCCGGCACCTACATCATCAACCAGAAGATCGCCAGCCAGGCCCAGGAGAAGGTCAGGACCGACCTCAACTCGGCCCGCGAGGTGTACCGAAACGAGCTGGACCGCATCGGCGAGCTCGTCGAACTCACCGCGGCAAACCCCTTTACCGCTACGGCCGTGGAGACCGGCGACAAGACGGTCATGGCCTCGCTGCTCAATTCGCTGCAGCAGAAAAAGCACCTGGATATCCTCACCGCCGTCGACGGGGCCGGCCGGGTCCTTTACCGCGCCCACAACCCGCGGGTCTCGGGCGACTCCCAGGCAGGGAACCACTATTTCCTGGCGCAGGCCCTGAAGGGGTTCGCCGTCACCGGCACCACCGTCCTGACTGCCGAGCAGCTGGCGACCGAGAGGGCGGAACTGACGCAACGGGCCACCATCCCGGTCCTGTCGACGCCGCGCTCGCGCCCCCGTGCCTCCTCGGTCGAGCGGTCGGGGATGGTGATGATCTCGGCCGCGCCGGTGCGCGATGCGGAGGGACGCATCATCGGCGCCCTCTACGGCGCGGTCCTCTTGAACAACGACAACGCCCTGGTGGACAAGATCAAGGAAATCGTCTACGAGGGGGTCAAGTTCAAGGATATCGACTGCGGCAACGCCACGCTCTTTCTCGGCGACACCCGCATCGCCACCAACGTGCTGACCTCAAGCGGCGCCCGGGCCATCGGCACCCGTCTTTCCGAGGAGGTCTACAACCGGGTGCTCCTGGAAAAGAAGAAATGGGTGGGGCGGGCCTTCGTGGTGAACGACTGGTACTTCACCGCCTATGAGCCGATTCTGAACCTGCGCGGCCAGGCGATCGGCTCGCTCTACGTCGGCATGCTGGAAAAGCCGTACACCTCGATGCAGAAAAGCGTCAACTCCATCCTGTACATCGTCCTCTTCGTCACCTCGCTGATCGGCGTCACCGTCTCCGGTTTCATCGGCACCCTGCTGGCGCGCCCCATCAAGGAACTGGAAAAGCTCGCCCACCGGGTGGCGTTGGGCGAGCGGGACCTGCAGATAGAGGTCCCCTCGACCGACGAGGTGGGGGATCTGGCCGACGCCTTCAACCAGATGACCCGCGCCCTGACCCGCCAGGAGGCGGAGATCAACCTTTTGCACCGCGGCCTGGAAGAGAAGGTGCAGGAGCGCACGGCGCAGCTAAGCGACAAGAACCGCCTTCTGCTGCAGACCCAGGCCGATCTGGCGCGGGCCGAAAAGCTCGCCGACCTCGGCATCGTCGCAGCCGGGGTGGCCCACGAGATCAACACCCCTCTCGCCATCATACGGGGGAACACCGAGGTGCTGGAGATGTGCCTCCCCCCCGAGCACGCCAACCGGGAGGAGGTCGAGATCATCAGCCGCCAGACCGAGAGGATGGCGAAGATCGTCGGGAACCTGCTCGCCTTTGCCAGGCAGAAGTCGCTGAACCAGAGGCGGTTCCAGGTCCACGAGGTCCTGGACGACATCCTGAGCCAGATCGGGCACCAGGTCAACATGGACGGCATCAGCGTGCTGCGGGAGTACGCAGCGGATGTCGCCGTGATCCGGGGCGACAAGGACCAGCTCAGGCAGGTCTTCGTCAACCTGATCCAGAATGCCGCGCAGGCCATGCCCGCCGGCGGGACCCTGAGGCTCGCGACCAGGGGTGCCGGCAAGGGGTGCCTGGTCGAGATCGCCGACACGGGCCAAGGGATCCTCCCGGAGCATCTGGAAAAGATCTTCACCCCCTTCTTCACCACCAAGGACAACGGCAGCGGACTGGGCCTTTCGGTCTCCTACGGAATCGTCAAGGACCACGGGGGCGATATCGAGGTGGAGAGCTCCCCCGAGCGGGGGACACGATTTCGTATACTGATTCCCGGAGAAAACCCGCTTGAGCAGGCCTCGGTTGAGTGATACAGTCAGCACCCTGGCATCTGCCATCAAGTTACCTGACTAGCGCCCGCCGTTCAGCTCCCTCCCCCTTCAAGGGGGGGTCAGGAGGGGGACGGGGGTGTTTTTGGCACCGGAACTGCCCCATCCCCACCCCAACCCTCCCCTTGAAGGGGAGGGGGTTTTTCAGCGGAAGATTGACGCTAATCAGGTTGAGTTAAGGTCAGTGCCAATATCCCGCACGCTGCGCAAGCCCCTCTCCCTTGACTTGTCAGCCGTAGCCTGGGCGAAGGCTGATGGGAGAGGGATGGGGAGAGGGGAAAATGCGGCACCCGAGCAGAATAGAACCAAAATCTGTTTGAACCAGAGAAAAGGAGCAACGGGCATGGCAATCGGATGGAGCAGCGATTTGGCGACCGGCGTCGAGGCGATCGACAACCAGCACAGGGAGATTTTCAACAGGGTCGACAGGCTTTCCGCGGCCTGCAGCGAGGGGAAGGGGAAGGACGAGGTGTTGCGGCTACTTCTGTTCCTCGAGGGTTACGTGAAGGAGCATTTCGCCGCCGAGGAAAGGTTGCAATTGAGGCACGCCTACCCGAAGTATGACGCCCACAAGTCGCAGCACGCGCGCTTCATCACCGACCTGGCCCGACTCACGGGGGAATTCAAGGCCGTGGGGGCCACGCTGTCGCTCGTGATCATGGCCAACAAGACGCTCACCTCCTGGCTGGTGCAGCACATCGCCGGCACCGATACGGAGTTCGCCAGGTATCTGCGCGAGGAAGCCGGCGCCTGAGGTGGGCGGAAATCTTCCGCAAACTGCACAAGCACCCCCTCCCCCGCTCCCACTGCCATTAAGTTACCCGATAGCGTCAATCTTCAGTGAGCTGGGTCACCCCCAATCTCCCCCCTTTGCAAAGGGGGGCGGGGGGGATTTAGCCCAGGTCGCCATAGAGCGCATGTTGCGACAGTGCTAAAATCCCCCTTTGCAAAGGGGGACTTTCTGCGCCAACCATCGATACTGAAGATCAGCACTAATCAGGTTGTTAAGCTCCTACCTGCTGCTCGCTCCCCCCTCCCTTGATGGGAGGGGGGGAATCTATTATCCCTGGGGCGGCTTCTGCCCGGCTGCGGGCTCCGGCTTGCGTGCGGCATCCTTCCCCTGCTCGCGAAACGGCTTCTTATGCCTTGAGCGCGGCCGTACCCGTTCGCCCGGCACGGCCTTCGCCTGCGCCGTTTTGTTCAGGCTTTGCCCCGGGCTTGCCGCCGGTTTCCCCTGATTTTGCGCCTGCCGGCCCTGGTTCTTCTGCGGCTGCTCTTTTGCGGCAGGCTCGGGGCGGTTGGGCGACTTGAGTCTGGCAATCAGATCCCGGGCCCAATCCAGATCCCCGTCGCAGCACTCCTGAGCCACAAACTGCAGGTCCTCCGGGGTGGTCTTGGTGGACTTGATCCTGAACAGCCTCTCTATCAGATCCCTGGACCAGAAATACTCCCGGATGTATTTTTTGCCGTCTATCTCATCGTAGCTGTAGTCGGTGCAAGGAACCACGCTTTTGAGCCACTCCGCCGACACTTTGAGCCGCGCCGAGGCCGGGCCCTTTTCATGATGATCCCCTTCGGGCGTTTTGCGCAGCACGGTCTTGCCGGCCACCGCCGGTTCGGCCGGGGCCGACTCTTCCACCAGACGCGTCAGATAACCCGCAAGATCCTCCAGCGCACCGTCGTTCAACTGGGTAGCCGCGATCTTGGAGGTGTGAGCTACGCCTGGACGATCTACGCTGAAAGAGACGGTAGGATCACTGTCGCCTTCCTGGTGAGATATGCTGACCTCAAGATCGAAGCCCCCCTCGGAAAGTTGCTCCGCCAGCTCACCATCCACGGCATCGAGGAGTTCATTGGCCAAAGTTTTCATGAGGGGCCCGTCCTGCGGCCTGAAATAGGCGTGCCCGTGCAGGCTCGACAAGCGATCGGATATGGTTTTGAGGTGTTTAGATGTCATGATGTGATCCCGTCCGTTGCCGTATCGTGTATTTTACGCCTGCTCCCCGCCCCGGATGCCGCAGTACAGCAGGGCCAGAGCGGTCGCTTGGGCGCGCCCGGCGCTTTGCGCGCCGGGTCCATTTTCAGCAATTTTCTACCCTAGCATAATGAAGAGGTCTCGCCTACCTATCATTTTTTAATCTGGCCGTCACTCCCCGGAGAAGCCGTCACAACAGCCCCATCTGCAGGCCCCGCCTTGCTTTGGCGGAAAAAAAAGGGAGCCATTGGCTCCCACTTTTCCTGCGGTATTAAACAACACAACACAAGGCTTCATCTGCACGCCGGACATCCAAAATACTTCATTGCATCCAAAAAGATAACATCACAAAAGATCACATCTGCATTAAATGATCACATCACAAAAGATCACATCTACATTACATAGCAAAAAAACATCTTCATTACATAAAATAGGACACTAGAACAGTTCATTACATCCAAAGAGATAACATCACATCAAAGAGATAACATCACATCTGCATTACATAAAATAAGAGACCTGAATAATTCATCACATCCAAAGAGACAGCATCGCAACATTCACAAGAGCAGGAAACACTACTTAGCCATTGCCTGGTACAACTGGGCCGGCAGAAACGGTTTGCGGACGATGCTGTGCCCGCCCATTTCAAGGGGAACGGCACTATAGTTCGAAAGGCCGCCGCTGCAAAAGATGATCCGGGCGCTGTCGGCTACGGCGCATATCTCGCGTGCCGCCTCGACACCGGTTTTAAACGGCATGTCTATGTCCATTATGGTTATGTCCGGAAGGTGCTCGTGGTATTTCTCCACTGCCTCCACTCCATTGGCGGCTTCCGCCACTATGATGTAGTCTCCTTTCTCAATGAGGTGACGCAGCATCAGCCTTATATCAGCTACATCGTCAACTATCAGCACCCTTCTCTTCATGTCACGCCTCATAGCATCAAATAGCAAACCCCACTCCCGGATGACCGCGTCACAAAGGATACGCCTCTACCGAATGCCTAAACTGTGCCGAATCAGCCAGCAGGACGAAGTTCTTCAAAATCCTCCTGCACAGGCGGAATTCATTAGGGGGAAAGCTCCCCTACTTCCGGATAAACGGCTGCAATCACGCGAAAACCGGGCAGGACGGGAGTTGAAACGTTAACCTGCAGCGCTCCCGCCAGCAGGACCTCCCAGCCGCGTTACCGCGGCAACCATTTCAGCCTTGGACCCGGACCTGGGCCAAATGGCCGGATGGACGCCAAATAGCGGCACAATCGGCACTCCGCCGTCCCCTCCCCTCCCATGAGCAGCGCATTAAAGCATCTTGCTTTTGCAGACACAGCCATTAGAATATCTTAAGTTTATTTTCGGACACAGCAGGAGTTCGGGAGGCAGCCCTGAGCCCGACCCCAGGGAGGATTTCATGAAGAAAGCTGAGGTGAAAAGTTTCGCCAGCCCCGACGAGGTCAGGGAGTTCCCGCTAGGAAAACTGGAACTGGTAACGGTTGGAGGCGCCACGATAGGTCGTGCCACCCTTCAGCCCGGGTGGCGCTGGGCCACCTCGGTGCAGCCGATTGCCAAGACCTTGAGCTGCGAGGCGCCGCACTTCCAGTATCACGTCTCGGGAATGCTACGGATCGCCATGGATGACGGCAGGGAGTTCGATTGCAAGGCCGGCGACATCTCTCTGCTGCCGACCGGGCACGATGCCTGGGTGGTGGGAGACGAACCGGTGGTGATAGTCGACTTCCAGGGGATGATCGATTACGCCAGGCCGACCGGGTAGATGGGAGAGCCAGCCGCAGCCAGGCCCGCCGCGCGCCGATCGGGGAGCACCGCTGGAGCGCTGTTTCTCGGGGCGCTGCTCTCGGCGTTGCTCCTCCCCTCCCTGGCGCGGGCGCACGGACCGCAGGACCTGGTCCTTGCGCAGGTCGGCGTGGACGAGAAGCTGGGGGCGCGCCTCCCGACCGAGCTCCCCTTTCTCGATCAGAGCGGGGAGAGGGTGCAGCTTTCCCGCTACTTCACCGGCGGCCCCGTCATCCTCACCCTTAACTACTACGCCTGCCCGACCCTCTGCCCGCTGGTTTTCGGCAACATGGTCCGGACCCTGGGCAAGCTGGGGGGGCTCGCGCTCGGCAGGGATTTCCGGATCGTCACCGTCAGCATCGATCCTGCCGAGACGCAGGCCCGGAGCGCGGACAAATCCGCAAGAACATACGCCATGCTGGGCGGCACACCGGCCCCCGGGACGGCATGGCCTTTTCTCAGGGGGAGCCGATCCTCGATCGAGCGCCTCGCGCAGAGCGTCGGGGTACGCTACAGCCGGGTGGGTAGCGGCGATTTCGCCCATCCCAATGTGATCATCATCGTCACGCCGGACGGGCGGGTTTCGCGTTACCTGTACGGGCTGGAGCAGGCGCCGCAGGACCTGAAGCTCGCCCTGATCGAGGCCTCCGGGGGGCGCATCGGCAGCTCGCAGCTCATTAACAAGGCGCTTTTGTACTGCTTCCATTACGACCCGGTCGGGAAGAAATACGTGCTTTTGGCCTCCCGCGTCATGACGGTCGCCATGCTGGGGATCCTGATGCTGACGCTTGGGCTGCTCGCCGTGCTCTGGAGAAGGGAAACCTGATCGTTCCCCCTCTGGCAGCTGCCGGCAGTAACAAAAGGGGAGATGCATGCCTGACCAAAGCGCCCTGTTCGGAGCCGAGGCCTCGCTGGCGAGCGGTGACGTGGATGGGGTTTTCCTCTTCATCCTCGCCATCGCCGGTTTCTTCTTCATCCTGACCCAGGGGCTCCTGTTCTATTTCGCCATCCGCTATCGCAGGAAGAAGGGAGAGGAGGCGGCCGACACTCCCTACATCACCGGGAACCAGACGCTGGAGGTGATCTGGATCGTGATCCCGTCCCTGCTGCTGGTCGCCATCTTCGCCTACGGACTCTTTGTCTTCATCAAGATGACCACGCCGATCCCCGGGGCCGCCGAGATCCAGGTCACCGCCTCCCAGTTCCAGTGGAGCTTCAAGTACCAGGACGGACGTACCTCGGTAAACGAGCTGAGGCTCGCGCTCGGCCAGCCGGTCAAGCTGATCATGACCTCGCGCGACGTGATTCACAGCCTTTTCATTCCCGACTACCGGCAGAAGCAGGACCTGTTGCCGGGACGCTACACCTACCTCTGGCTGCTCCCCAAGAAGACGGGAACCTTCGACATCTACTGCGCGGAATACTGCGGCACCGGCCACTCGCTGATGAGGGCGACCCTGATCGTCATGCCGCTGGTCGAGTACGACAACTGGGTGCAGGGCGAGCGCAAAAAGCTGCAGGCGGGGACGCTGTCGTTGGCGGACCGGGGGAAGGCGCTCTTCGAGAGCAGCGGCTGCCTCGGCTGCCACAGCCTGGACGGCACCCCCAAGGTGGGCCCGACCCTGAAGGGGGTATTCGGCAGGAGGGTGCAGCTGGCCGACGGAAGATCGGTCCGGGCGGACGAGGAATACCTCCGCGCATCGATCGTCGAGCCCAATGAGGATATCGTAAAGGGGTTCCAACCGATCATGCCGGCCTACCGGGCGACACTGAAGGGCGATGACTTGGCGGCCGTCATCGCATACCTGAAAACGCTGCAGTGAGGGAAACGCCGATGTCCAATGAAGGGATCGCCACCACGCAGCCCCAACCGGACTACCTGGCAGCAAGGGGGTTCCGCTCCTGGGCCTTCACCCACGACCACAAGCGGATCGGCGTCATGTACCTCATCACCACGCACTTCTTCTTCCTGGTGGGGGGGGTCATCGCCATGGCGCTGCGCCTGAAGCTGCTCTCCCCGGGGCCGGCGCTTTTCAGCGACCATGCCTACAACGTCCTCTTCACCCTGCACGGCGCCATGATGATCTTCCTTTTCATCATCCCGGCCATCCCCTCATCGCTGGGGAACTTCTTCATCCCGCTTCTGATCGGAGCGCGAGACGTCGCCTTCCCCCGGCTGAACCTGTACAGCTACTGGATCTTCGTGGTGGGAGTCGTGGTGACCGTCGCCTCGCTGCTGAGACCGATCGATACCGGCTGGACCTTTTACACCCCCTACTCCGCACAAAGCTCCAGCGCGGTCACCGCCCTCTCGCTCGGCCTGTTCCTGGTCGGCCTCTCCTCCATCCTCACAGGGCTCAATTTCATCGTCACCATCCACACCATGCGGGCTCCCGGCATGAGCTGGTACCGGATGCCGCTCTTCATCTGGGGCATGTACGCGACCAGCGTGATCCAGGTGCTGGCAACGCCCGTGATCGGCATCACCTTCGTGCTGCTCATCGCCGAGAGGGTCTTCGGGGTGGGGTTCTTCGATCCTGCCAAGGGTGGCGACCCGCTGTTATTCCAGCACTTTTTCTGGTTCTACTCGCATCCGGTGGTCTACGTCATGATACTTCCCGCCATGGGGATCATCTCCGAGGTGATCCCGGTCTTCGCCAGGAAGCCGATCTTCGGCTACAAGGCGATCGCCTACTCGGCGCTCGCCATAGCCTTCATCGGCTTCCTGGTCTGGGGACACCACATGTTCGTGAGCGGCATGTCCACCCCGGCCGCCGTGATCTTCTCCTTTCTCACCTTCTTCGTCGCCGTTCCGACCGGCATCAAGATCTTCAACTGGATCGCCACGCTCTACCGCGGCTCGATCTCGCTCGATTCGCCCATGCTCTACGCGCTCACCTTCATCTTCCTCTTCATCATCGGCGGCCTGACCGGGCTCTTCCTGGGCTCCCTCGCCACCGACGTGCACGTCACCGACACCTACTTCCTGGTGGCCCATTTCCACTACACCATGATGGGGGGGACCATCATGGGGCTCTTCGCCGGGCTGCACTACTGGTTCCCTAAAATCACCGGCCGGATGCTGCACGAGGGGTGGGCGAAACAGGCCTGGTGGCTGATCGTCACCGGGTTCAACGTCACCTTCTTCCCCATGTTCATCCTGGGGATGCAGGGGATGCCCAGGCGCTTTTCGCAGTACCCGGAAAAGTACCAGCCGCTCAACATCGTGGCGACGGTAGGCTCCTGGTTTCTCTTCCTCGGCATCCTGATCATGTTCGCAAACTTCGTCCGCTCCCTGCGCAGCGGCGCCCGCGCCCCGGACAACCCCTGGCAAGGGCTCACCCTGGAATGGAGCGTCCCCTCGCCTCCTCCGGTGGAAAATTTCGAGGAGATCCCGACGGTGACCGACTGGCCCTACGGCTACGGCAGCAGATCGAGGAGCGGACGTGACGAGTAGCCGGGAAATGCACAAAGGGGCGCCGGTCCCGGCGAGGCTCGGCATCTGGGCCTTTCTCGCCACCGAGCTTTTGCTCTTCGGCGGGCTGTTCACCGTGTACGTGGTGTTCCGCCTCGAATACCCCGAGCTGTTCCACCGGGAGCACCTGAAGCTGGACCGGGTCATGGGTGCCCTGAACACCGTTTTGCTCCTGACCAGCAGCCTCACCATGGCGGTCGGCATCGCCGCGATCCGGAGGGGGAGGCAGTGGGTACTGCAGATATCGCTGCTGCTCACCCTGGCGCTTGCCGCAGGCTTCCTCGGCATCAAGTACCTTGAGTGGAGCGGGGATTTCAGGCACGGCCTGTTCCCCGAGAGCAACCTGTTTTTCGGGCTCTACTTCATGATGACCGGGCTGCACGGCCTCCACGTCGTGCTCGGGATGCTGGTGATGGTGTGGCTTTTGAGGCGCGCGCGGCGTGGCGATTTCTCGGACCAGTACAACACGCCGGTCGAGGTGACCGGGCTCTACTGGCATTTTGTCGACCTGGTATGGATCTACCTGTTCCCCCTGCTCTACCTGATCGGCTGAGGTGGCTATGGCAGCGTATCGAAACTACGTAATCGTATGGGCGGTGCTGCTGATGCTGACCGCCGCGACAGTGGGGGTTTCCTATCTTGACCTCGGCCTTTGGAACGCCGGCGTCGCACTCGGCGTCGCCTCGTTCAAGGCGGCGCTGGTCGCGCTCTACTTCATGCATCTGCGCCACGAGATCAAGCTGGTGCTGGCTTTTGCCCTCTTTCCGCTGCTGATACTCGGGCTCATCATCACAGGAACGCTGACCGACACGCTGTACAGGTAATGCAACCCGGAGGTGTCACATGCTAGGGCGGATAACAGCCGGACTCTTCTTCGTACTGCTCATCTGGGGGAACCTGGTCGCCGGAATGGAGGCGGGGCTCGCCTGCCCCGACTGGCCGCTTTGCCAGGGGAAATTCCTGCCCCCCCTGCGGGTCGACATCTGGATGGAGTTCCTGCACCGCGTGCTCGCCGCCCTGGCGGCAATCTCCCTGCTCCTGCTGGCACGCCGGAGGATGGCGCATTACCGGGGATTGCAGAGGGCGATCCCGGTCGCAGCGCTCGCCCTGGTCGCCGTGGAGATCGGCATCGGGGGGGCCGTGGTGCTTCTGGGGCTGCCGGTGCAGCTCACCACGGTACATTTCATGATCGGGCTGGCCCTGTTCCTGCTCGTCCTCTACATGGCATCGTGCGACGAAACGACGGGTCCGGCGCAGCTCTCGCTCACCGGGTATGCCGGGCCGCTTTTCTGCGTCATGCTGCTGGTCTTTTCCCAGGCGTCGCTTGGCGCCTATCTGCGCCACTCCGGGTCCGGGCTCGCCTGCCCCGACTTTCCGGCCTGCCGTGGCGAGATCATTCCGGCACTCTGGGACACCCCCACCACGACCAACTTCACCCACCGCCTGCTCGCCATGGGAACGCTCTGCACCACCATCCTGCTCTACCTCGCCTCGCTGCTGGACAAGCGCCTGAAAAAACGGCACTCCGAGCTTTTTTCCCTGGCCTGCCTGGTGGCGCTGCAGATCGGGATCGGCGCAGCCGTGGTCAAGTCGGGGCTGAGCTATCCGATCACCTCGCTGCATCTCGCTCTGACGCTCGCCATCATCGGGCTCACTCTGCGGATCTGGCTGTTGCAGATGGGCGAGCCGAGCGGAGCCGGCAAATGATCAGCTCCGCCACCGGAAACAGGCTGAAGGAGTCGCCGGGGCTGTTCAACCTGTGCTGCGCGCTCTTCGTCCTGTCCAAACCGGGAATCGTGGCAGCGGTCACGTTTTCGGGATTCACCGGCATGGTGGTGGCCGGCAGGGGTCTCCCGGAGCCCGGGATCGGGGTTCCCTGCCTGGCCAGCCTGCTCCTGATGTCGGCAGGCTCCGCAGTGACCAACAGCGTGCTGGATCGCCGGATGGACGCGCAGATGGAGCGCCTGACCCTGCGCAGCGCCGCTCTCAGGCAGGTGGGAGCAGGCCCCGCCCTTGCGGCCGCGCTCGGGCTGACCAGCGCCGCAGTCGCGATTGCCGCGGCACTGCTCAGCACCAGAACCGCACTGCTCCTTATTGCCGCGGCATTGAGCTACACGCTTTACTACACGCTATTTCTGAAGCGCCACACGCACTGGGCGGCCGTCATGGGGGGACTCCCCGGCGCGTTCCCGGCCTTGATCGGACATGCCGCCGTAGCAGCCCGCCCCGATTGGACCAGCCTTGCGCTCTTTCTGATCATGCTCCTCTGGCAGCCGCCACACTTCTGGCTCCTGTCGTTGTCCCACCGGGAAGAGTACCGGGCGGCCGGGGTACCGATACTGCCGCTGGTCAAGGGGGAAAGATTCACCAAATCCTGCATCTACCTCGGGATAGCCGCCCTGATCCCGGCAAGCGTGCTGCTTCGCTTCGGGGGACCCTGCTCAACCGGATACGCTGGCTGCGCGCTCCTTCTGGGGATCTGCTACCTTCTCGCCTGCCGCTTCCTCATGGCCAACGGCGCCAGGTATCGCGAGGCGTTCAGGTGCTCCATCGCCTACATCCTGCTGCTGTTCACCCTCATCATCGTCGACATCTGCCTCTGAACCCTCTTTCAGGAGCAGGCGCAACAGTTGTACAATCTAATCCAGGAAAGGAGGACGTCATGGTGAGATTTTATGATCCGAAGGACGAGGCAGATCTGGCGCGGGTCGAGGCGGTGCTGCTAAAGGGCGGGATCGAGTATTTCGTCGCCGCGCCGCCGGCAGGCGCAGGAACCACCCGGCAGATAGAGGTAGCGGAGGAAGACGTCCCGAAGGCTGAGGAACTCCTGCTGCAGAGCGCCGCAAAGGGCTGAATCCTCCTGCAGCCGGCCCTACCCCAAGGGGCGGTCCGAATGTGCATCCGCTGAAAACGCCATCACGCTGTCAACCCTGACCTCGAGCCTCCACTGCACCTGCGGCATGCCGGAAGGCTCAACGCCGGGGAGGTAGCCGTCGAGAAGCGCCGTATCCTCAGCCTTCTCGACGCGACCGGTGAACTGGTAACCGTTTCCCGTGGCCGGGTCGGCAATGGCCACGGCGATGCTCGGATTTTCCTGCAGGTTTCGCAGCGTCGTCAGGCAAAACCATGCCTCGAAAACCAGCAGGTCAGGATGTGAAACCGACACACCCCTCCCGGCTGCCAGATGGGGATGTCCCTTTGCGTCAGCCGTGGCGACAAAAGCATGCCCCACCTTTTCGGCGAAGAGTTTAATACCCTCTGTAATCATATTCACGTATCTCCTTTTGCCTAGCCGGATCAGCCGGCGATGCCAGCGCAACCGGATCGGCCACCTGCGAGAGGGGTGCCGGTGCCTGCAGTCGGGCAGTGGCTCGCCGGCAGGGTGCGGGGTGCCCGAATCGGCACTCCCGGCGGATACAGCCGACCTGACAGTTGTCGATGACATGCTGTTTTTCCCCTTCCCACCCCTCACTCGCGCAAAGCGCCACGGTTCGTCCGATGCCTAGCGCAAGGCGCCGGCCGTTCCGGCCAAACACTGTCTTCTTTTAACACCTTAGCAGCAATAGTCAAGGGAGTACACCAGGGAAAGCGGGTAAGGGTGATCTCCCCCCAAAGCCTCACCTCTCCCCCCTCCCATCCCATGAAGGGAGGGGGGAGAGGTGAAAGATCAGCGCTTCGCAAACAGTTACAAGCAACAGTTTTCATCCTGACGCCTAAATGTCCCCTCCCCCGGAGGGGGAGGGCTAGGGAGGGGGCACTCCGCTGATTCTTCGCAGAAGCCGCAGACTTCCCCCCTCCCGACCTCCCCCCTCCGGGGGGAGGAGAGTTTGTAAGCGCTGGATCTGGTGTCGGAGAAGGCGGCACAAGTTCCAGCGAGGTACTAATCAAAATTCTTTAGTGACCTGCAGGGAACTATCTGCGATACTGTGCCGCATGGATCTGGAGCCGGAACATAGCGAAAGGACTGAGGAGGATTGGGTCGCGATACCGGTTGAGCGGGTCGATCCCAAGGGGACCGCCCTCACGGAGCGGCGCGCACGCCTTTGGGCCCTGGTACTTCAAGCCCGCTTCCTGGAAAGCCGCGTGGAGCGAGGCGAGGCAGGATGGCAATTGCTGGTGCCGGAAGAGCGCCTCGCTGCAGCCCTTCGCGAACTTCGCCTCTTCGTCGAGGAAAACCGGAACTGGCCCCCGTCTCTCCCGCCGGTTCGCCCCATGATCGAAAACACCCTGCCGACGCTGTCGATCCTGATCCTGCTCGCCACCTTTCACAACCTGACCGGCCTCGACCTCGCCATCATGGGGCGGCACCCGGTCGACTGGATCGAGATCGGCAATGCCCATGGCAGCCAGATCCTGAACGGCGAGTGGTGGCGGCTCGTCACAGCACTCACCCTCCACGCCGACTGGCTGCACCTGTTCAGCAACCTCGCCATCGGAGGGGTCTTCATCATCTATCTCTGCCGCGACCTCGGCTCCGGGCTGGCCTGGAGCCTGCTTCTCGCCTCCGGCATACTTGGCAATTTCATGAACGCCTACCTGCAGCTGCCAAGCCACAGCTCGATCGGTTCTTCAACTGCCGTATTCGGGGCCGTCGGCATCCTTGGCGCCGTCACCCTGGTTCGCTACCGGCATCACCTGCGCAGGCGCTGGCCGCTTCCCATCGCTGCCGCGCTCTCACTGCTGGCGCTGCTTGGGACCGAGGGAAAGCGGACCGACCTGGGTGCCCATCTCTTCGGTTTTCTGTTCGGCTTCGGCTTGGGATTCGTTGCCGAGTGGCTGGTGGGGTGTCTCGGGCGCCCGAGACGTCTCATGAACGCTCTGCTCGCGCTCATGAGCGCCTGCGTGCTGCTCGCTGCCTGGTGGTCCGCGCTGAAGTTCGCCGATTGAAGTAAAGCATGATGCAAAACTCCCCCCCGATACTAGAGTAGGGTGGGCCGCGCCCACCGGAACCGCAACCTGATGGTGGGCACGGCCCACCCTACCGGATCTAGAAAAGGGGGGGCCCTTTCAGTGCCCCCGATCACCCCGCCCGCCATGATCTCCGCGTCCCTGATGTCCGCCACGCCCACCCTGCCCTCCCTTGCCGCCTCGCTTGCCCCCGTGGTGATCTCCTCACTGCTTCTTCCACTGCCCGTAAGGAATCCTGTGCTCCCGGACGTATGCCCGCCGGTAATCCCGCGGAACACGGTGCATTTGCCGAATACGTCCTTCTGTCTCGACTAAACTGCATAGCACCTCTCAAGATTCCACATTCCATCGTTTTCCTCTTAGACACGCGACTGAGAGTGCCCGATTGAAAGCAATTCCCGCCACAGGATGTACTTGTTCCTGAGCAGTTTAGAAATATGCCAATGGTGAAGGAGCGCGCCAGGATTTGCGAGACAAGCTAGCAGTAAGCCGTGAGCCTGATATAAACCATACAACAGTCAGAACCACCAGTAAAATTACAGTATTCGCTGGGCACATGCATGGAGAATGCATCCAATTCGGAGAACATTATCAATACGTTGATAAAATAGTTTATATCGTTATCACGACAACATCATTTGATAAGCAGCTAAGTATTGGTCAGGCTTGACACTCAGATGACAGGCATTATAATCGGGTTTTGTGTGTAATTTATCTATGAACGGGCTATATGTGGCAGCTTCGGCAGTAAAACTAATTAGAATAAGGCTCGCAATCCTTTATTACAAGCCACGCTCTATATCACGTCAAAAATGGAGGCAAAATCAATGAGAAAAGACATGAAAATCAGAGTAAAACTTTTCATCGGCTTCGGCATCATAATCTTCACCTCCGCAGTGGTCGCACTTACGGCGTTTTACGCGATATCGTCGCTCAACTCGAACATCGTCAATCTACTGGATAAACGCATCCCGCAAATGAACCTGCTGGCAGAAATCAATCAGGCAATTGCTGCAACCTCGCTGCAGATAAACGAAGCGATAAGGGCTGAGAGCGTGGTTGCCAGCCGGTCCGAGCTTAGTTCCACCGCCGGCAACCAGAGAGCTGCCACCGAGAACCTGGACAAGCTCAAGGCATCGATGTCGTCTGAAAAGGAGAAGGCCCTGTTTCAGGCGGTATCCAACAAGAGAGGCGCTTACTCCGCCACCCGCAACAAGGTGGTCTCGCTTCTAAACGAGGGGAACAAGCCCGAGGCGCTGAAAGCGCTCAGGGAACTGACTGCGCAGCGTGTCGCCTATCAGGCCGCCCTGTCGGAGCTGGCCAGCCATGTTCAGGAACGGGCGAAGCTGGACGGGAACGCCACGGCGAGCGGCGCCAGGAAGGCCCGGATCGCCATTGTCACCTTGGTGGTACTGTCGCTTGGCATTGCCGCCCTGGTCGCGCTTTGGATCGTCAACAGCATCACCAGGCCGCTCAATGCAGCTGTAGAAACTGCGGACAGGATCGCCGAGAGAGACCTGACGGTGCAGGTCACCGGCATCGACGGCACCGAAACCGGCAAGTTGATGGCCGCCATGGGGAATATGGTGCAAAACCTGCGCGACATCGTGTCCCAGACCTCGGCCATATCGGCGAGCATCGCCGCCTCTTCGACGGAGCTGCACGCGACCTCCGAGCAGATCGCCAGCGGCGCCGAACAGGTAGCCTGCCAGACCCAGACCGTGGCCACTGCAAGCGAGGAGATGTCCGCCACCTCCAACGATATCGCCCAGAACTGCCATGCCGCCGCCCGCAATTCGCAACAGGCGAGCAGCGCTGCGGAGACCGGGGCACAGGTCGTGGCGCAAACGGTCGAGGTCATGAACCGGATAGCCGACCGGGTCAACGCCACCTCCCGCACCGTGGAAAGCCTCGGCGCCCGCTCCGACCAGATCGGGGCCATCGTCGGAACCATCGAGGACATAGCCGACCAGACCAATCTCCTCGCCCTGAACGCCGCCATAGAGGCAGCCCGGGCCGGCGAACAGGGGCGCGGCTTTGCCGTGGTAGCCGACGAGGTCCGGGCTCTGGCCGAGCGGACCACCAAGGCGACCCGGGAGATCAGCGAAATGATCAAGGCGATCCAGGGCGAGACCAAGGGTGCGGTTTCCGCGATGGAGGAGGGTGTACGCGAGGTCCAGCAGGGGACGGAGGAGGCGGCCAAGTCGGGAAGCGCCCTGCAGGAGATCCTGAACCAGATCAACGCGGTCAGCATGCAGGTGAACCAGATCGCCACGGCCGCCGAGGAGCAGACCGCAACGATCAGCGAGATCACCGGCAATATCACGCAGATATCCGACGTCGTGCAGCGTACGGCACAGGGTTCCCAGGAGTCGTCGGTGGCCGCAGCGCAGCTCGCCAGCCTCTCCGACGATCTCAGCACCCTGGTCGCCCAGTTCAAACTGGCCTGATGCCGCCGGTCAGCACCATATTTCTGTGCGGGGACGTCATGACCGGCCGGGGGATCGACCAGATCCTGCCGCACCCGAGCGCGCCGCACATCTTCGAACCGTACCTGAAGGACGCGCGGGGCTACCTGACCCTGGCCGAGCGGGCACATGGCGGGATCCCGCAACCCGCCGGTTTCACCTACCCGTGGGGAGAGGCCTTCGAGGTCTGGGAAAAAATGGCGCCTGATCTGCGCATCATCAATCTGGAAACGAGCGTGACGAGGAGCGAGGAGTACTGGAAGGGAAAGGGGATCAATTACCGGATGCACCCGGAAAACCTCCCCTGCCTGACCGGCGCCGAGATAGATGCCTGCACGCTCGCCAACAATCACGTGCTGGACTGGGGGTATTCAGGACTTCAGGAGACCCTCGGCACCCTGCACGGCGCCGGGGTGAAAACGGCCGGTGCGGGACGCAGCCAGGAGGAGGCGGCAGCACCGGCGGAGCTCGTGGTTCCAGGGAAAGGAGCCGTGCAGCTCTTCGGTTTCGGAGTCGATTCCAGCGGCATTCCCGACATTTGGGGGGCGGGGGCGGGGAAGCCGGGGGTGAACCTTCTGCCGGACCTGTCGGCGGCGACAGTGGCACGGATAGCGACCCGGATCAAAACGGTGAAGACGGCGGGGAATACCGTGATCGCCTCGCTGCACTGGGGAGGGAACTGGGGCTTCGAGGTTTCGCAGGAGGAGAGGGAGTTCGCCCACCGGCTGATCGACTCGGCCGGAGTCGATATCGTGCACGGCCACTCCTCGCACCACGTCAAGGGAATCGAGCTCTACCGCGGCAGGCTGGTGATCTACGGCTGCGGCGATTTCATCAACGACTACGAGGGGATTCGAGGCTACCAGGAGTTCCGGGGCGAACTGGGACTGATGTACTTCGCGGACATCGACGCGGCAACCGGGGAGTTGGCGCGCCTGACCATGGTCCCTACCCGGCAGCGCAGGTTCCGGATCCAGCTGGCCACGGCATCGGAGACGGCCTGGTTGACGGAGACCCTGAACCGGGAAGGGAAGCGGTTCGGCACCTGCGTGAGGCCGGGTGAAGAGGGGGCACTGCACCTGGAGCGGCTGTAAGAAGAAGGAGATCTCCGTACCTGCCACAGCCGCTATCGCTACAAAACCCCGAGCTTGGTCATCACATTGAAAAGACCCGCCTTTGACACCGGCTTGACGAGATAGGCAGCAGACTGCGCGTTGCAGAAGGAGTCCATGGCGTCGTTTGCCGAATTGAGCGCGGTCAGCATCAAGATATTCACCCGCTTGTCGATCTTCTGCTCCTTCTCGATCGACCTGATCGCCATGGCCGCATCATGGCCGCTCATGCCGGGCATCATGATGTCCATGATGATCACGTCGTAGGGCTCGTCGCTTGCCAAGGCCCGGTTGTACATATCGAGCGCTTCGCTTCCGCCGCCGGCTTGATCGCAATCGGCCGTCGTGCGGAGCAAGGTGGCAACGAACTCGCGGCAGAAAATTTCGTCGTCTACAATCAGGCACTTCATGAGTACTCCCCCAATTCTTGGTTCTTGATCAGATCGGCGTGGTGTAGCGCTATGCGTTGGTCGGGTTAGCGGTAGGTCGGGTTAGCGCAGCGTAACCCGACACCCCTGCGATCTCATCAATGCACGTCGGGTTACGCCCTGCGGGCTAACCCGACCTACGTTTGCACGTTTCTCCGCTTCGCGTTCCACCACGCTCCCCAAGCAGCCGCCCTGATCGTATCGGTACATTAAACTGTTTCTTTAGCAGATTATTAAAAGCGCACCCTGCTTGAGGAAAAGGGGGTAAACGTGCATGGGGGGCGGTTCAAAGAGCCGCCCCCCATGGGTGTCAGTCGATATCGATCTTATTTCAGAGGAGCAAGCGGACCGGGTTCTCCAGAATCCCCTTCAGTTCCACCAGGAAGGCCGCGGCATAGGCGCCGTCGGCCAGACGATGATCGGCGGAGAGGGTAACTTTCATGAGCTTGGCGCCGGCCGGCACACCGGCTCGCACAACGGCTGCGTCGACAACCGCCCCGACCGCCAGAACAGCTGCCTGGGAAGGATAGATTATGGCGTTGAACTCGCTTACGCCGTACATCCCCAGATTGGAGACCGAGAAGGTGCCGCCGCTCATCTCCTGCTCCGTCAAGGAGCCTGCGCGAGCCCGCTCGACCAGCCCCCGGCCCGCTTGCGAGATCTCCAGCAGGGAGAGATGCTGACAGCCCGAGACGACCGGCATCAGCACGCCGTCCGGCACACCTACCGCGATGCCGATGTTGATCTCGCTGTGCAGCTGGATGCCGCCTGCCACAAAAGAGGCGTTCAACTGCGGGAACGCCTGCAGTGCCCGGGAAACCCCCTTCACCACGACATCGTTCAGGGTCACCGGCATCCCGCTTTGCTTGAGTTGGCGCCGGAGAGCCTCGGCATCGTCCATCAGGATATCCATGGTCACGCTGAAATGCGGGATCGAGTTCCATGACTCGGTGACCGTCTTCGCTATCGCCGCCCGAAGCCTCGACAGGGGTTTGGGTCCCGTTTCAGCGGCCCCCTTGACGACGGGAGCAGCCGGCCTTCCGGATTCGCCCGGCACAGGTTCAGGGTGATAGGATTCCAGGTCCTGCAGCAGGATACGCCCCTCAGGACCGCTCCCCTTTACCTGGCCGAGATCGATCCCCAGTTCCCGCGCCCGACGTCGCACCACCGGAGCCGCCCGCTCCCTGGATTCCGTGGGGAGCTGGCCCGGGAACCTTTCCGCCTCGGCTCCGCCTGCGGCCTCCCTTTCAGCCGCGCCACCCTCATGAGGCGCGGCCTCACCCTGGCGCTCGCCCGGAGGCGCAGTGCCGGGAGGAGTTGCTGCAGGCTTCTCCTCCGTTGTTGGCGGCTTCTCCTCGGTCGCTGCGGCCGGCTCCCTCGCCTGGAATCCGCCGAGCTCCATCGCTTCCTCCAGCGGCGGCTCCCGGCCGGCCCCCTTCGCAGCGGCCGCCGGCTCACCCTTGGGCGGGACTGCCGCTGGTTCACCGGCTTCCGTCTTCGGCGCAGCTTCGCTTTTCGGAGCGGCTGCAGCGGGCTCGGCCTTGGGCGCAGCTGTCACGGCTTCCGGCTCCGGAGCGGCTGCAGCGGGCTCGGCCTTGGGCGCTGCGGCTTCCGGCGGAGCGGCTTGGGCCGCTTTTTCTTCGGCTTTACCGATCACGGCAATCACCGTCCCCACCTGGGCCAGTTCCCCCGACTGGACCCTGATTTCCAGCAGCACCCCGGAGGCGAACGCCTCAAGCTCCATGTTGGCCTTGTCGGTCTCCACCTCCGCCAGCACATCGCCGCGGCGGACCGCCTCCCCCACCCGCTTCTTCCAGGAGACGATCCTCCCTTCGGTCATGGTATCGGAAAGTTTCGGCATGACGATCTCGTTCATGGCGGCTCCTCAGTAAGATCCGGTTAAAAGGTCGCGAACGCCCTGCACGATCCCCTCCAACTGCGGAATGCAGAGCTTCTCGATCTTGCGGGAATACGGCATCGGCACGTCCAGTCCGGAGATCCGCTTGACCGGCGCCAGCAGGGTGTCGAAGCAGCGCTCGTAGATGCGGGAGGCGATGTCTCCGCCAAGCCCCGCGGTCCCCCAGCACTCCTCCACCACCATGGCCCGGCCGGTCTTGAGCACCGAGGCGAGGAAGGTCTCGGTATCGAGCGGGTTCAGGGTGCGCAGGTCGACCACCTCGCAGGAGATCCCCTCCTTCTCCAAAAGCTGCGCCGCCTGCAGGCAGAGGATCGACATGCGTCCGTAGCCCACCATGGTGACCGCGCTCCCCTCACGCATGACCGACGCCTTGCCGAAGGGAACCAGGAATTCCGGGTCCTCCGGCACCTCCCCCTTGCTGTTGTAGAGGAGCTCGTGTTCCAGGAAGATGACCGGGTTGTTGTCGCGGATCGAGCTCTTCAGGAGCCCCTTGGCGTCGGCGGGCGTCGCCGGGTAGGCGATCCGCATGCCGGGGCAGTGCATGAAATAGCTCTCCAGGCTCTGGGAGTGCTGTGCCCCGAGCTGGCTGCCGCCGCCTCCCGGCATCCGGATCACCATGGGAACCACCGTCTGGCCGCCGAACATGTAGCGCACCTTCGCCATGTGGTTCACGATCTGGTCCATGGCCAAAAGGGCGAAGTTGACCGTCATCAGCTCCGCCACCGGGCGCACCCCCCCCATGGCCGCGCCGACCGCCACGCCGACTATGGTGTTCTCCGAGATCGGGCAATCCCGCACCCGCTCCTCGCCGAACTCGGCCAAGAGTCCCCGGGTCACCTTGAAGGCCCCCTCGTAGAGCGCCACGTCCTCCCCGAAGGTGACCACCGACTGGTCGCGGCGCATCTCCTCCTTAAGCGCCAGGTTGATGGCATCGCGGTACGTCATCTCTGACATATATGTCTCCATTTCCACCAGAAAGATCTTTACTTTACAGATACAGGACCTTACAAGATATTTCACGGCGGCCGGGGCGAGAGTAACCTCAAAGCGCTCTGCTCCCATGGTAGAAACGACCCCGTGTTCTATTTTTACAGCTTTATAGCTTATCAAACCACCCCACAAACACAATGCGGATGCCGGCTTTTATTAACGGTCAACTGCGATGCTGCTGACTCATTCTTTCCAGAGCCGAGCGATGTTACTCATTGATATAACGGCGGGCTCCAAGGTAAGATGGTCATGAGCCTCTCAAAAGCCGCAAGGAATGGTTATATATGCTGGGTGCCTCCACAAGGCGCGGCATGGCTCGCAATGAACAGGCACCATAGGCATAGACGGAAATGTGCTCTGCGGAGGGAGCAGTGACCGGCCATGGGAAAGAAGACACGCATAGTCGCCGCACTGGGTGAAATCACCCTGCTCCTGCCGTCTCTTCTAAACGAAGCTTTAGCCGCAAACGACCGCGCCAAGTATCGCCTTACCCTCTTGCAGAGCGCCAAAGCCCGTGCCGACCTTCCCGCCGCGGGCTTTTCTACGCTCAGCGCCGAACGGATCGCCTGCGCCATCCCGGACCCGCGCTACGACGAGGTGGTGGCCGGATCGGTCAAGCACGATGCGGACGCCTATGCCATTCCCCGGGCGCCCCAGATCTGCTCATCACTTCAGGACGACCTCTCCGCCATGATCGCCCCGCTGGAAGCCGCCGCCAAGCCGGCGGCCCTCCCCTTCCGACAGAGACTCGATCATCTGTGCAGCACCCCGTGGTGCAACGAGGACGGCACCATGACCGGGGCGCGCATCTCGTGGCTCGGCGCTGCGGACGCGGCCCCGGGCGACAGCGTGCATCTCCTGGTCATGGAGCTGCACAAGGCCCTGAACCGGCTGCAGGCGGCGATCTCTACCGAGAACATCTCCGGCGCATCGACCTACGGCCTGAAGTCCGGCGACCGCGCCTTGGTCGCTGCCTTCATGAAAGGGTTGAACCGCACCCTCCCGCTCAAATTCGACCATCCCGGCCTGGGGACCACCGCCACCAGGGCAGGCGGCAAGCTGATCATCCAGAACGACATAGGCGCCACCGACGCGCACGTACTGGTGCTGCATGTCGAAGGGGTGAGCGCCACCGTGACCTACAGCGACAACCATCTGCCGCGGCTGTTGTTTTTCCAGAACATGTTCGCCAGGTGGCAGGTCGACTGGGGCGAGGTGCTTTCCCGCACCGACCGCGCCTTCGAGAGCGGGGTCTACCATCTCTGCCTGGGGACCTTTGCGGCGCGCGACAAGGCGGAGCTCAAGCGTTACCTGGCGCAGCTCGGGTCGCGCCTGGTGTTCCTGATCGACTGGAACCGGGCGCGCAAGCGGCTGCAGCTGCTGGTCTCCAGGCCCGATGCCGTTGCCCTGCTGCGCTGGGCCGCGGAAAGCGAGCTGGGACACCTGGCCTTCCTGAAGGCGGGGGGCGAGCGGATGGTCTTCGACGCCCTGCAGTTCGTGGCGGGCGGCACGCTCACCCTCGGCATTTCCCTGGACGAGATACTGGGTCGGGAGGCGGCGCTCTCCTACCTGCAGTTCATCCTGAAAACCTGCGCCCAGGGGATGCTGAACCAGAAGCCGCTGGCCCTGATCCGGGACGAGGCCCGCGTGGAGCTGTACCGGTATTACCACGACGCCCAGCAAAACCTGCTCGACCTGGCGGCGAACCACGCCTCGCTCGCCATCGAGATCGCAACCGGCATCCGCGACGGCCTGCTCACCGTCTCCGGCCCCGAGACCGCCTCCCGGTTCGAGCGGATCGGGCAGCGGGCCAAGGAGTGGGAACGCAAGGCCGACGAACTGGTCATCCGCGCCCGCGAACTTGCCCCGCAATCGGAGCAGGCGGCCGCCATCCGGCAGCTCCTGGAGGTCGCCGACGACATCCCCGACGAGCTGGAGGACGCCGCATTTCACCTGACCCTGCTGATACCGGAGCAGCTGCCCGAGGAACTGCGCCTGCCGCTGGCGGCCCTGGCCCAGCAGCTGGTCGACAGCAGCCGGGAGTACCTCAAGGCGATAGAAAATGCCCGCGGCATCAACCGAAGCGGCTCCCCGGACGACATGCGCGATTTTCTCAAGGCGGTGCACCGCATGGTCGCCATCGAGGAGCAAAGCGACACCAGCGAGCGGCTGGTGCGCAAGGCCCTGGTCACCAGCGACATCGACTACCGGCAGTCGTTCGTGGTGGCCCAGTGCGCCAGGAAGCTTGAGGCCGCAGCCGATGCCCTGATGCACACCGGCATGACCCTGCGCGATCAGATACTGGGCAAGGTCGTGGAGAAGCCATGAGAAGCGACAGCGTGTTCAGGATAGCCCCCCGGGGGGGGAGCAGCGCCAGGGCGGTTATCGACGCTATCGACGCGATGGGAGGCAAGGCCTTCGATCTGTCGCGCATGGCGCGCTTGGGCCTACCCGTGCCGCCGGCCTTCGTCCTGGGAACCGGCCACTGCCGTCAGTGGTATCTGGAGCCGGAACGGTACCGGAAGAGCCTCCCCGCGCTGCTGCAGGAGCAGATGCACTGGCTGCAGACGGTAACGGGGCTCGGTTTCGGGGACAGCCGCAGGCCGCTCCTCGTTTCGGTCCGTTCCGGCGCGCCGCTCTCCATGCCCGGCATGATGGACACGCTGCTGAACATCGGCCTTTGCGACGTTACCAGCCGCGGGCTTCTGCGCATGACCGGCAACCCCAGGCAGGTGTGGGACCTGTACCGCCGCCTGGTCAGCAGTTTCGCCGAGGTCGTTTTCGGCGCCGACCCCGCCCCTTTCAGGGCGGCCCGGGACGAGATGCTGGCCAGGAATAAGGTGGACCGGGTCAGGGAGCTTGACTACCAGGCGCTCTTCGAACTGGCGCAAGGCTACCTCCGGCTCTGCGAGGAGCTGACGGGGAGGCCCTTCCCGCAGAACCCGGTCAACCAGCTGGAGCTCGCCGTGCAGGCGGTCTTTGCCTCCTGGAACTCGGCGCGCGCCGCCGCCTACCGCAGCCTCTACGGCATCCCGGACGACATCTACACCGCGGCGACCGTGCAAAGCATGGTGTTCGGCAATACCGGCGGCACCTCTGGATCGGGAGTCGGCTTTACCCGCGATCCGGACACGGGAGACAAACGGCTCTATTTCGATTTTCTGTTCAACAGCCAGGGCGAGGACGTCGTCTCGGGTCGCGCCACCGGCTCCGACGCGGAGGAACTATTTTCGGCGCTGCCCGAGATGAGGCGGGAGCTCTGCTCCGTCTGCGACACACTGGAAGCCGAGTTCCGTGACGCCCAGGAGTTCGAGTTCACCATCCAGGATGGCGCTCTCCATCTGCTGCAGACCAGGACGGCCAAGAGGACACCCTGGGCGGCGCTGAAGATCGCCGTGGACCAGGTGAAGGAGGGATTGATCAGCAAAGAGGAGGCGCTGGTGCGCCTGGAGGGGCTGGATCTGACCGGCATCAAAAGACACCGGCTCGCCGGCGAGGATACCCCGTTTTGCATCGGCGAGTCAGCCGGCATCGGAGTAGCCGTCGGGCCGGCCGCGCTCGATCTGGAGAGCGCGCGGAAGTTCTCCGAAGAAGGTCGACCGGCCGTGCTCATCCGCGACGAGCTGAATACCGCCGACCTGGTGGCAATCTCCTTTTGCGCCGGCGTGCTGACCGCGCGCGGCAACCGCACGTCGCACGCCGCCGTGGTGGCGCGGCAGTTGGGCAAGCCGTGCGTCACCGGCGCAGGCGGTCTGCGCCTCGACCCCGGGCAGCAGAGCGTGGAATGCGGCAACCGTTCCATCTCCCCCGGCGCCATGATCACTCTCGATTCCAACACCGGCCGGGTCTATGAAGGGGAAAGGGAGCTGATCGTGGAGTATCCGGCGCAATGGCTGGAGGAAATCGGTACTTGGCGCCGGTAGTTCAGGGCGTCACGGAACAGAGATCGATTCTTTCGAGCGGAGAATGCAACTTCCGTTCAAAAGATCGATTCTCCCGAGCGGAGAATGCAACTTCCGTTCAGAAGATCGACTCTCCCGAGCGGAGAATGCAAACTTCCGTTCAGAAGATCGATTCTCCCAAGCGAAGAATGCAACTTCCGCTCAGAAGATCGATTCTCCCGAGCGGAGAATGCAACTTCCGTTCAGAAGATCGATCTCCCGAGCGGAGAATGCAAACTTCCGTTCAAAAGATCGATTCTCCTGAGCGGAGAATGCAACTTCCGTTCAAAAGATCAATTCTCCCGAGCGGAGAATGCCAACTTCCGTTCAAAAGATCGACTCTCCCGAGCGGAGAATGCAACTTCCGTTCAAAAGATCGACTCTCCCGAGCGGAGAATACAACTTGCATTCGAATGTTCCATTCCGCCGAGCGGAGGACCGAAGGGGTCACATATGGATATTGACGTCTCCAACTGCTTCAGGATTTCCGCGATTCTTTCATGCAGTTCGGCGTCTGGTTACCCGACGGAAGAGAGCACGGAACTCGTGCTCCGAGACCTGCCCATCGAGTCCCAGCGTACGGGCTCCTCGCCGCAGCACCGTGAGTTCAGGCCCTATTCGGTTCCTTTGAGGTAGTAATCCTCCTGGGAGAAATCCCCCCCGGCCTGCCCAGCACCCATCCCCGGCGAGACCGACATCCTCGACTTGCTCCGAGACCTGCCCACCGGAAACGCCCCTGCGGGCATGCGAAACTGACGCATGGTCGCGGAGGCATCCCATCCCTCACCCCCTTTTGAGAGGGGGTCCTCTGCGGCCAGGGTGTCGATCAGCCTGTCCCACTCAGGCGAATCGGATTTCAACGTATATCCTGCCTCTGAATAATGAGAAAAGCGGCGGGGCATCGTAGGATGCAGCTGTCGGCAGAGGGTGCGCAACACTCTCGGGGTGCGTCACGCGGTCGGTGGGGGGAACCGTCCCGCCGCCGGTGAGGCAGGAGCCCCGCTCTTTGAGCATTTGAAAGTAAAGTGATACAGCGTTGGCCGCATGTTGACGCTGGGAGAGCGGTTGGTTGTCGGAGGCCAGTTCCTTCATGAAGTGGCGCATGCGTTCGGCATCGCGCTGGTATTGCGGCGCCCCGGCAGAGGTCTCAAGGAAGCGCAGCAGGCATTTCTGGTACTCCTCATGGTGTTCACCTGCGACATTTCGTTTACAAAGGTACTTGGCGTACCGTACGGAAAGTTCGACTGGCTCCGAAGCCATGGTTATTCCCCTTTGACTTGGTGTATGAGACGTAATATAGTGCGCACTTATTGGGAAAAGTTTACAACGAGGTGCCTTCGCCTCAACCTGTTCCGGAAAGGTGGCGTGGGTTCGGGAGTTGGATATCCTCCCCAAATGTCATGTTATGCAGGAAGAGGTATATCACCCTGATTGGAATGTTATACTGGAAGGGGTGTATCCGCCCGAATGGAACATTATTCTGATTTGAATTGGTTAATAAATTCAGGCGTGTGCGAAAATCAATAAGAATATTAAAGCTTCGATAACAACCAAATCGGCGGGATTAACAGATCCGGTCATCTACGAGTTGGAACACAGATAATATGAAATCAAAACTGCTCATCACAACCGTCACTCTCTTTTCAATCCTTGGGTGCCAGAAGGACCAAGGTCCACGTGCCCTTGTTGCCTTAACACCCGTAAAAGTTTACAAAATCCATGAAGGTGATGCTCTGCAGGAGATTTTCAACCTGTCGCCTGGAGATCAATGCGCTGTGGGACGAGAGACATATGAAAAGATATACGGATACTATGAAGTCTTATGCCCTGGCAAAGGTTATGGATGGGTCGTCATGACCAGCGCGCCTGAATACAAGATCGTTGATAAGGCTTCGGCAAAACAACCAGTGAAGAAGTAGCAAGATCCAACCACTCGGCGGCATACTGGCGCTGACGCGCTGGTGCGCCTCGACATCGTTAGAAAGGGAAAAGATGATTACCACCAATGTCATTCAGAGAGTATTCCGAATCTTCTATGATGGCATGACAGCCTCAGCATATACGATAGAAAAAGGCGATAGCCAATATCTCGTTTCTGCTTCACATGTCTTTAAGTCGCCTGATGTCAAGGAGCTTCAGATATTTCATGACGGAGTATGGAAAACACTTCCTATACAGGTAGCGTATAACTCCTACAAAGTCGGTGACACCATCGTATTTAAGCTGCCATTCGACATTTCTCCAAGGTATCCCGTGACATACGGTACTGGTGGAATTTATCTGGCGTCATGGTGCTACTTTTTAGGCTTCCCATTAGGGTTAAGCATGGACAGCGGAGATTTGAACAACAAGTTCCCCTTTCCTTTTGTAAAAGCCGCATTAATTTCAGCACTAGATGGCACCCAGCATGGTTTAAACGTACTGTTTTTGGACGGTCACAACAATAAGGGTTTCTCAGGTGGTCCAGTAGTTTGGGCACCTAAGCCAGGGGCAGAATATAGAATTATCGGAACGGTAAGCGGGTATCTTGCTGAGTTTCCTACTGCATCCGGGACAGAGGAAGCCGTTGATCTTTTTGAAGTTAATGCAGGAATAATAAGAGCGTATTGGATCAAAGAGATTTTTGATTTCATAAAGTAGTTTCTAACACGCCTCTAGAGCCGCCTCGCTGACGCTCGCGGCTCAGAGGCATCCCGTTGGGAGGAAACATGAGAGCTGCTGGATTTCTTATAGTTCTATATGTCTGCGGTATAGCTACGTATGCAGTGGCAAAAGATGACAGTCATAGCCTCCGTGTCTCTTTTGGAGAGGAATTTACAATAAAAGAGAGCCAGACTGCGTTTTTTACACGCTCGCACGTCGCGCTTAAGGTCACAGGGTTTTCTAAAGGAGTTTGTGCGATTCCTGGCTTCAACTGTGGTAGCGGCTGGAAACCGCCCATGGTCCGATATGAACTTTTAATCGACGGGAGGGCTATAGATCAAGATTTTACTAAGCCAACAAAACGAAATAAAGAAGAAATCCTTGATGTTGTTGTTAAGGAGAGTGATTACAAGACTTACGCAGTCCTCAGTGTCAAGCCATTATATGATGAATGTGAAACTCGTGGCACCTATTGCTGGGAAGAGCTTGCTTGGAAGACAAAGGATGAAAGTTATTGCAACAACATTAATGATACGAGCATCCAGCAGCGATGTTTAGAGAATATTGTTAATGCGAGAGGTAGGTAACAATCACGCATCAATAGTAACAGGAGACGAGGGGTAATTTGTGTGTTGTTGACCGATCCTTACAAGGGGGAGCCGTGTCGAGGCAGCCGCGAATAGATGCCCTAGGGACTGGTTCACTATATGATGGCGCGAGGCATTGAGGTACAAACGAATGCCCAACAAGGCCGTTGGAGCGGTGAACCCGCTCACCGACCAGCCGTTGTTGTTCGGCATAGAAGGAACCTGAATGAATCTACAATCTGATCAACGTGATGATCTTGTGCTGCCCCCGTGGATGGGAAGGATAGTTGCCTTTCTCGTTTTCTTGGTAGCTCTGGATGAACCTATGGGACCGGGTGTTGACGGGTGTTGATATGTTGACAACTCGGCGGACGTCCCAACCAGCGGCTAGACCGGCCACGCCGGTCAGCCTTGAGGCGTTGGACAGAGAAAAGGAGAACCATTAAATGAAAAAATCGCTGGCAGTTGTTGTAGTGCTGTTGATTCCAGTTCTCGGCTTTGCGGCGGACACGAAAGCGAAACAACCCGCAGTGAAAATTACAGACATCGGCAAATTGGGTAAGCTCACAAACGGCTATTACGTCCTCGAAAAGTATGTGAACCCGAAGAAAAAGACATATTCCACAACAAAAGGATTCGATGAGACGCCGATTTACGGCGCATTTGAAATAGATAACAGCAGCAACGGAACAGGATTTCAAGGAGGGAATTTCACAGAGGGTTTGGTCTTCTTTGACGTAACAAAGAGTGGAGTTGTCAATGGAAGTACCTGCTTTGACCGTTTCTGTATCTCAGAAATAAACCCAATAGACGAAAAAACCTTTACAGTCAAAGTCAACGGAAAAGACCAAAAGTTTTTGTCCACGAAGGGACTTAAAGAGCGGAAATGATGAAAGGCGGCGACATCGGTCTCCGCTGACGCTCCGCCGCTCGCGCCTTGAGACGTTGGAGGAAAGAATAAATGATGATTAAAAGCTTGCTTGTTCTCGCTTTGTTGGTTGCCTTTTCCTCAATCTCCTGCGCAGAGAATAAGGTCAGTCCGGAGGTTCAAATACGGAAGCAGCTCAAACTCCCACCAAATTCACCAATTGACCTATGGAAAATAAGAGCGAAAGTCTTAACAGTTGTGCGTATCGGTCAACCATGGCAAGAGGTAGAAAAGGCGATTTCAGTATTTGATTTAAAAAGAAGCCCAAACAGAAGCAAAGACACACAAAAGCCGCAATGTTGGCCTGGTGACAATGGATTGGTCTGTGAATTTAGAGCGGACGCATCAGACCCTGGTGGTAAGAGAGTGTACTGGATCGAGTTTTTCTACTGGAAGAATGAACAGGTCCTTGAAGATGTCGCAGTGACGTTATTCAAAGGGAAGAAAACTCAGAGTACGAGTAAGTTTTATACGGACAACTAGCCTCCAACCAGGGCCTTGGACGCCGACCGGGGCTGAGAAGCGCCCCGCTGCGGGTCAAGGCCCGAGCCGTTGGGATATGGAGAAGCAATGAAGATTTTGAGACCAGTTGATACAGTGCCAACGGAATGGGCACCCATGGGACCGGGTGTTGATATGTTGATAACTCGGTGAACATCCCAACCAGCGGCTAGACCGGCCACGCCGGTCAGCCTTGACTTCTTCAGTGACTTCTTCAGGGACGTTCTTAAGATTTTAAGATTTTTCGTAACTTTGTTAAATATTAGCGTTTTTGCTAGCGCCTCATTCCTTTGCTCTGTCAGAGTGACCTGTTGAGATAAGAAGTCGAGTAGCCAGGGACGGTTACCCGCCCCCAGCCCTCTAAGAACTGTGCATGCGAGTTTCCCAGCACACAGCTCAAGCCCAACCAAGGCCGTTGTGACCCGGTAACTCGACCGTTTTCGTCGTCGGATAGGTACGTCAAGCACGTGCGCTCGCTCCCCGCCAGCTCAGCTTGCTCACCCGGCGAGCTTCGGCTCGTTGGATGAAATACTCTGTGAAGGCGGGGTTATATGGAGTCGCATGGGCTTGAATCTTGATGTGCCGTATGATCGGTACGCTCGCCACCGAAAACAGATCGAGGTGAGCGGCCGATCCCTGCGCATTCCGGATCGCTGCGAAGAACACCCACTGGCGCAAGCCCTCACGGCGAAAATACCGCTGCCGTTTCCATTGTGCCGTCTTGTTGGGGTGCCGTCGCTTGATCCAGGCGATCAGCGCCAGAAATATCTGGTGGTCCACATAGGCAAAGATCTTCTTTGACACCACGTGACGGTAGTAATTGGCCCAACCCCTCAATTTGTTATTGAGTTGCTGGATCAACCCCTTCGTTGTGGCGGCGCGGTTCGCTTTGATAAGTTTTCGAATGTCGGCCAAGAACCGTTTTATGGCTGGCTTGGATGGCTTGATCAACAACTTGCCATTGTACTTTCGTACATTGAATCCGAGAAAATCAAAGCCATCGTCGATATGGGTGATGTGTGTCTTCTCCTCGGAGAGTTCCAGATCACGTTCCTTCAGAAATGCCACCACAGCCGGTTTCACTTGCGTTTCCAGTACCTCCTTCGAGGTCCCGGTGATGATGAAATCATCGGCATATTTTACGACATTGACTTTTTGCCTACCTGAGACCGCCCGACGGGCGATTTCTTCCAATCCGTCCAATGCCATATTTGCCAGGACGGGTGAAGCAATCCCGCCTTGAGGGGTGCCGGCTTCTGTCGGATGGACGACGCCTTCTTCCATGTAACCTGCGGCCAACCATTTCTTGAGGATGGTTTTATCCATGGGAATATGGTTCTGTAGCCAAGGATGGCTGATGCGGTCAAAACAGGCTTTAATGTCCGCCTCGAAAATCCAATGGGCTGATTGCTTACGGCACAGGACCGCGAAGCATTGCCCGATGGCATCGGCAGTTGAGCGTTTAGGCCGGAACCCGTACGCATTCGGATCCGCCAGAGTTTCCGCGACCGGTTCGAGTCCCAACAGATGAAGCGCCTGTTGAGACCTATCGATCATGGTGGGAATACCGAGGGGCCGAAGTTTGCCGTTTTTCTTGGGGATATAGATACGCCTCAGCGGTTTTGGGCAATACCCTCGCCGCTGTAGTGACCGGGCTGCATTGAGTTTCTGGGCCGGTGTTTTCCAAACGATTCCATCCACTCCGGGCGTTTTTCGACCGGAGTTACGTGTCACGCGTCGCACAGCTAAGAGTTTAGCCGAGAACGCATGGGTCAGGAGCCATTGCAGGGATTTGACTTTGCCCCAGCGCCTTTCCCGAGTTGCCTTCGCAATACGCATCTGTAGTCGTTTCACCTGTTGCTCAATAGCACGCCAGTTGATGGCGTCCCAGTTCGCAGCCTTAGAGGACGCACCGAGCAACGGTTTGGCCGCTGTCGTCATTTGCTTTTCCTCATCATAACGATTCCACACACTCTCTCGCGAGGTTAGACCAGTCGGACGTCTGCTCACTTTCGTGCCGGATGATGTTGCAATCCGTATCCGGGCCATTACAGTCCGGCGTTCGCTTTTTCCGACATCCCAAGCTCGCACCGCCATCGGCAGGTTTCACAACCTGCTTTCCCTTGAGGGGGGGCAATACGAGGTTTCCACGTTCCATCTGTGAAGTACGCCGGGTTAGGTGCCTGCTTTCGACCGGGAGACTTTTGGGTCACGAGAACGCAAGTTTCAGTCGTTCTTCCCGCCTCCGTTACCATTTTGGTCAAGCGTAAAAGCCACTTCCGCTTGTTGATTATAACGGTCTTTATCGCAGATTCAGATGTCTTCACCATACCAGCTATCTAGCACTCATCCGGTATGTGGCTACCAGAAGGGTACGCATCTCGCGATTTGATACCCCGCACCATGTGGTGCTTCGTTACATTGTCAGGACCGCTCTTTATTCAGGCCCCTAGATTCACCCGGTGACACGGGTGGTCCCCTACATCCAGCCTTGTGGGGACAACTTCAACAGACAGCCTCGTGTCGCACGAAACTTAAAATCTTAAGAACGTCCCTGAGCCGTATACTGAGCCGTATACTCGGGGTGCTGTCACGCGGTCGGTGGGGGGAACCGTCCCGCCGCCGGTGAGGCAGGAGCCATGCTCCTTGAGCATTTGAAAGTAAAGGGATACAGCGTTGGCCGCATGTTGGCGATGGGTGAGCGGTTGGTTGTCGGAGGCCAGTTCTTTCATGAGGTGGCGCATGCGTTCGGCATCGCGCTGATATTGCGGCGCCCCAGCAGAGGTCGCAAGGAAGCGCAGCAGGCATTTCTGGTACTCCTCATGGTGTTCACCTGCGACATTTCGTTTACAAAGGTACTTGGCGTACCGTACGGAAAGTTCGACTGGTTCCGAAGCCATGGTTATTCCCCTTTGACTTGGTGTATGAGACGTAATATAGTGCGCACTTATTGGGAAAAGTTTACGGTTCATCCGCAGAATCTGTGGGTAAAAAACGAGGTGCCTTCGCTTCAACCTGTTCCGGAAAGGTGGCGTGGGTTCGGGAGTTGGATATCCTCCCCAAATGTCATGTTATGCAGGAAGAGGTATATCACCCCATTGGAATGTTATACCGGAAGGGGTGTATCCGCCCGAATGGAACATTATTCTGATTGAATTGGATAATAAATTCAGGCGTGTGCGAAATCAATAAGAATATGAAAGCTTGGATAACAACCAAATCGGCGGGATTAACAGATCCGGTCATCTACGAGTCGACTAAGATGCTGGCGAAAATCCAAAAAACCTTAACGCGAAGACGTGATGGTCTCAAAGTAAATGGAAAAAATGTAACGGAACATGACATTCAAAATGGAGGTAGGTTATGGGACGCGAAGCTATCCTTGCTATTTTAAGGGAATATAAAAATGCCTTTTCCGCTCAATACGGAATTCTTGAAATCGGAATTTTCGGGTCTGTCGCGAGGGACGAGGCCACAGACGATAGCGATGTCGATGTCTGCATCAAAACGATAACCCCTGATGCATTCGCCTTGGTGCATATTAAGGAGGACCTTGAAACTAGAGTTCATAAACACGTTGACATAGTTCGTGTGCGGGAAAAAATGAATCCTTTTTTGAGAAGTCGTCTTGAAAAAGAGGCTCTCTATGTTTGATAAGGAACTGGTTCTAGCCATACTCACTCAAATCAATGAGGCCCTAGAAAAAATCGCCAATCGTACCATTAAGATCAAAAGTGCTGATGATTTTACCGATTCCCCTGAAGGAATGGAAAAACTTGATGGGATTTGCATGCTCTTTATGGCTATCGGAGAATCATTAAAAAATGTCGACAAAATAACCTCCGGCTTACTTTTGTCCCGCTTTCCAGAAATAGATTGGAAAGGCACTATCGGTTTCAGAGATATCATTGCTCACCATTATTTCGATATCGATGCAGAACAAGTATTCTGGATATGTACGAATCATGTTGGTGCCTTGTCTGCAACCATCAAAAAGATAATTGCAGAGCTGAAATAAGCCATGGGAAGCCAAAAATGGAGCCCGGGGGTCAGGGTGCAGTTAACAACCCAAATTGGCACAACCGTCAACCTTATATCGTGGTGCATTCGGAGTTAAGCAGGATTTCAGGGGCGTCCCCCTCGCCCGTCTTGATCCTTGAGCCATTGATTGGTCATGCCCCAGTTGAAGGCCAGCCTTCGGGACATCGCCCACGAAGATTACGAGGGAACGCTGGCAACTTTTGTAACTTATTGAAGACGGGTCAGAAAGTTACATAAGTTACCAGCGTCCCGCCGACTTGCAAGCCTGGTCATAGGGCCCAAGCATGTCCTGCCACCAGAAGGACACCAAAACCACAAAACGCACCTGGTGCGGGACATCGGACAAAGGACCATTGGATGAAGCGATCACAGATTAACGGAACGTCGAGCTGGCTGGGATATCTGGTGGTATCGATCTGCTTTTTCCTTGGTGGCTGCGGCGGCGGCACATCCGGGAGCGCAAACCCTCCCGCGCTGCTTGCCGTTCCCGGTGATTCGAGCAGCTACGCTCCCTATAATACAGGCAACTCCTGGACCTACCGCGTGAGCCGATATGAAACCGGCTCCGGGACGGTTAATTCCATCGATTTCGTAAAGGTAGGTCAATCGAGTGTGATTGACGGCTCGGTTCAGTCGACCGTTACCGAGATCGACAGCTTAGGAAACCGAAGCGATCAGTTGATGATCAAAAATGACAGCGGCTTTTTCTCCGGGGACGACTACCGCATCTTGAAGTTCCCGCTGATGGTGAACGACCATTTCGTTCAGACCCATCTCCTCGGAGCCGACTACGGAGAGGATCTGGATCAGGATGGCATACGCGAAAAGATCGATACGCATGCGGAAGTGACGGTTGTCGGCGTCGAGAGTGTCACGGTAGAGGCCGGAACATTCGATAACTGCGTCAAGGTTCAAACGGACGGACAGCAGACCATGCACTTTTCCAGCGATGGTTCGCAAGCGACCGCCGATATATCCCTCACGGAGTGGTACGCGCCGGGCCTCGGGGTGGTGAAAAGAAACAACTCCGCTACCATCGGCAGTTATGACCTGACGGAGACCTACAACCTCACCGCCTACCACGTCGAGGGCAGGAGCAGCGAGAGTTCCTCTCCCACCGTCGTTTCCGTGGACCAGACCGGCACCATCGGAGCTGCTGCGGCATCGGCGATCACTGCTGGCTTCAGTGAGGATATGGACCCCCTGTCGATCAATGATGCAACGTTTACCCTGAAAAATTCCGCCGGGCAGCCCGTCACCGGAACCGTCTCCTGCTCGCAAAAGGTAGCGCGCTTTGTTCCTGCCGCACCACTTTCCTCCGGGGCCTACAGCGCGACCATCTCTACCGGCGCCTTGGACATGGCCGGAAATCCCCTCACCCAGAACTACAGCTGGAGTTTTAGCGTAGATGCTGCACCCCCACTGGTGGTTGCCTCCTATCCGCTGCCGGGCGCGACCTCCTTTCCCGTCACGTCGCCAATCACCGCTACCTTCAGTGAGCAGATCAACCCCCTGTCCATTGACTCATACAGCTTTCTAGTTCGCAGCCCCAACCAGAGCTCCGTTTACGGCTATCTCAGCCAGAGCGGCAACAGCTGGACTTTTACCCCCAGAAGCGCACTCCAACATGGCGCCACCTACACGGTGACCATTACCGGGAGCGTGAAGGATACGGCCGGCAACAGTCTCCCCGCGACCTACAGCTGGAGCTTCACCACCCCTCCTGCCGTGTTCGATCGTTACCTGACCATCCCCGTTGGTTCTGAAGCGGAGGCGGTGGCAATCGGCGACGTTACCGGGGATGGGAAAAATGACGTCGTCCTGATCACCACCCCCTATTCCGACAGGCCTGCCACCGACAACACGCTTTTCGTTTACCCCCAGGTCGCTTCCGGCAGTCTCGGCATCCCGGTAAAGTACCCGACGAGCGCGACCTATACCAGTGGCTTATCCTCGGTGGCCATAGGAGATATGAACCATGACGGCAAAAAGGACGTCGTGATCACGACTTCCGGGAGCAGCATCCAGGTATTGCTGCAAAATTCTTCCGGAACCTTGAGCGCACCCGTCGTATATCCAACGGCCCACTCCGTGCTGGTGCAAGTCGCGGACGTGAATAATGACGGACGTGACGATGTCATCGCCTTGGGTGACGGCAAGCTTGCCATCTTTCTTCAGGGGCCCGGTGGCAACCTGTCCCTCTCCGGAACCTATGCGGCAACGACCGGTGGCTATGCCGGATTTGCCGTGGGAGATGTCAATCATGACGGCAACCTCGACCTGGTGTATGCCGGCGTGGGGGTGTTGACGGGCAACGGGAACGGATCATTCAACAGCGCCGTTTACTATACTGCCGAAACCGGGAGTCTCGCCGTGGGCGACCTCAACGGCGACGGTCTCAATGACATTGCGGCAGGCAGTGCCGGTGTCTGGTACCAGACCGGCTCTGGAGCGATGGGTGCATTGAGCCAGCGCTACCTCGGTTACAGTATCAAGATTGCCGACATCAACAACGATGCCCGTTCGGATGCCATCGTGCAACATTGGGGGTATGGCCACGTCGGGGTCTTCTTCCAGCGCCCGGACGGCACACTTGGGGAAGAAGACAGTTACCCTTCCGTTTATGGCTCCTACCGCCCGGGGGCACTCGCGGTAGGCGATATCGACGGAAATGGACTCAGCGACATCGTTGTTGTCGACCAGTCGGGCTTGACCCTCCACTACAACAGGGAGCAATCCGTCTCAGGGGGCGGAGTCGCCAAGAGAGCGAAGAGCGTCTCGCTTTCAGTTCTCCCCAGTGTTCGTAAGATATGGCGGCACCTCAAAAAGTGACGCCCGGGGTCCTGTTTGCCCAATATGAAATGAAAGATAGCGCGAGGTGGGGATGAAATACCGTTTGCTCGTATCATTGCTTGGCACTCTTTGCCTCACCGGGTGTGGCGGCGGAGGTGCAGTAGACCCCGCACCTCAACAACAAAGCCAACAGGAACCAGCCCCTGAAGTGGAAACCGTAAAGGCATCGGCGGAAATTGGGGGGACGTATCGTATCGACGCGGATGTTTCCGGCGGTTTTCTTTACCTGACCACCCCGGGCGCACTGCTCCAGCTGGATAAGGGAACCGGCAGCGTCAGAACCCTCGCCGGTTATGAAACGGGTTTCCCCAGACCCGTCAGCGTGTACCACTCGGGCCAGTATCTCTATGGCGGTGACAGCATGGGGAGAATCTTTGGCGTATTCACCGGCGCGGACGGCTTCACCAGCATGGACCTCCTGTACAACGGCCATCTTCCCGGCACCCTCAACGTGGGGAGCATCTTTGGGAACAGCTCGGCCCTGTACTACATGGCTGACGACGGCGTGCATGCGATGCCCTACGGGGAGTATCGCGATACACGCCTGGTCACCGCCTATCCGGCGTCAACTGCCCGCATCGCGGTTACCGATGACGAAATTTTCTTCTCGACCTACACCATGTGCATCTACCGCTTTGACCTGCGCTCCCAGCAGATGCAACTTGTGAGGGGCGGAATACTGAACCAGAGCGGCAACGGCGGCGAATTTCCGGTGATGGCGTGGCATGCCCCCTATCTGTATTGGGTCGATGGCAGCAATCTCGATCGCTATAACCCCGCGACTGCTCAAGTGCAGCGGGTCGCCACCACCTTGCCCCGGTATGTTTCCATGCTTGCCGCGAATGACACCACGGTTTACGCCGGGGCCGAATACGGTTATCCGCCGATGCTGGACCAGGTAGATCTCGCCTCGGGGCAGGTGTCCGAAATCTGGCCCTCCTTATCGACCCTTGGCATAGCGGCGGCAGATGGCACCGCCTATTTCGTCAATGGCAGCGACGTCTTCCAGGTTTCCGGGACAGAACCGCCCCGGCGCATCCTCTCCGGCGCCGATTTCAATGTGTGGTCGGTGCAACGCGGCGGATTCGCCCATGACCACGGCTTCCTGTTCCTGAATGACGGATCGAAGATACTGGTCCATGAACTGGCGACGGGCAAGACGAAGGTGTACCAGCCCGCCATTCCCCCCGAGTCCTTTTTCTACCATGACGGCGCTCTCTATGTTTATACCCGGACCGGCAGCGGGGCGCTGGTCCGGATCCCACTCGACAAGCCCTTGCGCCAACTCGTCGAATTCAGCTCGAGCGACTCCACTCCCGGCACGGTCCTGTCCCTGGTGGGAGACGACAGCAACCTTTACTGGATGTACCAAGGGCGCTATGACCGAGCCTACAAGGTAATGCGTGCGGCAAAGGGGGCGCCTGGAGCTGCCAGCGAGCTCTTCCGCAGCACCTCGCAGCTTAGGGACCTGGCGGTCCATGGCGGACGACTGTACTTTTCCTGCCTGGATAGCTGCGGCAGACCCGGATGGGTACTGGCGAGCCTGGCCCCCGATGGTGGAGCGGTTAGAGCCGAGGTCGCACTGGATGATGATCCCAGATCCTTTTATCTGAACGGGAGTTTCTATATTGCCGGCACCGAGGATCTGCAGCACCGGTCGCTCTATCTGGTTGATGTGGAAAGTGAGACAGTCAAGTTGCTGCTGAGGGGATTGCCCTACAGCAGCAGCCCCACCGTCGATGACCTTACCGTCAAGGCCTCGTCGAAATGGCTCTACATAGGATCGCAGCAAGGATATTCGGCGAAAAAAATCTCGAGGTATCCGATAGTGAGCCAGGGAAAGTTGGGGAGTGAGAACGTGATAGTAGGGCGGCCTGGCGACAACGTCGGCTCGCTGAACCCGGCGTCGATTTCCACCGATGGGGCCTATCTCTATTTCTTCTGGAACGGGACCTTGCAAAAGGTGGCGGAATGACCGCCTGATCCTGGCGGGTATGAAAAAGCGGCCCAGAACTGTCACCAGGGATACGAGGTGAGGTGGCTTAGCCTCGGGCTTGAAGATGCGGGGCAGTACCTGTCGCCGTTGGCAGCACCCTGATCTCCCCCCTCCGTTCACTTCCGGCTACCGGGAGCTGATCAGAACCTTCACAGAAGATGCCTATGAGCCATTTGTTAAACAGGCTGAGTCCGGCTTGGAGGATCTTAAAGAAAAGTGACTATAG
>Ga0209212_1000592_pt1 | contig 68795 bp, 78 predicted proteins | sample RifGroC2_FD_183996 | JGI IMG/M metagenome (GOLD analysis project Ga0209212, IMG submission 183996) | Groundwater microbial communities from Rifle, Colorado, USA - Groundwater C2 (SPAdes) (version 2) | ecosystem: Environmental > Aquatic > Deep subsurface > Groundwater | place: Rifle, Colorado...
CATTCGTTTTGTTTTAATACCCGTCGCCACATCAACGATAACACGGCGTATCTGACTACGTAAAAGTAAAATATTGTTTTTGTTTTTATTGTTACGATTTGGTCTTTTGGGTGGGGTGATTGATTGGAAACAAAAAACCATCCACAAATCTCCTTTCCTAAATTCTCAAGCATTTAAAAACTTAGGACTGGTGTGGATGGTTGATGTTCCCAAACTCCTTGCCCCCTCGTACGAGGTTTGGGATTGGTTTGCGCTGAAACGCGCGGGAGTAAAGAACGGCGGGGTTTAGGTGGCTAGTCCACGGGTATCCAGGTGACACTTCCGTCGGGGTTTTTCTTGGCACCCGGACCGTCGCACACTTTCCACGTGGCACAACAATCGGTATGGACACTTCCGAGACGGGAACCACACGTACACTCTCCCTTGAACCTGCACCCCTCCTTGTCGTACTCGTACTTCGGCGCTGACTCGGCCTTCACCACCTCCGCCTTGGGGGTGGCATTGTCCGATTGAGCGACGACCGTGGGGCACGGCTCGCCTGGACCACAGACGTGCGATGCGTTGCCCACACCGCACAAGCACAGAACCAACACGACGATCATCGTTCTCATTTTGCGTCCTCGACGCGGTTGTTAACCTAAAATTATACTAACAAAACCAGAGTGCAAAGTCAATGCCACCCCACCCAAAAGACCAATAAATTAATGAGACAAAAACAATATTTTACTTTTACTCCGTCCATATTTTACTCCTTTTAGTATGATGGTAATATTACTTATTAGCGTATTGAAGAAAGTTTATTTTAATGATATGATTTTAGGGTGTTAAAGACCAAAGGAGGAAAACATCAGATACGCCGATACGTTCGGCAAAATCGCTTCGCTCCTTTTGCCGAATGAGGCGCGCTTACAGCGTTGTCGGCTAGTCGCTTCGCGACATCGCCGAACAACGCTTATCAACCGCCTTCGCTACATTTCGCCAATCCAAAACTTCGTTTTGTCTTAGCGAAACGTTTGATAAGCGCAGCCCATTATGAGAACATATGACTTGTAGCTTAAGCTGCTTGAAAAGAAAAGCCGCTGGGCGGACCATACGGCTGTAGTTTCGTGAAAATACCAATCAACACAGGGATACACCACACTTGCTACATTTACTGTTCCTGAAATCATAATAAGTCATCGTTCCCTGTGATGTTCCACAATTCCAACAAGAACGTGGCTTAAGATCAGGATTTTCAGCGTAGCACGGATTCCAGTCTCCGCCACAACTCGGGCACTTGCTATTACGTGCCTCATAAACCGACATTCCTCCACGTTCTTTTCCACAATTATAGCATTTGTAATGCATGACTCCATTCCCTCCTTTGAAAATCTGGGAAACCACGAAACAGATAATATTAGCATATTTAGAATAGTAAGTCAATAGCAATTATTACGATAGCGTTTCCTTTTGCGTCTGCTGAGAATATCGGTTTTCCTCTTAACCATGTATGTTTTTAGTGATTTATCCTACAATAATGAAATTAAATTTTTTAAAAATTAAAAGGGAAAATGGGAGTTCGCTAGCGCTCAGAATATTTTAAAAATTAAGGAAAAAATAAATTATGAATTGGTTTTTGATTGCACTTATCCCTCCAGCAATCTGGAGTGCAACAAATCATTTTGATAAATATCTAATAAGTAAATACTTCAAAGGTGGCGGAGTAGGTGCCTTAATGATGTTTTCTTCTATTATAGGCGTGTTTATTTTGAGCATCATCGCGATTGTGCACCCCGAAGTTTTAAGCTTCCCATTCAGCAAAGGTATCTTTATTGCGTCGAACGGGTTTATGTACCTTTTGGCTACACTACCGTATCTTTATGCTTTAAAAAAAGATGAAACTTCAATCGCTGTCCCGATGTTTCAGTTGATTCCCGTATTCACATATTTTTTAGCATGGTTAATTTTAGGTGAAACTCTGAATGGTAATCAGTTATTTGGTGGAATTTTAATTATTTTAGGAGCGATTATAATTTCGCTAGAATTATCCGAAGCTAAAAAAATTGTCATCAAAAAAGAAGTCCTCTTGCTAATGACTATTTCGTCACTTTTTTTCTCGCTAAATTTTTTGTTTTTTAAATACTTTGCGGTAACCGCTTCTTTCTGGGTTACAAGTTTTTGGGAATATGTTGGATTCGCGATATTTTCTTTTTTCCTTTTTGTTTTTATCAAAAAATATAGAGATGAGTTCATTTCCGTGATTAAAGCTAATAAATTGACTGTCTTAACTCTAAATGGAATTAATGAAGTTTTAAATATGATTGCCAAACTATCATTCAATTTTGCTTCACTTTTAACACCAATCACTTTAACTTGGATTGTTGACGGCTTTCAACCGCTTTTTGTTTTTATTTATGGGGTAATTCTGACTTTGTTTTTCCCGCATATCAGTAAAGAAAATATTACAAAGAAACATCTTGCCCATAAAATTCTGGCTATTTCAATTATGCTTATTGGAACGTTTTTGATAAATAAAAAATAAAGGAGTTTTTAAAAAAATTCACCTCTAGCCTCTAACATGGTAAAATTAAGACAAGTATCAATTTTAAAGTTACAGAATTCAGTAACTTTAAAAAAAGCGGTGCAATTGAAAAGAATAAAATAAGTATATGCCAAAAAATAAAACAATAAATGTAAAAGGAACCAAGATTACTATCATCAAGCAGGGTAATTCCGACTATGATTATATTTCTTTGACCGACATGCTCAAGGCAAAAGATGGTGATTTTTTTATTTCTGACTGGTTAAGAAATAGGAATACGGTTGAATTTTTGGGTATATGGGAAAGAATTTATAATCCAGATTTTAATTATGGCGAATTCGCCATAATTAAAAGTAAAGCGGGTTTAAATAACTACAAAATAAGTGCAAGAGAATGGGTAGAAAAAACCCATGCTATCGGGCTAAAAGCAACCAGTGTACGTTAGGCGAAATAAAAAATGAATCACTTGACCCAAATTCCTTAATATGGTTTACCATAAATTTCTCTCTAAACCATTTTAAAAAGATTATCCACAAGTTTGTATCTATCTCACAATTTAATTCCCATAACCGTAAATATTGCCCGATTTTAGCCTTTATTCACGGTTATCTTGACAAAAGAGTGAAAATAGTGTATAATAGGGTTATATTACTCATTATTCATATAATATGCCAAAAACACTACATGTTTTAAACATAATTTCTCTCTTAAGAGAGCGTTTCTATACCGCGTCTATTGGAAAACAGAATCTTTTAAGATTACTTAGTGAAGCAGAAGTAGCAGAACAGGTATACAACTCCAACGCTATTGAAAATAGCACTCTTACTTTTGAGGAAACCGAAAAAATACTTTTGCAAATAAACTTGGACAGATATATCACTGAAAGGGAAATTTTTGAAGCAAAAAATCTGGCGCGGGTAGTAACATATATTGATAAAAGAGCCAAAGAGCAAGAACTTAGTCTTGAGATAATATTATCACTTCACAAAATGTTAATTGCCAATATTCGCAATGACATTGCCGGTCGGTTTAGAAAGGACAATGAATTTGTGCGCGTGGGCAGCCATATTGCACCTAATCCTAAAGAAGTGGTGGACCGTTTGGAAAAAATGTTGTCCGAGTATAACGCCACCAGTCATGAAAATATCATCAAACGGATAGCGAAGTTACATCTTACTTTTGAATACACTCACCCATTTTGTGACGGCAATGGTCGTATTGGGCGCGTTATAAACAATTATTTGTTAATCCGAGAAGGATTTGTACCAATAAATATAAAATTTATTGACCGAAAAAAATACTATGAGGCGTTTAGAGAATTTGACGCTAATGATGTAACTGCCATTATGGAAGAAATTGTTGGCAAAGCACTTACTAATAGCTACTATAAACGGCTTGCTTATCTTGAAGGTGCACAAATAACGACGCTTGCGGAATACGGAAAAATAAATAAAATATCACACTCTAATTTAATTAATAAAGCAACTCGCCAGACAATAGAGGCATTTCTGGAAAAAGGTGTGTGGAAGATCGGCGTCGCACAAAAAAAATAGTAAAAAAACATCTTGGCTTCGGGTCATTCGCCCCTTTAAATTCCCCTCTGTCCCCTTTCGCCTAAAACTACAAAAAACAAAATTGTTTTTTCACTTTTTGTTTTTTGTGACTGGTGATTGACGAGGGGGGACGAATCGAGCGAGCGGATTGAATTTTACAAGTATCGCGAAAGATATTTTTACTTTTTCTTTCAAGACAAATTTATTTTTAATTTAATTAACAATAAAACCATGGACAAAAAAATTATACTATTGATAACAGTAATCATTGTCATTATTGGGGGAGCAATTTTAATGAAAAATTATTTGAAGCCTTATTCCTTAACTGGCGGCAAAAATGCGCCCATAAACACTTCGCAGATAGCTAATGAAATAAATATTAAAAATTTTACTTTTTCACCCGCAACACTAAATGCATCAATCGGAACAAAAGTTACCTGGAAACAAAATGATCAGGCCAATCATAAAATAGTTTCCAGAGAAGGAATATTTTCTAGTAACGATTTAAAAACTGGCGATGAATTCAGCTTTGTTTTCACAAAAACTGGAGAATACAATTACTACTGCGAAATTCACCCATCAATGAACGGAAGAATTATTATTAAATAATATTTATGGATTTAATTTTCAAAAAATCACTCGTTGTCGCCTCCACAACCATAATGATAGATTTTTTGTTCCACTACTTTTTGACTCATCCAATGGAATCGTTAACTTATTTTGTCATCAAATTTTTGCTGGCATTTTTCGTGGCATCAGCAATATTAGGTTCTAATATTTATAAAAATAAAATTGACCGGCGCTGGCTAATTATCTTTATAACCGGTTTATTTTTCAGCGCGCTAATGAGTATTTATTATAGATCTTGGGAATTAGGGGAAGCAGGAGTGCCTTTTGGTTCAAGAGCGCCAAATATTATTGGTATAGCACGAACTAATTTAATTTTATTCAGTGGTACTTGGTGGTTGGGACACACTCTTTTTTTTATCATTGGAGTTTGGTTATCTAATCTAATATCAAATAAAAAATAAATTTCCCCCGATATACTCAAACCATTAATTATTGAAAGGATTAAAATAAAAAGGCATAAATATCAAAAGTGTAATTAAATAATTGGCAATGATGGTGCAACAGATTTATAAAAAACCCCAAATGGAGAATCCATAGGGGGTAATGTTTTATTTGTTACTCTTGTAAACTAAGCAAAGTATTAAAGTAATTAGCGAAATTAGGGCGCTACCGCCCATTCCCAGAAACATGGCAGTGGAATGCAAGTTTAAAACACCGTGCAAACTGGTAGCTGTTTGAAAGATAAAGAAAAAGAACCAAGTCCAAGCAGACACATTTTCAGCGCTTTTTAAACGCCAAATTTTAATGGGCTGTGGCAAAATCACCAGAATATTCAGACACATGCCAAGGTCAAAGAGCGTTTTCAGAAACTCCTTAAATATTTCCACTTAGAGCCTCCATTGATTTAATAAAAATTCCTGATTATATATCATGGCATGTTTTTATCTTTACGTCAACTTTACGTCAATTTTGTAGATTAAAAAAGAGGGGTTGGTTTACTCACCCCTCTATGAAGTTCCATTAATTGTTAATTGGCATTAAGCCGGCCTGGCTACTGCCTCTACCGGCACCCACCTGCCGCTCGCTAGGGCTTCAGTAGCGTGCTGTTCGGCCACGGCCAAGGCCTCTTCAAAGTTCAAAAATGGCTTTTCACGCGGATTGACTCTACAGCCAGAGTCAGGAATGGTCTTGCTGGGATCAAGGTAGTTGTAAACGTGGAAAACGAGGTAACGCGGATCATCTCCGTCCGATTCGTATTCCTTTCTACCGGCTTTGACCCAAACTTCCTTGAGAATACTGACGCTGGAGGCATGACTACCATCCGGTGCCCAAAGAAAAGCCACGGTCAGTTTGTCCTCACGAAGTTCGGTCGCGAAGACACCCCCTTGTTCCTTGGGAGCAGGACCAATCCTTTTAGGATCAGCTAGTTTCATTCCCGCAGGCAATTCCTCAATGATTACCACTGCAAAATCGCCGTAATTGGTACCGGGAGTATTAATCCATCGGCGCCAAAAATTTTCCGTAGCGCCATATGAAGTACCCTTAATAACCAGCCAAACTGAACCAAGAGGATCGAGGAAACGTTCCATTTCATATACACCCGGGGGTATAAGAACATGCCTAAGATTTGTTCCATCAAGAGCCTTCCATCTTCGTCTAAGGAACATGAACATAGGAACCTCCTTATGGTTTCTCAAGTTCCACCGGCCTTTTTAGCCAGACGGTGATTGTAGCACGAACGCCTAATAAAGTCAACAGGCCTGTGGATTTCCAATAAACTTAATTTTTGCCTTATTTTGATAATTTTTGTATAATAAGATAATCAAAATTAATATGCGCTTTGTATTACATGCTAAAATTCATAAGGCAACCGTAACCGAAGCAAATTTAGATTACATCGGCAGTATTACCATTGATGAAAATTTGATAAAAAAAGTTGATTTTTGGGAAGGAGAAAAGGTACTGGTGGTCAGCAATACCTCCGGCGCGAGGCTGGAAACTTACGTAATTTCCGGTCCTAAAAATTCCGGGATCATTTGTATGAACGGCGCCGCGGCGCATTTAATAAAATCCGGCGAGGAGATTATTATTATGGGTTTTGAGCTAACTAAAAAGCCAATCAAATCAAAAAATATTTTGGTCGATAAGGAAAATAAATTTGTAAAATTTTTGTAATAAAAAAGCCTCGGCTGTTAGACCAAGGCAGAATACTTACTAATAAATATCCAAACAATGTTTACGATACTCTCGGCTACGCACCAGAGGCATTATATTTTTATAAGAACCGAGGAAAAAGATCAAAAAAGCTAGTAATATCACAGTTGTGAGACAAAGAGAAGACCAAAAATATTGGTAGAAAAACACCCCCCAACTAATAGTGAAAGAATCTTCCGTTAATACCTTGATGATGTTATGAAAAATTGTGAAGACGGCGCCCGACGTTGCCATGATTAGCAGGAAAAAAAACAAAAAACTGAAAATTAATCCCCACAATTTTTCCCGGCAAGAACAGAGGAAAATCAGTAACCATTCTCTCATTAAGTCACTCATGGTCCATTCCCCTATTAGTGGCATTACCCGGACTTGTGTTATACATTATAAATCAAAGAGAAAAAATGTCAATACTAAAAACCGAGCGCAAGTGCGCTCGGTTTTAACTCAATCTTTTAACAATTTTTCTAAACTCTTCACCCCTGGCAAACTCATTTTGCCGCGGTAGCCAGGTTAAACCAGGCGATAAAATTATATAATCACCTTTTTGCGCCAACTTTCGCGCCGTGCGAACCGCCTCTTTTAAATCTTTGACCTCTTTAACAGGAATTTGTGCTCCTTGTGCGCCTCTTAAAATTTCGCCGCTAACATTACCCGGCATCAATACCACCGCTTTGGCCTTTTCCCCTATCTCTTCAATCATCTCTTCCAAAGAAAAGCCTTTGCTATTTCCACCAGTAATCAAAACCACGCGCCGCAGAGCAAAAGAGCGAAGCGCAGCAATAGTGGCTTGCGGCGAGGTAGCTGTGCAATCATTAATAAAAGTGATACCGCCGATTTTCTTTATAACCTCCAACCGATTGGGTACTCCTTTAAATTTTTTAATTGCTAATTTGATGGCTGGCCAGCCAACACCAAAAAAACGGGCGGCGCAAATGGCGGCCAAGGTGTTAGCCAAATTATGCTCGCCGAGTAATTTAGTTTCCGCTGTCCGACAAATTTTTGTTTCCTTGCCACCCTCCACAAAAACAAACCAGTTGTTTTTAATATACGCGCCGTCACGCGGTTTTTGTTGCAAAGAAAAAAACAAAACGTGCCGCCCTTTTACAGCTTTTTTTAACCCTTCACCAATTTTTTTAGTTATCTCATTATCTAAATTCAACACAGCCACGTCCCCTGCTTTTTGATACTGAAAAATTTTTTCTTTATCAGCAATATATTCCGCGATAGAAGGATATTTATTTAAATGGTCTGGGTAAAGATTTGTCCAAACAGCCACATGCGGACTCATTTTTATAGTATCTAAATCTGATAATTGAAAATTGGACAATTCCAAAACTGCCGGACCATTTTTAATTTCGTCTAAAAACCTTAGAGGTGACTCACCAATATTACCTCCAAACCGCGCGCTCTTAAATTGACGACGCGCCATTTCATAAATCAAGGCCGTGGTGGTACTTTTGCCGCGCGTACCTGTGACGCCAATCACACGCCCCACCCCATATTCGCGAAAAAATAAAGTAATGTCATTATCAATAGGTGTCTTACGCACGCGCGCCACACTCAAAAAAGCTGAAGATGGTGGCACATCTGGATTTTTTACTACCCAATGTGTATTTTCAAAATCACTCGTCCGATGTTCACCCAAAACATATTTAATGTTTTTAAATTTTTTGAGCGGCCGCAAATTGTGCGTCAAATCTTTAGTGCTTTTTAAATCGGTAATAGTCAAATCCGCACCGCGGCTCGCCAAAAACTCGGCACAGGACACGCCACTGCCTTTGGCAAACCCACCCAGTCCCATCAATAATATTTTTTTGTCTTTGTAATCCACAAATTTATTCTAAGGCTTCTACATTGGTATTACTTTTGGCACTCCAATCAATTTCTTCAAAACGATGTAATAATCCAGCCAAATATTTTTTTAGCCCATCATACCTCTCTTGATTTTTACCTTCAAATTTAATAGTCAGATATGGTCCATTCTGCGAATATCTGATAATGAACATACCATCAGCCAAATCCAAACGCACACCGTCCCCCGCTCTTTCATCATCAATCACCTCGGCCTCGGGAAAATCTTGTTTTAAAATTGGCGCAATCTTGGCCATCAAAGCGACTTTTTTATCATCGGGACAAACTATTTTTATTTCCGGGCTGGAAATAAACAAAGGCAATTCATCTAAAGCCTCACTTAATTTCTTGCCAGAACGTGATAGATAGTCCAACAGGCGCAAAGTGGAATAACAGCCGTCGTCATGGTTGTAAAAGTCGGCAGAAAAAAAGAAATGGCCGGAAAGTTCACCAATGAAAGCCGCTCCAACTTCCTGATTTTTCTTTTTCAAAAAGGAATGGCCGGTGCGCCACATAAAAGGACGCCCGCCTTTGGCCATAATTGTTTCTTCCACCATTTTAGAACACAAAGTATTGTACATAATGGTAGCCCCGGCATGATGATCCAAGACATCAGCGGCAAATAGTGCCACCAAAACGTCATTCCAAATAATTCTGCCTTTTTCATCGGTAATACCAATACGATCACCATCAGCATCATAACTAAAGCCAATATCTGCTCCGCTTTCCAGCACTTCCTGCGCCAAACGGCTAGCTACTATTTTTTCTGTGGGATCTGGCGTACCTAAGGGAAAGGCTGGATCAATATTACAATTTTTTTCTATCACCTCGCAACCAGCCTCACGCAATAAATCGGGCACGAGCGCAGCTGGAGTGGCATTGCTAGGGTCAACCACTACTTTAAATTTTTTGATCTTAAATTTTTGGAGCAAGGCGGAAAAATAATCAGCGCGAATGTCTCTTTTTTCCTCTGTTCCTTGTCTTTCGGAAACAAAATAATCTTCATTTTCTACAATCTTTCTTAATTCTTGAATCCCCTCGCTAACCAAGGTTTCAGAAAAATCAATGGCAAATTTAAAACCGTTGTATTCCGCCGGATTATGCGAAGCGGTCACAAAAATTCCACCCTGGCAATTTAAAAAATATTGCGACCAATAAAAAGTACCCACCATGGTCATACCAATATTGATAACATCCACGCCCGTGGCGTTTAATCCGCGAGCAATGGCCTGGCTGTATTCCGGACTGGTTTTACGGCAATCATAGCCCACCACCGCCTTAACTATACCCTTTCTTCTTAAGACTGTACCATGAGCCTTGCCTAAATGTTCCACAATTTCTAAATTTAAATCTTTATCCACCAAACCTCTTAAATCATAACCGCGAAACATATAGGGATTAACTTGCATATGGTTTAAAATTACTTATGTTTAATTTTACTTTCTAACATTTAATTTAACAAAATTAGACTAAAAAAGCAAGAAGATTTTTTACTTTTTCCTTAAAATTTAGTATAATAACTTAACATTTAATATGTCTAAACCACTCTTAAATAAATTCACGGGTCACTTAAAACAAAGCCTAAAAACCGCTTTTAAATTGGCAACGGATTTAAAGCAAACAGAAGTTACTCCTTTATGCCTTTTATATGGCTTGGTTTTAGAAAAAGGTTCTATTGCCGGAGAAATTTTAAGAAAAGAAAAAATTGATAAAAATAAAATAATTTCTTTTCTTTTAGACTATCCGGAACCGGTGGTGCAATCCTTGCCCACAATGAGCTCGGCCGGAGAAAAAATTTTAGAAAAAGCCGCCCTCTGTTCTTTTAAAAACCGTCATCGTTATATTGGCACAGAGCATTTATTGTGGGCTCTACTAGAAAATCCCGGAGAAAAAATTTTGGAATTTTTAGAAAATTTTCAAATCAATATAATAAACATTGACGAAGAGCTAACTAACATCATAGCCAGTACTAATCGTTTTCCGGAAATATCTTCTTTGTTAAATAACATGCAACCCGCAGAAATGCCTTTTGGTTCATCTTTGTCTCCCCTGGCTCAAACCCCTGGCAAAAATAAAAAAAATTCTGTTTTAGGCCACTTTACTGCCGATCTAACTTCGGCACAAGCAGCTAAAAACATGGATCCTATCATCGGGCGAGAAAAAGAAATTACTCGTTTGATTCAAATTCTTTGTCGTCGTCAAAAAAACAATCCCGTACTTTTAGGCGATCCCGGCGTAGGCAAAACAGCCATTGTAGAAGGATTGGCCGCGCGTATTGTCTTAGGTGACGTACCTGATGAATTGCAAAATAAAAAAGTTTTAAGATTGGATTTAGGCTTGCTTATTGCCGGAACAATTTATCGCGGAGAATTTGAAAATCGCCTCAAACAATTAATGGAGGAAATTAAAAACGATCCTAATCTCATAATTTTTATTGATGAAATGCACACCATTGTCGGCGCAGGGTCTGCTTCTGGAACGTTAGATGCCGCCAACATCTTAAAACCGGCGCTGGCGCGCGGAGAAATGCGCTGCATTGGCGCCACGACTTTTGAAGAATACAAAAAACACATTGAATCAGATCCGGCTTTAGAGCGTCGTTTTCAGCCAATTGTGGTAGCTGAGCCAAATTTGGAAGAAACACGGGAAATTTTAAAGGGCGTATCTAAAAACTATGAAACATTTCACGGAATAAAAATAACCGCCGAAGCCATTAATGAAGCCGTCAGCCTGGCCGACCGCTATTATCCGGAAAAATTTTTCCCGGATAAAGCTCTAGATTTAATAGACGAGGCCTCGGCCGCCAAAAAGCTTTCTTATGCCGGACAAAGCTACATAAAAAAAATAAAAATACTAAAAAAAGAATTGCAAGAGGTACAGCAACAAAAAGAACAGGCCATTTTAAATGAAGCTTTTGCCAAAGCCGGACAAAACAAAAAAGCTGAAGACAAAATTTTAAAACAAATAGAACAGTTGGAAAAACAAAATAAAGCCAAAACCATCCGGCCCAAAGGTGAACTTTTGGCCGTGGATATAAAAAAAATAATTTCTCAAACCTTAAACATACCCTTTGAAGAATTAGAGACGGAAGAAACCGATTTCTTTAAAAAACTGGAAGAAAAAATAAAACAAAAAATAATAGGACAAGATGAGGCTGTGCAAAAAATCTCTCAAACTCTACGCCGCCACCGTTTAGGGCTTGGCAATCCCAATCGCCCTATCGCCTCTTTTATTTTTGTGGGACCCTCGGGAGTCGGCAAAACCGAACTGGCCAAAGTCTTGGCGGCGGAATATTTCCCCGAACAATCGGGTCGTTCCAATTTTATTAGGCTGGATATGTCCGAATTTGGTGAAAGTTTCCATTCTTCCAAATTGGTTGGCGCGCCAGCCGGATACATAGGCTACAAGGATAGTAACAGTTTAGCCGATAAAATTAAAAACCACCCTTATTCGGTAGTTCTTTTAGATGAAATAGACAAGGCTCATTCGGATATCTTTAATCTTTTCCTGCAAATTTTAGATGAAGGACACTTAACCGATGCCGGGGGTAAAAAAATAAATTTCAAAAATACCATCGTCGTAATGACAGCCAATCTTAATGAGGAAATTTTTAAAAACCAAACCTTGGGCTTTGGTGATAATTCCATCAATCCTGCTTCAAAAACCATCAATATTAACGTTAAAGAAGAATTGAAGCGCCGTTTCCGCACGGATTTTCTCAATCGCCTTGACCAAATCATTATATTTAATTCTTTAAATGAAGAAAATTTAGAAAAAATAATCAAATTGCAAATTGATTCTTTAAATAAAAAGCTGTCGCAAAAAAATATAGAGATACAGGTGACAAACGCCGCCGTAAATTTCTTAACCAATCTTTCGCAAAAAAATGAACAAGGGGCACGTGGTGTAAACAAAATCATCTCTGAAAATTTAGAAGAAAAATTGGGAACCTGGTTAATGGAAAATAAAAATAAATCGACGAAAAAGATAATTTTTAATTTGGAGGATGGTGAAATTAAAATTATAATATGATAGAAAAAACAGTAAACAAAGTCTATCAGGTGGTGACGGTAATTTTAATTATTTCAGCTTGGGGGCTTTGTCTTTTCCCACCCATTTTTGGAGGCATGGTTGGTTTTGCCATTCTTTTATGTTTGACAATTAAAATGTTTATTGGAAAATTTATTTCTAAAGTTAAAGGTACTGCCGGCTCAATGCTACCAGGACAATCATCGGATGAAGAACCCAAACCAACCGGAGGAGCGGCCGGCTTAGCCTCTAAAGCCAATATCTGGGCTTTAATTATAGATTATTTAACTATGCCCATGAACGATTTGGAAAAAGGGGCACTAATGTTTGGTTGGATCATTTTTCCTTTTTTATTTTTCTTAGTACCGGTAATGATTTTAATGTTAATGAAGGATACTTGTTCCTATTTTGATGTAAATCTTTGCGCCATAATTTGGGGCTAAACCGGGGCATCAACCCAATAATGATGAACTACTAATAAATTATTTAAAAAAATATGGACAAAAAACGACTGCTTTATATAATCCTTTTTATTGTGGCAGTGGGATTGATCGGTTTTGCTTTTTATTATGTTTTTATCCGCAAACCAGCTCCGCCGCCAATTACTAACGCGCCCTTGGCAAATATTCCAATCAATGGTTTGCCATCAGCTATCACTGGTTTGCCTCCGGGTACCATTACCAACGTACCCTCAACAATTTCTCCTCTGCCCACCGCTTCTCCGGTAGCTCAAGGCGGTTTAACCCAAGCACCTTTAGTCACAGTCAGCCCTGCTCAAAATCCTTTCCTTTCTTCCGACGGCCAAAAAGTAAACTATTACAACACCGAGGATGGAAAATTCTACCGGGTGGAAACTGATGGAACTCCGCAAATCCTTTCCAATAAAATATTTTTTAATGTGCAAAAAGTCACCTGGTCTCCGCAAGGCAATAAGGGAATTTTAGAATATCCCGATGCGTCCAAAATATTTTATGATTTTACCACCGACAAGCAAGTGACACTGCCTAAGCACTGGGAAGGTTTTTCTTTTTCTAAAAATGGAAACGAAATCGCCGCCAAAAGCATTGGCTTAGACTACAACAACCGCTGGCTGTTAGTTGCCAATCCGGACGGCACCAACGCCCAAACGATTTTTCCCTTGGGCAACAACGCCGATAAAGTGCAAGTAAGCTGGTCTCCGGCAGGTGAAATAATTGGTTTTTCCAACACCGGCGTACCGCAAGATTTTGGTAAAAAACAAATAATCACCTTAACTCGTTCCGGCGACACTTTAAATCCTCTTTTGGTTGAGGGATTGGATTTTCATCCGCTCTGGTCTAAAGAAGGAGACAAACTGGTGTACAGCACCTTTAATCAAAGTTCTGATTTAAAACCTACTCTTTGGGTAACCAATGCCCAAGGAAATGAAACCGGAACCGGCCGCCACAAATTAAACGTGGATACCTGGGCGGAAAAATGCGCCTTTGCCGATAATAACACTCTGTACTGCGCCGTACCCACGGAATTACAATATGGCGCCGGTTTTGAACCCAGCGTGGCGGACAAAACACCCGATCAAATCTATAAAATAGATCTGACAAATAATTTAAAAACCTTAATCGCCACCCCCGATTCCAATTCTTCCGTAAGCAGTTTAATGATAACCGGCGATAAATCGGTCATCTTTTTTACCGATAAAAGCGGACAGCTTCATCAATTAAAATTAAAATAATTTTATGCAGAAAAATACCAAAATAGGTTGGACTCTGATTATTTTAATTGTTGCCACAGCTTCTCTTTTTTATCTTTCTGTTAGATTAAATACTCCGCCGCCGCTGGAGGAAATTTTAACCCGCAATCAAAAAAACACCAATGATGCAACTCCGGCAGCACTTTCCCCTTCTGTCACCATAGCGGACCCTCAACTTGGACCAAGCAATGCCAAGATTACAATTGTAGAATTTGCCGATTTTAATTGCAGCCATTGCGTAGCGGTTAACGACCAGATAAAAGCCATTGCCCAAAAATTTCCCCAAGATGTAAAAATTGTCTGGAAGGATTTCCCTTTTTTACCACCACTGGATATTACCTGGCAAGCGCATATGGCCAGCCGTTGCGCCGGCAAACAAAATAAATTTTGGGAATACCATGATTTAATTTTTGCCAATCAAAATAATTTAAATGCGGCGCAATTTATTTCTTTTGCCCAAAAACTTAATTTAGATATTACATCCTTTGAAACTTGCCTAAGCAACGAGGAAACCAGACCTTTGGTGCAAAAAGCCTACGACGAAGGCAAGGCGCTGGGCATTGAAGGTACGCCCTTCTTTTATGTTAATGGCAAGGTTTTTTCCGGAGAATTAAATGTTGCGGCTATTCAAGAACTTTTATAATTCCAAGGGCTGACCAAATAAAAAATTCATTTTTACCCTTGTAAGACCCGACGAAATTTCAAGATTTTTTAAAATATGACAAACAAAAAAATAATTAAAATATTTTGTGGCGCGGCGGTTTTTTTGTTTTTATTTTTTTTAACTAGCCCTGTTTTGGCCCTATGTGTTAAGGATGAAGAATGTCCCGGCACCTTTTGTTCTCCCGGAAAAAATGTAGGATCCCCCACCACCTGCGCCCCGGCCAAACTAAACGACGGAGAAAACTGCGATAGAGACATCCAGTGCCGAACGGGCGCTTGCCAAACGTTAGCGGGGGGTGAAAAAAAATGCGTTAATCCCCAAACAGGGCCCGGTTCCTTAAAATTTACACCAGTAGCCCCGCGTTTAGAAATAAACATTCCCACCCTGCAACCGTTTACTACCAAGGGAATAGAAATTGACGCGCAAGGAAACGTGGCTTTGCCTTTTATTGGCCAATATTTTTCCGCCATCTACCGCTGGGCGCTCTTGATAGCCGGAATTTTAACTTTGGCTCTGATTATTTTTGGCGGCTTTGTATATATGACTTCTGGCGGCAACAAACAAAGGCTTGACGAGGGGAAAAAAAGAATCACCCAGGCTATTTTGGGTTTAATTCTTCTTTTAAGTTCTTACTCCATTCTTTATATTATCAATCCGGATTTGGTAAATTTTACCAGTTTAAAATTAAAAGTAATACAGCCAATAAGTATAGAACCGGGAAATGAAACTTCGGAACCAGTCACCACAGGACAATCCAAAGGTTCAGAATGCTTTTTAAATGAATTTGGTACTTCTGCCACTGAAGTAAGCAAACAATTAACCCCTGTCCCTTTTTTAGGATCTACTTTTTATGTACATAAAAAAATGGCTTCGGCCTTGCAAGCTGCTGCTCAAGAAATACAGTCAAGTACCTATAAAATTACAGATCCATCCTCTGGATCTTTTAATTGGCGATATAATGTAAACAATCCTAAAATTTTAAGCTTGCATTCTTTTGCTATAGCTATTGATATTAATCCAAAGGATAACCCCAACTACGCCTCTACTGAAAGGCCTTGTCGGCATGATATTCCCGATGACATCATAAATGCTCTAAAAAAACATGGATTCGGCTGGGGAGGTGATTATAAATCAGTTTGTGATGCTATGCATTTTGAATGGCTTGGTCCCTGTGCGCAGTAACTATATTATGAAACCCCAAACTATTTATTCTTGTTCCAAATGCGATGCTCAGTACACTAAATGGACTGGACGATGTTTGGAGTGTGGTGGTTGGGGTACAATTAAAGAAAACTCCGAAGCGGCAGTAAAAATTTCCCGAGTAAAAAATAAAAAACCACCCGTGCCAGCCGGCAAAACTTTAAATTTAAATACTGTTATTGGTAAAGAAACTACACGTCTTAAAACGGAAGTAGAAGAATTTGATAGGGTTTTAGGAGGCGGCTTTGCTCCCGGTTCACTCACCCTTTTGGGCGGCGAACCGGGTATTGGTAAATCAACCTTAGTTTTACAAATTGCTTCACAAATAAAAAATAAATCTCTTTACGTTTCCGGTGAGGAATCGGCTGAACAAATAAAACTGCGGTTTGACAGATTAGAACTAAAACCCAAAAATTTGGAATTTTTGGAAGAAACAAATGTGGAAACCATTTGCGCTACCATTGAACAAGTCAGACCATCTCTGGCAATTATAGATTCCATTCAAACAATTTCCTCCATAGAAGTTGACGGTCCAGCCGGCAATCCTACTCAAATAAAAGCGGTTTGCGCCAAACTAATGGCCTCGGCCAAGGCTACACACACGCCAATAATCATTATTGGACATGTGACAAAAGAAGGCAATCTGTCCGGGCCCAAAACTTTGGAACATTTGGTGGATACGGTTTTGTATTTAGAAGGAGAGAGGCATCATCAATTTAGAATTTTACGCGCAGTTAAAAATCGTTTTGGCTCCACTAATGAAATTGGAGTATTTGAAATGAAACAAACCGGACTTATAGAAGTTAAAAATCCTTCCGTAGCCTTTTTATCCGGACGCAATTCTTCCATTGCCGGTTCTGCTGTCACCTGCCTGGTAGAAGGCAGCCGTCCACTTTTAATAGAAATTCAAGCACTAGTGACGCGCACACAATTTGGCTATCCGCAACGCCGCGCCTCGGGTTTTGATTTAAACCGTTTGCAAGTTTTAATTGCGGTTTTAGCCAAACGCACCGGCCTACCCTTAGAAACGCACGATATTTTCATTAATGTGGTTGGAGGATTAAAAGCCGATGAACCGGCGGCGGATTTAGCGGTAGTTTTGGCCATTGCTTCGGCTTTAAAAAATAAAACTTTGCCGCAAGATTTGGCGGCCTTTGGAGAAATTGGTTTGGGAGGAGAATTAAGAATGGTCGGACAAGTTGAAAAAAGATTGATGGAGATTAAAAAAATGGGTTTTAAATTTGTGGTAATGCCGCCAACCAAAGATTTACCAACCATGAGCGGACTAAAAATTGCACCCTTGCAAAACGTTAAGGAGATTATTGAGAAGATTATAAAATAATTTTATTCCAAATGCACTGTTTTTTCCCAATTCTTCATTTTTTCTTTTAATAAAGGATACTTTGCCAAATCCCCCGCCTCTGTTAAAAATTCTCGCGCCACCTCGCGGCTTTTTTTAACCATTTCCAAATTAGATAAATCCGCGATTTTTAATTCCGGAAAACCATGCTGGCTGGTGCCAAAAACCTCACCAGGGCCGCGCATTTCCAAATCTTTTTCCGCCAAGACAAATCCATCGCTGTTTTCCACAAAATACTGCAGACGTTGTTTGGTTTTTGGTCCATTAGCATTAGAAAACAACAAACAATATGATTGATACCCGCTTCTACCTACACGGCCTCTAAATTGATGCAACTGGGCCAAGCCAAATTTGTCCGCCCCCTCAATCATCATGACACTGGCGTTGGGCACATCCACGCCCACCTCCACTACAGAAGTAGAAACTAAAATATCAAAATCCCGAGCCAAAAATTTTTTCATCACTTCTTCCTTGTCCGCCGCCGGCATCCTGCCGTGCAAAAAAATAATCCGCAAGTCCGGAAAAATTTCCTCGCTTAATTTTTTATATTCGGCTAAAACGCTTTTTTTATCGCTTTTTTCTTTTTCTTCTATCAAAGGACAAATCACAAAAGCTTGTCGGCCCGCTTTAATTTGATTTCTTATAAAATCATAAGCTTTGGAACGATTGAGTTCTTCCACTAGTTTAGTAATTATTATTTTTCTGCCTAAAGGTTTATGCTTAATTAACGATAAATCCAAATCACCATACAAAGATAAAGCATAGGAGCGCGGAATAGGCGTAGCGGTCATAGATAAAAAATGCGGCATTTTACTACCCTTGCCTTTTTGCTGTAATTTATGTCTTTGTTCCACGCCAAAACGATGTTGTTCATCAACAATTGCCAGACCCAATTTTTTAAATTTTATTTTCTTTTCAACTAGGGCATGAGTGCCAATAACCAATTCTACTTGGCCAGACCCAATTTTTTCTAAAATTTCTTTTTTATTTTCTGTTTCAATAGATTTAGATTGATGAGAAGTTAACAGGGCAATCTTGATGGAAAAATCTTTAAATAAAAAACTTAAGGTTTCATAGTGCTGGGCGGCCAAAATTTCTGTTGGCGCCATCAAGGCCGCTTGAGTGCCGTTAATAACACAGTTTAAAACGGCCATAGCGGCCACCACGGTTTTCCCTGACCCCACATCACCGTCAAGTAATCTATTCATTGGACGTTTTTTTTCTAAGTCCAGCAAAATTTCCCAAGCGGCGGCACGCTGATCGGTTGTTAATTTAAAAGGTAAATGATCCACAAAGGCGCGTGTGGTTTCTTCTTGAAATTTAATTTTAGATGCATTGGTTTTAAATAAATCCCTGCGCCATATTTCATTAGAAAGTTGAATTAAAAATAATTCTTCAAATTGAAATCTATTTTTAGCCTGAACAAATTTTGTGTTCGTGGTTGGAAAATGTACCTCACTCAAGGATAAGGCCAGGGACAAAAAATTAAACTGCGTTGATAATTTTTCCGGTAGCCAATCCGGCAAAAAATTGGCCACCCCCAAAGCCGTTTTAATTAAAAACCTAATTTGTTTTTGGGATAAACCGCTGGTAGTGGGATAAACCGGCACCAAACGGCCTGTATTTAAAGTACTTCCGTCTTTTCTTTCTTTTTCATAAGTTGGATTAACCAATTGCCAACCATATTTACTTAATTCCACCTTGCCGGCTAAAAAAATCTTGTCCCCTACTTTTAAATTTTTTATCAAATATGGTTGGTTAAACCACACCACTTTTATCTGGCCGGTATTATCTGCCACAATGCCTTCGGTCATCATTTTACGCTGAACAAAACTGCGCCGATTAGAAAGAAGCTGTAAACGGCCGTGAACAGTTAAAGATATATCGGGCTCCAAATTTTTTATCTCCACAATCTTGCTAAAATCATCATAGCGAAAGGGAAAATAATACAACAAATCACGCGCTTTAAATAAATCCAAAGAATGCAATTTTTTTAAAATTGTTTTTTTAACTGTGGGAAATTGAGCTAAAGGAGTATCCAAACTAACCATATAGCTTATATTCTAGCAAAAAAAGATTAAAGATGAAATGTGTGGAAAAATTTAAAATTCCCCGATCTCTCGAGGAATTTTAGTAAACAAAATTATTTTTTTGCATCTTCCGGCTTAGAGTCTGGCAAAAGAAAAATTTCTGTCTTATCAGAATAATAAACTATTTTTGATCCCCCATCGTCCGTTTTAATCACCAAGCTAGTGGTATCTTTCTTGATTATTTCTCCCCTGACATTACTTGCCCCCTGTTTGTCTACTGTGCGTTGTCCTTTATTTGCCCGATTGCCGCCACCAACACTACCGCGAGGAATGTTTCCCGAAAGATCAGAATTGGCTCTTTGTCCGGCACTAAAGGCTGTGCCAGTGCTGCTAGAAGCAAAATATCTACCATTACCAAAAAATACTCCAGGATCACCTTCTCCCGCCATAATGCGGTTGGCGTTTAAAATTCCATCTTGACCGGCAGTACTCATAACCAGTACTTTCTGCCCCACAATTAAATTATCAACCGAACCTTTAGGTAAATCTATTTTAAAAGGTGCGGAGGTAGAAAAGTTACCTGATTTTTGTAATTTTCCAAAATTATCTAAATTTTTTTTACCTTTATTAGTGGCACAGCCGGCTAGGGTGAAAACGCCTCCAACTAATAAGATGAACAGAAAAATTTTACGCATAGAAAAATTAAAATCAATTATTGATAACGCAAGGCTTCTATAGGGTCTAATTTGGAAGCGCGTCTAGCCGGATAATAACCAAAAATAATTCCGATTAAAGCCGAAATACCGAAAGACAAACCTACGGAAGAATAAGAGACAGAGGTAATTAATCCGCCTAATTTACTTATTAGCATTGATGAAAGCCAGCCTATAAGAATACCAAAAACTCCGCCGATAAAAGTCAAGGCTACTGATTCAAATAAAAATTGCGCACTGATATCCTGATTTTTAGCTCCTAAAGATTTACGTAAACCAATTTCTCTAGTGCGCTCGGTGACGGTAGTTAACATCATATTCATAATTCCAATACCACCCACAACTAAAGAAATACCGGCAATGGCGCCTAGAAGCAATGTCATTGTTCCTGCCACCGAAGACATGGCAGAAAGCATATCGGCTTGATTCATAATGCTAAAATCCGCGTTATTAGGGTCGCTAATTCTGTGTCTTTCCAAAAGCAAACTTTGCACTTCCTGCTGAACAGTACTCATCAACTGTTCCGAAGAAACCTGAATGTTGATAGCACTGACAGACTGATTACCTAAAATATATTGTTGGGCGGTAGAAATTGGCATATAAATTAAATCATCAGAACTGCCCAGACCCGATCCGCCTTTGGTTTTAGTAATGCCGATCACCGCAAATTCTTGATTGCTGATGCGAATTTTTTGCCCCACGGAATTGATCCCCTCACCGAATAAATCGGCATTGGCAGTAGGTCCTAAGATAGCTGTTTTAGATAAAGATTTTATCTGTTTCTCGGTAAAATTTGAGCCCATCTCTATCTCAATTGTTTTAATTCCAAAATAATTACCGTCAATCCCATAAACGCTGGTATTGGTATTTTTACCCTTGCTAGTAACTTGTCTACGCGAATTAACTATAGGGGCAACTGCCGCCACATCATTACCAATAGATTTAATTGCGGCAGCATCCTCCATGGTTAAATTTTGAGAAGAACCCATACCTCCCCTAACCAAATTACCGGCTTGTCTTTGAGAACCGGGCATAACCACCAACAAATTAGTACCTAAAGATTCAATCTGACTGGTAATGTTTTTAGTAGCACCTTGCCCTATGGAAATCATCGCAATCACCGAGCCAATACCAATAACGATTCCTAAAATAGTCAGCGCGGAACGCGATTTATTAGCAGATAAAGAAAAAAAAGTTTCTTCAAACAAGTCGGGTATTTTCATAAATCTTAGCGTTTAATGTCGGAAACAATAGATCCATCTTTCATTTCAATTACTCGGCTGGCATGGGAAGCTACGGTTTTGTCATGAGTAATAAGAATAATAGTATGGCCATCTTCTTGGTTAATTTTTTTAAAAGTCTCCAAAACAACTTGTCCTGTTTTAGAATCCAAATTACCCGTAGGTTCATCGGCTAAAATTATATCCGGATCATTAACCAAAGCTCTGGCAATGGCCACTCTTTGCATTTGTCCGCCAGACAGTTGATTGGAAAGATGATTCCAACGGTCCGCATCTAAACCTACCGCGATTAAAGCTTTCTCCGCCTTAGTCAAACGATCCTCTTTGGAAATTTTGGTGTCATAGATAAAAGGCAAAATAACATTACGCAAAACCGTAGAACGCGGCAATAAATTAAAAGACTGAAAGACAAAACCTATTTTCTGCGAACGAATGTCAGCTAAATCTTCATCAGATAAAGTAGAGACATCATGGCCGTCCAAAAAATACTGGCCGCTAGTTGGCCTATCTAAAGCGCCCAAAATATGCATTAATGTAGATTTTCCCGATCCCGACGGACCTACAATAGCCACAAATTCACCTTTTTGAATTTCAAAACTAATATCCTTTAAAACAGGCAACTCATTACCGAAACTGTTATATATTTTAGTGATGTTAAGACACTTAATCATAATTAATTCAATATATTTTTGAGATGGTTTACCGCATCATTCTAAAAACATTTTGAGGCGAACCTCCCTGGTTACCACTGGAAGAAACACCGCTATTAGTTGTCCCGCTGGTAACGGTTATTTTTTGCGTAATTATTTCTTCGTCTTCGGCCAATCCTTTGGTAATTTCGGTCATAGTATCATTATTAGAACCAATTTCCACGTCTTTTTTTTGTGGCACGTCATTAACCAAAACTTCCACGTAATTAGACCCGTTTTGACTCTTGACGGCACCGCTAGGTACCATTAAAACATCGGATTTGGAATCTAAAATTATATTAGAGATGGTACTCATACCGGGCTTAACCCTCTCATCTTGCACATCAAAAACAATCTTTACATTATAACTGACCACTCCTTGGTTCACTGTACCCAAAGCATCAACTTCGGCCACTTCTCCGGTAATGGTAAGATCTCCAACAGCATCAAAGGTCGAGGTGACTTTCTGACCAACCTTGACTTTGGCAATATCCATTTCATTAAGGGCAATAAAAGAAGTTTGCTGTTTAGTAATAAAAATAATAACAGAAGCACCGGAAGAAACTTCGTCATTCTTTTTAACACTAACCTTGGCAATTACTCCGTCAAAAGGAGCCACTACTGTATAATCGGACAATTTTTCTTGAGCATCAAATAAAGTATTTTGTTTTTGCCTAAGGGATAATTCTTGGGAAGCTATATCTAGAGCGTCAGCCCCTGCCTTTAAGTTAGCTAAAGATTGTATTTTTTCCGCGATGGATCTGTCGGAAGTAACTAAAGATTTTTTGGAATTATCAATAGTGTTGGTAATAGACAACAAATTGGTCAAATGACCGTTGGATTTGGAAGTATATGAATCCAAAAAACTCTGATGGGTATTCATTAAAGCGGGAATGGCAATTTTAATGGAATACGTCTGCATCAAATCCTGAATCAAATCCAAATAATTATTAGAATTCTTTATGGCTTCGGCTATGGATTTAGTAGCTTCATAAGTTTCCAAAATTAAATTTTCAATGGTAGTGGAATCATAATTTCTGGAAACACTTTTATACAAATCAAAATTAGTGTCGTATTTTTCCCTGGCTTTAGCGTAAGAAATATTAACATCATCGCGGTATCTTATTACCTTGTCGTATATTTCCGCGTTGTGAGAATTAAGATAAATTCCTTGATTAGTATACCAATCAATATTGGAATAGTTATCACTAAAATCATAACCATACAAAAGATCCTTTAAACCGGACATGACTGAAGGCAAATCCAAAAAGGCATTGGAAACGGCGTTAAAACCGTCTTCATAACTCTTTTTTAAATTATACTCGGCTTGTTGTTTAGATTCTTGGGCCGCAGTTAAAGAATTCTCTGCTTGTAAAATAGTTAAGGCATCGGCCGGTTGTTTAATTTTTTCTAAAGATAGTTTAGCGGATTCCAAACTAGCCTCGGCGTCACGCACGCTCTTGTAAGCATCGCGTGAATCAAGGCGCGCTAAAATAGTACCGGCCTTTACTTCTTGACCGGTCAAAACATTTAAATAAACAATGTTTCCCGAAACCTTGGTTTTTAAATCTATTTGATTAGATGCAGAAATTTGTCCGGTACCGCTGATAGAAGTTATAAGAGGCCCCTTTTCCACCTTAGAGGTAATATATTTAACAAATGCTTGAGCGGCAAAAAATTTGCCATAAACAAAATAGCCCACACCCACTACTACAATAAAAACAACAATGGAAATCCATTTGTGTCTTTTAACTATTTTGAATAATTTTAAAATTTTTTTCATAATTTCTTCGGCTCTTGCTTTTAATAAGTTAGTATTAAGGCTAGGATCTTCCAATCCTAGCCTTAATATAATACAAAAAATAAGCTGAATTTATTACAAAAACTATTTATTGCAATTTTGCCAACAAAAATTCGGTGGTGTGCCTAAATTAAGACAATTGCCCAAACAATGAGGGTCGGCGGGAATCTTCATTTCAAAAGAGCCAAAACGTCGATGAATATTACGATCTATCAAAGGTATTTCTCCCTGATTTAAAACGCGCCAATCGCGAGCAAAAAATACTTCTTCTTTTTTTTCACCAATAAAAACAGCTAAAACACCTGGATATAATTTTTCATTGGAAACTTTATTCAAAACATCTTTAAAATCAACTTTTTGTAAATTACGCGGAGTCTGCACCACCACATATCCATCATTCATCTCTACCACTAAACCGGCCAAACTATTATGTCTTTCTTCTAATCCGCCGCGTAAAAACCAACGTGAAAAAGGCACTCCGGGACGAGGTCCGAAAACATTCTTTTCAATTTTTTCGTTAAGGCCGGTAAAGGTTAAAATTGCGCCAACCATAAGGATGGAACCAATTAAAGCCAAAGCTAAAAAACCAAAAGGTTTCTTATAAGAAAATTCGCTCCTCTTCAAAAAGAAACCCCCACCCAAAATTAAAACAATAAAAACAATGATCAAGGGATAAGGGAAAGTTTCCCAGAAAGCCAAGAGTCCGCGACTGCCAAAACTTAAATAATTTAAATTATCAGAAGATTTAAGATAAAAAAGAATCAAATTAAAAAACAAGACGGCTAAAACAACAGTTAAAATCAAAACGCTATCTAAACCTAATTTTTCAGCTAAAAAAATATAACGCGAGCGCAATTTAATTTTACCACTGGTAATTTTTGACATCACTTCTTTTTCTAAATTATTAGGCTCTTTATTTTCCATAAAATTTTTCTTCTAAGTTTTTTTTAAGCTGACTCTTGGCGCGCATAATCAGTACGCCCACACTGCTTTTAGGCGTCTCTAAAACATCACTAATTTCTTCATAAGACATTTGTTCAAAAAAATATAAAATCAACGGCGTGCGATATTTTTCCTTTAAGAGGGACAGGGCTTTGTTTATTTTTTCTTTGGTTAAGACCTTATCAGTTCCCTCTTTAATATCTATTTTTTTATCAACAATATCTTGTTCCTCCGGATCTAAACTTAAAACTTCCCTTGAGTGCTTTTTAAGATAATTGAGGGCTTCATTGTGAGCGATGCGATAAATCCAAGGCGAAAATTTTCTTTCAGCATTAAAACCAAAAAGGTTGCGATAGGCTTTAATAAAAACATCTTGTAAGACGTCTTGCAATTGATCGGGATCAATTATAAACTTACGCAGATAATGCGCCAATTTTGTTTGATAACGGCGAACTATCTCCGAATATAATTCTTTATTTTTTTCTCGCACGGCCACCACTACCTCTTCATCGGTTAATTGGCTAAAAGGCATAAAGACTAACTTTTGAACACATTTATTATACAATAAAAAGGCTTATTTTATTTCAAAATTTCACTGACTGTATTTTAACCCAAAGATTGATTTAAAGCAAAAAACAACTCTTTTAAGAATTGTTCTTTGATTTCAAATATTCTAATATTACTTTTTTTCATTTGCACCCGCGAGGAATCGAACCTCGATTACAAGATCCGCAATCTTGTGTCCTATCCGTTGAACGACGGGTGCCTAATCTTTTTAATCTTTTTCAATAATAAATTCACTCTAACAAAAATTATCTATAACTTCAATACCTTCCATAATAAATCACTCAACGGTTCTTCAATTTGTCTTTTATCTTCTTTTAAAAATTGTCCTAAAGTGGCCCGCACCTCTTCCGCGTCTTCCTCAGCCAAATGAATGGACAGCGGCGGCTGAAACCCGCCATTAAATTTTAAATACAAATTTTTAGTTAAAGGCGGTTCATTAATTATCCAAAACGCGCTCAAACCACTGTAAACTATAAGGCGTTTATTTAAAATTACTCCCTTATCGGAAACACCAATGTTTAAATACAAAGGTTCCCGTGTGCTATGCATAAAGATAATCGCGGCAAACAACAAAATTAAAAAAGCAAAAAGAAAATTCTGGGCAAAGATGCTATAGCCTAACAGCGCAACAAAAATAATAGAGGCCACTATATACCAAGTGCGGCCGCGCTCGGGCTGATGATATTCGGGAATTTGCCAAGTATGTAAAACATTGCCCCAATTGTCAAAAACTGACATTTGATTTTCCTCCATAGATTTATATTTATGGTGGACGGCACAGGGATCGAACCTGTGACCTTACGAATGTGAATCGTACGCTCTAACCAGCTGAGCTAGCCGTCCTCTAGCTTAAAGGCTGTCCGCTCTTAAAGCTTTACTTTCTTTAGTTTTAAGTATACCATATTTTAAAGTTTTGTCCATACATTTGTCCATACATATTGCCACCCTGCTTTTTTTTGTTTATAATAAAACTATGTCCGAAATTGATTTAAACTTAATGCAATCCCAGGAAAAACCAAAAAGAAAGATATGGCGCTATATCTTTCTCTTTTTAACTTTAGCAATTTTTTTCTTGATTATAGGAGGAATTAAAGGCTGGTTTAAAGAATCACCGCGCGAAGTAGGCTTGGTCCAGCCTAAACCAAACCTTTTAACCCAAATTAAAAATTTAATCTTAAGCCGTGAAAGGGGCCTTAAAGGAGAGGAAACTGACCGCATTAACATTTTAATTTTGGGAATTGGCGGAGAAGAGCATGATGGACCCTATCTTTCTGACACCATTATTTTAGCCAGCCTCAAACCTTCCACTAACCAGGTGGCCCTTTTTTCCATACCGCGGGATTTACTGGTAGAAATCCCAGGATACGGATTTGGTAAAATCAACGCCGCCGATGCCTTTGGCGAAGCCAGAGAAAAAGGCTATGGACCGATTTTGGCCAGCGAGGTAATAGGTAAAACCTTAAATCAACCGATTGATTATTATTTAAGAATTGATTTTTCCGCTTTTAAAGAAATGGTGGATGCGGTGGGCGGGGTTAAAATAAACGTAGAAAAAAGTTTCACCGATGCTTTTTATCCCACTTACGATTACAAATATCAAACGATATCTTTTGAAAAAGGCTGGCAAAATATGGATGGAGAAACAGCCTTAAAGTTTACCCGCAGCCGCCACGGCACCAACGGAGAAAATTCTGATTTTGCCCGCAGCCGCCGCCAACAAAAAATAATCCTGGCCCTAAAAGACAAAATTTTTTCTTCTGCTTCTTTATGGCATCCGGGACGCGTGCAAAATTTAATGGACAGTCTGAACGCTCACGTCAACACCAATGTAGAGTTATGGGAAATCAGCCGCTTTTTTGAACTAAGCAAAAAATTAGATTATCAAAATATTATCAATTTGGTTTTAGGTGTTGGTCCCAACCAACCCTTGATGGCCTCTTACTATAACAGCGCCGAAGTGCTACGCCCGCGCGAAGGAAATTTTTCTAAGTTACAAAAATTAGCAGAGGACATCTTTCAGCCCGACACAGCTAAACTGGCCTCCCCAGCCTTCACTGGTAAAATTGAAGATAAAAAATTTCCTATCATAGAAATACAAAATGGCACTTGGGTTTTAGGATTGGGATCCCGCGTAAGACAAACCATAGAAGAACAAGGAGTGCTGGTTAATATCTTAGGTAACGCCACCCTGCGCGATCAAGAAAAAACCGTCATTTACGATTTGAGTTCGGGCAAATTTAAAAAAGAAATGGATATAATTAAAAAACAATTAAAAGAGGCGGAAATAAAAACTACTTCACAGGCTCCCTTCTCCTCTTCTTCCACCCCGGATATTTTAATTATTGTAGGAGCTAATCAAAATATTTAAATTACTCCTTTAAAAAGCACCCCCCACACTACACGATTTGACAAGCGCTAATTTAATTAAACAATTCTTATGCCAATTATAATTCCGGAAAAAAATTTGCCTACCGTGGCTATTGTCGGACGCACCAATGTGGGGAAGTCAACCCTTTTCAATCGCCTAATGGAAGAAAGAAAGGCTTTGGTTTCGCCCGTAGCCGGAACCACCAGAACCAGCAATGTGGGAATTTTTAATTGGCGAGGATTATCTTATCGTTTAATTGACACAGGCGGAGTTGATTTTACCAAGGGTGATCTTTTAGAAAAAGAAATTAAAAAACAAGTTACCAAAGCTTTTGCCGAAGCCTCGGTAATTGTTTTTGTAGTAGACCTAAAACAAAATCTTTTGCCGCAAGAAAAAGAATGGGCTAAGGCTTTACGGGCTTTAAAAAAAACCATCATTTTAATTGGCAACAAAGCTGACAATGCCAAAATTAGAGCCAACGTCCATAACCCCGAATGGCTAAGTTTGGGCCTGGGAGAACCCTTAGCTATTTCTTCGGTTAACGGTTCGGGAATTGGCGATATGCTGGATATACTTATTAAAAAAGTTAAACCGGCAAAAGAAAGCAAAAATAAAATTCCGGAGAAAAAACCTTTAAAAATTGCCTTAATCGGTCGCCCTAATGTAGGTAAATCCACTTTGTTTAATTCTTTAATTGGTGAAGAAAGAGTAATAACGAGTCCTGTGGCCCACACCACCAGAGAATCCCATGACACTTTAATAATAAAAGATGATGAACCCTATATTTTTGTTGATACGGCCGGCATAAGAAGACAAAACAGGGTTCAGAGGGGTTTAGAATTTGGCGGCGTGGGACAAGCTGTGGAAAGCATAGAAAAATCTGATATAGTTTTATTAGTTTTAGATGCCAGTGAGCCTTTTACTACACAAGACAAGCACTTAATTCAAATTATTTCCGAACACCGCCGAGGATTGATTATTATAATCAACAAATGGGATTTGATTCCTGATAAGCAAACCGATACACAAGATGTTATCACTAAACAGTTATTTAATTTGTTTCCGCCCTTGTCTTTTGCCCCCATCTTTTTTACCAGCGCTTTAACCCATAAAAACATTCAACATCTTTTTCCTCTGTTAAACCAAGTGGCCACCAATTTAAATAAACAAATAGAAGAAAAAGATTTACGGCATTTTATGGAAAAATTGGTGCGTTTTAAATTGCCTACCCGCGGCAAAGGAGTAAGACATCCTAAAATTTTTGCCCTGCGCCAAATGGGAATCAATCCCCCAACCTTTGAAGTAACCATTAAACAAAAAACCTCTTTGCATGAATCCTATCTTAAATTTATTCAAAATAATTTGCGCCAGATATTTGATTTTACCGGCGTGCCGGTAGTGGTCTATGTGCGCAAAGTAAGAGTATGATCCTAATTGTTGGCCTGGGAAATCCGGGCAAAAAATATCAAAATACCAGGCATAACGCCGGTTTTTTGGCCTTGGAAAAATTTTATGCCTCTGGGGAAGGAGTTTTTTCCCAATGGAAGGAAAATAAAAAATTTCAATCTTTAATGGCTGAATCCGCAGACAAAAAAATAAAATTGGTTTTGCCGCAAACTTTCATGAACGAATCTGGCGTAGCCGTGGCGGCTCTGGCCAAATTTTATAAGATTCCTTCAACCAGTATTTATGTGGTGCACGACGATTTGGACCTGCCTTTGGGAAAAATAAAAGTGCAAATTGATCGCTCGGCCGCCGGACATAACGGCGTAAAATCCATCATAGAAAAAATTGGCGGACAAAATTTTGCGCGTTTTAGAATTGGCATCAAACCCTTAAAAGAAACATTTGCGGAAGGATCCGATTTGGTTTTGGCTAAATTTTCTTTAGCTGAGAAAAAGGATTTAGAAACCGGATTGCAAAAAACAATTGAAGCCTTAAAAGAGGCTTTGCAAAACGGACTGGCCGCGGCCATGAACAAATTTAATTAAAATATGAGCAAGGAGGAATTGGCGCGATTAGTAGCACTCTCTACAATCTCTAAAATGAATTCTAAAAGTCTGCTTAAAATTAAGCGGGCTTTTATTGATTTACAAGATGTCTGGCGCGCCAATTCCGAGGATTTTTTAAAAATAGGATTGGGAGTTGAAACAATACGCGCAATTATAGAAGAAAGGGCAAAACTTGACCCGGAAAAAGAGTGGCAAAAACTGGAAAAAGAAAAATTAAAAGTCATTTCTTTAGATGAAGAACTCTACCCTACTCTTTTAAAACAAATTTATGACCCGCCGCCACTCTTGTTTTATCAAGGAACTTTAAACAAAGATAAATATCCTTTGGCTTGTGTCGGTTCGCGTCGCTTAAGTTTTTATGGCAAACAAGTAATAGAGGAAATTATTCCTCCGCTTTCACAAAACGGCGCCACCATTATCAGTGGCCTGGCTTTGGGGGCAGATGCCGCGGCTCATGCCACCACTTTGCAGGCGGGCGGACGCACTATCGCCGTACTGGGATCAGGAGCAAATAATAACAGCATCTATCCTAAAGAAAACTACCGCCTAGCCCAACAAATTATAAATAACGGTGGAGCGGTAATTTCTGAATTTCCCATCGGCACCTTGCCCTTAAGATTTAATTTTCCTATTAGAAACCGCGTTATTTCCGGCTTATCACTAGGCACCATTATTATAGAAGCCGCAGAAGACTCCGGCTCTTTAATTACCGCTAAATTGGCTTTAGATCAAAACCGCGAAGTTTTTAGCGTTCCTGGGAATATCTTCTCCCCTCTTTCCGAGGGGCCCAACAACCTCTTAAAACTAGGAGCGCAGGTTATTACCTCGGCCGAAGATATCTTAGACTTTTTAAAAATTGAAAAAAATAAAGATCTTTTTAGTGAGATAAAACCTCTGGCGGAAAACCCCACTGAAGAAGCAATTTTGAAAGTGCTTTCTAAAGAGCCCAAAAATCTGGAAAAAATTGCCCAAGAAACCAAATTTCCCACCAATGTTTTAGTTTCCGCTATCGCCTTAATGGAGCTTAAAAATAAAATTAAAAACAGCGGCGGAATGAATTACATTATCAATTAAAAAATTTGTAAAAAAAGTCCGCGGATTGACAAAAGAGCCTAATAGTAGTATAGTGTAAAACAATTGTTTGAAAAAATGAATTTATGTCTCAACTTTTAATTGTCGAGTCTCCTACCAAAGCCAAAACCATTTCCAAATTTTTGGGAACAAAGTTTGTGGTCAAATCTTCTTTTGGCCATATTAGGGATTTACCCAAATCGGAATTGGGTGTGGATGTGGAAAACAAATTTGAACCCCATTATGTCATTCCCAAGGACAAGCAAAAAATTGTCACGGATTTAAAAAAGAGTGCCAAAGGAGCCGATGAAGTATTACTGGCAACCGATGAAGACCGCGAAGGAGAAGCTATTTCCTGGCATTTGGCCAACATCTTAGACATACCTGCGGAAAAAGTTAAACGCCTGGTTTTTCATGAAATCACTAAAACTGCCATTGATGAGGCCTTAAAAAATCCTCGGCCTTTGGATTTAAATTTGGTTAACGCCCAACAAGCGCGCCGCATTTTAGACCGCCTGGTTGGTTATAAACTCTCACCCTTTCTGTGGAAAAAAGTGGCCAGGGGCTTATCTGCCGGACGTGTGCAGTCCGTGGCCGTACGTTTAATTGTAGAACGCGAAAGAGAAATTCAAGCTTTTAAGCCAGAAGAATACTGGATAGTAGAAGCGGTGTTTGAAAAAAATAAAGAAAATTTTGACGCCAAATTGCACAAAATTGATGGTAAAAATTTAGAAAAATTAGAAATTAAAAACAAGGAAGAAGCCGATAAAATTTTAAAAGAACTGGAGGATGCTAAATATCAAGTTGCTTCTATTACCAAAAAAATCTTAAAGAAAAGAGCGGCTGCGCCTTTTACTACTTCTACATTGCAACAGGAGGCTAATCGCCGCTTGGGTTTTTCTGCCAAACAAACCATGATGCTGGCCCAACAACTATACGAAGGTATAGATTTAAAAGGCCAGGGTCATGTAGGCTTAATTACTTACATGAGAACTGACTCGGTAATTTTATCCGGCAAATTTTTAAGTGATGTCAGGGAAGTGATTAAAAACAAATTTGGAGAAAAATATCTACCTGAAAAACCCAATTTTTATAGCACCAAATCTAAACTGGCTCAAGAAGCACATGAAGCCATCCGACCTACCGAGGCAGTGCGCGATCCAGCTTCTTTAAAAGATGTCTTGGAACCAAGACTCTGGAAACTTTACGATTTAATTTGGAAAAGAGCGGTGGCTTCTCAAATGCCTGAGGCAATTTTTAACGGCACCACTGTTGATATAGAAAATCAAAATCAAAAATATACTTTTAGAGCCACCGGCAATATTATCACTTTCCCCGGCTATATGGCGCTTTACCCCGACGCGCAGAAAGAAACCCTCTTACCGGAACTTGCCGAAAAAGATGTTTTGCCTTTAGTGGAATTAAACAACGAACAACATTTTACCGAGCCGCCAGCCCGCTATAACGATGCCGGCTTGGTTAAAATAATGGAAGAATACGGCATTGGCCGCCCTTCTACTTACGCGCCTACTATCTCCACCATCATTGCCCGCAAATACGTAGAGCGCGATGAAAAGAAACGTTTTAAACCTACGGACATAGGCTTTTTAGTAAACGATATTTTAGTGGCGCATTTTCCTCAAATTACCGACTATGAATTTACCGCCAAAATGGAAGATAATTTTGATACAGTGGCCCAAGGCCAAGATAATTGGCGCGATATTATTGCCAATTTCTATGAACCATTTGCCAAAAACTTGGAAGAAAAAACCCAAGAACTTTCTAAAAAGGAATTAACCGAAGAAGCCACTGAAGAAATTTGCGAAAAATGCGGCTCGCCGATGATTATTAAAATTGGCCGCTTTGGCAAATTCATGGCTTGTTCTAACTACCCAACTTGCAAAAATACCAAACCTTTGGGCGAAGAAAAAGATTTGCCGCCCATAGACGAAAAATGTCCGGAATGCGGCTCACCCTTAATGCGCCGCCGCGGCCGCTTTGGTTTGTTTATTAGTTGCAGTGATTATCCTAAATGCAAATACATTAAAAAAGAAGTAAAAAGCACGGGAGTCAAATGCCCCAAATGCGAGAAGGGAGATATTATAGAACGCCGCACTCGAGCCAAAAGAATTTTCTTTTCCTGCAGCCGCTATCCGGATTGTGATTTTGCCCTGTGGAACAAACCAACCGGAGAAAAATGCGAGGTTTGCGAATCTTTAATGGTGGAAGGAGCCAAAGAAAAAATTGTTTGCAGTAATAAAGAATGTCCAAGCAATGCTAATGTTAAAGCCAAGAGTAAAAAGAAAAAATAATTTTATTCTAGAGATGATTAGTTGAAAAATTTTCAATTTTAAACCGCCTCTTGTTGGGGCGGTTTTTTAATAAAAAAATTTATTTATAAAAATTTTCAAAAATAAAAAACCGGCAACCGCAGAATTGTCGTTAGACATTTCTTTGGCCGCCGGCAACTTCCAGGCAGTAAGGCCTGTTCTACGCCTCCTCCTGGCTGTATTCCGAGAACACCCCGGTCAAGGCCTTGACGTCAGGCCGATGAGTTTCCTTAGCGTAGAGAATTACACGTTGTCCCACCGTTGGATATTCATCAAAGCTGCCCGCAAAAATTCCCTGTGGGACAGCAAAGACGGAACAGTCAGCATCAATTCCGTTGATCCGAATGGTCAATCCGTAGCCACAGAAGTCGTGGTGGCTCCTATCATACACGGTGCCCTGGTACTTCTTCTCCCCCGTTTTCAAACCGCGCCTGATAGGAGGGTAGTTTTTGTTAAGCCAGGGCTTGAGCAGGTATTTATGGGTAAAGATTCCCGAGAACAGGAAAGAAATAAAATAAAACAATATCCATACGTTGGGAGTAGTTATTTTTTCCAAACCCATGATATTCTGATAAGCGTCTGGGACAATGAAGGACACTGTGCCGTAAAGGACCCAAAACGCAACGCCAAGCGTCAGCTTGCGGAAAAACTTCTCCTGTTTGCTGATCTTGGTCCTCTCAACCAAACGCGCCGAGAATTCATATCCCGGAATGAGAATGGCCCCAAACAGGAACGAAAGAAGAATGAGCGGGATGTATTCCATGAAAAACTCCTTTTGCGCCTTTTTTAGCGCGGTTTTAGTTGTCAAAAACCATCATTTAGGCCTTTTTAGGGCGATAAACGAACAGTTTATAATAGCACTTTTTTGCCTTTTTGTCAATAGGCTGGTATAAATATAAGTAGAGGCTTAAAATTAAGCCTGATTATGGGTATAGAAAACCTCTTAAATACAGTCCAAAAAAACAACCCTGAAGCGGATTTAGATTTAATCCGCCTGGCTTATGATTATGCCGCCAAGGCCCACGAAGGGCAAAACCGCGCTTCAGGCGAGCCCTATATCACCCACCCTCTGGCTGTAGCCGAATACCTGGCCGAAATGAGCTTGGATACATCCATTATCATTGCCGGCCTTCTGCATGATGTCCCGGAAGACACATCCATCACCATAGAAGACGTGGAAAAAAACTTTGGCAAAGAAGTCTCCTCTATGGTTTCCGGCATTACAAAACTTGGTAAATTAAAATACCGCGGCGTGGAACGTTACATAGAAAATTTGCGCAAAATGTTTATTGCCATTGCTCAAGACGTGCGTATCATGATTATTAAATTTGCCGATCGCCTGCATAATCTAAAAACTTTAGATGCTTTGCCAGAAAACAAAAGACAACGCATTGCTTTGGAAAGTTTGGAAATTTTTGCCCCCATTGCCGGACGCCTCGGCATGGGCGAAATTAAGGGTCAGCTGGAAGATTTATCTTTTAAATATGTTGACCCGGAAAATTTTAATTGGATTACTAAAATACAAAAAGAAAGCTTTGAACAATCCAAACAACATTTGGAAGAGACTCAAAAAAATACAGAAAAAGAATTACGCGGAGCCGGTGTGCCTTTGGTGTCTTTTCACGGACGCGTTAAACATATTTACAGTTTATATAAAAAACTCTTACGCTACAACAAAGAAATTGAAAAGGTCTACGACATTGTGGCCTTGCGCATTATCGTACCCACCATTGCCGATTGTTATGCTACTTTAGGAATTGTGCATAAACTTTGGCGTCCGGTGCCGGGTCGCATAAAAGACTATATCGCCCAACCCAAACCCAACGGCTATCAATCTTTGCATACCGCCACCATTTGTTTAGAAGGGCAAATTGTGGAATTTCAAATCCGCACGGAAAAAATGCACGAGGAAGCCGAATATGGTATTGCCGCCCACTGGCAGTACAAAGAAGGCAAAAAAGAAAAACGCCTTAAACAATTAGCTTGGATTAACGAACTGGCACAAATTCAAAAAACGGTTTTTAAAAATATCAAAGACATTGAAAATTTAAAAATAGATTTCTTCCAAAACCGCATTTTTGTTTGGACGCCCAAAGGCGATATTATAGATCTGCCCGAAGAAGCCACACCTGTTGATTTTGCTTACGCCATTCACACCGATGTAGGTAATAAATGTACCGGTTGTCGCATTAACAATCAATTAAATAGTTTGGATACACCCCTGCGCAATGGCGACATTGTAGATATTATTATAGATAAAAAACGCAAAGGACCTAATCCGGCTTGGTTAAAATTCGTCAAAACCAACGGCGCCAGATCCCGCATCAAAACATTTGCCCGCTCATCTTTAACCGATTGGTTTAAAGACAAACTTTCTATCATGAAGAAAGACAAAAAAGAAGAAGAGGAACATACGTCTTCCCCTTCTTCTTAGTTTTTATTTTTTAGTCAATTATTTCTTTAACCAAGCGTCGCAATTCTTCATCAGAATAATATTCTATAGTAATTTTTCCTTTTGCACCGTTTTTGGTAATTTCTACTTTGGTGCCTAATTTTTCCCTCAATCTTTTTTCAAAATCCAAAACTAAAGGATCACGACGGGTCAAACCCGTCTTTTTTAAACGTTCAGCCGCCACTTGCGTTTCTACTTGATGCACCGTAGCGCCATTGCCTTTTAATTTATGATAAAATTTAATTTGTTCCTTAGCCGAAGACAAACCCAAAATGGCGCGCGCCGAGGAACTGGAAATTTCCCCTTCAATTAAACCATTTTTAATTTCTTCCGGCAAAGACAAAAGCCTTAAATGATTTCCAATGTAGGGGCGGCTTTTGCCAACTTTTTTGGCCACTTCTTCTTGAGTTAAAGCAAATTCGTTAATCAATCGTTGATAAGCAAAGGCTTCTTCCAAGGGGTTAAGATTTTTGCGCTGAATATTTTCTATCAAAGCCAACTCCAATTTAGCCGATCCCTTTATTTTTTTTATCAAAGCCGGAACAGTGGAAAGGCCCAAAATTTGAGCGGCTCTAAAACGGCGTTCCCCTGCCACCAACTCATAACTGCCATCTTCATTTTCTGTCACTAGTAGCGGTTGCAAAATTCCGTGCTCTTTAATGGAATTTACCAAGTCTTCCAAATCTTGATGTTCAAAAACTTGACGCGGCTGATAAGCGTTGGCCTTAATTAAAGAAACCGGGATATTCCATAACTGATTTTCTTTACTGCCGGCAGAACCTCCTGCAAAATTATTACCGCCAGCAAAAGACTTGGTGGTGGTTTCCGCGGTTGCACCAGTTTGTTTAAAATTGGGGATTAAAGAACCTAAACCTTTTCCTAAAGGCATATAAAAATTATTGCTGATCCATTTCTATTATTTCTCGCGCCAAACGCTCATAGGCCTTACCGCCCTTAGAGCTGGGATCGTAATGCAAGATAGATTTGCCAAAAGACGGCGCCTCGGCCAAGCGCACACTGCGAGGAATCACGGATCTAAAAATTTTGTTAGGGAAAAATTTATACAATTCTTCTAAAACATCGGAAGATAATTTATTGCGAGCATCAAACATGGTTAAAACCGCACCCTTAATATCTAAATCCGGATGCAAATTGTCTTTAACCAAATTAACCGTTTCCAAAAGTTGGCCTAAACCTTCCAAGGCATAATATTCAGCCTGCACGGGAATTAAAACTTCATCAGCCGCCACCAAACCATTAACGGTTAAAAGCCCCAATGAAGGCGGACAATCTATTAAAATGTAATCATAGGCATGTTTAGCCTCTTGTAAAACTTCGCGCAACTTAAATTCCCTGTTAGGCAGATTGATTAACTCCACATTGGCACCTGCCAAAGCCAAAGTAGCCGGAGCTACGCGATAGCCATCATGATTGGTATTTTTAATGATTTCTCTTAAAGAAGCGCCACTTACTAAAGTATCATAAATGCCTTTTTCTAAGGAGCGGTGGTCTATGCCTAATCCAGAGGTGGCATTAGCCTGCGGATCTATATCTACCAGCAACACAAACTTACCCAGGGACGATAAATAAGCTCCTAGGTTGACTGCAGTAGTGGTTTTACCCACCCCCCCCTTCTGGTTGACAAGCGAAATTATTTTTGGCATAATGCTATTATAACAAAAAGTTCTTTAACCAACAAGACCTTTTTAAGCCGAAGTGGCGGAATGGTAGACGCACATGACTCAAAATCATGCGACCGAAAGGTCATGAGGGTTCAAGTCCCTCCTTCGGCATTTTTAAATCCCCAAAATGCTTCCATTCTACATTTTTGAAACATTATCAATCATTTATTTTCTGGGCGCGCTGGGAGGCGGATTTTATCTTCTTAAAAATCACCGCGCCCATTTTTTTAAAGGCATTATGTTGCCTCTTTTTTTGTTTGTTGGTTTAATTCTGTCGCTAAAAATCCAACTGGAACCTTATCAATTAACTATTAGAGAACAAGCAATAGAAACTGGAAAGTTAAAGCAGGAAATACAAGTAGCCTTGATTAGCGATACTCATTTACGGCCACTAAAAAGAGGATGGTTTTTAGAAAAAACAGCACAAAACCTACAAATAAAAAAACCCGATTTAATTTTTTTGGCCGGAGATTTTCTTTTTCACGATCAAATGGAAAAATTTACTCCTGATTTTTCTGCCTTTAAAAAATTCTCCGATATTGCACCGACTTACGCCGTTTTGGGTAATCACGATTATGGTATTGCCGATTTTGACCAAAAATTATTTTATATAGATCAACACCAAAAAATTATTGAGCTTTTGGAAGAAGTGGGGGTGAAAGTTTTAATTGATGAAAATGTCACTATAAATATCAAAGATTCGGAAATTTCTTTAGTTGGGTTTGATGAATTTTGGCATAAGGAAAAAAATCCAGCCAAAGCTATTGCCGGTTTAAAACAGGCTGCTTTAATCATAGGCATAAGCCATAACCCCGATGCCGCCTACTTGCCAGAAAGCCAAAATCTTGATATGATCCTTTCAGGTCATACGCACGGAGGACAAATGCGGCTACCTTTAATTGGTTCTTTAGCCGAGGCTCAAACCGTTTTTCCTCGCGTTGATTATGGCGCAGTTTTGCTTCAAAATAAGCCCATAATTGCCAATACGGTTGGACTGGGCGAATCGGGTTTCCCTATCAGATTTTTTAACAGACCGGAAATACTGATTTTACAAATTAAATAGCCTCTTAAAATACGGCTGGGTAGCTCAGTTGGTTAGAGCGAGCGCTTCATAAGCGTTAGGTCGCCGGTTCAATCCCGGCCCCAGCTATTAAAAAACATCTTTTTCAAAGATGTTTTTTAATATAAAATTTAAATTCTACCGACTGTTTTTTAAATCAATTTTAAGGAATATTCTGGCTCAATTTTTCAAATCCCTCCTGACCGGGCCAAAGATAACTTTTATAAACCCACTCTGCCAATTCTTTGGCCTCACTAAATCTCCGATAGTGCGATTCCGCACCCAAAACAACAGTAACTATTCTTTGCGTATTTTTATTTTCCGTCATTACCGCAAAACAATAACCGGCTTCTTCAATGAATCCTGTTTTAGCCCCCACTACCGCCCGAATATTGCTGTTTTTAAAATCATTTGATAAAAGCTCATCAGTATTGATTAAGCGTCTTTTAACAGTTGAACCCAAAGTATTAACAACATCCATATCATAGGTTTTTTGCAAAACAGCTCGGCTAATAAATTCATCTTTGAGGGCATTTTTTAAAAGAACGGCAACTTCTCTGGCAGAAGAATAATTATGAGAATTAAGTCCGGTGGGCTCGGCAAAATAGGATGTTTTTAAACCTAAATTTATTGCTTTTTGATTCATTTTCTTAGCAAATTCCTCTAAAGTCAATCCGCCAGATCTGGCCAAAGCAATAGTGGCGGTATTGCAGGATTCTACTAAACTGGCATAAAAAAGATTTTTAATGGTAATTTTTTCCCCTGCCAAAATACAAACCTTACCTTCGCGTTCGTCAGATTTTTCAATTATAATTTGTTTTTCCCAATTAGGGTTACCCTCTAAAAAAACCAAGGCGGTCATAAGTTTACTTAAACTACCAATGGAACGGGGTATATTTTCTGCTTGTTTTGCCAGCAAGGCTTCAGTGTTTTCATCAATCACCGCATAACTCTGGGCACTTAATTTTAGAGAAAACTTGGCTTCCTGTCTTAAACGTGGAATTAATTTTAATTTATCAAATGATAAAGGCAAACCTCTAATTACAAAAATTTGATTATTTTTTTGTTTTTCCAAAATTAAAGCTTGAACGTTTTCTTTGTTCAAGACCAAGGGCTGAGAAAAAATCATTGGCTGATAAAATAAAAACCCGCCATAGCCTAAACTAAGGATTAATTTGGAAACAACTAATCTAACAATAAGGGAATTTAAGAACATATTTAAACATCAGAGACAACGGTATTTTCTTGAGCAGACTTATTCATTTCTTCCAAAAGTTTTTCCAATAAATTATGGCTGTGCAATTTTTCATAATCGGGCAAACCAGCCGAGTCTTCCACTCCCAAAAACCTTAGAAAATCAAAAGTGATAGAATAAACATTTTGTAATTTTTCTTTGTCGTCTTCTTCTTTAATTAAGCCGCGTAAAAGTAAATTACGCAAAATCAAACTGCAATTAACTCCTCTTATCTGCTCCAATTCCAATTTAGTAATGGGTCCGCGATAAGCAATGATGGTTAAGGCCTCCAAAGAGGGTCGGGTTAATTCTCCCGTGGTTTCATCTTTGATAAATTCTTTAACCAAACTGCTGTTTTGCGGATCAGTAGCCATTTGGATTTCCTCTTTTTCCTGCAAAATTTTTATACCATTATTCTCTTGGTTATATTTTTCTTTTAAATTGGCCACAGCTGAGGCTATTTCTTCCTTTTCCACTGCCAAAAGTTCCGCCATTTTTTTAAAGGAAAGAGGCTTAGAGGCTATAAAAAGCAAAGATTCTATTTTTGATGTCAAAGGCATAATTTGCTTATAATTTTTCTATATAAATTTCTTCAAAATTATTTTCTTGAGAAACAAAAACATGCTGTTGTTTGGTTAGTTCTAAAACCGCTAAAAAGGAAACAATAATTTCTGTACGATTGCGCGCGGCGGATAAAATATGTTTAAACTCTATTCTATTTAAATTACTCAACAAAGTTTCAATATGACCTATTTTTTCTTTAATTGTGACAGCTTTTTCCATAGCCACTTTTGGTAATTCCAAAATTGGCCGCAATCTTTCCAAAATTTCTTCAAAAACATTTTTTAATTTTTCGGCTGACAAATTCTTGGGAGGAAAAAACCCCAATTCGACCGGTTTTAAAATATTTTCTCTAAAATAAGCAAATTTTTTCTTCTTCAAAATGCCCTCAATTTTCTTAGAAGCCTCTACAAATTCTTTGTACATTCTTAATTGATCCTCTAAACTCACGCTCTCATCTTCTGGTGTAAAGGCTTCGGGCAAAAGTGTTTTGGACTTTATATAAACTAACCGGGTGGCAATTACTAAAAAATCAGCCATCTCCTCTTCGGGCATTTCTGTATTGTCTTTTAAATAATTAACAAAAGATTCAGTGACGCGGGACAAAGAAATTTGGGTGATTTCCATTTTTTCCTGTTCCACCAACTTTAAAAGTAAAGATAAAGGACCTTCAAATTGTTCTAATTTTATCTGGTGAGGCATTACTTTGGTTTCCCCTGATTTAGAAAGGTAAATTTATTTTTTAGTAATCTTTTTAACAGCCTTTTTTATTTTTGGCGCAACTTTCTTAGCGGCTTTTTTAATCTTCTTTTTAGCAGCCAGGCCAAAGTCTGCTACTGTGGCATTTTCTAATTTGGCTAAATCTTTAACTTTTAAACGCAAAGATTCGGTAAAAGATCCGGCGCCAAACAAAGCGTGTTCTGTTTTAAACAAAGCCTTATCCAAAAACATTTCCAATTTGTGCAAAGCGCCAAAAGGTAAAAGGGCGCCGGGCTTGGTTTTTAAAATTTTCTTAATAGCTTGTTCCGTGGCTAATTCAATTTTTTCCGCCTTTAAAATTTTCTGCAATTTTTTAAAATCAATCTTTAAATGAGCCGGCAACACAATAATAATATAGCGCTTTCCCCCAACTTTTATCAGCAATGTTTTAGCTACTTTATTCATCTTTTCTTTTAAAGTAGCGGCCAAATCGTAGGCGGTAAAAACTGGGCGATGCTTAATTATTTCATGTGCCACTTTATTTTTTTCCAAATAAGCAAGGACTTTTTTAGGGACCATAAATTTAAAATTAAGAGTTAAATTTTTAAGGAATAAGCTAACCTTCTTTTTGTTTATATTCTGGAGGTGATAACTGCAAATCAATTCTATTCAAATCCCTGGGAAACAAAGTTGCACGCTTAACATTTTCTATACCCAGTAATTTAGCAGTTAATCTCTCCAGCCCAATAGCCAGGCCACCTTCCGGAGGCATTCCATATTTAAAGGCTTGTAAATAAAAACTAAAACTGTCCAACTTGTAGCCCCACTTTTTAATATTTTCCACCAATTGATTATAATTATTAATGCGCTGGCCGCCAGTGGTAATTTCCACGCCGCGAAAAAGCAAATCAAAACTTTTGGTAAATTCCGGATCATTTTCATCGGGATAAGTATAAACCGGGCGCTTATTAGTTGGATAATGCGTGACAAAAACAAAATCCGACTGCCACTTATTTTTAGCGTATTCCCCTATCCACTGTTCTTCATTAGGTTCCAAATCAGGCTCGTTGGTATGGTCTGTGCCTGTTTCCTTTTTAATCAATTCTTGCACCTCGCGCAATTTTAAAATAGGAAATTTTTCTGGAATTAAAAGCGGCTGAAAATCCCATAATTTTAACTCTGATGCAGCGTCTTTAGCTAAATGCTTATCCAAAAATTTTATAAATTCAATTTCTAAATTGATTACGTCCAAATGATCTTTAATAAACCCATATTCTAAATCTAAACTGGTGTATTCATTTATATGCCTGGTAGTGGCGTGTTTTTCCGCGCGATAAACATTGCCAATGGTAAAGACGCGCTCATAAACCCCCACCATAATTTGCTTGTAAAACTGCGGACTCTGAGCAAGATAGGCTTTGTGGCCAAAATATTCCAAGGAAAAAACATTAGCGCCGCCTTCAGTTGATTCCCCCACTAATTTGGGGCAAGGAAATTCTATAAAATCTTGGTTTAATAAAAAATTTCTAAAAGCATTAACAATTTCCGCTTGAATTTTGAACAGGGCACGATTTTTTTCCGTACGCAAAGTTAAAGGCAGAGAATCCAAATAAACATCCAGGCCCATTTTTTCATCAGCCGGATCCAGTGGCAAAGGTTCCGCTGTGGCTAAAACTTTAAAAGACTTAGCCAAAAGTTCTATCTTCCCTGTTATTAAATTAGGATTGATATTTTTTTCGTTTCTTTTATTGATGATGCCAAAAATTTGCACCGCAAATTCGCTTCTAACATCTTTAACAGCCTCATAATCATTACTCATTTCACCAGGCGCGCAAATTACTTGAATTAAGCCACTCCTATCGCGTACATCTAAAAAAACAATTTTGCCCAAATTGCGGCGTGTTTGTATCGAGCCTTGAATTTCTATTTCTTCACCTACTTTTGTTGGTGTTTCTTTGATTAAAGTTCGCATAAAAATATGTTAGTTTTACCTAATTATTTTAACAAAATAAAGGTAGATTGGCAAACTTAATAAAAAAATACCCCCTGATGCTCCGTTGGGAAATCAGGGGTATATCACTAGATAAGAAATATTTAAAAGGATTTCTATCTCTCTTCAAAGAAAACACGATTACCTTGTGCCCAGGCCTTGACATGTGTGGTTGGGAAGGCGTTGATGTGCCATCCCTTAAAACCATGTGAAACGCCCACTGAACGAAGCACTTCTCGCACATCGTAAGCAAAAAAGATATTGGCGTATTCCCTCGTGGTAAGCAAAGCTCCGTCCTCATCAACATTTTGCCTTTCTAAAAGTGTCCAGATGACAGACAAGAAAGTCTTCGCCCTCTCTTCCTCACCAATTTCCTTGATAAGGTTGGGGTCAAAAGTCCCTTTAAGCAAAAGGCAGGAGATGAGAGACTTTTCACTCGCAGATCCCGCTTGTATGGCTGGCTCCACCTTACCTAAAAACCAAGCCTTGAAATTGTCATCCAAGACAAAACGCGAATCTTCTCCTTCCAAGAAACGCTCACGGGCGACAAAGTCACCTGCCACTTGAGGTACCACAGTGGTACCAAGCAGTTGAAGGAACGAAGGATCCAAAATGACATTTCTAGGCAACCTTTCCATTTGATTTCTCCTTATTAACAAATGGGAGTTTCTTAGTGTCACCTTAACAATAAAGTGGGTTTTTGTCAAGGTTTTAACCTGGTAATCATTCTAGGAAAAGGAATACACTCTCTAATATGCTCTACGCCCGTGATCCAGCGCACAGTGCGCTCTAATCCTATACCAAAGCCGGAATGAGGCACACTGCCATATTTTCTTAAATCCAAATACCATTCATAATCTGCCAAATTCAAACCTTCGGCTTTGATTCTTTCCAAAAGCAAATTATAATCATCTTCGCGCTGGCTCCCGCCGATAAGCTCCCCCGCTCCTTCTGTGGCAATCAAATCATCATTCAACACCAACTCCGGATTAGCCGTATCACGTTTCATGTAAAATGGTTTGATTGTCTTGGGCCATTTTTCCACAAACATTGGCACGGGCGAATCTTTTGTTAAAAGCGCCTCGTCATCATTACCCAAATCTTCTCCATACTGAATATCAGAACCTAAAGCCTGCAGTGTAGCAATGGTTTTGTCATAACTCAGACGAGTAAAAGACGCATCGGCCGCGCGCAATTTCTCCGTATCTCTTTCTAAAATTGCCAGTTCTTTAGCACAAATGGCCAAACAATATCTAACAATATGACGCACCAAACCCTCTTGCAGGCGCAAATTTTCTTCATGTTCCACAAAAGCACCCTCGGCATCCATCATCCAGAATTCTGTTAGATGTCTTTTGGTTTTGCTTTTCTCCGCCCGAAAAACCGGGCCAAAATCATAGCACCGGCCTACCGAAGCAATGGCCGCCTCACTATACAACTGTCCGGATTGGGAAAGATAGGCCGTGCCCAAATCAAAATATGGAACAGGAAAAAGAGTGGTTGTTCCTTCGCAAGCATTGGGTGTAAAAACCGGTGAATCCACTTTGATAAAACACTCTTGATGCAAATATTCATTAATTGCGGTAATAACAGCATCGCGCACTTTTAAAATAGCCCACTGCTTTGGCGACCTTAGCCATAAATGCCGCCATTCCATTAAAAAATCCGGGCCGTGCTCTTTTTTGCCAATGGGGTATTCTTCGGCCACTTGCACCAATTTAAGTCCGCTTACTTGTAATTCATATTCGCCAAATTTTTTGGGATGCTCGGATACAACGCCTTGCAAGGTTACCGCAGTTTCCAAAGTAATTTTTTGGCAGTCAGCCCAAACTTCTGGCGCAACCGCTTCTTTGTTGACCACAGCCTGTAAAAACCCCGAGCCATCGCGTAATTGTAAAAAATACAAACTACCAGATGAGCGCAGGTTATAAATCCAGCCCTTTAATTCCACATCTATATTAACAAATTTTGACAAATCTTTGATAAGCATAATTTAATGAATAATTTGATATAAATAAAATTTTTCAAATAGATTATTTAATTCTTCGGCGGTTTCTTTAGTTATTTTCACCCAAGCCTCCTTTAAACCGGCTTTCTCCACTAAATATTTTAAAATCTGTCCGGTTCTTAAACTAACATCTACAAATTCCTGATTATTTTTTATAAAACATTTGGAACAAACCGCCCCGGCCTCTGTTAAATTGAATTCATATTTGCCTTTAATTTTTGTTTGGCAAAAAATACAATTATGAAGGCGCGGCTTAAAACCAGCCAAAGCAGCCGCTTGCCACTTAAAAAGCGGCAAAAAATTGGATTCTTTATTTTTAAAATTTAAAAAGAAAAAATTCTTGGTTAGTTGAAAAAAATTTTCTTCTTTCTGTTTCTCGGCTAAAATTTTTTCCAATAAATTAGAGGCTTCTTGAGCTCTTAAAAGCTGATTAAAATTAGATTCACCACCTTGAAAACAAAAATTGTTCAAAGTAATGGCTTGCCCTATTTTATCACAACCCTTACCCTCGGCCACCATTAATTTAACCTCTTTAAAAGGCTCCAGATGTCCGGACAGCTTGCTCAGCATTTTTTTTGCCCCCACAGCCACGGCGCGCATTTTTCCCAATTCTTTACTTAAAAAAATAATTTCTAAATCATTTTCACGCCAAGTTCTTTTTTTTAAAATTATTGCTTCTGTATTATAGGTCATAAATTTTTCCCCGTGCCTTTTCTTGACCCAAAAAACTTTCCAAAATCAGCATGGCCGCTCCCACGTCAATCTTTTTGGCCGATAACATTTTAGCTGCCCTAGAAGTTAATCTTTCATCAAAAGTTAAAACCGGCACTTCAACATTTTTGGCTAAAATATCAACAAATTCTTGCACTTCTTGAGTTTTTTCAGTAGGTTCTCCTTTTAAATTCAAAGGCCAGCCCACAATTATTTTTAAAATTTTTTCTTCAGCAATAATTTTTTTTAAATCTTCCAAAATCTGCTCTAAATTTTTATTTTCCAAAACTTTAAAGGGCAAGACAATCTTTGTTTCTTTGTCAGCCAAAGCTAATCCAACGCGTCTTTCTCCGTAATCAATTCCTAAATACATAACAAACATTTTAAGTGACAATTTCGCAGCCGTTTTTTGTTACTACAACAGTATGCTCAAAATGGGCCGAAAAAGAACCGTCGGCGGTTTTAATGGCAAAACCATCATCACCTTCTTTTACTTTCCAACTTCCTAAATTAATCATTGGTTCAATAGCTAAAACCATTCCTTCTTTTATTTCAATTTTGTCTAGCGCCCGGTCGTAATAATTGGGAATACGCGGCTCCTCATGAACAGCATAACCAACGCCATGGCCAACTAAATCCCTGACAATACCAAAACCAAAACGACTGACATAATGTTCTATAGCCTTACCAATTTCACTAATTTTGCTTCCCGGCTTAACTTCTTTAATGCCTATAAACAAAGCTTTACGCGTCACTTCCATTAATTTGGCCACATCTTTGGAAATTTTACCCACGGCCACAGTAATGGCTGTGTCAGTGAAAAAACCGTTAACCGCGGGGTATTCCATACCAATATCAATGCCAATAATATCGCCATTTTGCAAAATTTTACCCGGTACAGAAGGAACATGCACCACTTCATCGTTGACAGAGGTGCACAAAATAGTGGGAAAAGGAATTTCTCCTCTTTCATGATAATATTTGAAGGCCGGACGACCACCAACTTTTAAAATCAATTCTTCAGCTTTTTTTTCTAAATCGGCAGTAGAAATTCCCGGTTTGACCATTTTACCCAAATCGCGTAAAATATTACCTAAGAGACATCCGCCTTCTTTAATCTTTTCTATCTCTTCCGGAGATTTAATTGCTATAAACTCGTTAGACATACTTATATTTTAGCTTAAAAGACTCTTAAAAGCAAGAACTGTGTCGGAAACCTTTTATTTAAATCCTTCCGCCAAAAAAACCGTCGCTATTATCACCTCATCTTTTTTAGGGACTTTTTTTATTTCCCGTCTTTTTGTTTATTTAGTCTTAGGACACTTAGCGCCCAACTTTTTTCTAACTATCAGAGGTGTCCACATCCATCACTTTACTTATGGTTTTATTATTTTGGCCATAACAGGAATTTATCTTTTAATCAAACACCCCGCTCCCGGATCTCATCTTTTTAAATGGCTGGCTTGGTTTTATGGTATTGGACTGGGTCTTTCCACTGATGAATTTGGAATGTGGATTAGACTGGAAGATGAATATTGGGTAAGACAAAGCTACGATGCCATAATAATCTTAACTTTAATTTTAATCAATATTGCTTTTTTGCCACAACTATTAAGTTGGATTAAAGAAATGATTGCTAACGCCAAAGAATACTTCTACCGCAAATAAACCTCTCCCAAACCGTATCGTTATTTTAAAAACACTTCCCTTAGGAAGCGTTTTTAAAAATTTGTTTAATTTCTTCAAAAATATCTTCTATGTTTTTTGAACCATCCATTTCTTTTACCATTTGCCCGTCAATTTCTTTAAATTCTTGAAAGATGGGAGTTAAAATTACTTCGCCTTGCTCCAGCAATCTGGTCTTGAACACCTGTTCATTTTTGTCATCAAATCTTTGTTTAATTTCCCCGCCACATTTAGGACAAATTATTAAATTTTTATTTTCCTCGCTGTAAGGGATATTTAAACCGCAAACCGAACAAACGCGGCGATGAGTTAACCTAAACAGCGATTCTTCTTCGGACAGTCTTAGATAAATCACCAAAACTTCATCCAATATTTTTTTTTCTTGAAAAAATTTTATAAATTCTTTGGCCTGATCTAAATTGCGAATCGCTCCGTCTAATACAACCCCTTGCCCTAAAGATATTTTTTTTTCTATTTCGGAAAAAATTAATTTATAAACCAACCAATCACCTACCAATATTCCTGTGCGCATTTTTTGCGCTTCCGCCAAATCTTCCGGTGCTTGATCTTGAGGATTAGCCAAAAGATTTCTTAGCAAATCTCCGCTAGAAAGATGGGCAAAACCATATTGAGCCGCCACTTTTTCGGCCTGCGTGCCTTTACCAGAACCGGGGGGGCCTAAAAAAATTATGATTTTTTTCATTTTTAATTAGAGGATCTATTAGTAATAAATGACCCTGCAAGGAAAAACAAAATTAAACTAGTACTGTTCGTAATCGCGCATGGTCATCTGTGATTCAACCTGTTTGACTATTTCTATCACTACCGCCACCACGATTAGTAAAGAGGTGCCACCAATAACCATAGATTGACTACCGGTGACATTGCGTAAAATTAAAGGCAAAATAGCGATGACACCCAAAAACACAGAACCGGCCAAAAGAATGCGATTCATAGTGTATTGCAGATATTCAGTAGTTAACTTACCCGGACGTACACCAGGAATAAAACCGCCTTGTTTCTGTAAATTTTCAGCTATTTTTTGAGGATGAAAAATAACGGCGGTGTAAAAATAAGTGAATCCTACCACCAGTAAAAAATAAGCGGCGGCGTAAAAAACAGAATTATTAAAAAGATGAATTGTCCCTTGCGCTAAACTGGCTAACCAAGCTGTTTTGGCTTTAATGAAAAACTGCGCCACCATGGAAGGAAAAAGTATAATGGAGATGGCAAAAATGATTGGGATAACACCCGCCATATTCACTCTTAAAGGTAAATGGTTATTACCACCGCCAAAAACACGATTGCCACGGACTTGTTTGGCATAAACTACAGGAATGTTTCTTTGCGCTTCCGTAACAAAAACAACTCCCACAATAGTCACAATGGCAATTAAAGCATAAATAATCAACTCAATGATTTGCGCCCTGTCAAAGGTGACAAACATTTGTTGAAGCGAAGTAGGCAAGGAAGAAATAATGCCGGCAAAAATTAAAATGGAGATACCGTTGCCAATACCTTTTTCCGAAATAAGTTCACCCAGCCACATTAAAAACATGGTACCGCCGGTAATGGTGACCATAGTGGTGATAAAATGAAAAAGATCCAAATTACCAACTATCCCCTGTCCTGTTTGTCTAAGAAGCATAATCATACTGTAGGCTTGCAAAAAAGCCAATGGAACGGTTAAAAGCCTGGTATATTGATTAAGCCTTCTCTGCCCGGCCTCGCCCTCTTTAGACATCTCTTCTAAACTCGGAACAACCATAGCTAACAATTGAAAAATAATGGAAGCGGTAATATAAGGACCGACACCAAGCATTATTACAGAAAAATTCTGCATAGTGCCGCCAGAAAAAACATTCATTAAGCCGAGTAATTGATTGGAATCAAAAAATCTTCTTAAAGCAATAATATCTACTCCCGGAATAGGAATATAAGCCACTAAACGAAAAATTACCAGCATCAAAACAACATAAAGAATTTTGTTGCGTAAATCTTTGGTCTTCCAAATTTGTAACAATTTTTCTAACATAGTGCTTTTAAATTTTAACGCGTTTAATTTTTATGCCCCGCTAAATTAAACGGGGCATAAAAAATTTAAAGTATTTTGCCGCCGGCTTTGATTATCGTTTCCTTGGCGGAGGAAGTTAGTTGGCAATCAGATACTTCTATCTTTTTGCTAAAATCTTTACCACCAATCAATTTAACGGGAGCCAAACGAGAAATAATCTTTTTCTCTAATAAAGTCTGGGGATTCACTTTTTCATTATCAGAAAATTTAACTTGAATTTTTTCTAAAGAAATAGCCACCGGTCTTAATTTAAAGCTTTTAAAACCGCGCAACTTAGGAGAACTTAAAAGAATATTTCTCCAACCTTTTTGCTTTAATTTTTTGCGTCCGCCAGACCTGGCTCTTTGACCCTTAGCGCCTCTGGCACTATAAGTACCGCGACCCGAAGCATTGCCCCGACCCACCCTTTTAACTTTTTTTCTAGCGCCGCTGTTAGGTTTTAAATTATGAGTTCCTAAACGCATATTACTTTTTATTCATCGCGCGCGGTTTTAAGCTTTTCAAAGCTTTAATAGTAGCTCGCGCATTATTTACTTTATTATTGGCACCCAACATTTTACCCACAATATCCGGAACACCGGCTAATTCCAAAACTACTCTCATGGCTCCGCCGGCGATAATACCAGAACCGGAAGGGGCTGGTTTTAATAAAACTCTAGCCGCTTTTTCTTTGGCTTTTACCCAATGAGGAATAGTGGTTTTTTCTAAAATGACTTTAAACAAATCCTTTTTGCCCAAACGAGTAGCCTTACTAACAGCCATGGCCACATCGGCACCTTTGGCAATTCCAAATCCAACACGGCCCTTACGATCCCCCACTATTACAGCCGCTCTAAAACGCATACGTTTACCGCCTTTGGTCACCCTAGTTACTCTAGCTAAATCTAAAATTACATTATCAAATTCCTTTTCTTCGGCAGATCTATCCGATCGATCTCTTCTGTCGCCCTTACGCCCTTTAAATTGTTTTTTGATTTCTTCCATAAAAAATAGATTAAAATTCCAAACCCGCGACACGAGCACCTTCGGCTACGGCTTTAACGCGTCCCTGAAAGGCATAACCTCCGCGATCAAAACAGATTTTCTTTATCTTTTTTTCCACTGCCTTTTTGCCTAATTCCTTACCGGCTTCATAAGAAACTGCGCTTTTTCCTTTATACGGATTATCTTTTTCCGCTTTTAAACCTTTGCTGGAAGAGGAAACAATCGTTAGGCCGCGTTCATCATCAATTAATTGCAAAAATACGTACTTTAAACTTTTGCGTACAGATAAACGAGGTTTTTCCGCTGTCCCGCTGATGCGGCTTCTAACCCGCGCGTGGCGTTTGGCTAATTTTTGTCTTTTGGCTTTAATGCGATTCATATTTTAAAGCTTTAAGCGGCGGATTTAGCCGCGGCCTTACCGGCCTTTCTCCTAATTATTTCATCAACATATTTAATGCCTTTACCCAAATATGGTTCCGGCTTTTTAATTTCCCTAATTTGAGCGGCAATACTCCCTACTAACTGTTTATCAAAACCTTTAATGGTGATAATATTTTTTTCAACAGTCACTTCTATTCCCTGGGGAACGGCAAAATTTACTTGATGGGAAAAACCAACATCCAAAACCAAATTTTTTCCCTTAACCTCGGCCTTAAAACCAATACCGTTCATCTCTAATTTTTTTTCAAAACCGGTGGTGACGCCAAGAATCATGTTTCTAACCAAACTTCCAAATAACCCCCACAAAGCCCGATCACTTTTTAAATTTTCATCTTTGACGGAAATTTTCAATTCATTCCCTTCTTTAACAATAGAAACTCTAGTATGCAAAGACTGTTCCAAAGTTCCCTTAGGACCTTTGATTTTAATATTGCCGGAAGTCACATCGGCTTCCACGCCCGTAGGTATAACAATTGTTTTTTTACCAATTCTTGACATACTTTTTTAATAAACTTCACAAATTAATTCTCCACCAATATTTTTCTTTTTGGCTTCGCGTCCATCCATAATTCCTTGGGAAGTGGAAAGAATGGAAATACCCAAACCATTGCGTACAGTTTTTAAATCTTCCTTGCCAATATAAATACGCCGTCCCGGTTTACTGATTCTGGTTAAAGAAGTAAGAACAGGCCTGCCATCTTGATATTTTAAAATTATTTTTAAATCACCGCGGCCGTCTTCTACTTTTTCCACGCTTTTTAAAAATCCCGCTTGCAATAAAATATTAGCAATGGATAATTTAACTTTGGAAAAAGGTATTAAAACCTCTGCCTTCTTAACAGCGGAGGCATTTCTTATTCTTGTTAACATGTCTGCGATTGGATCGGTAAACATAATTTTCTTATCTCTCTTTTTGTTATTAAATTTATTCTACCAACTAGATTTAGTAATTCCCGGTAATTCTCCACGGTTGGCCAATTCACGAAAACAAATACGGCATAATTTAAAGTCTCTCATATAGCCATGTTTGCGGCCGCATTTCCAACAACGATTAACAATGCGGGAAGAAAATTTAGCTTTTCTTTTGGATTTATAAATTTGTGCTTCAGTAGCCATAAAATTACTTTTCTATTAAAGGAAAACCTAAGTGGGTGAACAAATTTTTTGCCTCTTCTTTATCTTTGGCGGAAGTAACCACTGTAATCTCCAAGCCTAAAACTTTTTCAACTTCATCCGGTCTAATTTCCGGAAAAGATAAATGTTCTTTAAAACCAATCGTCATATTGCCTTTTTCATCAAAAACATTGGTAGAAACACCGCGAAAATCTCTGACGCGAGGCAAGGCAATTTTGATAAGTTTTTCCAAAAAATCATACATTCTTTTACCGCGCAAAGTGACTTTGGCTCCCACAATTTGTCCAGCTCTTATCTTAAAGTTAGAAATTGATTTTTTGGCCTTAGCTAAAACTGGTTTTTGACCGGTAATACGCCTTAAGGTTTCTTCTACTATTTCGGCAATTTTGGGTTCTTTGATCATTTTGCCAAAACCAATATTAACCACTACCTTTTCCACTTTGGGAACGGCATTAATATTCTTATAGCCCAATTCTTTCATTAATTTGCCCACTACTTCTTTTTTGTAAAATTCTTTTAAATTCATAAACTTAAATTACCTCATTACATTTTTTGCAAAAGCGCACTTTTTTATCGGCTTCTTGTCTTTTGCCCAACTTAACTCCCTTTTGGCAATGTTCGCAAAAAAAGGAAACATTGGCAACGGCAAGCGGAGCCGACAATTCAATAATTTGACCTTTTTGCCCTTCTTTGCGAGAACGCACATGCTTTTTTAAAATATTGGCGCCCTCAACCACAACCTTATTTAATTCAGGAAAAATTTGAATTACCTTGCCGGATTTACCCTTATCTTTGCCTCTGGTAATGATTACTTTGTCACCTGTTTTTATTTTCATATTATAAAACTTCCGGAGCTAAAGAAATTATTTTAATAAAACCTTTGTCGCGTAATTCCCTGGCTACCGGCCCAAAAATACGCGTTCCTTTAGGCTCTTTTGATTTTTTATCAATTATAACAGCCGCATTGTCGTCAAAACGAACATAAGTGCCATCTTTGCGACGAATTTCTTTATGGGATCTAACTAATACAGCCGTAACTACTTCACTTTTTTTAACCATACCATAAGGCTCGGCTTTTTTAACTACGCCTGTAAAAATGTCGCCGATTGTTGAATAGCGTTTTTTATAACCGCCCAAAACTCTAATACACTGAATTATTTTGGCGCCGGAATTATCCGCTACATTTAACATTGATCTGTGTTGAATCATATATCTTTAATAAATCACTCTCCACTTTTTAGTTTTAGAAATGGGACGGCACTCAACAAAATTAACCTTATCACCAACTTTATACTGACCCTTTTCATCATGCACCTGAAAACGATTGCTGACAGTATATTGTTTTTGATATTTAACATTTTTTCTGACTCTGTCAACTCTTATAACAACAGTTTTCTGCCCCTTAGCAGAAACAACCACGCCCTTAAATTTTCTGATCTTTTTTGTATTCTCCATATTTATTTAAGACTGTTTAAGATAGTCTTGATTCTAGCAATTTTCTTTTTTGTCTTTTCAATATCTTTAACAGTTTTTAATTCTCGTGAAGAAACGCGAAAACGCAATTCACGCAATTTCTCTTGCTCTTTTTTAAGCAAATCATCCAATTCTGTTGGGGAAAAATTTTTTAATTCTTCTTTTTCTTTCATATTAAACTTTTTTAACAAAAACACATTTAACAGGTAATTTATATGAAGCCATGTGCAAAGCTTCTTTGGCTACGGATTCATCAACGCCATCTACTTCAAAAAGAATAGTACCGGGTTTAACTGGAGCAACATAATAATCCACAGCACCCTTGCCTCCACCCATAACGCTTTCATTACCATGATTAGTGACCGGCTTATCGGGAAAAATTCTAATCCAAACTTTACCGCCTTTACGCAAATATCTGGTAATGGTACGACGAGCCGCTTCTATTTGACGTGCGTCAATCCAACAATTGCTCAAAGATTTCAAACCAAAACTACCGTAAGCAACGTAATTTTTAGCAGTGGCAATACCTGTATTTCTTCTTCTGCCTTTGTGCCATTTTCTATGTTTTACTTTTTTAGGAAATAACATAAATATTTATCTCTTATTATTTTCCACTTGCAGTGGCTTCATTTTTAGTGGAAAAAATTTCTCCGCGATAAATCCATATTTTAACTCCAATAACACCATAAATTGTCTGGGCTATTTCAGAAGCAAAATCAATATCAGCGCGTAAATTCTGTAAAGGAATCTTACCGGAGACTAACATTTCTCTACGGGCAATTTCTGCACCGTTAAGACGACCGGAAACCATTACCTTTACACCTTGCGCCCCGGCTTTTCTTACTTTTTCAATAGTTGTTTTTAAAACCCTTCTAAAAGGCATGCGTTTTTCCAAATCAGTAATCATGGACTGAATAACAATATGGGAAGACAAATTTGGTTTAGAGCACTCTTGGACATTTAATTTTAAATTGGCGGTTTTACCAAAAAATCTTTTTTGTAAATCTTTTCTTAATTCTTCAATTCCCGCTCCACCGCGGCCGATAATTACACCCGGTTTAGCCACGTTTAAAATAATAACAATCTCTTTGGCATTACGCTCAATTTGAATACAATCAATTCCTGATTCTTTTACTTTTTGCCCCAGATATTTTTTAATTTTTAAATCCTGTTGCAAAAACTTGGCGTACTGTTCTCTATTACCAGCAAACCACCTGGAATTCCATCTATAAATTGTTGACATTCTGAAAATTGTTGGATGTACTTTGTGACCCATATTTTTTATTTAGTCTTGGAACGTTCTGCCAAAATTAAAGTGATGTGGCAAGTATGTTTTTTGATAGGTGCCGCTCGGCCAAAAGCTCTGGGCCTCCATCTTTTAAGTGCAGGGCCTTGGCCTACGGTTGCCGCTTTAATAAAAATACTATCTTTAGACAACTTAAAATTATGTTCAGCATCAGCTGTAGCCGCTCTTAAAACTTTAAGTACCGGTTTAGCTGCTATTCTTTTGCTGAAATGCAAAATATTTTCCGCGTCAACTATTGATTTGCCACGCAACATTTCTATAACAATCTCAACTTTTCTGCTGGACATTCTAATAAATTTTGCTTGTGATTTAATTTCCATATTTTACTTTTACTTTTTTTTGCCTTCCGCTCCTTTAGCGGCAATAGCGGCGGTCTTTTCGGATTCGGCCTGTTTGGATTCTAAATCTTTTTGCATTTTGCCACCATGTTTGGTAAATTTGCGTGTTGGAGAAAATTCTCCCAATTTATGCCCGACCATATTTTCCACCACCAAAACCGGCAAATGCTGACGGCCATTATGAACACCAATTATAAAACCAACCATTTCCGGAGTGACAACCGAAGGGCGAGACCAGGTTTTAATCACGGTCTTATCACCCGGCTTTAATCTTGAGATTTTAGCCAATAATTTGGGATCGGTAAAGGCACCTTTTTTAAGACTTCTGCTCATAATTTATAGGGATGAAATCAAATTATTTTCTGCGTTTAATGATTAGTTTATTACTCCATTTTTTACGTTTTCTGGTTTTAACTCCTAAAGCCGGCTTACCCCAAGGATTTTCCGGACGTCTCATGCCAATAGGATTATGGCCTTCACCACCTCCGTGTGGATGATCTACCGGGTTCATAGCCTTACCACGAACTTCCGGCCTCCAACCCATATGTCTTTTTCTACCGGCTTTTCCTAAACGAACCAAGTTGCGATCTGGATTGCTAAGCTGACCGATAGAAGCCAAACATTTTTTTGATACTTTTCTAAATTCTCCTGAAGGTAATTTTAAAGTTGCATAATCCCCTTCCACGGCCATTAGTTGAATACTATTACCAGCACCGCGACAAAGTTGACCGCCTTTTTGAGGCTGCAATTCAACATTATAAATTGTATAACCGACCGGAATGCTTTCAATTGGCATACGATTGCCTAAATTGGCTTCAATCTTTTGTAAAGAAGATAAAACCCTATCACCAACTTTTAAAGTTTGTGGAGCCAAAATATAACTTTTAACCCCATCTTCGTACTTTATCAAAGCAATACGTGCGCCACGATTTGGATCGTACTCAATAGCTAAAACTTCGGCAGGCACATTATATTTTTCTTGTTTAAAATCTACCAAGCGATAGAATTTTTTGTTACCGCCGCCGCGATGTCTTACGGTAATTAAACCTCCGGATCTTCCTGTCCTTCTTTTTGGTTTGCTAATTAAAGATTTTTCCGGCTCAAATTTAGTAATATCTTCAAACGTGTCTACGCTGGAAAATCTGCGACCGGCTGAATTTTTTTTGTAATTTTTAACTGGCATAAACTTTAAACATTCTTATGCAATTCTATTGTTTGTCCTTTTTGCAAAGTCACCAAGGCTTTCTTTTTATCTTTTCTAACACCGCTCATTCTGCCAAAACGAACGCGCTTGCCTTGTAAATTAATAACCCTTACTTGGACAACCTTAACTTTATAAATTGATTCTACGGCCTTTTTAATTTCTGGTTTAGTAGCCAAAACGCCAACTTCAAAGGCATACACTCCGCCGCTATGTAAATAAGTTGATTTTTCCGTCACGATGGGACGCAATAAAACTTTATGTCCTTCTCTAAATTTTATTTCTCTATTAGAATCTGCAGCCACACTCTCCGTTTCAACCTTAACACTCTTTTTGGCCTCTTTGATAGAAGCTTTGGGAGCCTTGGGCTGCGCAACTTCCTCTTTATTTTCTACAACCTTTTTGATAATAGAAGCATCGCGCTTTCCTCTAGCTTCATCCAATTCTTTTTTACTTGTCCAACGATTAAAAAGTCCCATATTTATTATTTCTTATAAACTTTTGTCCAAAATTCAACCGCTTCTTTAGTGGTGACAACAGAATCGTTTTTTAATAAGTCCAACAAACTTAATTCATTTAAAGAAACCTGATTTACATTAGGAACATTTCTGGAAGCCAGTTTCATTTCTTTATTAATTTGAGGAAAAACCACCAAAACTTTTTTACCAATCAAAGGTAAATTCTTTTTAATTTCCACAAAGGTTTTTGTCTTAGGCTTATCCAAAGACAAAGTTTCCAACAAAATTAGAGAATTTTCCGCTACTTTTTGAGACAAAGCCATTTTAAAAGCCAACTGTTTAATTTTTTTGTTGATTTTAACTTTAAAATTACGAAACTTGGTAGGGCCAAAAATTACGGCGCCGCCCTTCCACAATGGGGACCGGCTGGAACCGGCGCGGGCACGGCCTGTGCCTTTTTGCTTCCAAGGCTTTTTACCGCCACCGCTTACTTCACCTCGAGCTTTGGTGTGAGCCAAAACCTGTCTTTGATTGGCTTCCATACCTACGGACACTTCATGCAAAACACCTATTCTGGGTTTAATTTCAAAAATTTCCGGGGTCAAATTTTCGGTTGCTACTACTTCTCCCTTAAAATTGTAAATGTTAACCTTGACCATATTAAATTTATTCTTGTGTAGATTCTTGTGTTACGGTTTCTTTAACAGCAACGGCTTCGGCAATTGGTGCCGGTTCAACTGGTAAATTTTCTTTCTTCAAAACCGCAATCTTTCCCGGGGCTTTAATTAAAAGCAAAGAATTTCTGCCTCCAGGTAAAGCGCCTTTTAATTTTAAAAGATTATTAACAGCATCAACCTCTACAACTTCTAAATTCTTGACAGTAATTTGTTCACCGCCCATGCGGCCAGCCATACGCAATCCCTTAAAAACTCTTTGCACACCACCGGAACCAATAGAACCTGGCATTCTTAAATTATCTTTATGACCATGAGTAGCGGGGCCACCGGCAAAATGATGACGCTTAACTACGCCTTGAAAACCCTTGCCCTTGGAAATACCGGTTGCTTCAATTTTCTCTCCAGCCTTAAAATTTTCCACGGTATACTCATCGCCTCTTTTTAATTCTAAATTTTCACCATCAATAATTTCCTTTAAAAACCGCACCGCCGGCAAACCTTTTAAATGGCCGGCTTCGGGCTTAGACAATTTTTTATCATTTATTTTTTTAAAACCTATTTGTACAGATTTTTTTCCATTTTCTTTATTCTCTTTTATTCCTGTCACAAAACAAGGTCCGGCCTGAACAATCGTAACGGGAACGGCATCGCCGTTTTCTTTGTAAATCTGTGACATCTGAATTTTTTGACCGAGTATAAATTTCATACTGATAAACAAAAGTCAGAAGCCACTTTTGAGGCTTCCGACCTTTTCTCTTGCTTAATAATTAAGAAAATAAAATTTTCTTAATTTTCAATTGATAAGGCCCAAATACTTAAAAATTTTCAATTCTCCCAATGCTTTTTTGCGGCTTGCAGAAGTTTTCCTTAAAGGATCCTCTCTGTTTGCCTCAACTAAGCTTTTAATTACATTTTTATTTCCACGTCCACACCTGCTGGTAAATTAAGATGTTGCAAAGCGTCTATAACCTTAGCATTCGGTTCTAAAATATCTAGCAATCTTTTATGAATACGCATTTCATATTGCTCTCGCGCATTCTTATGAACAAACGTAGAACGATTAACCGTATATCTTTTAATTTCTGTTGGCAAAGGCACCGGCCCTCTTACCGCGGCTCCGCTTCTTTCCACCGTTTCCATAATAGTCTTTACGGATTGATCAATAATTTTATGATCATAAGCGGCAATTTTAATCCTAATGCGGGAAGATGTTTCCTCTTCTTTACCAACTTTCTGTTTTGTAGCAACAACTTCTGACATGTTTTTATTTGATTATCTTAAGCACCACGCCAGCGCCAACTGTTCTACCGCCTTCACGGATAGCAAAACGCATTTTTTCTTCCATAGCCACCGGAGTAATCAATTTAATCTTTAAGTTAACAGTATCACCGGGCATAACCATTTCTGTTCCTTCTGGCAATTCCACTTCACCGGTCACATCGGTTGTACGAATGTAAAATTGAGGTTTATAGCCTTTAAAGAAGGGTTTATGACGACCGCCTTCTTCTTTAGTTAAAACATAAATTTGACCTTCAAATTCAGTGTGAGGAGTAATGGAGCCGGTTTTAGCCAACACCATACCTCTTTCCACTTCATCTTTTTTCAAACCGCGAAGAAGCAAACCGGCGTTATCGCCAGCACGTCCTTCATCCAAAGACTTGTTAAACATTTCAATACCGGTAATAACAGTCTTTTTGGTATCTTTAATACCCACCATTTCAACTTCATCATTAATATGGATAATACCGCGTTCAATTCTACCGGTGGCCACAGTACCGCGGCCTTCAATGGAGAAGACATCCTCAATAGGCATAAGGAATGGCTTGTCAGTTTCACGAACAGGTTCCGGAATATATTCGTCTAAAGTTTTGATTAAATCTAAAATTGGTTTGGCAGCGGCTTCATCAGTTGGATTTTCCAAAGCTTTTAAGGCAGAACCGCGAATAATTGGGGTAATATCGCCAGGGAATTCATATTTTTTCAAAAGATCGCGAACTTCTTCTTCAACCAAATCAATAAGTTCTGGATCGGAAACCATATCAACCTTATTTAAGAAAACAACAATATAAGGCACACCAACTTGACGAGCAAGTAAAATATGTTCACGGGTTTGAGGCATTGGACCGTCAGCGGCAGAAACAACCAAAACAGCACCATCCATCTGAGCGGCACCGGTGATCATATTCTTAACATAATCAGCGTGTCCCGGACAGTCTACATGGGCATAATGTCTTTTTTCTGATTCGTACTCCACATGAGCGGTGGCAATAGTAATACCACGGGCTTTTTCTTCTGGAGCGGCGTCAATTTGATCCACACCCTTATCTTGGGCTTTCATGCCATGAGCGCTTAAAACCTTTAAAATTGCCGCGGTCAAAGTTGTTTTGCCGTGGTCAACGTGACCAATGGTGCCAACATTAAGGTGCGGTTTGGAACGATCAAATTTTTCTGCCATAGTATTTAAAATTAATTTTTTAACTAAATTAAGTTATTTTTTAATAAAAGCGATTCTAGAAAAGAAGTATAGCACACATCCAAAAATAACGCAAGTCTTTAATTGGGGAAATCTTTCAAACCGCCTTAAAGCGTTATTTTAGCTCTCTAAAGGCTCAAAATAATACTGATCTTCCGGCTTATTTTCTTCTTTAGCAGCTGTTTCTGATTTTTCCAAAGAATCTTTTCCGTCTTCTTTCATGCTTTCATCCAAAAATAAATCTTCTTCTGCCGCTTCAATCGGTTCATTTTCTAAATTAACTTCTTCAGCGATATTAGGAACAATTTTTTGCTGAGCCTTCCAAATGGCAATATCATGATTAATTTTTTCCAATAAATCGGATTCACTCATTTCACCCAGGCTAAAATTTTCCTCTTCAGAAAACTCCAACGAAACCAAATATTCATAATCTTCTAAAGACATCACCACATAAGGATTGGCAAAATCCGCTTCGGAGACGATCAACCTGTCACCTGTTTTAGCAATCAAATTAAGAATTCTTTTTAATCCTGACTTCATATATTTATGACCTTATTTTAAGCCTCAAAAAAAATTTTGTCAAATCAGAAAAATTTTACTAATTTTACTTTTTTCTTCCTTCAACTATTTCCAAAGTGACATTGGAAGGAGTTTCCGCGTAATGAGAAAATTCCATATTATAAGAGGCTCGTCCTTGGGTCATAGAACGCAAATCTGTAGCATAACCAAACATATTAGCCAAAGGCACATCGGCATCTATAACCTTAATACCAACACGATCACGCATTTCTTTAATTTGACCACGACGTGAACTTAAATTACCTATTACATCACCCATAAACTGTTCCGGAGTCAAAATTTCCACTTTCATGATTGGTTCAAGTAAAACCAAACCGGCTTTTTTAGCAGCTTCGCGCAAAGCAAAGGCACCGGCTAATTTAAAAGCGGCTTCGGAAGAGTCAACATCATGATAAGAACCATCAAAAACAGTAGCTACAATATCAATTAAGGGATAACCAGCCAAAACGCCTTTGTCCAAAGTTTCTTTAACACCTTTTTCAATAGCCGGAATAAATTCACGAGGAATAGAGCCACCTTTAATTTCACTTTCAAATTCAAAACCGGCACCACGTTCTCTTGGCTGTACGCGCAACCAGCAATGTCCATATTGACCGCGACCACCAGATTGATGAATGTATTTACCTTCGGCCTCAGCTGTACCTTTAATGGTTTCCTTGTAAGCCACCTGGGGTTTACCCACATTAGCTTCCACCTTAAATTCGCGTTTCATACGATCCACAATAATCTCCAAATGCAATTCGCCCATACCTCCAATAATTGTTTGCATAGTTTCTTCATCGGTTCTAACTTTAAAAGTAGGATCTTCTTCGGCTAATTTTTGCAAAGCCGTACCCATTTTTTCTTGGTCAGCCTTAGTTTTAGGTTCCACAGCCACATGAATAACTGGTTCGGGAAAAGTGATTGATTCCAAAATAACCGGACGGCTTTCATCACACAAAGTATGACCGGTAAAAGTATTTTTTAATCCTACAGCCGCGGCAATATCTCCGGAATAAACCTCTTCAATTTCTTCACGATGATTGGCGTGCATTCTAACCAAGCGACCAATACGTTCTTTTTCACCCGTCATGGTATTTAAAACATAAGAGCCGGCTTTTAAGGTTCCGGAATAAACGCGGAAAAAAGCCAATTTACCAATAAAAGGATCAGCGGCAATTTTAAAAGCCAGACCGACAAAAGGTTCATTATCAGCTACTTTAACTGGTATCTCTTTAGTTTTATCACTGGGATCAAAACCCTTAGGAGCGGCAATATCCAAAGGAGAAGGTAAATAATCTATCACGGCATCAAGCATAAATTGCACACCCTTGTTTTTTAAAGCACTGCCGCAAAGAATAGGCACTATTTCAAAATTAACTACGGCCTGGCGCAAAACTTTCTTTAAATCGGCTACGGGTATATCTTCTCCAGCCAAATAACGGTTCATTAAACCCTCATCATTTTCACAAATTTTTTCTACCAATTCGGAACGATATTTTTCCGCCAATTCCTTCATGTCAGCGGGAATTTCCCCTTCTTGAATATCCTTGCCCATTTCATCCATATACATCTCGGCTTTGCGGTTTAATAAATCAATAATACCTTTAAAATTGGCTTCGGTACCAATAGGCAATTTTAAAGGTATTATTGATTTGGTTAACCGCTCATGAATAGATTTAACATCGGAAAAAAAATCAGCGCCCATGCGATCTAATTTGTTGATAAAACAAATACGCGGCACGTGGTAGTCGTCGGCATAACGCCAATTGGTTTCTGATTGAGGTTCCACCCCGGCTACGCCGTCAAAAATAACCACGGCACCATCAAGCACGCGCAAGGAACGCTTTACTTCCACGGTAAAATCAATATGCCCCGGAGTGTCAATCAAGTTGATGCGGCAATCTTTCCAAAAACAAGTGGTGGCGGCAGAGGTAATTGTAATACCGCGCTCTCTTTCTTGTTCCATCCAGTCCATAGTGGTATCGCCTTCATGCACTTCGCCAATTTTATGTTTTTTACCGGTGTAAAATAAAACACGCTCGGAAACGGTTGTTTTTCCGGCATCAATATGGGCAATAATACCAATATTTCTGGTTTTGTCTAAGGAATAATCTCTAGGCATAAATAAATTAATTTTCCTGAAGTTTTTTAAAGACGCATAAAAATATGCGCCTTTTTTGAATTAAAATTATCTGGCAAAATGAGCAAAAGCCTTATTAGCTTCAGCCATGCGGTGAATATCCATTTTCTTTTTAATAGCTTCGCCTTGATTTTCTGAAGCGGCAATTAATTCGTTGGCTAATCTTTCAGCCATAGGCTTGCCTTTAACTTTTCTGGCCGCCTCAATTATCCATTTAAAAGCCAAAGCATTTTTTCTTTCTCCTCTCACCGGCATTGGCACCTGATAATTGGCGCCGCCCACACGACGGGATTTTGTTTCTACTGTCGGGCCAACATTTTTAATGGCCTCTTCAAAAACTTCCAAAGCGTCTTTTTTGGCTTTTTTAGTGATTATTTCAAATGAATTATAAACAACCTTTTGGGCTATAGTCTTTTTACCTTTACGCATTACGTAATTGATAAATTTAGCCACCACAAAATTATTAAATTTACTATCGGGTAAGATATCTCTTTTAGGTGCTTGTTTTCCTCTCATATTATAAATTATTTAGCTTTTTTAGCTCCGTACAGTGAACGGCTTCTTTTTCTGTCAGAGACGCCTTGGGTATCAAAAATACCGCGCACTATGTGATAGCGCACGCCTGGCAAATCTTTAACGCGTCCGCCGCGGATTAAAACAATGGAGTGCTCCTGTAAATTATGTCCCACACCTGGAATATAAGCGGTCACTTCCATACCATTGGATAACCGAACTCTGGCAATTTTGCGCAAAGCAGAGTTAGGTTTTTTAGGAGTCATGGTAGTAACCTTTAAACACACGCCGCGCAAAAAAGGCTTAACATTAGTTGGCGATGTTTTTTTGCGATGCAAAGTATCCAAACCATAATGCATAGCCGGGGCTTTGCTTTTCTTTTTAATTGTCTTGCGTCCTTTTCTTATTAATTGATGAATTGTTGGCATACGTAAATTACGTAAATAAAATTTAAAAACAAAAGAGATTTACTCTTTGCGGCAACTCTACGGTTTTACTAGACAAATGCAGTTTGGCTAATAAACCTTTTCTCTCCACAAAGCTTGAGAATAGTATATAGAAAGATGGAAAAGATGTCAATAGCCGGCTAGTTTAAATAATCACCGGGGAAATAAATCCCTGTTTATCAATAAATCTTTTAGAAATTATAAAATTTTCCTTTAAACCTAGTTCGGCTGATAATTTCTGCCATTTTTAAACAATTTTTCTAAATTGCCATGACAGCGCCCAACTGCCCCCAACGTGCCTTTATTTTTTCTGCAAGACCAAGTATCATAAATAAAAGATTTCTCAAAGATTGGTTCAATTACTCGCGCCACAGCGTGATGCAAAAGCCTATCTCTCATGCACGCCTTATGAATAATGCGCGGTTTGGGATCACGAACACGTTTCATTTCATAACCACCTTGTTGCCAACTGTCCGTTTGCAATTCTTCTTTCAAATCAGTTATATTATCTTCAAGATTAAAAGCAAAATTTTGCACATCAATTCTTTTTTTCTTTCCGCGCAAAAATTTTTTCCAGGCTAAAAATAAATTTTCAACTGAAATTATTTCATCAAAAATTTTATGACATTGAACCCCCCCCCCACGGTTCCGTGATAATTTTCAATCGATTGTATGATTTTTTGTGTTTTTGGTATGTCCATAGCAAAAAATTTCCTAAATACGATAGATACACAATAGCCAAAGATATTTTTAATCTTTTACTGGAAATTCTGATACAGATAAAACGCGCGGAAGTTACCGGCCAAACTTACAAAATCAATCAGCTTGTGGAAGCCAGCAAAAAACTGGACGCTATAAAAATTTTAATCCGTCTAACCAATACTCTGCAACTTGTTGATGACAAAAAATATATTACCACTGAAGATGAACTTATACAAATTGGTAAAATGATAGGTGGTTGGATAAAATCCTTAAATACCAATACAAGAACGCCGTAGCATTCTTGTATTTTTTATCCGCTCTTCGGAGAGAGACGCCCAAATTGCTGTTCGCGTTGTCGGGTTTCCAGTTGTTCAAGTTCGCGCCACCCGCGTCACAGTTGCCAACGTTCACCAATTTGCCATCGGCGGATCGCTCTTTCCGTTTGCCTATCCAAAATGCGCAGTACGCAAAGTTTGTTTTACTAAACTTTGTTGCTTCACCAAAAAACAAACGGAAGCAGGGCGGACAAACAAATTTTTATGGGCAAACCAATACGCTGGTTTGCGCTGGTTGTATTAGCCCAAAATTTTGGATTCCCTCCCGCGAGAATAACAGAAAAAAATCAAGAATCCAAGCGGACCAAGTACGCCTCCGCCTGCTGGCGGATGGCGGACAAGCATCCAGTCCGCCCTAAACGGAGAGAGAGACGCCCAAATTGCTGCCCGCGCTGTCGGGTTTCCAGCCGCTCAAGCTCCCGCCACCCGCGCCACAGTAGCCAACGTCCACCAATACGCCATCGGCGGATCGCTTAGCAGACCAGTGATATGAATTATTGTATAAACGATTGCCTGAAGTCCTAAAAACTGTAAAAAATTGGTAAATAATTTCCAACGGCTCCGGGCGATTTCGGGAATTAACCGCCAGATTGGATAATTGCTCGGCCGCGCCCCGCCAATCACCATTGTTAATAAGAGTTTGTATTTGTTCCAGTCTGGCGTCAGAACATTCGGCTGAATCTTCAGCGCTTAACAAATTATGCTCCTGCAAAAATCCGCGCAAAAATTTGGTTTGGGCAATATAATCTTTGGCGGAAGAATTTGGCAGGGATCCACGGTGGACTAATTTCCAAGACATCGGGAATGGTGTATTGGCCCAAGACTCATTTTCCCACCATTTGGAGGCGGTTAATTTGCCCTGATTTCTTTCTTGCATATCCGGTTCAACTTTTTCTCTAAGATTTTTTAAATTCAAAGGAGTACCATCAGCAAAACTATCCACTTCTAAAACCAAAAACCATTCACTTCTTAATCCTTCCCTGCCCAATTGATTAAAAAATTCTGCCAACTCTGTTAATTTTTGTTGTAAAAGTGTTTCTGCTTGTCTTTGTCTTTCCGGAGTAAAATTCATTAAGTGCCTTCCATTCTCCAAAGTAAAAGCTCTATCCACTTCTTCTATTCCAATAAAATATTCACCAAATAATTCGCGACATTCTGTTGCCAGCTGTTCATAATCCCCGCTAAGTTCAAGATTAACCGGAATTATTTCTCTTGGAGGCTGATTTTCTTGCTCCGCGCCACCTTCGGATTGTATTCCTTGTGGTTTTTCTTCTTCCGCTACTACCGGCGGCTTAATTTCTATGGACATTTTTCCAATTATTTTTTCTGATTTATCCAAGACCTTAAAGACCTCGGAAATAAGCTGATCGATTTCTTCTTTGGAATAAACAATATCCACCAAACTCGTGGCCGGCCTGCCACTTTGTTTTAAATGTTCCTGCGCACCAAGATAAATTTCGTTAAACAATTTAAGCCAAGTCTTGGGATTGCCTAAATGCAAATTTCCTGTGCTATCAAAAAATTCCGACCGCAAAGATTGGTGATTGCCCGGCAAAGAAAAAATTATTTTTAAAGCCTCTTTGGCCATTTGTTGTTTGCGCAAAGAAATTTTTTCCGCAGGATTAGCCATACCAATTGCTTCCCAAGCAGCTTCGGAAGCAACATCTTCTCTTTCCAAAATCTTGCCGGCTGTCTTAGGTTTATCAATTTTTGGTTTCTTAGCCGATTCTTCAATTGCTGCTAAAAGTTCACTGCGTATTTTTTGCCATAAATCATAAAAAGGATGCAAAACATCGGCTAATTTCTGATCAACCTCTTTCCAAGAGGCTACTTTAGAATCAGTGCCCAATGTTTTCTGCCATTCTTTTTTTAAATCAGAGGAGGAAAAAATCTTTTTTTCCGCCTGACCTATTTTTTTATACGATATTTCCATGTCTTTAGCCCACGCTTCTGCTTTTTCTTTAATATCCGCTGCCAAATCCGCAGTTAATGGCAAACCACCCGCTGTTTCTTCTTCTTCCAAAACGCGGGAAAGGTGCTTAACGTCGGGGGCATATTTTTCCACTCTTGGCGGAACCGGCTGGCTTTCATATTTTGGTTTAAGGATGGGTGATCCGGAGAAAGAATACAGTTTTTCCAGTTCCTCACGAGCTAAGCGCAAAGAAGAGAGCAGATCTAAAAGCTCGGTTGTTTTGATGGCGGATTCCGGAGTTTCTGAGGCATTTAATTTCGCCATATCCGCGGATTTAACGCCCCCGGCTTCTAATCCTGCGCGGCTTGTACCTCCTTCTGGTTTTCTTGATAGCATATTTAAGAGTTAGATTTTAGGATGAAATTAAAAAATTACAATTCCCAAGGATAAAAATTTTTCACTTTATTTTTTTCACCTTTTAAACCGACAAAACAATAATCACGATTTTTATATTTTTTCATAAAATATTTCATATTTGCATCCTTAAAACTTTCAAAATTTATTTTAACTTCCACAGGAACAATATCATCTTTTTTTCTTAAAATAAAATCAATTTCTTTTTTATCTCTAGTGCGCCAAAAATAAATATTATTTCTTCCGTATTTTTTTACCAACTCCCCAAAAATGCTTGTCTCAAAAACCGAACCGATAATTTCCTTCTGTAATTCTTTAAGCCACAAAATTTGCATCAAACCGGAATCATAAAAAAATATCTTTGGCGTCTTAAAGAGTTCACTCCGAATATTTCTGTTAAATGGCCGCACCAATTTTATAATATAAGTATTCTCCAATATGAACAAATATTTTTCCACAGTTTGTTTGGAAATCTTGCAAGTATTGGACAATTCGGCAATATTCAATAATTGACCGCTTTGTGCAGACAACACTTCAATCAATTTATTAAATTTCTCCACATCTTTAATTTGCGCCAAATCTCTGATGTCTTTTCTAATATAGGTATCCGCAATTTGTTGTAAATACTTTGCTTTCATATCCACTTCCTCAGCAAGAACTACTTTAGGATAACCCCCGTATAAAACATAAGCGGCATAAAAGGATTTTAATTCGCTTATTTTTTTTTCAGTAAACGTTAATTTTTTTTCAAAATGATAATTTTTAAAAAGCAAAAACTCTTCAAATGATAAATTGAATATCTCAAAATTTACTGTTCGCCCAACCAAAGAATCCCTAAACTTATTTTTAATCTCAAAACTGGATGAACCGGAAACAATTAACTTGATGTTTTGATGATGATCAGCTATTATTTTTAGGAATTCGGAAGGATTATTCAAATATTGTATTTCATCTATAAAAACAAAAATTTTTTTAAGACTGTCGGACCAAAAGCCTTCTTCTTTTAAATAAGAAACAAAATCATCCACCCCGGCATCCAATATTCTTGCCAGACGAGAATCTTCCAAATCAATATAACAAGGACGGTATCCTTGATTTTTCAAATAATCTTTAAGCCAATATAAAATATGGGTTTTTCCAACTTGTCGCGCCCCGTGCAAAACTAAAATATCATTAGTTTTCAAATATTTTATTATTTCGTCAGCTATTTGCCGTTTAAATATCCTTTGATTCATACTAAAAGTTTTTAATGGATTTGTCTATATATTAAATCATACATAAAGTAAAGTCAAGTTTAATTTATGTATGATTTAAAACAAACGGAAGCAGGGCGGACAAATCCCTTTGTGGGCAAACCAATACGCTGGTTTGCGCTGGTTGTATTAGCCCAAATTTTTTAAAAAAAGATTTCAAATATCCAAGAATTTAAGAAACAAGCATCCAGTCCGCCCTAAACGGAGAGAGAGACGCCCAAATGGCTGTGCGCGAGGCCGGGTTCCCAGCTGCTCAAGTCCGCGCCACCCGCGCCACAGTTGCCAACGCTCACCAATTTGCCACCGGCGGATCGCTTAGCAGACCAGTGATATGAATTATTGTATAAACGATTGCCTGAAGTCCTAAAAACTGTAAAAAATTGGTAAATAATTTCCAACGGCTCCGGGCGATTTCGGGAATT
>Ga0209212_1000593_pt1 | contig 68787 bp, 55 predicted proteins | sample RifGroC2_FD_183996 | JGI IMG/M metagenome (GOLD analysis project Ga0209212, IMG submission 183996) | Groundwater microbial communities from Rifle, Colorado, USA - Groundwater C2 (SPAdes) (version 2) | ecosystem: Environmental > Aquatic > Deep subsurface > Groundwater | place: Rifle, Colorado...
CCAGCCTTGTATTCAAGTTTAGCTTTAATGTCATTGTCATCGCCGTCATCAACTTCGATTGAAAGGTTAACTTTGCCAGTGCCGTTTGTTGTTTGACTGACACTGTTAAAAGCGCCGGTTGGGTCGGTGTTGGTAGCACTGGAAACGGTGGCCACGGTGCTTTCGTTACCATAGTTATCAACCGCCCAAATTTTAAAGTAATAAGTTAATCCAGAAGAAAGCCCGGTGATAATTGTGCTGGCCGTAGCTTTAGTCGCGAGATTAGCATCATCAACGTTATCCCACTCACTTGCCGTGCCTGACCGATTTTGCACATCAGTTTGATTTGTCCCATACCAAATTTCGTAGTGGTTGAAATTTGTCTCGCTCACCGCACTCCACGAGAATGACGCGGTCGTGGCTTTGATAGAAGTGATGTTCAAGCTAGAAAGTCCAGACGGTGCGACATTATCTAGCGTCAACGTCGTCGTTGCCGGCGTGGTTTGATCAACTGTATCGTCGTTGACTGTTAGCCGGACGCAATAGGTGCCGTCAGCTGTTGGCACATCTGTACCGCTATCCCAGACAAAAGCGACTGTATTTGAGCCTGATGAAGTAATAATTCGGTTAGTTGCCGTCGTGCCGATTTGATAGGTATCGGCGTTGACTACGCTGGGTGCGCCGCCGCTATCGTTAAAATCAGCGGTCGCCCCGGTAGTTTGATCCAGCGTCGGATCAGACGTGCCGCTGGCACAACTGGTGCCGGCTTTGTATTCAAGTTTAGCTTTAATGTCATTGTCATCGCCGTCATCAACTTCGATTGAAAGGTTGACTTTGCCAGTGCCATTGGTCAACTCGCTCGCACTGTTAATCGCTCCGGTCGGCGCGGTGTTGATATCATATTGAATGCCAGCTTGATATACAGTTGATGTATTAGCTCCTGTTGAAGTTAACGTAATTTTATAAGTTAGCCACCGATCATTACTGCCGCCGGTAAAAACAGCTGGAATAGCATTGCAAGATACATTACTCACCCCTGGAGTTCCGCTGGCGCTTTTACTGCAACCGCCAGCTGTCGTATTCGCGCTATTCCAGTAAGTGCCAGTAGTTCCGTCTGGCCCAAAAAAGCCGGTAGCAGATCCAGTGTTCGGCGCTGATGCGCCATTGTCCGGCGCTGTTTGCATGGTTAAACGAACATCAGTGCCGCTTGGTAAACTTGTGGGCTCCTGCCAAGACACTGCGCCGACGACCTCTGCCTCACTACTGGTATTATACCAAGAAGAAGTTAAGACTTTGGAAGATGGATACTGATCGTAATTAATAGTTACATCTTGTAAAGTTGGCGTTTGACTGGTGTCAGCAGTAGAAAGCGTTGCTTGATATTGAATGTACCTCTGCCCGTCTGTAACGCAATTATTGGAAGAAATGTCTGCATTCTTAGTAACTGTATTACACGAACCCCAGACTGTAGCGTCGGATAGATTACTTTGGTTGCCGGTTCTCACTCTCATGGCAATAGTTTGCACGCCATCGTCGGACCAGGTCAATGTACCAAAGCCAGCGTTAGCTGTGGTGTCTTTGATGGCAGAGGTGAGGGTGCCAGTGGAATTATATGGCGCAGAATATTTGGCAAGTTTGAGATCTTGATTAGTGCCATCATAATAACTAATAAAAATGGTACTAGCGTCAAGGGCGGCAATAGAAGAATACAAACCAACATCTCCTATTGAGTCTAATGTTGATGTGGTCCAGTTAGTGCCACCATTAGTTGACTGAGCGAACTTAAGGTCATAAACGCTGGCTCGATAATGACTAATAAAAATGGTATTAGCGTCAAGGGCGGTAATGGAAGTAGGACCCCAACCAGTGTTTGGGGTCGCGTCAGCAGTTGACGTAGTCCAGCTAGTACCACCATCCGTTGATTTGGCGAATTTGAGTTTAATATTAGTAACGTCTCCATAACTAATAAAAATGGTGTTAGTATCAAGGGCTTTGATGGAAGTCCATTGCCCAACATCGCCCGTCGCGTCTAATGTTGACAATGTCCAGCTGGTTCCGCCATTGGCTGAGTTAGCGAATTTAAGGTTAGTGTTGGTAAGATCATAATAACTGATGAACAAAGTATTGGCGTCAAGGGCAGTAATGGAGCTATCGTACCCAACGTAGCCAATTGAGTCTACTGTTATCGTGGTCCAACTCGTTCCGCCATTGATTGATTTGGCAACTACCAGATCGCCGGTATAATAGCTAATAAAAATAGTATTAGCATCAACGACAGTAATGGATGTGCCACTTGAAGTACTATACCCGGCAATGGTTTGTATTGTTGATGTGGTCCAGCTTGTTCCACCATTAATTGATTTGGCGAATTTAACACGAACATAAGAACTAGCATCGCAACCGCCTTCGCCATCATCACCACAATAATATTCATAATAACTAATAAAAATCGTGTTAGCGTCAAGGGCGGCAATGGAGGTATAATAGCCAACGACACCAGTGGCATCAACTGTCGATGTAGTCCAGCTGGTGCCACCATTGATTGATTTGGCGAATTTGAGATCATAATTGGGAGCATCATCAAAGTAACTAATAAAAATAGTATTAGCGTCAATTGCTTTTATAGAGCTATATTGTCCAACACTGTCAGTTGTTTGTACTGTTGATGTGGCCCAAGAAGCGCTTCCTTTGCTTAGTGTCGTATTGCCTAGGCTTATGGTTGTAGTGGCAGCGGTTGCTCCAGTAAAATCAGTGTCTGCCCATGAACTGGAGGCCGTAGCCGCGGAAATCTGGCCAACAGTGGAAGTAGTGTCGATACCACTTTCTTTGGCTTCATATTTTGTCCAGCCAGTTTGGTCAGTATTATGGCTGGCATAAACACTGCTGGAAGCGGTCGCATCCCAAGCAGTTTGGGTCCAAGTATAAGGAGCGGCCAGGGCTTCAGGCAATCCTAAAAAAGGTGCCCCGATTAAATTAGTCACTAAACTAATAACTAAGGCAACCGTCGCTAAAACCTTAACCTTCTTCTGATATTTTTGCTGAGCGCCAATAACCAAAATTTTCCTAAACAAAAATTTAAGAATTCCAAGCATAAATTTGCTGATAGAAATATATCGCTTAAAAAACCTGTCTTATTTTATATTTTACCTCTTTACGTTGAATATGACAATTACTTCCCGGACACTTGGGCGGCGATTCGCCGGATTCCTTCACGCAGATCTTTTTCTTTCACGGCAAAACAAATTCGAACGTATTTCTTCGCCTGACTGCCAAAAGTTGCTCCCGGAGCAACAGCCACCTGGCGGTCCCTCAGTAATTTTAAAGCGAATGTTTCGGAGTCCAAACCGCTTTTTGAAATATCTATTAAAATGTAAAAAGCGCCTGCCGGCGTATATTGATATAAACCGTATTGTTTGAGTAACTGCACTACCAGGTCACGCCGCTTTTTATAGGAATTGACCATCTGGCGAACCGAAGTCTGGGGTCCTTCGAGCGCCGCTTTGGCGGCCCACTGGCAAAAGGTGGGAACGCAGGCAATTTGGCACTCGTTTAACTCTCGAATTTTGTTGGCGACCTCTAAATTTGATATGGTGTAACCAACCCGCCAGCCGGTCATCGCGTACGTTTTGGAAAAACTCCGCACGACCACCACTCTTTTTGGATCCAAAACAAACGGCGAAAAATGTTGCCCTTCAAAAATTATCGCCTCATAACACTCATCGCAAATAATCCACAAATCATGTCTCTTCGCTATCTTGACAATCGCCTCTAAAACAACCCGCGGAATTACCGCGCCGGTCGGGTTAGCCGGGGTGTTAAGCAAAATTACCTTGGTTTTGGCGGTAATCTGACTTTCAATATCAGCCGGCCGTGGCACAAAATTATTTTTAACGAATAGAGGATAAAACTTAAACTTCACGCCCTGCGCGAGCGGTATCATAAAAAAATTCGGCCAACCGGGATTCGGCAAAATAATCTCGTCGCCAGGATCGAGCAAAGCGTTGATGCAGGTCGAGAGCGCCCCCATCCCGCCGGCGGTTAATACCACTTGCTCATAATTAATAACGTCCCGACGTTTAGATCGGGACATTAATCGAAATTGTTGATTTGTTTTTTTCGCCAAAGCTTGGCGGACAGGCGTTTCACCGGCGTTCGGTGAATAGGCGGTTAAATTTGATTCAATGGCCGCGCAACCGGCAGTTTTGATGTTTGCCGGCGTAAAAAAATCTGGAATGCCAATATGAAGTTTAATGCAAGCCGGGATTTTATCGGCCAGTCCGGCAATCACCCTAATGCCTGATGAATGTAATTTTTGTACGCGTTTAGCCAATATGGGCATGACACTCGTTGTTACTTTGAATGATTACCTCGCAAAATGGGCAAAAGCGCGATTCGCTTCGGCCATTTTTTCGACGTTTGATTTAAATTTTAGAGCTTCTCCTTCGTTGCGACTCGCCGCCATAATCTCATCCTTTAATTTATAGCTCATATTCTTGCCCTTTCGTCGATTAGTTGCGGCAATCAGCCAGCGCAGTGCTAGCGACAGCCGCCGATCACCCTTAACTTGATAAGGCACTTGATAGTTGGCACCGCCTACGCGGCGCGAGCGCACCTCCACGTCTGGGGTAATATTTTTTAAAGCTTTATTAAACAAACCCAACGGGTCCTCGCCGGTTTCTACTCTGATAAAATCAAAACAATCATAAATAATCCGTTCGGCGGTTGCTTTTTTCCCGCCCCGCATTATTTGATTGATAAATTTCGCAATAGTTAAACTTTGAAATTTAGGATCAGGAGCGCATATTTGCTTTTTAGGTCTTTTCCCGCGCATTCTTAGTGGCAAAGCTATTAAAGCATAAAGCCAAAAACTTTTTCAGTTATTTGACATTACAACTTAATAGCTATCTTGTTTTACTCGGCACGTTTCGCGCCATAAAGCGAACGGCCTTGTTTTCGGTTTTCCACGCCTTTACTGTCGTAGACTCCGCGCACAATATGATAACGGACACCAGGCAAATCCTTAACTCTGCCGCCGCGAATCATCACAATCGAGTGTTCCTGCAAATCATGGCCGACGCCCGGAATATAAGCGGTCACTTCTTGACCATTGGACAAGCGAACACGGGCAATTTTGCGCATGGCCGAGTTTGGTTTCTTGGGGGTAGTAGTTGTAACTTTCGTGCACACTCCCCGTTTAAACGGCGAATTTACCGTCGTACGCGTCCGGCTATGGGGATTAAAAATAGTTCCCAAAGCTGGGGTTTTCGATTTATTTTTTTTATGTTTTCGTCCTTTACGAATTAATTGATTAATTGTCGGCACAGAATAAATCTATAAACTCAAAACTTAAAAGTAAAATTTTATACTTTTTTTCAAGCTTTGAATCTTGAATTTTTAATTTCAACTATTATTTAATAAAATGATACGCTTAAAACTTTTTATAGCTTATCACAAAACCAGCGCCGTGTCAAAGCCCTCCAGTTAGAGAATAATAAACCGGCCCTAAAAATAATTGATTTAAAAAACTGATTACCGGCTGGATAAAATCAAAGCCAATAAACAGCAAAGCCAAAAGAATAATAATGCCGTATTGATTCAACCACTGGCGTAAAACCAAATTTTCTTTGGGAATAAATAAATATAGTAATTTTGAACCATCCAGCGGCGGAATCGGTAATAAGTTAAAAACCGCCAGCGCGATATTGGCCATCACTATTAACGAGAAAAAGTAGGCCATGCCCCCTACCGTCGGTGACAAATAGATTAATCGCGCAATGGCCGCGAATACAGCCGCCAACAGAAAATTTGCCGCCGGCCCGGCCAGCGAAACCTTAAGCTCATCAAGGCCTGTTTTTAAATTGTAAGGATTATAAGGTACCGGCTTGGCATAAGCAAAAATAAAAGCTCCTTTGGTGAAAATTAATAAAAAAACCGGCAATAAAATTGTTCCCCAAAGGTCAATATGCGCAATCGGATTTAACGTTAGCCGCCCGGCGCGTTTGGCCGTATCATCACCTAACCATAAAGCGGCCAAACCATGCGCGACTTCGTGAACGATAGCCGAAGGAATAATAATGATAAAGTAAAAAAGCAGTTGAAAAATATTCATAGTATTTATCTTGCTAATCTCGAATTAATGTGCTAGCATTATGTTTATCGTTCTTGATTCTTAAATCGTAAATCGTAAATCTTGATTCTAAATCTTCTATGTCAGAATGCAATTTTTGCCAAAAAACTCACGGAACCGGTAACAATGTACCACACTCCAAGAAAAAAACCAAGCGCTCTGTTCGCGCTAATTTACAAACTCGCACCGTTAAAGGTTGCCGAGTTAAAGTGTGTACTACTTGTATTAAGTCTTTGCCAACCCTAACTCTTTAGGCTGGCTTAAAGCTAACACGCGATCGGTTTTGATCTTAGCTTCTTGTTCCAAGAAAAAACGGTTAACCCCGGGGATAAATTTGAGCCAACTTTTTATCCACGACAAGATTTGCTTGATCTTAATTTTACCGGCCGCGATAACACGTTCTATCCGACGGGCGACTTCCTCGCCCTTATTTTTAAATTTGATCTTATCCGGCGGGTCAAGCCGGTCGTAAATGTCGCCTAAACCGTCGGCTAAAATATTTTCGATCTCCAACAAAAATTCGCTTTTTTCGGCAGTTGGCGCAATAGCCGCAATCCCGGGTGTAGATGATGCGGGCGTCGTCACAGCTACGGTTTGATGCAATTCTTCTTGAAAATTCTCGGTCTCCTGTCTGGCCTGCTCGCGAGCCTCCTGTTTTATATATTGGCTGATAATCTCTTCCTGGCTCGAGGCGGCCTCTCGAATAGCGCCAGAAGCGACAATATTCTCACGATCCCAATCAGCATCTTGGGGTGTTATTTCTGGCGCATTTTGAGTTTGCTTGATGATCGGCATAAGAACAATTGCATTATATCAAAAAACGAAAACTCCTGCCATTGTTTTGATTTCTCTTGACTATAACCTAAACTTGCACCAGCCATTTTACATACTCCGGCAATCGGCCGTGAACCGCATCAAAAAAGATCTTTTGCAGTTTCTTGGTGATCGGTCCAAGTCGACCATCGCCGATTTGTCGGCCATCAATTTCTGAAAAATAGGCTACCTGGCAAGCAGTGCCGGTCAAAAATACCTCATCGGCAATATACAGTTCACTGCGATCGATGCACCGCTCGCAAACCCCAATCCGTTCGCGACCAGCGACTTCCATCACTAAACTGCGAGTCACTCCTTCTAAAATATTGGCTGATACCGGCGGCGTAATCAACTGTCCGGCGCGGACAATAAAAATATTTTCGCCACTGCCTTCGCAAACACTGCCGTCTTGATTCAAAAAAATCGCCTCATCCGCTCCGCACATGGCCGCTTCTTGCCGCGCTAGAGATGAATTAACATAGGCTCCGCAAACTTTTGCCCGTGGCGGAATCATAGTATCGTCAATCCGTCGCCAGGAGCTCACCTTGCCTTTTAATCCTTTATCGGTGGCCAAGTAATCGCCTAAACTAATCATATACATCGCGAGGCTCGGTTCAAAATCAGGCGAGATTATCGGCGCAACCTTGGTGGCCGCTTGATATATAAAAGGCCGGACATAAATATCACTCTCTAGAGCATTTTTCTTAACCAACTTCTTTAAAATTTCGGTCATTTCAGCTGGTGTTTCTTTAACCGCAAGGCCCAAAATTTTCGCCGAATTAACCAAACGTTCAAAATGTTCCAGAGGCTTTAACAGTAGCATTGCCTTTTTTTGTTCGAGCCAGTACCCGCGCACGCTGTCAAACACGCCGGTTCCATACTGCAGGGCGTGAGTCGCAAGCGGCACGCGCGCTTGTTCTTCCTCAACAATTTCACCTTTAAAATAAACAAAGTTTTTCATAAAAATATATTCACCTATCAAACTCACGCATCAAATTCATATTAGCTTTTGATATTTGACATTTGGGCTTGATTTGATATTTGTCATTTGGATTTTGACATTTTTTTGTTACTCCACCATTTTTCAATGCGGTTAAACGCTTCGTTAATCACATCCTCGGTCTGCGCGAAACAAAAACGCAAATGTCTCTTACCTGTCGGACCGAAAGCACTCCCTGGCACCGCCGCCACCTTGGCTTCTTTCAGCATATCCAAAGCGAATTGATAATCCTCAAACGGCGGAATAATTTTAACAAAAATATAGTAGGTCCCGGCTGGCGTCTGATAACTAAAAAGATCCGGCAATTGATCCAAGCGTCGGCAAATCAATGCCCGGCGCTTAGCAAATTCCTTAACAAAATAACTCACTTCGCGCGTTCCATGAGTTAAAGCTAGAGTAGCCGCATATTGCGACGGCGTGGCCGCGGCCAGCGCTAAAGCATCGTGTACTTTAAGCATTTGATTAACCACGTCAGCGGCGGCATAAATGTATCCGACGCGAAAACCGCTCATCGCGTACTCCTTGGAAAAGCTATAGCAAGCAATTAACTGATTTCTTATTTCTGATATTTGTAAAATGCTAAAATGGGCTTTCCGATCATAAACTAAAAAATCATAAGGTTCATCGGTAATAATCCAAAAACCATTTTTTTTAGCTAAGACAGCTATTGACCGAAGATCCTGCTCAGTCAGTAAACTCCCGGTGGGATTATTAGGATTGCAAATCACGACTGCTTTGGTTCTGGCGCTAATCTTATTTTTAAATGCCGCCAAATCCAATGTCCAACCGGCGGCTTCATTTAGCGGAATAAAAATTGGCCGCCCCTCTGCCAACTCGATTTGCATGATATGAGAAGGGAATCCCGGCGAAAAAATTAAAACCTCATCTTTAGGATCAACTACTGTTAAGATAGCGGCCGCGACTGCTTCCATCGCTCCAACCGTAACTAAAATTTCCGTATCAGAATTTACTTTAATGCCGTGCTGGCGCTTTAATTTACTGGCAATCGCTGATTTCAACACCGGCAAACCGGCAAATGGTGCATACTTGCCAATTTGGGGATTATTCATTAATTCTTGTCCGAGTTCGAACCGGACAGAGTGGGGAGTTAAAAAAGTCGGCGTTCCCTGAGCTAAAGAAATCACTCCAGGAATTCCCTGCGCTAAATGCATCATCTCTTTTATTGCCGATACCGTTAATTTTTTTACCCGTTTAGAAATGCCTGCTTGCCGCATTTTAAAACCAGATAGTTCTAAAGCTGACTGTCTTGGATAAGCCATAAAAAAATATTGCTGGTTAATTAATTCCTTTTGGGATAATCTGTTTTACCACTAAATCCCCGATCTCTTTAGTTGTCACCACTTTTTCCGGCTGCAGGTCCGGCGTCCCATAGCCTTGCTGTAAAACCTTCTCGACTGCCTGCTCAATCATAAAAGCGCCATCCAAAAGTTTTAGAGAGTGGCGTAATAGCATCGCGGCCGAAAGAATTGTCGCCAGCGGGTTGGCAGTTCCCAAACCAGTGTGTTTAGGGGCTGAACCATGAGCCGGCTCGTACATCCCAAAACTGCTTCCTCCCCAACTGCCGGAAGGTATCATGCCGAGTGACTTAGCCCACACCGCCGCCTCATCAGATAAAATGTCGCCAAACATGTTTCCTGTGACCAAAACGTCAAATTGATCTGGATTTTTTGCGATTTGATAGGCGGCATTATCGACAAACATATATTTAAGTTGAATATCCGGATATTTCATCACTAATCGCTCGGCTACTCGGCGCCAAAGTTTGGACGTTTCCAGCACATTGGCTTTATCAACCAAAGTAACCTGTCTTTTTCGCGTACCCGCTAATTTAAATGCCACTTCCAAAATTCGCTCAATTTCGCTGGTGTTATAATACATTACGTCGACAGTTTCCTCGCTGGACAATTCATCAAATTTAATCAGGTGGCGCGCTTTAACATTGCCAAAATAAATATCCGACGTAAGCTCGCGGACAATTACAAAATCCGCGCCTTCGCCTTTGATTGGGCGAATATTGGCGAATAAATCAAACTCCGAGCGCAACCCTAATATAACATTGCGTTCCACTCCAGCCCATTTTTCTTTGGTCGCTTCTTCCACCGGCCCGCCGACAGCGCCGAATAATATCGCTTGCGACTGCTGGCAAACCGCGACCGTTTCTTCGGGCAGGTGTTTCCCAAATTTATCCCAAGCCTCGCCGCCAGCCAAAAGATGTTTAAAAATAAATTGACACGACAATCGCTTTGCCACTGCCTCTAAAACCTTAACTGCCTCGACAGTTATTTCCGGGCCGATGCCGTCACCGCCGATAACGGCAATTTGATATGTCTTTTGATTTTCTGCTGTTTTCATAATAATTAACTTACTAAAAAATACGCATACATGTCAACTGTATTTGATATTTTGATTCCGCTAAAAACTATTAACAATCCGTTCCAACTCCTCCTGGCTAAAATATTCCACAACTATCTGCCCCTTAGCAAGCCCGCCTTTAATTTGTGCCCGCGTACCCAAACGTTCCTCCAAACGCGCCTCATAAGCCGACACATTTGGATCGCGCTGGCGTAGCCGCCGAGAATGGCTGATAACTTTAACTTGCTGTGCCTCCCGCTCGGCCAAGCGCACTGTTAAATTATTTAAAGTGATTTTTTTCCATAAATTCAAACGCGCTTGCTGTTCTTCTAAACTAAGAATCGCTTTAGCGTGACCTTCGGTGATTTCACCGGAAATTATTGAGTTTTGAATTTCTACCGGTAAATCCTGCAGTCGCAAAACATTAGCCACTTGTGGCCGCGATTTGCCTACTGCGCTAGCCAGTTGCTCTTGGGTCAAACCAAAATCGCTTAATATTTTTTGATAACTGCGCGCCAGTTCCATCGGGTTAAGATCTTCCCGCTGCAAATTTTCGATTAGCGACCATTCCAATTTTTGCAAATCCCCGGCTTGTCGAACTATTACCGGCACTTCTTTAAGCCGCAAATCCAAAGATGCGCGGAGCCGCCGCTCACCGGCAATTAATTCCAAGCGCCCGTCATCGTGTTTAGTTACTAAAAGCGGAGAAAGAATTCCGTGCTGGCGAATGGAATCAGCCAGCTCTTGTAATTTGTCCTGTTCAAAAGTGCTTCGAGGTTGATAGGGATTTGCTACAATCTTAGCTGGGTCAACCAATAAAACTCGCATCTCATTCGCGACCGGCGATGATTCAAACTTTTCCCTCAAATTTACCAAGGTCGGCTGGTCTGATGGAACTCCTTTTAAAAATGCCTCAGTGTTATCGATAATTTCCCCAGCTGTCTGATCTATATCTTTCGATTGTCTATTGGGGATAATGGCCGAAAGCCCTCTGCCTAATCCCCGTTTTAGTGATGACATGGAATTGAATTGACGATTAATTTAATATATGATATAATTATAGGGCAATTAGCAAAATAGTGCAAAATAAAAACAAAAAAACCCTATTTAATCAACAAATTTCGTCGTTTCTAACTATAACTTCTAAGGTACTCTTGATTGGTGCCTTATTTTTAATTCCGTTTGGTTCTCTCGAGGCTAAGGCTGACATAATCACGCCAGACGAGCTTATTAATTTAACCAATCAAGAAAGGGTGAAAGCCGGACTTGCCAGCCTTAAGTCTAACACCTTGCTAGAATTAGCGGCTTACAACAAAGCGGTTGATATTTTAGAAAATAATTACTTTGCCCACACCAACCCGGCAGGTAAACCTTTTTATTTTTGGATCCAGGAAACTGGTTATGAATATCAAAGCGCCGGTGAGAATTTAGCCATAGATTTTTCTAATGCCCCAGACATTGTGGACGCTTGGATGGCTAGCCCGACCCACCGCGAAAATATTCTCGAATCAAGCTACCAAGAAATCGGATTGGCGATTTTATCCGGAAAATTTGGCGATCATGAAACAATAGTCGTTGTTCAGGAATTTGGAGAACCAATTACACCTTTGCCCTCAACGCCTCCCGCCACGCTCGCCATGGAATCTGCCACTACCATCAAACTGGTGGCCGGGCAAAGTACACACACGCCCATGTTGGCTAATTCGAATTTGCCAACAAATCCGTTGCCATGGGCCAAGCGCATACAAAATCTCTTAAATTTAGCAGTGATGATTATTTTTTCCGCCGTGGTAATTCTCTTGACCGAAAAAAGCATAGCGCTTTCTCTCCAACCATTGCCGCGTTACACCAGTGGCCGGCCGGTCATTTCCGGCGGTAAAGGAACACCCATAATTTTTAATATCGTCGGCGCGACATCGGCCAATACCCCGCGCGGCGTGTAAGTGCTTAAATCAGGAACCGTCGGTTTTTCTTCAACGAAACCCTTACCGACAATAATGCAGGGCACCGGATTCGACGAGTGCTCTTTATTTATTTCCCCGGATTGCGGATCAAATAAAATTTCCGCATTACCGTGATCGGAAGTTAACATCACTACTCCGGAAAGCGACAAGACCAACTCAATTATCCGCTTAAAACAAGTATCCAAATACTCAACCGCGGCAATGGTCGCTTTTAAATTGCCGGTATGGGCGACCATATCCGGGTTGGCATAATTAACGACCGTGAATTCAAACTGACCAGAAGACAACTCGCGCATCAACCGGCTGGTTACTTCGGCCGCCGACATCTCCGGTACTTCCGCATAATCACAAACCGGCGGCGAAGGAACTAAAATTCGCTGTTCGCCAGGAAAAGAATCCTCACGCCCGCCATTTAAGAAAAAGGTGACATGGGCGTATTTTTCCGTTTCGGCAACATGCAACTGCCGCACCCCATTATCGCTTAAAACCTTAGCCAAGGGATTCGTCACCAACTCCGGCGGAAAAGCGATTTCGGCCGGCAGGGCTTTTTCGTATTCAGTCATCGTTACCACCAGCAAATTCTGAAGATACTCTCCCCGATCAAATTTATTAAAATCCGGCAAGGTCACGCTGGTAGTCAATTGACGCATTCGGTCCGCCCGGAAATTAAAAAAAATCATAACGTCATTGCTTTTAACCGGCATCTCCGGCGTTATGACGATTGGCGGTATCTGTTCATCGTAGATTTCCTGCTTATAGTAAAAACGAATTGCCTCCTTAGGGTCGGTAAATGTTTTTGGGGCTTTGCTTAAAAAAATCGCCTGATACGCCGCCATTGTTCGGTCCCAACGATTATCGCGATCCATCGCCCAATAGCGTCCGGTAAGTGTTGCGATCCGGGCCGGCAATTTAGCTTTGATTATCCGCGCCTCCAGATCCTCAATAAAACCTAAGGCGCTGTTATAAGCCACGTCGCGGCCATCAAGAAAACAATGCAGGGCTATATGTTTAACGCCTTGGTTGGTTGCTGATTCCAATAAGGCGTAAGCATGCTCAACATGCGAATGCACGCCGCCATCCGAGATCAATCCAGCCACATGCAAAGTGCTGTCATTTTGTTTGACCCGTTCAAAAGCTTGTAAAAATTTGGCGTTTTGAAAAAAAGAGTGATCAGAAATCGCCTTGGTAATCCGCGGCAAATCTTGATAAATAATCTTACCGGCTCCGAGCGATAAATGACCGACCTCAGAATTTCCCATCTCGCCCCACGGCAGTCCTACCGAGTCTCCGCTGGCCTGCAATACTTGCACCCAATAATTCTTTAATAAATGATTGTAAACCGGCAATTTAGCCTGGCTAATGGGGTTAGACCGCGCCGTCGTTGCGATGCCCCAGCCGTCGCAGATAATTAATAAAAAAGGTGTATTTTGCATTGAAATAAATTGATCGGTTAACTCGTTAACCCGTTAACTCGTTAACTTAATAATTATTAAACTATTAACGATTCTCCTGTCATCACAGGGGGCTTTTCTATCCCCACCAAATCCAGCATCGTCGGGGCAACATCAGCTAGGCGTCCGCCAGGCTCGTCGCTAGTTTGATTTTTTAACTTAATTTTTTTGGTGGTAAAAACAACGAACGGCACCGGCGAAGTCTCGTGAGTAGTATTGATTATCTCTTGTCCAGACGCAGTTACGGCGCCCATGATTTCGGCGTTACCGTGATCCGCCACAATCACCGCCTCACCGCCCATAGATTTGACGGCCTCCAAAATCTGCCCCAAACATTGGTCCGCTATTTCGCAACCCAGTCGCGCCGCCGCCACGTTGCCGGTATGGCCTAACATATCGGCATTGCATAAATTAACGCAGACAAAATCATAAAGTTGATGCTGAAGGCTTTCCACGATAACGCCGGTAATTTCCGGTGAAGACATTTTTGGCGTGGTATCATACGAATCAACCTTCGGTGATTGCACCAAAATCCGGTGCTCTCCGGCTAAAGGCTCTGGATAACCGCCGTTGAAAAAGTAAGTAATATGAGCATACTTCTCCATTTCGGCAATATAAAGCTGATGATAATGCGAGCCTAAAACAGCTGGCAATGTTTGCGGTAAATCGCGGGCCGGAAATGCCGTGAGCACGATATCAACATCCGGGCCGAAATCTGTCATGGCGATAAAGCGTATATTGCGAAGAATTTTCCGCCGCGCGAATCCCCCTTGATTTAGCTCTTCGAAATCACCCTGCACGAATGGTTTGGTTAACTGGCGCGCCCGGTCTGATCGTAAATTGTAAAAAATGATGACGTCGTTATCGGCGATATTATCGCGGGCCGTCACAAAATTATTTCGAATTAAAGTCGGCGCGATAAATTCATCGGTCTCCCCGCGTTCGTAAGCCTGCTTTATAGCCTCCTCCAAATCACGCGCCGTATGGGAAGCATCGCCTAAAACTAAAGCATTATATATTTGCTCGGTTCGTGCCCAATCTTTTTTGCGATCCAAATAAAGCCGCCCGGCAACCATCCCGACCCGTTTAAGCTCCGGCACCATCGCCGCTTTTAATTTTTGCCACTCTGGCAAAGCCGCGTGCGGCAAACTGTCGCGGCCGTCCGTAAAAAAATGCCAAATCGCATCAATTTTATGCGAGTCGATAAATTTGCTTAAAGCAATCACGTGATCCGGCGACATGTGCGGACACTGGTCACCAGACAAAATGCCCATTAAATGCAACTGGGAATTATATAATTTAACGTGACGCACCGCCTCTAAAAAAGCCGGGTTTTTATAAAACGTCCCGTCGGCAATCGCTTCGGATATGTATACCGAATCTTGAATCACCTTCCGGCCAGCTCCCAAATTTAAGTGGCCAGCTTCGGAATTGCCCACCTGCCCGGCAGGCAAACCAACTTCAGAGCCGTGAGCAGACAGTTTAGTATGCGAATAATTCTCCCATAAATTATCAAAATTAGGCGTATTCGCTTGGGTTATTGCATTATAAGGACCAGGCGGCGCCAATCCCCAGCCGTCGAGGATAATCAAGGCCAAAGGCGGGCGTTTAATATTTTCCAGCATTGGGTATAAAATTTGTTATTTTAGTCTAATCCGTTCTTCTATCTCCATCAGCCGATTATACTTGCAGACGCGCTCACCGCGGGAAATGCCTACTTTTACCATCTGGCTTCCCATGGCCACGGCCAGATCAATCATCGAAGTATCGTTTGTTTCACCGCCGCCGCGATGGGAAACTATCGTCCAAAAGCCGGCCGAATGTGCTTGCTTCATCGTATCGATTGTTTCCGAAAGTGTACCGATTTGATTTAGTTTAATCAAAATACCGTTGCAGGCCTTAGTTTTGATGGCTAGCTCCAGACGCTTGGGATTAGTTACCAGCAAATCATCGCCGATGATACGGACTTTTCCACCCAAAACGGCCGTGGCCTGCGTCCAGTTTTCCCAATCGTCCTCAGACAAAATATCTTCCAAACTGACGAACGGGTACTTTTCGATCCAGCCGGCAAAATAGCTGATCAAATCCTGGGGCGAAAAAACCCGATTTTCTTTTTTAACTTGATACTGTTTGATGTCGCCGGAATCGTCGCTGACTAAAATTTCATTGCATGCCGGATCAGCGGCGAGCATCACGTCGATTCCCGGGCGATAACCGGCGGTCTTGATGGCTTCTAAAATCAACTGCCAAGGCGCTTCGTTCGAGGGCATCCCAGACGGAGCATAAGCACCCTCATTGCCGACATTAGTGTTGAAACCATTGGCTTGCAAAATCTTTTTTAAGGCTAAGTAGACTTCGGCGCCGGCGCGAACGCTTTCTTTTACCGAAAGCACTCCCCGGTCGTCATAAATTTGTGGCACGACCAGATATTCCTGAAAGTCTGTGGAATTGTCCGCGTGCTTACCGCCCTCAATCACCACAATCATCGGCGCCGGCAATTTGACTTCTGCCCCGTCTTGACGGGGGTGATTAGAAATCAAACCAATATACTCATATAATTCCATCTTCTGACTGACACTTGCCGCCTGCGCTACTGCCAAAGACACGCCTAAAATGGCATTGCCGCCTAAGTGAGCTTTATTGGGAGTTCCGTCCAGATCGATCATGCGCTGATCAATGGCTCTTTGGTCTTCGACCTCTTGCCCAATGACGACACCGGCGATTTCGTTATTAACGTTGGTAACCGCCTGCAACATTCCTTGTCCGCCATAGCGCGTGCCACCATCGAATAAAACAACGGCTTCGTGGCTACCGGCCGAGACGCCGAACGGCACTGAAGCGCGGCCGCAGACGCCGGACTCTAAAACTACTTTCACCTCCAAAGACGCGGTTCCCCCGGAGTTTAAAATCTCCCGGGCGTGGATATGGATAATTTTCATAAATTAGCGATTATGCAGTTAACGAGTTAACGGGTTCACGAGTTAAGAAATGTAAATTAAGTAATGGCCATCAAACATTATGACTGGTTAAAAATTTCCTTATACTAGAAACAAATTTCGGAATACATTCAAAATCTTTTGTATATATTTGATAAATTCTTTCCAAAGGCAACGTTGAATAAGCATGCACCAACTTATTTCGAAACTCCGTCAAACGCTGCAGTTTTAACGCCAGCGTAAGATTGATTATGCCGGCCTCGGCTAAAATGTCAAAAGTTTCCCGATAGATCTCCGGCTTCTTTAACTTAGCCAAGCCTATCACCATTTCTCCTATTTCGATAATGCTTTCAATCGACAACTGCAACAAACGCTCGACTGAATAATAAATATGCCAATCTTGTTTAAAATCCGCCAAGCTATATTTTTGGCTTTTAGTTAATTTGGCTAAATAATTCTCTAACTCGTCGATGGTTTTTAATATTCTAGCAGTTTTTGGAGACATATAACCAAGATACAATAACCAAGTTTCCAAATAATAACAAATAACCAATTACCAAACTATTTTGAATTTTAGAAAATTGATTATTGGAATTTGTTTGGATACTTGTTTCTTGGTTATTGATTATTAAAAATTTAGCTAGTTAGTATCTCTTGCATTAACCGATTATGATGTGGTTGCCAGTCCAACCAGCGACAAATAGCATCTGCTTCGAAGTAAACTCTGGTGGAATCGTTTTTAACGTAAAGTAACTTACCGTCGTAAACAATACTGCGCTCTAAGGCCGGCGGCAACTCTTGATTTAAAAGAACTAAATCTATTTTATCCGGTAAATGCAAAAGGGCTTCTACCTCACCGCGAATCTGGCCAACGATTTCATCCTTTTTGGCCGCACTTAAATCATACCTTAAATAAACCGCAATATCCAAATCAGAAAGCGGACCAACAGAACCTTGAGCGTAAGACCCAAAAAGATAGGCAAATTCAACTGGATATTTTTGAAAAACACCTTTGAGCAAAGTAGTTAAAAAAAATATAGATATTTGTGGGGTTTGTTTCTTCATAACGCTTAATCTTGACAACAATTGTAGCATGCGAGTTATGAGCAGTCGAGACTTGACAAGATTTTGAATATGTGCTATATTATAAAGTCGCAAAAAAAATGAACCCTCCAAAATTTTCTACTGAAAACTTAGGCGGGTAAAGAGTGTTGTCTATATAATGTGTATTTTTTGACTCCTCTTCCATTAATTTTGCGCGGGAGAGGATTTTTGTTCTCTCCAAGGTAATCGCTTCTACTGTGCCACAACCAGCAGGGCGAGTGCCTAAAAATACTTATTTTGACGCTAATTTTAGGGGCCATGCCCCGCACCAATTCTTAAAAAAAGCTTTGACTGGCCGATAAGCAAAGCCGAAGGCGACTTCGCGCATGTAACGCTTTAAATTTATTGATGTTAATGGAATTTGGTGTGGGGTTGACTATATTATAGCAAAGTGATATAATATAGCCATCATTAAAAATCTCATTTGACAAACAAAAAAGCCCGTGTTATGGGCAAAAGAGTAATTATTTGATTAAATCGATTAAGTATTCTTCTGTCCAACTAGCTTGATCCAGTATATTTTTCAAAGTTTTCCGGCGAAAACTGTCGCTAGGATCATGCATTGGCAGAATAACCACGCAATTATTTTTGACAAACATTTTATGACTGCCTCTTTGGTGGGCGACAAAAAAGCCATCTTTCAAAAGGGCTTTCTCCAATTTACGGGCAGTAATCGAATGTAATTTAGAGTGCATCTTTCAGGGAAACGACCATGGCTGGTTGTGTTAATTCTCGAAGATACTTTTTCTGCCGAAGAAATAGTAAAGCGTATTTATTTTTATCTAGCCGCTCCCAACCTTCTAAGTAACACAAAACTGCCTCTTTAATGTTTTGATAGGCTTCGTCGTAGGTTTTGCCCCAGCTAATACAGCCGGGCAACGCGGGACAAGACGCAGTAAAAACATCTTCATCTTTTTCTATAACAAGTTGTAGTAAAATTTGTTTAGCCATATAAATTTTACACACTGTTGGTGCGGGCATGATATTTATTTAGTGCTTCGGCGGAAAATCGGGCTATAATAGTCTGCCCATCTGCCAATTCTGCCTCTCCTTGGGCGATAATTGTGTCTATAGACTGTTGAGTTGATCTTGTCATAATACGCTGGAAATCAATTTTAAATTTGGAATCTTAGAAAAGTGTCTGGTGTTTTGGGTAATCAGCATTGCTTGATTAATTACTGTGGTAGCGGCGATTAGAGCATCTAGTAATGGCACTTCAAAATCCCGAGTATATTTGCCGGCTAATTCTGCTATATCTGCCGTCACCGGCACTAGTGTAAAAAAATTAAAAAGCGCATTGATCTTTATCTGCTGTTTTACAATCTTAGAGCTACGACCAGCAAATACCTCAGCCTTGCTAATTACCGAAACCATAAAAACAGCGCTGTTAACAGCTAAGGGCGATAAGACATCAAAAAGATTACAAAATTTTCGCAGATGGTTAATGAGCATATCCGTATCAACGAGATAAATTTTGCCACCGCCGGTTATTGCCATAACTGCTTAACCCTGATATCAGCTTTGTCCCTTAGCTGCCTAACATATCTAACTCCTTCTGGAATATCGGTTATTAGGCCATACGTTTTATTTAAAACCGCTTTCATCCTGGCCTTATAATCTGTTGTTGGTTGCTCTAGCGGAATAAGTTGAAGAATAACTTTATAGCTGGAGTAGTCACCGGTGTAAGGCAACTCTTGCTCCAGGAATAAAGCCTTCTTGGCTCTGCTATATTGGGCGATAGTAGTGATAGTTTGCATATAAATTTACTATAATTCATTTAATTAGTTAGGACAATATTGACATAAATATAATAAAATGATATAATACACTTATTCTTTCGCTGAAATTAAAGGATGGAAAAATACAGGCTTTCTTCCCCCTTGCATTAAAAATAAGGCGGCAAAAGCCAAAATCCATCTACTATTCGTGAGGGAGGAGGGTAAATCCTCCTCCCCACACGATTCCTTCCTTTAACTTCAGCAAAAGCTGAAGAATTGTTCTTTACAATATTATCTCGCCCAAGCCCCGTGAGGGTGTAAGCGGATAAATTATATTAGCGCAGATTAAATTAAGTGCTTTCTTCCTATTGGAATCAAAGCAGCTTTGATCGCGGCCCGGCGCATGTTTGGAATTTTTAATTTTTAATTTGTAATTTTTATTGAATGTTTAATGACTTAATTTCTAATTTAAAAATTTAACATTAGAAATTAAATAGAAATTAAGAATTAGAAATTAAAAATTTTCCAGGCCTTTGCCGGGGCTCGATCAAAGCAGTTTATTGCTTTGATGTTTTCGCAAAGCGCACCAAAATGGTGCAAATATTAGTTACTACTCTTTTAGGAGGTACACCATGTACACAGCTGAAATTTCTAGAAACAACCCTGCTAGTGCAATTTTTCTATTAGACAGATCTGGTTCAATGGATGAACTAATCGCTGGAGGGCAAATAACCAAAGCCCAAGCTGTCGCAGACGCTGTTAATAAATTGCTCCAAAATTTAGTTATTAAATGTTCCAAGGGAGATGACGTCAGAAATTATTTTGACGTCGGAGTTATAGGATATGGCATGCAAACAGCTCCAGCCGTCGGTCCAATTTTCACAGGCGCGCTCGCGGGAAAAACTTTGGTCACGATCAGTGACATCGCAACAAACCCTGCTAGGCTCGTAGAGCGAACAAAAAAGGTATCTGACGGAGACGGCGGGTTAGTTGACTCAATTGTCAAATCACCAATCTGGTTCGAACCAGCGAGTGAGGGTGGTACGCCCATGACAGAAGCATTTGGTTTTTTAAAAACCATAATTGAACCCTGGATCCAACAGCATCAGCAAGCATTCCCTCCAATTGTCATTCACGTTTCTGACGGAAACTCCACAGATGGGGACCCGAGTCAAGCTGCTAAGAATGTGCAGTCTTTAACGACTACTGATGGTGGAGTTCTTATTTTTAACTGCAACATCTCTAGCTTGGGTGGTAATAGTGTGCTCTTTCCTAGCTCAACCGCAGGCATAAGTGACCCATTTGCTGAAATGTTATTCAACATTTCGTCTGTTCTGCCAGAGCCCATGGCAAAGGCTGCAAACACTGAAGGTTTCAAAATCGAACCAGGTGCTAGGGGCTTTGCCTATCAAGCCGACCTCGTCGAACTAATTCAGTTTATAGACATAGGGACTAAACCTGCACAAACAAATCTGCGCTAAACGCACAACAACCGGTGTGTGATGGTAAAAAATCATCAAAATCAAAAAATCTCATGACGCAAAAAATCATCACACACCGCGTCTCTTCTCTTCTTTTTATAAGTATAAGGGATTCCTCGACTTCGCTCCGCTCCGCTCGGAATGACAATTGGGAGTCAGGCTCGTTTTTTAAGGATTGATATGATATGAGTATAATACACGATAGTCATATCATACCAGTCCTTATTTTTTTAAGGAAACCTGGAGTTACTAATTTGTCCTTTGACAAGTTTCTTTGATTAGAAACTTAATATAAAAAACGGAGGTAAATTCGATGAAAGTCGAAATCAGATCTTTTTATGTACAGAAATTGGGCAACAAACTGGAAGAATTTGAAGATGCGTTTGATTACAAACTAACCCCAGACAATCTGCTACTAGCCATGTCTGATGGCGCCACCGAAGCGAGTTTTTCTCGCGAATGGGCGCAAATTCTGACCCACGGTTTTATTAATGAAAAAGTCCATTGTTGGAAAAGAAATTTCCGAAAAAGAGAAAAAAACATAACCGATTGGCTAAAAGTGCTACAAAAAACATGGCACGCCGGAATTGACTTTAAAAAATTACAATGGTTTGCCGTTGACAAGGTTAGTAAAGGAGCATTCGCATCGCTCCTCGGTTTAAGACTGACTCTTAAAACAGGTTATTGGCAGGCATTAGCTGTCGGAGATACAAATTTATTCGTTATTAGAAACGACAAAATGATCTTATCTTGGCCATTAACCATGCATGAGGAATTTGGATCAACGCCGGTAATAGTTGGGTCAAACCCTGCACAGAATGAATTGTCATTAAGCGCTATTAAAACCGCACACGGAAAAATACAAGCCGGTGATATATTTATCATCGCCACGGACGCAATAAGCGATTTAATAGTCAGAAGTTACAAAAACTCATGGCAAGAAATTGCCGGCATTAGTTCGCAAACAGAATTCGAAAGTTTCGTTAGCCAAATGCGCTCTCAAAAAGAGCTTAAAAATGACGACACGACATTGGTCATCGTCAAAATAGAGGAGGTATGACAAATGCCTTGGCCATCGGGAAGCGACTATCAAACCGCGGTGCAAAATCCCCAGACCGCATTTAAAGTTCCGAAGTTACAGAAGTGTACACCCAGGATGGGAAAAATGGGGATGCCCTGGGTTGCGAGTGGCAACTTTGCCTCTGTGTATTGTATGGAGGATCCGAGCAGTACGACAAAGTATGCAACCAGAGTATTCAATCGCCCGGTCACTGTGCAAAAAGCACGCTATCAAGCGATCAGTGATCACTTGGGTGGCATTTCGCACCCATTTATGGTCGAGTTCGAATTTGTAGAAGAAGGCATATTAGTCGCCGGCACTTGGTACCCAATTGTTATCATGGAATGGTGCGAAGGCCCAGATTTTGGGAAATACGTTGAAATAAACGTAAGCAACCCCCAAACCTTACTGTATTCAGCGGCGCAGTTCCGGGCAGTAATCACTGGATTACAGGGTGCCCATATGGCCCACGGTGATTGCCAACATGGGAACGCAAAAATTATAGCGACCGGTGACATAAAGCTCGTTGACTATGACGACTTCTATGTTCCGGCTCTAAAGGGTGAAAAGGCTATCGCATTAGGAATGCCTAATTACCAGCACCCGGCACGGACAGCTGACGACTTTAACGAACATGTAGATAACTTTTCCGCAATACTAATCTACATGTCCTTGGGCGCCATCGCAGCAGATAAAACTCTATTTGCCAAATATAATAACGGGGATAATCTGATTTTAAAAGAGGCCGACTTTAAAGACCTCAACTCCCCAGCTTGGATTGACCTTGCAAAAATTCAAGATCAAGTTGTTAAGGATCTTGTTGACGCCCTGCGCGACGCCTGCACAAAACCCATCGACCAAGTGCCATGCTTGGAAGATGTAATTAAACAAACCGGTGCGCTCGCTAGAGGCACCAAACCGGCAGTTCAGCCGCAACAGCAACAGACGACCACCACTACAGGAGGCACTGCCGCAGGAACCACTACAACAGGCACAGGCCAGCAACACCAACCAACCACTGCGCAACCGCCGCAAATCGCGTTACCAAACGCCAACGTGAACTTTGGACCGCAACGCACCGGCAAGGCAACCGAACAAAAGTTCGAGATCAAGAATACCGGAAACGGAACGCTTAATCTCACGTCTGTTACGGTTACTACAGCCGGCTCGCCGTTTAGGGTAAAAGCGTTACCGTCGACCGCAATCGGTTCGAATGGGGCGATGTTGGTAACGGTCGAATTCCAGCCACAGACAAAAGGACAGCACAGCGCAGTTGTGGAGGTCATATCAAATGACCCGAACAATAGGACATTGTCTGTTAACTTGTCTGGCCAAGGTGTGGAGCCGGAAATGATAATTTCGCCAAGAGCGATCGATTTCTCAGGGATGGAGGTTGGACAATCGTTTACCTTAACGGTGAACATTGCCAACAATGGTGATGATACACTTGGCAACATCAACATCACCTCCTCTGACCCGTCGTTTGTTGTTGGCACCACCTATCACTCGTCCCTCCCGCCTCGCGACAACCAAGATGTTGCAATCACTTTCAACGCAACCCGGCCAGGCGCTACTTCTGCGCAAATCAGAGTTGAAAGTGATGATGCCGTAAAATCTCCGATAACCGTCGCCGCCACCGCTGATGTGCAACCGCTGCAACCAGTGGTGATCACGTCGATTTGGCCGGTGACGGTCGGACAAGGTGGGACAACCGAGATTGAAATTCACGGAGAGCACTTGTCTCCGCAAACGCGATTTGATTTTGGAGCCGACGTTCAAAGGGGTGCGATCAAAAGTGTAACCTCAGACACGATGATAGTCGAGGTCAAGGTTGACGCCGATACCCCGCTCGGTGTGCCGCATACATTGGTCGCCCAGAACCCCGGAACTCCGGTAGCAAAAATGCCGGACGCATTCACAATTGCTGAACCGCCGCTCCCACCAGGAATGATGCGGTGCCCGCACTGTAAACGTCCCCGCCCACGACCCACGCCCGCCAATCCTGCAGTGCTCTGTCCCAACTGCGGACGGACGCCGTAAAAAAACTGGTCATTCAGACTGTAAGTCGAAGACTATTGTATAGATTTCACCCAGAGGGTGATCAGCCTTTGGCTGACCTCCTTTCGCATGAATGACAAAAAATAGTCCGAGACTTCGCCACGTTCGCTCTCGAGCGACGTGGTAAAGTCGGAATGACAAAAAAAATAACACCCGCCAAAATCCGCCTCCTCGGTGGACTTAGACGGGTAAAGTTGCTAAATACTAGCGCATGCTTTTCGGAGAAATCATCAAAATTTCTCCACAGCTGCCACATTTAGCAACTTTTTTCTTTTTGCTTAAACTGAAAAAATTAATTAAATCAATGTGTGATGAAATTAAATCAATCCGCCTATTCTCATATCTTCAATAAGCTTGCGCCGACGCGAATATGTGCCCGAGATCCAATCAATGAAAATTTTAAAATCCGACGCCATTCCAATTTTCCGCATTTGTTTGAGGTGATAAACGGCTACCGCATATATCCTAACATTTGCTTCTCTTAGCAAATTCTCGATTTTCTTTTTATAATTAATAAAGCTTTCCTGCGGGTAAGTTTTTAAAATCGCCGCAATCATATCTGGAAAACAAGCCGCATTTTCATATTTCCCTGTCAACTCAAGGATTTCCTCTTCTTTCCCTTCCAATTCAAACACCTTAAACATGGTTTCAATTTCATTTTCCCGGTTTAAAGCTTTTTTCATTCTTTTCCAAAAATTTTCTTTTTCCAAGCCACTCCGATAAGTTTTTGCCAATTCTTTATAATCTCCTATCTTTTTATTTTCAAGGAATAACTTTTCCAAATTTTCGATAATTTGAGGATACTCGGTCTTGGGATCAAAAATATTTTTCAAAAATTTCCTGATTTCGATCTCAAGATCAGCGCTGTAAGAATACCATTCAGACGCTGTCTCTCTTTTAGAAAAACGATTAAGCACTATGCCAGCGATTTTTAAAATATCTGCCCTGCGGTTATGCCTTTGGTAAAATTTCAGTAAATCCAATGTTAACCACGGATTATCTTTCAGATGATCCACGCTTATCCTTTCAAATTTACCTTCATCGTCGACCAGTAAATATAAATGCGCCAAAAGTGTGCTTTCTGGGATTGATAATTCGCGCTTTGTGATTATATTTGATAACGCGTGAAGGCAAATTTCCGCTTCAGACCTATTTTTTACTGCTTGTTCCAATCCCTTGTCCACTTCTCCTTGATATTCTCCAAGCTCAAATCGTTTGTCCTCGAATAAGCGGCAAAGATATTCAAGCCCGGCTTTCTTCGTACCTGGATCATCGGTGGCCGCTAAAACCGGATAATACGCGTTTAAGGCGCTGTCAGCTTCAGCAAAAAACCACTCAGCTACGTCCTCATGGCTTTTAGTAACTGTAGCTTCTTTTGCCAAAAAAGCTTCGATTACCGCCTGAAAAATTTTTGCGCTTTCTGCGTAATTTTTATTATCAGAATATTTTTGCGCTTCTTCAATAAAAGGCTGCGCTATCAGAGTCAAAGTTTGTTCATCATATTCCTCTACATGAATGCGATATCCCGGTTGATAATCATAAAAATCATCGCCAGAGTTGTACCAAGCTTCTTCCAAGGCATCCAAGTCAAGCTCATCCAGCTTTCTAACAATCATGGCTTTATAAGACTGGACGGTAGCCGAAGTTTCTTTAGGTCCTTGTAAGAACATATCAAAATCATGCGCGACACGGTTATCGCTTTCCAGCAACTGTTTAAAAAATTTTCTTATTTGCACGTTACTACCCCGCTTAATTAGGTCTTCCGCGACTTGTTTTTTCTCGGTGTCTTTAGCCGGTAAATCAACTTCCGCCAGCTTTGGACTTTTGGCAAACTCCAAAATGGCCGCCACTATATGCTTGCAAATCCCTTCTCCCTCGTACGGGCAATTACAAATAGCCTCTATATCATCTTCATCAGCAATTGAAATGCTTACATTATAACGCCTAGCTCCTTGAACAATGGCCTTATAGACACCCTTCTGTTTCCAAATTTTATTTACCGAACCAGTTGCAAAATATTCCTCCCCTTTGCGAAATGAAGAAGGTGTTGCCAAACGAAAAGCTGTCTCGGATGAAAATTTAAGCGCCATATTTACACAAAACTGCCACATTTAGCAACTTTTTTCTTTTTGCTTAAAGGTTAGATCCCCAATGCTATTTTATAGATTCCCGATCAAGTCGGGAATGACAAAAAAAACTACTTTTTGACTAGTTCACTAACTACAGTTAAAAATTGATCTAATGCCAATAGATTATGCTGCCAAATATCAAAAATCTGCTGATGATTTAAAATCAAATATTCATGCACTAGTTCATTTCTAAAAGCGGCAAGTTGCTGTAAATTCTCTGATAATTTAAGATCTACCAGCCGGTTCCGGGCTAAAATGATAAATACTTCTTTATATGAATCGGTTTTTGCCAGCCGCCAGCCGCGATCACTTCTTTACCAATATCAATAGCGCAGTCAATTGCTAATTGCAACCCCCGCTCCACTTGCCATTGAATCTCGATATCTTCTATAAATTGATGTTTAGACAGTTGGGGATTTTTTTCGCGCAATTTGGCTAAATGATGTAAATATAATTGCAACTGCTTAATTAATTTGAGAACAATTGCTTTATTTGGCATATATCTAAAATTGGTCTATTAATATTCTCTAAAATCGCTTGATTAAACTGATCATCATACCATTTCCAATCCAGCCACTTACCCATGGCTTGGGCCTCAAAATGCGCCCGGACACCGTCATCCACATTATAAATTATTTTACCTTTATAAACAATCTCGTGCAGTAAAAACGGCGTAGCATCGTTTAAGCAAATTAAATCCAGATTTTCTCCGATCTTTAACGCTCGCACCAGTTCGTCGCGAATGTCGGCAATCATTTCTTGCCGCGCCTTTTGTTCGGGTACTTGATTGTAATCCAAATACACCGCCAAATCCAAATCCGAAAGCGGTCCGACGCCACCGCTGGCATAAGAACCAAAAATATAGGCCACGACTACAGAAGGATGTTTGGCTAGAACTGTAGCTAGCTGTGTTTTTATCACTTGAGACGATAACTTTTGAGGCATAAGCGAGCAGGTTAATTACCTAATTATGATTGTAACATACGCCTTGCGGGAGTGTCGAGACTTGACACTTTTTTCTTTTTATGGTAAAAAATCCATATTCCTTGACTTTCGACGAATATCGAAATATAATCATATTAGTATGAAAAAAATCGAAACAATTTGGCATCATATTTTATGGTCCGCTTTAGAAAAACGGCAATTTAAGCATACTCAAAAATCTTTAGCCGAATTTTTTGGCTATTCTTTAAGCACTGTTAATCATGCTTTAACCGTTCCCAGCCAGACTGGAGCCATTAGAAAGGAAACTAAATTTTTTGTCCTGGCTGATTTTAAAAAATTACTCTACTATTGGGCAAGTATTCGTAATTTAGAAAAAGACATCATTTATAAAACTAACTATGAAGCCAGCATTCCAGAAATTGAAGGTTTACTTCCGGCTTCGGCTATTTATGCCGGGTATAGTGCCGGGCGATTTATTCTAAAGGAAGCGCCAGCTGATTACGCCAAAGTTTACTTTTATTTAGACGAAGCCGACTTGGGCATGGCAAAAGACCGTTTCCCGGAGAACAAAAAAAATCCGCCAAACTTATTTATTCTCAAAGCAAGCCCGACCACAAAAAAATACGGTGCCATTACTACCCTGCCGCAAACCTTTGTTGACATTTGGAATCTTAAGGACTGGTATGGCCAAGATTTTATCAAAAAATTAACCGAAAAAATCGATGGAATATTATCATAATATAATTACGCAAAAAAGCTGGGATGAATTAATCGTTTTGCGCGGCAAACTGGACTTTGTTTTGATTGGCGGCTGGGCAGTTTTTCTTTACGCCAAAACTTTAAAATCAAAAGACATTGATATTATCATTGCTTTTGAGGGACTACCGGTATTGGAAAAAAATTATCAATTGTCCAAAAACGAGCGCTTGAACAAATACGAAGCCCGCAAAGATGAAATCGAAATTGATGTCTATTTGCCGCACTACTCAAAATTAGGAATACCGGTGGAAGATCTGCAAACAAAAGTCCTGCAATTAGAAGGTTTTAAAGTTTTAAAAGCAGAATATTTAATAGCCTTAAAAATCTATACTTTATCCCAGCGGGGCAGAAGCGCAAAAGGCCGCAAAGACTTGCTAGACATTATTTCTCTTATTACCAGCCGACAAGGTATCTGGCCGAAAGTAAAAATTATCATCGCGCGCTATAGCCTAGAGAGCGAGCAGAAATTATTTCTAGAACTGCTAAATGAAAATAGCGAACTCATAGAACTAAATATTAATAAGCATTATTTAGCCAAGATTAAGAAAGCCATTGAATTGGAAGAGGATGTTATCCTACTGCAAGTTGCCAAGGAACGTGAAAAAAGTAAACAGGCACACGAGTCTCATAAGCAAATATGGAAATAAAGGTGTGAGTAGAGCGAGAAATTTGAGCTTAAATTAACCCCCTCCTTCCTCCTTCGCTACCTCTTGACTAGTTCACTTTCCAACATCAATTTAAATAAAAAAATCGTATCGGAAATTAAATGCTCTCTGGCCCAATCTTTTTGTTTCTGGGATAAGAGCTCCCCCATCCCAGCCAAGACTTGCCTGGCGCTAAAATTCTCCAAGGAATCAATGCTTTGCTGAACTACTTGATTAAATGACATGCTCGCTCTTTGTTCGACAATTTTCTTATTTATCGGCCAGTTGTTTTTCAAAAAAAACCAAATATCATAAATGTCGCGATTAGCCTTACCTATCCGCTCGCTCATGGCCAGTAATTTATGGGCAAACATATCTTGGCGCGCCATTACTAGCATCGAAATACCCAGATATGTCTTTAACTCATACTGCGAACCAAATTGCCGGCGATTAATTTCGATTTTTATATTCTGCTGGCGCTCCTCATACGAAAGCAAAAAAAATAAATTGAATCGCTTTTTCCTGGCATCTTTAATTTGTCCGTATTTTTTAACAATCTGTTGAACTTTCAAAAAAACTTGCTCCTCTTTGGCTTGATCAAGCAAATCAAAATCAAGATCAACCGAGAAACGATCTAGATTATAAAACAAATAAGCTGCGGTGCCGCCCTTAAAACCTAACACGGCGGCAATACTCGTATCAGTAAAAATTTCTTTCAGAATCTGCAATAATATTTTATTGTGCGTTGTCGGATCGTAAGGCATAAAATTGTTTAACTTTTTCCGTCATTCGGCGGTTTTGATAGATGGGCAGGATCACAAATATTTGCTCCCAATCCAGCGGCAACAAATTATCAAAATGATAATCTTTGTTGATATAAATTGTATCTAAAAAAGCCCGCTCTTTCGTGGCCATGGCAACCTCCTGCCGATGCTCTACGCCAATTGAATTGGTTAAAATATTATCTTTGATTTTTCGAAAAGCATAATTTTGCGCGTCGCATACAATCGCCCGGCTTAAATAAGAAGCTACAAAAATCTGGCTGTAATATTGAAAAGTAATGCCGGCTTGGCCTAAAACCGTCTCGAAGCTAACATACGACGGAGTGAATATTCTGGTAGCCAGCTCGAGCTTGCTATAATCTTTATTCTTGGCATAAAAACCCCGACGAATTTTACATAGCTGGCCGTTTTTAACATAATAATTAATTCTGACGCGCGCAGTTTTAGAGTCAATATCTTGCCATAACAAAGAAATGTCTTTAAAAGTAAAAACTGTTTTTTGTGAACGCAGAATTGCGGCTAAATAAGCACCCTTTTTCATAAGTATAAACTAAAGGTTAGGTTTATCCTTACTTCCAGTTTATATTACCTATAAAAAGCTGTCAACTATTGACAATGTCTAGTGGATATGCTATTATATAGAAGTCGCAAAAAATAAGGAGTATTGTGCTAACTCGATTTCCCGGTTAGTGGGTTTACGAACCCCTTTCTTTATTCTTGCGACTATTATCAGGCGAGGATAGAGAAGGGGGTTTTTATGGTTTTAAATCCCAAATCCAAAATTTCAAGCTCCAAATAAATTACAAATCCAAAATTCTAAAATCAAAACATAAAGAAAGCAACAACATCGTATCTATACCTTGAATTATGAGACTGGATTCCTGCTTTCCCTCCTTCGCTCAAGGCTTCGGAAGGGCACGGCGCAGGAATGACAAATTCCAATTTTCCAGCTCTCATCGTCCCGGGCATAGGTACGAGTCCGCTCCGAAAATAAAACCCTAAACCACAAGGGTTCAGGGCTAGAAATATTTTTTTGCGACACCCCGCCTTCGCCACCTCCTACGCTAAAGCTTCGGAGGTCAAGAAGGCTTCGGCGGGTAAAAAAATAACAATACTCTTTCATTTTATAACGGAGCGGCTCGGACCTAGACGTCCACCTACGCCAAGGCTACGGTGGATGCTCATTGAAAAATAAACGTTTACCCGCCAAAATTTTCTACTGAAAACTTAGGCGGGTGTTCCAGCGCACATGTTTGGGAGTAAAAGCAAAATAAAAAAAGCTAGTGTGGACCCGAGGGGATTTGCACCCCCAACCTCATGTGTATCAAACATGTGCTCTAACTATTGAGCTACGGGCCCAGATCCAACTAGCAAAGCTAGTATAACAAAAAGGCACTTGCACCGCAAGCACCTTTTTGAAAGGTTACCCGTTATACTCAATAGTATTAACGAGCACACATGTTTGATACACCAATAAAAGTATAGAGCATTGCTTAAAAATGTCAAGGGCTCTCAAATACGCGCGCTGGATTAATCCCGCTAAAATTTTTACGGAAAATTTAGCGGGTAAACCCAAAGGACTGACTATGAATACTAGCTCATTTCAGAGTTAGTTAAGGTTCTTCATTAACCCGTTAACTTTTTAACCCGTTAACTGATTAACTGAATCATAGCCAGTCCGGGGTTAACGTTTTATATCTAAATAAAAACAAAAACAAAAAACATCACCAAAAATCTCTCTAATGGTTAGAGGCGGTTAATGGTGATAAAGAAAAAGGAGACAAAAATGAGGACAAGAATACGGTTTCCACAAATTACTACCGTCAGGGGGCTAATAGTAGTCGCGATACTAACGCTTCTGCTAACAATCGGCATAACGTTGGCCGTGATCCAGTTGCGCGGAAAACCACAAGGCGCCAATGGACCGGCGAACATCGCTGTCATCGCGCCCGAAACGCTACCGCAAGGTTACAAAAAGCAAAGCTTAACCGTAATCGGGACAGGCTTTGATGATGGAATGACAATATTTGTCGAGAAAAAACGGCTGGAAGGTACGGCCTACCAAAAATCGGTTGAAAAATCGAAAACTACAGACTACCTAACAGCGACCTTGCCACCGGGTTTGAGAGCCGGGCAATATGACGTAAGCGTGCAATCAGGAAAAAACACGATCGCCAAAGCCGAAAAAGGGCTCACGATAACGGGGAATTCATATCCCCCCATTCTCCCCCGCCAGCCCAACTGGGTTTGGACGTTGTTAGCAATCTTAATTTTTCTAGCCATTGCAGGTGGAGTAATCGGATACGGTATTCACAAAAAAAATCAAGCAAAAAAAGCAAGCGCAGCACAGCAGGGTCAAGGTGGAACCCCTGTGATTACCCCATAAAGGAGGGTATTGTAATGGGATCGACGTTAAGCAAATGGATCGAAGGACTAGACCTAGCGTTTGACGCAGGTCTATTTGTTACAAACTTAGAGATTCTACTAAATCGAATCACTAAGTTGCCTGGGGCCAAGCAGACTGCCGAATTGGTAAAAAACCACGGCAAAAAAATTGTCGAAAAAAGCCAGTACATCGAAAACGGCAGAGCATTCGTCGTGCTCGCATTAAAAGATGTCTGGATCGGCGCAGTTGGTGTACCAGGCACGCCAGGATATCAAGCAGGATATTACCTGCAAAGGTATCCCAAGTTCTATGAACTATATCAAAAGTTCATAGTCGAAAAAAACCTAAGGGCACCGAACGTACAAATCGGATCAGTGTCCATGGCACACTTTCCAAACGAGAATAAACTCGTTGAGATGGTCCTGAAACTATCTCATGTGCCAAACCAAGTAGAGTCCAACACTCCGGAAGAACGAGAAAAAATTGTTACACAAATAAGAGAAACTCTCGACTGGATGGAGGGAAGCATGCAAGCCGGCCTGATGACTGATGAAGCTATCTATATGATGTTCAAGATCATGGACCATGATCCTATTAGGTCCGCGATTAAGGACATGCTTTCCCTCGCCAAGGCGCATATGGGAAATGCGCTAACAAGCAATCCAGTCTATGCCCAAGTGCAGCAAACTATCCAAATGCTAGACAAGAGCTTGGATCATTTGGAGAATGAAAGTGCGAAGCTGGCCGCTAGGACTAAAGCGGCGAGGATAGAATCGGAACGAAAACTTAAAGAATGGCAAGAGAAACCAGCATGGAAAAAATTGTTGTGGCCATTCTAGAAAAATGACATATAAAGGAGAAAAAAATGTTAGTAGAAATTTTGATCGGGATTTTGGCGGGTGTATTAGCTTGGACGCATCCACAACTATTGGTAGATCTCACGGTTTCGGCGATTGATTTCGCCACCACGACCGTAAACAATGCGCGAAGGCACTTGAGCCACTTAATGTGGATTACTCTCTGGCTCGCGGCGATTACTTTCGTGATCGTGCTTCTCGCCACTCTCACCCACTCTCGTGGGTTAGCCTTGGTAGGTCTCGTACCTTTCGGAATTTGGTCATACTTGATCATGTATTTATTCTCGGCGCTAGTCGACGCGGCTGAAGTGGCCTATCCAGGCAGCAAGTCGATTCTCCATGAATTAATGCGGCCAGTTGCCACGTTAATTATGGGAATAGGTGCCCTAATCCTGTGCTGCGCAATGTGGCCGGGGTTACTGGGAATGTTCTCATTCCTAATTGTGGGTTTCGTGCTTATCACCGGCGGCGCCGGAATCTACTTTGGAACCAGAACTCATCTGTTCCAATGGCTGATGATCGTTTTCTTGATCATCACAATACTGTTCGCAGGGGCTGGCGCTTGGCTACAGGGAAGCGTAATTGGCCGAGCTGCCAATGATTGGTTAAAAGAGGAAAATAGCCTCGTAGCTAGCAAAATTGGAGCATCGGCAGTTCAAAAAGCTGTCGAGAGGTTCTTTACTGGCAAAAAAGGCGAACTGGCTGGAGAAGTCATTCGCCAGGTAAAGTATGACCAATGGGAAAGCCTCGGCTGGGGCGCTGTACCGGTGTATAACCAAGAAGGTAATGAGGGACCGAACCTCAACCTAAAATGGGTATTAATTATTGAAAAAAATACCACGGTGCCGGAGGTAATAAAAAATAAGGTGACGGATGAGGTCAGCATGACCAAAATCCGTTTAACGCCGCAAAACAAAGCGGCCACCTATTATTTACCCACCCGGGCTATCGACCTGGACACACCCCCACCAGCAAACCGCCTAGACCTCGCGAAGAGAGGCACCGCCGGATCCGTCTTTGAAAATGAGGTTGGGGTTGAAGAAACCAAAGCTCCGATAAACACGGGTGTCCGGCGCGTGAAGGTTGGCGGGGAATGTTGGATAAACGGCAAAAAGATCGACAACCTAACCTACGGTGAGTATGAGGTCATCAGTGCCACCAACCCACCACAAGGCAAAAACTGCCCCGAAGAAGCCTTGCCGGCCAACATTCGCATCTCCGGTGGTGCGATAAAAATTGACGTCAACGGCGACGAGGGCTGGGTTCCGGCATTCCACGCTGAGTGGCTAACGGACGCGTTCACGCAGTCACAATCGACTGCACCGGGAACTGGAGACACTACGGCAGCCGCAACGCAAGGACGGTATGTCTCAACCACAGTGGTTTTCGAGGATGAAAATCATAAGTGGCCAATCCAGAGTGGCTCAAAGGACGCCGATCCCACTCCAATGGCAGGACTCACTGTCCCAGGCGAAAAGGAGAAAATATCACTGTATACCGATGCCCCTGTCGATATGCAAATTCAATTTTTTTTCAAAGGGGGTAGTCGTTGGGTATCAATGACTACTAATTATATCCATTATGCCGGGGCAGGCTACGACCTGCTAGGCGCTAAAGGGGATAGAAATAAAGGAAAAAAAATTGGTGTGAAATGTTATCAACCTGATAACTGACACGTGAGACTGTAACCTGGTTACAAGTAATAACCAGGTTACGTCTACGACACGCCAACCAACTATAAAAGGGATAGAATAGATGATCTGTAATCATTTATGTCTATCCCTTTCTTTTTTTTAGACTCAGTTATTCGGTTAACGGGTTAACGAGTTAACGGGTTTACTAAAAACTTACAAAACTATAGGTTTTTGATTAAATCTTCCAGAGAAATATCAGTCGCTTTTAAAATCGATTTTAATGTGCCTTTAGGAATATCCCTTCCGCCATGGATGGGTACAATGGTCCATCGGCCATCAGGATGCTTTAACATTAAGTGCGATGAACTTTTATGCCGCAACTCCACAAAACCAAACTTCTTAAGAACGCCGACCATTTGCCGAGAGTTGATAATTGGCAATTTAGGCATAGGCACATGGATTTTTTAGCTCGGCTTGAATTTCCGAATCAGTAATAGTTTGGAGAAACTCGTAACCAGTCTCTTCTGGAATAGGCTCTTGGTCATCCATCATATTCATCAAATAAATCTTAAGAGCGTCCTGGACATTAGCTTTAGTTTCTTCGATTGATTCGCCCCAAGTATTTAGCCCGGGCAAAGAAGGCACAAAGCCGTGATAAGTTTTGTTTTCGTCGGGCTCGATGATAACCCGAAAAGTGTAGATCTTCATATGACGGCATTATAACAAAGTAATTTTAAAAGTCAAAAAAGTATACTATTGCATAGATTCCCGCTTTCGCGGGAATGACAACACCAAGAAAGAGATTCCTCGACTTCGCTTCGCTACGTTCGGAATGACAAGAGAGCGATTCCTCTGATGGTCATCGGAGGGATCCAGTATTTAAGCCAAACATTATTTACGAATGGATCCCCGCTTATGCAGGGATGACAAGTTAAGTTTAGATGACAAATTAGGTTTATTTGTCATTCCTGCGAAAGCGGGAATCCAGATTCATTACCATATAAATCCTGCCAGTCCGGATTCACTGCCTCGATCAATTCTAATTTCCACCGCCTTTCCCACTTCTTTATTCTTTTCTCTCTCAAAATAGCATCATAAATATCATTATAGACTTCATAATAAACTAAATGGTGAACTCCGTATGCTGATGTAAAACCTTTAATTAAATTACTTTTGTGCTGATAGACTCTATTTTCTAAATTACTTGTAACTCCCGTATATAATGTGCCGTTTCTCTTGCTAGCCAAAATATAAACGTAATACTTTTTTGGCATAGAAATTACTATTTGTATAGATTCCCGCTTTCGCGGGAATGACAAACAAAATCCATCACCAATGACAAAAATCCATCACTTTACGCGCTGGGTTGGGAGACCGCGGTGCGCATAAAGTACATAACGAAAGTGATAACACTCCAGGCAATCATAATAAAGACCAGGCCAATCAATGCCCAGGTGAGAATGTTCTTGCCCTTAGTAACCCGCTCCGGGGAGCCGGCAGAAGTTGCCCAGGTAAAGCCGCCGAAAATTACCATAATCAAAGCAATCAATGCGGTAAAACCTAAAGCATATTGCAAAATCGTTATTAAAACCTCGCGAAAATCCGGCGAATTGCATATTTTAACCTTCTGTTTTTCTCTAACCTCCTCCGTACACTTTACTATACCGACGAGTTCGGCCAACTTATTTAAACCAAAATTTTCGTACCGCAGTTTAACAATATTACTTGGTGATTCCTGAGCACCTTGATCAAGTGGCGGCGTCTGAACCCCGGACTGCGCGGCCGCGACCATGGGCAACGCCAAAGGCAAGGCGAGAAAAATAAAAAATAATAGGGAGAGTAAAAATGAGGGTTTTTTGAACATATATGTAAATAACCAATAATAAAAGAAATTTAAAATCCAAATGTCAAATCAAGCTCAAAGTTCAAAATCCAAAATCATTTTTTAATTTGTTTACTACGCGCAACAATAGTAGAAAAAATTAACACCAGTTCATGAACCTCCTTATAAAACTCGCGGCAGGTATCAGTCTTGTCTATATTGGCTTTCGCCAACATCCGCAGCCAATGCATTGTTTCTTTGGCTTCTTTTTTACAAAGATTGATTTTATGCTGAAAATCTTTTTTTGATTCCGCGGCGTCTGCTTCCATATAATTAGCGCCAATACTAGTACCAGCTCTGACAATTTGGTTAATAAGCGGCCTGTTAATAACTGTGTTGGGCAAAATTTTTGCAAAATCAATAATATTCTCGCCAAACTTTGCCGTTCGCTCTGTTAAATCATACAGCTTTTTGTTATTTGAATTTTGGATTTGATTTGACATTTGGATTTTGTCATTTGAATTTTGTTTGCCCTGCTTAGAAATTTGGAAATTCTAACGAGGGTTGGACACTTGTTTCTTGCATGCCATGGCGGCATGCCATGGGTTATTGGTTATTCTGAAACAGATTCAGCATCACTATCAGGGGCAACAGCAGGCTCGGTTTCGTGCCCAGTAGGCACTTCGGCTCCCGGCTGTTCCGCCAAAAGACCAGCAGTCCTTAAACTATCTTCCATCGGCGCCATGCCTTTAATAGCCTCCAATTTGAGATCCAAATCCCCGTCTGGCACCTGTTCACTCCACAGTTTATTCTGCGCTTGCTCTAAATTTGTAGCCTGGTCAAAATAAAAAGCTGCTGGCTGGCCGTTATTGTCAAAAATCATCACCCCATGCTCTGGGCCTTGAATATAAATTCCCGGATGATCATTGAGCGTAAACGCCTGCACGACTTTGGCATCAGGACTCAAATACACTTGACTATTGAAGCCAAAATCAAGCAAGCGCGACTCCGGCGACGCGGCGAAATAACGGATATTGCCGATTTGGGCGTAGGTTTGCTCGTTTAAATTAAGCTTAGAGGCGATCTCATCTACCTTACTGATTGGAACTTCTTGCAGTGCCTCTCCCTCATTCCCAGGGAAAAACAAGGATTTAATCTTGGCCTGGTCGACAACTTTGTTATTGTCGCTATCAATAAAATCGGCAGTTGCATCAGGCTGACCATCATGATTGATGTCTAAATAATAAAGGTGATGTTCAGCATCATATTTTGTATAAATGATCTCCAGTATACCATCGCCCATTAGATCTACTTGATCAATTTGCCAGCCAGCTATCGGCTCTCGGACGCGTCCTTCTTCTGCTTCTATCTCCGCCTTTGCTTCAAGTAATTGCGCCAAATGCCGCTCGACCAACATATCCTCAAGCGGCGAATGCGGATAAACATCTGACTTAATGGTCTCTAAATCAATCGCTGGCAACGCTACCTCGGGTATCTCTGTTGCTGGCTTAAGTTCTTCAACTGGCGGTAGATCTAGAGGCGGTGGCCCTTGTTCATAACCACCGGGCATGGTCACCGTAGTGTCCTCAACTTTATTCTCGCCTTCACCCACGCCGATGGCAGTTCCGGCGGTGGCTACCTGGTGGGTTTCTCTAGTCCCAACAGGTACAGTGTATTCCCCGGCCTCGGTCGCCTCGCCAGCCGGCCGAACCTCTTTAATATGGTAATAACCATCATCATTTATTTTGAGATCGATCTCTTTTAACACTGGCGCGCCATCAGCACCCTTACTTAAAACAATACCGACCTGATCCGCGGAATTAATGCGCGTTTCCTGCATTTGTCCACCCAAAGGGTGATCAGCCCATGGCTGGCCTTGATCTGATTTATAAACAATCCCCTTCTCCAACGCTAATACGTGCGCCACCCGTCCAGCCCAGTCGTGAACTTCTTCGCCCTCATGCCGACCATAAGTTGGATCATCTTTCCAATCATCGGCTTGCGCTTCGAACTGGCGAATCAAAGAATGTTCGTAACCCTCGCCATGGTGAGTAATGACGAGATCAAAATTATCTGGGCTAATCGTCGCACCCTCATGGAAAAGCTGTTCAATTTTTACTTGATGAGAAGGGCCGACCGGCGCCCCCTTGTGCTCTGCACTAGTGACAATGTTATCGGTCCTGTGTTCTGTAGGCAGTTTGCTGTTATCTGGTGTGACAGCAAGTGGTTGACTGTCTTTATTATCAGGCGTAACAGCAGGCGGCTGGTTGTCTTTATCAAGCGTACCGCCGAGGCCCGGCAGTTTGCTGTTATCTGGTGTACCGCCGCCGTCTGGCTGTTTGTTATTGTCAGGTGTACTGCCGTCGTTCGGTTTCCCAGAAGTCGACGTTTGATCATCAGCTGAAGCGTGCTGTAACTCGCCAATACCAGCTGTAAAAAGAGCTCCCACACCAACTCCGGTAACAGCTGTCAGCGCCGCTCTCGCCAACCCTTTCCATGCCCCCTTCCGACCCTCTCTCTTCATAGCCTTCTTGACTTCGACAATATCAGCTTCGGTCTGGGTCGTCATCGCCTGGAAGCGATCTGCTAATTGCTTTTTAAGTTCATCGTATGACTTTTGCCAGCTCGCTTCGCGAGTCCGAACTGTATGGACAAAATTTTCAGCGCGCGCTTTAACAATCGCATCAATATCAAGCAGGCCAGCTTGCAAACGAGCTTCCATTGAATCGGCAATATTAACTAAGCCCGCCAACTGAGTTTCTCCTTGGTCAGTAACATCCGGCGGCTGTGCTAATAACGGCTCCTGCGTATCCAAAATACCAGCCACCTCTAAACTAATCCGCTGTTGATCTTTCCAAAAACCTTTATCGCTATCTTTGGCCATTCCCAAGACATAGCCAGAGGCGGCGGCAACAGCTATGCCAGCCCCTTTAAATATATGCGAGGTAGCAGAAATTGCCACCGAAGTTCCGATGCCAATTCCGGTGATCGCCGCGATTTGAACACGCTCATCTTGTCCTTTGTTGATCTGTCCACCGCGCAAAGACATGAACTGCTCTAATTTTTCAACGTACCCAGGCTTATTCTGTCGCATCATCGCTAAAAGCTCTTTGCCTTCTATTCCAGTTCGCAAATTTTGCATTAAAACTTTTGATTCTAATAACGCGGCTTTATTAAGCTGTTCAACTTTCATCGCGTCGCCATATTTAACTTCTAAACTCTCACGAACTTTCGCATACAAAGCCGGCTCTAAACCAGGCAATGCCGCCAGCACATCCGCAGGCAACGGTTCTGTTGGTTGTTCCTCTATAGGATTGATCGGAGCCTCGGTGCCTGATCCTCGCGCAAATTCCGGAGTTTTTAATTTCCAGGCTTCGAGAATGTGTTCACCGGAAATTTCTCTGGTCGCATAAATCAATAATGCCGCTAAATCGCGCTCATTGCGAATCAAGGCGATTTCTGGTTTAGCGTCGGAATTATCTTTATTCTCCTTAGCCGCGGTGATGGCTTCTTCATAACGGCCTCTAACCTTTTCGCTGGCCTTGGTTTGAGCTTCAGCCAGGCGCTCTTGCTTCTTTTTCCCAAACTTCTCGCGCAAGGCGTTGAAACCTATTCTACCCCCAGCTAAAGTTCCACCAGAGATGCCAGCTGCTACAACCGCTGCCAGGCCGCCTGTGCCAATAATAGCGGCCGCCAAAGCGCCAACGCCCGCGCCGACACCCACGGCCACGCTCATATTGATAAGCCAACTCTTAACAAACTTGCCGACATCAGTCTTGCTCATTTCCTCCAAAATTTCCCGATCCAGTTTCGCCTGTATTGTCTCGCGCACTCTTTCGACGACAGCATTTTTTTGTTTTTCGTACGCATCTTGCAAATTTGGCGGCAGTTCGAGCTTGAGCTCATCCAATTTTTCAAGCAATAATTTTTCAGCTTGGCCTGGTTCGCCGGTAACATAAAACTCATTTAATTTTTGAATGTCCGCTGGTTGAAGGCCTTTCAGCACTTTGGCTGGATCGAGTTCGATATAATCAAGGCTCGCCAAATCCTTCTGCATAACTTCGACTGGTTGAAGGCCTGGATTAGACTTTAACTCTTCTACCGATTTGGTTACGTCTGCAAGTTCCTGCTGTAACGCTCCGGCCGTCCCGGTTAATTTATTTTTCTCCTCACGTGATTCGTTTGACTTATCTGCCAGTTCTGCGCGCTCCTGCCGTAAAGCGAGATAAATTTGCAAAGTTTTATTTACTTCTGTTGATTCTTCGATTGATAAATCTAAATTAGGATTCTCTAAGGTTTCTGTTAACTCCTTAATCAGCGCGTCCATTTTTTCCGGCGGCAAAGTTTCTGCCTTCAAATTTAAAACATCCGGCTCTTTAGCTGGATTAAAAACAACAGTTGAATCAATTTGGTTAAGGACTTCACCGGGCATAAAAAAACTGCTATACCTTAATCTCGGCCGGGAATGACTGCAAAAATTCAGTGGCGAATTTGGTTAGGGTTTCTTTGACCAGCTCGTCAAAATTAGCCACCTTGGACCGGAAAAATTCCAAGAGGGTTTCTGTTTCGATATCCTCGGTCTCGAGCAAGCGCGACAGTTCGTCCAAATCCTCCCCTTCCAAATGCCGGGCCACGGCCAACCCCAACCGGCGTTCAACTTCGGCCAGCAGATTTTTCTTTTGCTCGTCCAAAAGCTCCCCTGGCAAATCATCCAGACTGGCTTGTTTGATTAATTCGTCGACAAATTGTTGGATCACCTCTTTTTGGGACATAAAAAAAATGAAAAGTTAACTTCGCCATAAGCCAATTTTACATTGCCTGACTTTTGGCCGTAGCAACTGCAAGATTGAGTTCGACGGCATTCAAAATTTGCTCATTAGCGTCTTGTTCCTCATTAAAATCATCCTCCGCCGCTACCATGCGCCTGTCAGCTTCCTTTACTATTATGTTTAACTGCTCTTGCTTCTCCTCTTCTCCGGTAAATTCGGCCACCAAATCCGATGCCACTTGTTGTAATGTAGCGCGTAATTTAAAATCTGCCTCAACTGCTTGTGCTTCTAATTGTTTAATGTGAGCATTAATCGCTGTTAATGCAACTTGCCTAATATTCTTAGATATGCCTTGAGCCTGTATTTGGCTAATTAAATCTGCTTTTTTTTCTAGCGGCATGCTACTTGATTGGATAATATTGATTAGTTTTGTAGAATTCATAGTCTTAGATGTTAATATTTTTATATTAATTCACCCACAAGTTGCATATCTGCTTCCAAACTTTCTTTAGCGGTATTCAACTTGGCAAGTTCGACCTGCATTTGCTCTATTTTTTGCACTAGCGACTCGACCTCGCTTTTATCAACTGCACCTAACTTATCTAATTTCGCGCGACGTCTCGTTTCAAGCCAGCCGGCAGTCACTACTTTAGCCCCATTCCACTCGCTTGCCACACCATTTTGCACCTTACCGGTAGTCTCGGTGCCCCAGGTTTTAATTTTATTGATACGCTCTTGTAAACTATTTTTAGCGATCGAAGCACCCTCCATAGCAGTAAGCGCAATCGTTTCGTAAGTATCAACACCTTTATCCTTCATTTGCGTCAACTTTTCAGCGGCTTTACCTGTAAGCAGGGTACCCGCATCTTTGATGGTTTCTAAACCAGCGCCACCGGCTCTGACTAATTCCCGTCCACCCAAATAAACAGCGCCAACACCAAGTTCACCGACTGTCAGAGCTCCTTGACCAATTGCTTTACCAGCTTCAATTGTTCTTGTTGCAGTAGTCTTCCCAAAATCGCCGACGCTTTGCATGCCTGAAACGACATGTTCACTAGCCATATCCAATCCTCGACCAGCTGCACCAGCTACCCGGTTACCGGCATCTTTTACTTTATCAACTGTGTAACCAGCCGCATAAGGAATCATTTCTGGAGTAGCGGCTATAATCGTCGCCCCGTCTTTAGCTCGGCTACCAAATTTACTTAAAACACCGCTTACTCGGTCCTTGAAGCGAGTGAACCAACCGCTGGCCTTATCTACCCGTTCATCACCTTTTGATTTGGCTTGCTGCCAAGCCTCCTGCCAGTTTTGTGGTTTTACTTCTTGTTGGTCTGCCACATCTTGGACCAGCGGTTCTACTGCCTCTTGTTTTCCCACGTTTTCCGCTACCTGCCGCATCGCATTAGCCTGTTCCTGCGAAATAGACTCACCTATTGTTGACATATTATTATTTCTCCTTAATATAATCCCTCTCTTGACTACATTAAAGATGTATAAAAAAATCTTTGATCGAAAAAAATTCTACGCCGCTTCGGCCAAATTTTGTAATTGCTTGAATTTGGCCACATCCGGCGGAATAACTTCTTGTAACGCTATGGCCATTTCCGGCACCCATGTTTGCAGGCAACTTATCAATTCTGCGGCAAATCTAGCTAAAAGTTGCATGCCAAGTATAGACTTACACTGATCGTATGCTTGGCGCCAAGAATCCGGCAAAATTCTTAAATTAGCCACAAACTCATCAACGGATTTATTATCGTTAAGTTGATCCGCCAACTTCTGCAAAGTATCGTATAGCGGGTTGTATTGATCTAAATCAATTTGATCTGCATCCAGAAAACCCTTCAAACGAATGATTGTTTTTGATATTATATCCGCCGCCTCGTTTCTGCCGAGCACCTTATCCATTGAATCACGCGTTTCAGGCGGAATTGCTTCGTGCATTGCTTGCGCTAAAGCTGGATCGGTAGGCTTAATAATTTCTATGTAATCAATGCCAAAACTCGCTAAAAACGAAAGAGCGTCTTGATTACCATCGAATGCATTAAAATTTCGCGCGCAGATTGATCCCCATACTGGTGGGATATCAGACAAGGCAACTTTACTCGGATCTTGAATGCCCGCACTCCATAAATCTAGAGTTCCCTTTAGCTCATTTAACGCCACCTCGTCGATCTTGTGACCCTCTTCCAACACTTTAAGGTATTCTTTTGCCCCTGCGATTCTGACTGCCAAGGCCTGGCGTATCTCTGGCATCTCCAGCTCTTCTTGTTCGATTATTTTCGCCGCTTCGGCAGGAACAGCTTGCTCGATCGCGACGGCGAGGTCAGGTGAAGCACTGCGCAGAGAACTGGCTAGATCCATTGCTAATTCGCGTAAAAACTGCCGACTCTCCTCACGCTTAATTTGTGGTAACGCCTCGGCAAACACTTGCGTCATTTCCGAAAGTGGCGCAGTATTATCCGGATGTGTCGAATTAATCATCTCAGAAATACGCTCCAATATATTATCCACAACCATAACTTCAGGATCTTCATCTGGCTTATCAATGCCGGGTAAATCGTCTCTTGTTTTGCCCCACTCGTACTGCAGCTTTTGCATCATTTGCAACAAAGGCCCCAAAGTTGATTCAGCTGATTCTTTAGAAACTTCCGGGTTTTCGATAATCTTTTCTGCTGGGTTTTCTACCGCTTGCGCTAAACGCGCTTTGATATTTTCCGCAACTCCAGGAGCACCAGAAGCTATTTTAACGAACTTTCTGTATACATCACTTAAAAATAAATGAGCTTGTTCGACACCATCGCCTTCACAACTATCATAAATTTGTTTATATTTATCCACCTCTGATTCTAGAGCTAGCTTTAACTCCTCGCCAGTTTTATCTTTCATTTCATCTATAGTTGCAAGAAATTCACTGTCTCTAATCCAATAATAATTTTGCCCGAGTTTATTTTCCTCTTGCAAACTTTTCAATTTAGCACCAGCTTGTTCCAACAATTCTGCTAATTCTTGCTTCATTTTAGCTTCAGCCGCCTCAGGAGATAATTCTACGTTTTCTTCAACAGATTCCTTGGGCTGATCATTTATTATATGAATCACTTGTGATGGATTTTCGTTCTGTTGATTAACAACCGACTGCTCTTTTGGTGGCTCTTGCGGTAAATTTTGCCCACCTTCGGCAATTCTAGCCAACTGGTGCGAATTTACGGCCGCTTCTATAGCGGCAAGCTGCCGTGATATATCGCTTAACTGTTGGCTCAACCCACTGTTGATGGTCTTTAATTCTTCAATCTCTTTCCTATCTCGCGCCATGTCCTCTTTAGTATCCTCTTTAGTAGATAATATCGCCTTTGTTTCTTCCAGGATTGCGCTATTCAGGGCTTCTAGCACTTCTGCTAATTGTTTACGAGCTTCGCGGCTTTTCTCTGTTTTATCGCCCTGTTCGTTCGCAAGAACACCACTCAAAAAATTTGGCGACTCTTCCGTTACAACTAGCTTTTTTAGCTCCTCCGTCACTATATCGACATTAATAGGCCCATTCGGCGCTTGCTCCAATTTAGGCACAACGCCATTAGTCCAAATATAATCAACAGCTTCGTCAAATGTTTCTTTACTAAAAATATCGGCCAAGGAATTGTCCCCGGGTCCGTCATAAGTAAGGCGATATCTACCTGTTTGGGAACCAGCCGGACGTAAAACTTCTATCTGATGGTCTTTTAATAGAAAATAGTTAGCAAGCGATTCCCTGCTTTTTTCACCAACAGTCTCGTTAAGATAAGCTTCGACTATGTCCCTTAAAACTTGCTCATGGTTACCTCGTAATTCCTCAAGTGAATCGACCGCTGACTCTTGAGTCACTTCCAGAGAAGGAATAGAAACGAGGCCGACTCTATCTTGACCAATGTTTTCTGTTGCCATATATTTGGATAAAACAGATTATCGAAAGACAATCTGTTTATTGCAAAAATTTTTAAAAACTAAGTAATTTGCCGCGCCAAACCGGCTACCGCATCCTTAAGATTCGCAACGCCTTGGCGCAAGCTGGCGCCCAAATTCTGCCAATCAAATTTTTCCGGCTGAGCAAGTGCTTGCCGTTCCTGGGTCATTGTTTTTACTTCCTCCAGCAAACTGGCAAGCTTTGCACGCTCTTCGACCGTTGCCGCGTCTTCTACAGGCGGCGCAACCGGCGCGCTTGCTACAGGCGCAACATCAATAATTGGCGCTGGTTCGATTTGTTCAACGCTAATTTGCGGGACATCAGCAACTGCGACTTGTTCAACAACTGGTGCCTCAATTTCCGGTTCAACCGGTACCTCAATGTCTTCGCCGCCGCCTAAAGGAATTAGCCTAATCGGAATATTTTCCGGCGGATCTTCCGGCATTTTTTCCGACTCAACTGTTGCCGCTGGCGCAACCGAAGGCACCTCAGCAGGAGTTTGAATCAAAGGCTCAATAATAGGCGACACTGGGGCTGGCGCGTTATCCACAAAAATCATTTCTGCAGGAATTTCGGCCAGATTAGCCAAAGGACCTGTCTCCATCTGCACCGCTGTCTTGACGTTTAACTGCGCCTCAGTAATTTCCTGCCGCGCTAAGGCCACCCAGTCTTCGGCCGCGGCTTCGTATTTGGGCTTTTCCTCAGGCGGCATTTCCGCAATCGCACCCTCGAAATGAGCTATCGCCAAGTCTGATTGGCCGTTTTCATAAAACGATCCAGCTAGATTATAATCCGCCAACCACTGCTCAGCGCGCGGCAAAAGCTCACGCACCGCTTGCCAGGCGGTAATCGCTTCGCCAAACTTTCCTTCATTATGCAAAACCATCGCTTTATCCCAAGCGATTTTTAGCTGTTGATCTGTTTGATTATTTGTGGGCATTGCCAAACTATTATTAAGTGGCAAAAAATTATTGACTACTGCGAATCCTCTTCCATCATTCTTTTGCGGATAAACGCCGGGATTTCCAGTTCATCGTCGGCAGGACCAGTCGCAGGCATGGAAGTTGAAAGCGGTTTGATCTTAATCGGCGCACGATTACCGGTGGCTTTAATGTCTGTTAAACCCGGCTCGCCCGCGTTTATAGTGCCAATGCGTTCGCGCAAACGATTATCTTTATAACCTTTATAACCGTCATCGCCGGCAAAACCAGTAGCGACCACCGTAATTACAACCTCGTCGCCCAATTTTTCGTCGACGATCGCGCCAAAAATTACTCTTGCATTGGGATCTGATGATTTAGTGATAATTTGAGCGGCATCGCTGATCTCGTGCATGGATAAATCCTTACCGCCGGCCACAGTAAATAAAATACCTTTGGCGCCGTCGATTGATACCTCAAGCAAAGGCGAATCAATCGCCGCCTTGGCCGCATCAACCGCCCGGTTCTCGCCTGAACCGCGCCCGATTCCCATCAAGGCCGAACCAGCGCCTTCCATAATCGCTTTAACATCGGCAAAATCTAAATTGATTAAGCCCGGCATGGTGATTAAATCAGAAATGCCTTGAACGCCCTGCTTTAAAACATCGTCTGCCACTCCAAAAGCATCCAAAAGCGACGTTTTCTTGTCGATAATCTGCAACAGCCGATCATTGGGAATGGTGACTATCGCGTCCACCCGTTCGGCCAAGTCGCTGTGGCCCTGCTCAGAAATCCCTCGGCGTTGGGCACCTTCGAAAGCAAACGGCTTCGTAACCACCGCAATCGTTAAAGCGCCTTGTTCCTTAGCAATATCGGCAATCACCGGGCTGGCGCCGGTTCCAGTACCCCCGCCCAAACCACAGGTGATAAAAACCATATCCGCGCCCGAAAGCATTTGCTTGATTTCTTCTAAACTTTCCTCGGCGGCCTTGCGCCCCAATTCCGGGTTCATTCCAGCGCCCAAACCGCGCGTTATTCCTTTGCCAATGTGCAATTTAATGGTCGCTTTGTTTTGCCGCAACGCTTGCGCGTCTGTATTGACGGCTAAAAATTCCACGCCGCGAATATTGGACTCCACCATCCGGTTAACCGCCGACCCGCCAGAACCGCCCACGCCAATCACTTTGATTTTGGCGAAGGTATCAATTCCCGGTTTGACTTCCAAAACTTGGGTGTGAACAGCGTCTCCCACCGGCGGCACCACAGCAGTGACTGTGCCGACCATCGGATCAAACTCATCGTTTTGCGATTTTTTTTTGCTGAAAATCATAAGATAGTATAAATAGTATTAAGTATTAAGTATCAGGTATAAAGCATTGCGAAACGCGCAAGATTCAAATATCTTTCTTTATACTTAATACTTGATACTTACTACTTGATACTAGGGTAAAAACGATTTAAACCATTTTTTAACCTTAGCGGAAAATTCGCCGGCTTTGTTCGAAAACATCCGCTCGTTCGCGCCGTAATTTTTGATCAGATGCTCACCCCACAAAACCAGCCCGATCGCCGTTGACACAGACGGGTCCTCGACTCGGTCTATAGCCATCTTGCCGGCTCGACAAAACCCGATGGCCGCCGGCAGTTTAAATATCCGCCGCGCCAACTGCATCACACCGTCTAGCTTAGCCCCGCCGCCGGTTAAAATAATGCCTGCCGGCAGTTTACCAGATCGCTCAATTTTCGCAAGTTCCACGTCCGCAAGTTTAAAAATTTCTTCCATCCGCGCTTCGATGATTTCGGCGATATGATGGCGGGAAACTACTCCAACCTCGCCCTCAGTAATTCGCGCCAAATCCAAATCTTCTTTGCGTCCGATCTCCTCTGGCATGGCCGAACCGTATTTAATTTTGATTTCCTCGGCAGTGTCAATGGAAGTCCGCAATCCGATCGCAATATCGTTCGTAATGTGCCCGGCGCCAATCGGAATCACGTGGGAATGAATCACTTCCCCTTCCTCAAAAACCGCGAGCCCGGTAGTGGACGCGCCAATAGAAAGTACGCAAACGCCCAATTCTTTCTGGCGCGCAGTTATGACCGCCTCGCTAGCCGCCAAAGACGCCAACACCAAATCATCAACTTCCACTCCGGCGCGATATACTACTTTGGTCAAATTTTTAATCTGCGTGGACAAGCCCTGAATAATCTGCACCTCCACCTCTAACCTGATGCCCGTCATCCCGACCGGATCCTTGATGCCGGATTGGCTGTCAACGGTAAAAGTTTTGGGAATAACGTGCAATATTTCGTAATTCGGCGGCGTGGATACTGCCTGGGCCGCTTCGATTACGCGCTCGACATCAGCCGGCTTAATCTCTCCGTCCGCCTTGGCGACCGCGATCACGCCCTTGGAAGTATCGGACTTAATATGAGTGCCGGAAATCGAAACCAAAGCACGCTCAACCGGCACGCCCGTCATCCGTTCGGCAGACTCAAAAGCCCGGGAAATACTGGACACCGCGTCCTCAACGCTTTTGATCGTCCCTTTGCTGACTCCTTCAGACGGTACCTCGGCTAAGCCGACAATGTTTAATTCGTGGCCGTCAATCTTTTGTCCGACTGCCACACGAATTTTGCTGGAACCAATGTCCAGACCGGCGATGATTGTATCACGCATAATAACTTTTTAAAATTTTTTCCTCCATGGCGCTCATGGCTTTCGCTCGGGCGTCGTTTTGATGATCCCAGCCGCCCAGATGAACCAACCCGTGAATAAACAAAACGACCATTTTATCGCGAAGCGCCGGCCCTGACACGCCAAATTTTTTTTTAATGTAACTAGGACATAAAACAATTTCTCCGTAATCAAAAGACAACACAGTCGCCGGCTCAGCTTGGCCTCGGTACAATTGATTTATCCGTTTTATCTCAACCTGCGAAATTACTGCTAAAGACAATTCACCTTCGGCCAACTTTAAAAATTTCTGACCGATCAATAACGCCCGCTTAAACGGCGCCGACGGGAAACGATATTTAGTTTTGTTGATGATTGATAATTCCACGGCCAACCGTTAACGCAGAACGCAACTCCGGCTATCGCAACTGCACGAGAGCGTCGAATCAAAAGGTTTGCCCTGATAAGCGCAACTGGCGTCCGCAATGGCGCTTTTATTATAACAACCGGGCTCGCAATTATTGCGGTACCGAACATTATACTCCATGACGCAATCGGCCGATGCGTCGCAATAACGCAAATCCGATTTGTCTTTAAGATATTCGAAACTTTCCACCATCATCCGAATGGTCGTTAAATAAGTATACTCACTCTTGGAAGTGTAGGCAAAAACGTAAACAAAAGGATTACCGGGCATCGCCAAATAGTAAGTGGTTCCATCTGGGGTCGCCAGCGCTTGAAAACCCATTTTGCGGGTGGTGATTTCTTTAAGTTTTTCAACGTCCATTTCCGGGGAAATCAACAACAACCAATCTTTCAGATTCAAGTAATTGTCGTTCTCCTGCACGCTGAGCAAAATTGATTCCTGATCGTTGGCTTTAAAGATAACATCTCGCGTTGAATCAAGTGTTTGCGGCGTATTGATTGCGGGAATCAAAATCGAATAATTGTAATCCAAATTGTTCCAGCGGGCGAACTGATGATCCGCTTCCAAAGACACATCTTTGCCGCGACCCGGGCTGTATAAATTTAAAACTTCGCTACCGTCGCTGTAACCGTCGCCGTCGCTGTCCGGAAGTAAAGGATTAGTGCCGTATAAAAGCTCTTCAGAATCGGTTAATAAATCCTGATCGCTATCAACCGCCGGTATCACTTCCTTAACTTCCGGAATATCCGGGGGTTCGATTACGGGCGGTGCTGAAAGCTCAATTAAATCATTAACGTTTATTGGGACTACGGCGAAAATCCCTTCTCGGACGCCGGTTTCTAAAACCGAGGTGATGGAATTTGCGACTTTATCGTCTAAGTCCTTGGCTTTAAGAATTTCCCAAATTTCCACGGGTTGTCCGGCTATAACTTCTGGCGTGACCTCTGTCTCCGGCACAGTAACCGGCAAAACCTCGGTGGATTCTGGAGTCGCCAAGGCCAGCAAATCATCCAAAACTAAATTTTCTTCGGCTGTGGCTGGAAAAACTTCGTTGACCGTGCTTTCCGGGGCAATGTTTTCTATTGAAGGCACATAAATTAATTTTCCATCCTCGCGATAAAAATCGCCCTGCAATTTATCGAAACTAAGGTAGCCGATACGCAAATCAGCCGGTATTAAATCTAAATTTTTTAAGATGTCCTCAGTGTAGGTAATTGATAAAATGGCCGTCGAAAGCGGCGTCTCACCGCGCAGGCGAACTTCGTACGGCCGGCCGGCTATTGTCGCAAAATAAGATTCATGGGCATCTGCAACGTACTCGGAAATCGTAATTAAATCATAATTCACCGCCGCTTCTTTCTCGAGCGTCAAAACCGCTTCCGATATCTTGTTGCCTTGGCTGTCATAAGAAACCGCCACTTTCTGAATTAAATCCTCGACTAAAACCGGCGTCTCTGGCGTCGCTTCCACGAGCGGCGGCACTTCTGGCGTTGCTACTGCCGGCTCATCCAAATTTGGGGCAGGCTCTTCGACCACCGGAATCTCAATCGCTCCGGGACTAGGTTGAGGCAAACTTTTATAATACCAATAACCAGTGCCCGCCGCCGCCAGCAACAAAATAACGCCGACCGGTATTAAAATCGCTTTTTTATTAAACTTCTTGTGGACTTTTGGCGGTTTAGGAACTACCGGTTGAAGTGGCGCTGGACCGCCAGGTTGCGGCGGAATCAAACCTTGTTGCCCATTAACCGTCTCGCCAGTCTCTTTCTTCTTACTCGGCTTAAGCCCGACAAACTGCTTAGGCATTGTATAAATCACCACCTCTTTTTCGATTGGCCTTTCAGTATCATGCTCCATTGCTTCGCCCGGCTCATTGGACGAAACGAAATTTTCGCCAGTACCGGGACTTTTTAACCCGCTCTCCTGGCCAAGATTTAAGGGTGTTGTGGACAAATTTTGTACCCCACCGCTACCCAGCGATGATAATTTATCTTCGGACATATTTTTTCGTTAAGCTATAAAAACATTAAACTAAGACTTTTTAAGTTTACCCGGCCCCAGCGGATCAAAACCTCCGCTCACTTCTGTGCCATCGCTATAGCCATCGCCGTCAGTATCTGCTTTACTGGGATCCGTAGCGTACACTTTTACTTCCTGATAATCATCTAGACCGTCATCATCGGTATCGGTTTTTAAAGGATTAGTCATATGAACTTTTGCCTCGTCATAATCAGACAAGCCATCAGCGTCAGTGTCGGTTTTTAAAGGATCGGTTAAAAAAGTTTGCGTTTCGACATAATCATCCAAACCATCGGCGTCAGTATCAGCTTTTAAGGGGTCGGTGCCGGCCGTAACTTCTGCCCCATCATTGATTGTATCGCCGTCTGTATCTGCCTTTATGGAATCAGTTTTATATGTGTTAATTTCGTCATAGTCGGACAAACCGTCAGCGTCAGTATCAGTTTTTGTGGGATCGGTTTTGTACACTGTAATTTCTTGGGCGTCGTCCAGCAAGTCTGCGTCAGTATCGGTTTTTAAAGGATCAGTGAGATAAACTTTAACTTCGGTATAATCATCCAATGAATCGCTGTCGCTGTCTGTAACATTAGGATTTGTTCCCAATTGCAATTCTTCGACATCGGTTAATCCGTCCTTATCGCTGTCTAAAGCAACTGGCGCCGTACCTTCGTCGGTCGCGGGCTGGACATCGTCGCCATTATCAATCGGCACTATACTGGTATCGTCCGGTGTCGCGATTGGCGTATCGTCGATTCCAGTGGTATCTGTCGCCGGCACTACCGGTTCCTCGATTGGCGGAGTTGTATCAAGCCGGCCAGGCTGATCACCTGTACCCAGACCGCCGACAATAACTATCCGATAAACCAAGTAACCGGCCACGGCGATAAGAGCGATAATTAAAGCCGCTAAAATAAAAACTAGCATCTTTCTTCGAGGACCAACTGGTTTTCCTTGATGGTGTCCGGCACCAGGAGGGGGTCCGCCTGGAGACGTAGGCGGCGTTGAGGCGAAATTGACCCCGCCGAGTAATCCTGCTCCTTGACGAATTTTTTCATCTAGCACCAAAGGCTGGTTGAGCGGTGCCGGCGGGCGCGGAAAATCAGGCCTCGCTCCTTGGGGCACCGCAGGTATTGATCCATAAGCCGGAATTGCCGACATAGTTGAAGTGTCATCCGAAGAAGTAGCAAAAATATCTTCTGGTAATGAACCGAGCGGTACCACTCTCATCGGTTCTTCCACTGGAGTAGCGGCTGGAGGAACGCTTGGCGGATAATTTGGCGCCCGAGTAATCACCGGTTGTACCGGGCGTGGCGCCGACATGGGTGCCTGGGGCACGACATTGTAAGATGGCCTACCACCCAAAGGGTGATCAGCCGCTGGCTGGCCACCCGCGGGCTGACCAACTGGCTTTATCGGCTGAGGAGTCGACTTAGGATCATCAAACATGGTTTAAAAATTGCCTACTCCCTCCTAAAGTGAGGTAGCTGGCATTGAATTAAGTATAAAGAATAATGAATTAAGAATAAAGTATAAAGTATGTAGTATCTAAATTATCAATTTTATTGACGCCATCTTTAGTATACTTTATACATGATACTTAATACTTTATACAGACGTTCTTTAAGGTTTATACATAATATTATAAGCCGGTGCTTTGACGGCAGGGTTGCGGCCTTCGCAACGCGGACCTAGTGGTAGCGGATTTGTAACCCAATCGCAACCCGGGACAGCCGCACACACTGCCATCGGTTTTAATCCCGCGCACTTGCCGCTGGCGCAATAAGGCTGTGCTACTACTTTGACTTCGCAACGGGGCGGGACAGCAACTGCATTCCATTTGCAAAAACTGGCCACGCCTCCGCTCCAAGCAGTGCAATCCAAACTGTTAGTCCATGCATTGCACCAAATTTTTCCAGCCGCACTTCCTAAAGTATACTCCATGTTGCCATACATTGTAAATGTTTCGCCAAACGTTGCGGCCTGATATTGGTAAACCGGCGAACCAGGGGCGCGACAATAATATTCTCCGCGATTCAAAGTCGCCTCCTCGTCCCAACAAGCGAACAACTCGTTCACGTCCAAAGTGTTAAGATTAAATAAACCGGTCGCGCTTTTAACTCCATATCCTAAGCCGATCGCTTTTAAATTAGCGGTACCGGTGACGCCATCAAGCGGACTTAAACAATTCTCGATCGAAAAACCAGAGACAACTGGAGACGCTACCGGGTTACCCCATAAGCATTGGTACATCGCACCACTTTCCTGACAAACCGCGCCGGTCCAAAAACAATTTTTATGAACATTGCATAATTCGCCAGTTGGATACAAACCACAATCAATGCACTGGCTTTGCATTTCTTGATTAAGCTGATTGATGGTCTGCCCGGCAGTCCGTTCTTCGTCCAACGGATCAAGCGGCAACGCTCCGCCCAAAGCGGCAACCAAACTCACATCGCGATCAGGAAAAGGCAAACGCCATTCCTGTCCCCAGACGCTGACTGCAGTTCGCGCCACCCGCGAATCCGGCAAGGTGGGGAACGTCCCGCGCAAGGCTCGATAATCTTCCAGCCGATCAGCGAGCGAACTCCAGTCCTGGATGCGCAGAGAATCATTGCGGAAACTTTCGATGGCCGCCATGTCGCGCGCTCCGGCACCATCAACAATATTGATGTTGAAGCGCCAATTATTTATCATCTGTTCAAAAATTTTCCGCGTCGCGTTACTGGCATTCTCGTTAATCGCCAGCACGTAAACATTGCTGTAAACTTTGGCATTACCTAAAAGAGCCGGATTATTAATATTTAAAGCATGAACATAAACCGCGTTTACTTGGCCGTCTTTCGAAACTTGGCCAGCCTCGTAACCATCAATCGTTGGGCGCATGCTAAACGTGCCTTTGGCTTCGCCAAACCAGCTAGCTTCGTGATCATTATACCAGCGCTCCAAAGCTGATTGACCCTCTTTAGCGATAAAATAGTTGGCTGCCGGAAAAATCCGCACCAGGAAAACATCAGCTCCATCAAGCGCTCGATTTTTATAATAGAAAAAATATTCACGTAATACATCCCGAGCCGAGTACTTTTGGACCGGCACCGGCTGGGGAATCAACAAAGGCAGACGCGGCTGGTTGTCGGCGGTTTTACGGCAATAGGCAAATTCATAATTTACCCAGCCAGCAGAAAGCGATGCCGGCAAACCAAGATTAGTGGAAGAATCATCAAATTGCCAAACCAAATAACCAGGGGTCGCGCCTTCTGCCAGATAGCACGGCGTAACTTTAATCAAAAGCGGCCGGCGCGTAACGCTACTGGGATCAGTCTTCATTTGATTCCAGCCAAAGGAAAAACTAGCCGGAGCAACTGAAACCGCACCAGCGTGCAAATCGCCAGCCGGATCAGGCAATAAATTTACATCCACCAGCTGAGCGGTTGTTGTCGCGGCATAATCAAGCAAAATTGGATCATCAACATCCCCTAAATCACCCAGCTTGATAATGTTTGATAAAGGCGCGCCAGGCGTAATGCCCCAATCGCCAAATCCCCAAGTGTAGCTGGCCATCGGATTAATTGGCTGTGAATAATTGCCGACTGGCCCGGAAAATCCTTGCGCCCAAATATCCCAACTGTTTGTGGCATCGTAGAGTATCAGATCGCTACCAGGCAGGCCTTGATTATGGATAACGTCGACGTGATCTAATTTACACAAACCGTTGTTATTGATGACGAACTCGGTATTTTCCATTACTGGCAAGGGAAAATCAGTGTTGACTTGTACCCCAACGCCGCCAGCCAAATAAGCAACGACTATCCGCGTCTGCCCGATATTGGCTTTATTGTAATCGGCGTCAATGATGGTTAAGGTTTGGCCAATCAAACCTGCTGGAATGCCAACGCGCCAGACTTCGTTTTTGGGATATGGTGGTGGCGGCGGCGGACCAGGATCACTATCAGTTTTGCTTTGATATCCAAGCTGAGTCTTAAACGCAAACGTGCAAACGCGTTGATCGTCGTTTAAGGTCGCCAGATTGCCATCCATGTCCCACAAATCACCGGTGAATGACGCCCCGCAAAAATTAGTATCCAGTCCGATGTCTTGTCCGGCATATTGCCACTTAACGCCTTCGATTATTCCAGCCGTGGAAGTCGTATCAGCCATCACTACTAATTGATAATTAGTGTCCGGCTTTAAAAATTGCCGCGGGATCACGTTAACCACAGAACCGGACTGTTTTACATCGAAAGGCACGGAACATAACGGCGACGGCAACATTGCCCGGGCAATAAATCGGTTAAATAAATTGCTGAAAAATCCTTTGACCCGTTGGACTAAACGAAAAAACCAATTACCAGGCATGTGCGAATCCAGGTCAGCCCGGGCCAGATACCAGGTTGGACTGCACGGCGCAGTCGGACTGTAAAGGCGGATGTTATAAGTTAAACTGGCTGTGTCTGGCGCTTGATTAAACCGCAGGCTGATGCTTGAGTTGGCGCAAACATTAGTTGTTTGATGCGGGCTTTGATCGACTATTTCCATCATCGCCGGATCGATTACCGGCAGCTGATATGTATCAGTGAGATTTCCAACTTTGACCTTGATGGCGGTGCTGCCGATAAAATTACCGTTGCGCTTAAATTTAAATTCGCGCGAGTTGGCGGCCGGCAAACCGATACCGGTTAAATTTTTGGCATCATAAGTCCACTGATCAACCGTAAAATTACTCATATCCTGAGCTAAGGTCGCTTTCTGATAATCTTTATCCGGCGTCGCACTGCCGCCAAAAAGCGTATAATCAACCGTCGCTGTACCGTTCGAGCCACCGACTCGGGCAACCGAGAGCCGGGCAATCGTCGGAATCCCCTCTTCTTCCTGCCCGAGAAAAGTCTGTCCGGTAAAAACAAAAGTGCCGGATGATGGCGCTAAACCATCACCGTCGTCCAAAATATTAATGTTGACAACTTTGTTAGTTCCTAAACGCGGTTCTGAAGTTTTAAAGAGTTCGCCACCGACGCCAGTGCCGACAAAAATTTCGCCGGCTTTAGTATAAAGTAAACTCGGGGCAGAAAGTGGAGGCCCGGTCAGAGCTCCGGTCGGGGACCAGGTATTGCCACCATCCAGTGTCTTTAACACTTTCCCGCCAACCCCGGAAAGAGTCGCGTAGATGGCGCCACTCGAACTTTTGATTATGGCCGCAACATTTCCCGTGCCAACTCCCAGCGATAATTTATTAATCCAGCTAGTTCCACCGTTAGTTGATTTAAAAATTTGTCCATTCGAGCCAACCCCGGCATAAATCGTTTGCCCACCATCTAAGTAAAGCGAAACCACTTGACCGGGGACACCGCCGGTCAAACTGCCCAAATTAGTCCAGTTATTGCCGCTGTCAGTTGATTTAAAAACTTCGGCCCGGCCTGAGGTGCCGGCATAAATCGTTCCGTCGCTGTTTTGCTTTAAAACGTTCACCGCGCCAACCGGGCCAGCCATGCCAATTAATTGCGCCACCTCGATCCAAGTGTAACCTTGATCATAACTGCGTGATACCTTGCCCGTCGGTGATCCGGCATAAATGGCACCATCAATTCCCTCCAAAAGCGCGTCAACTCTCTGGCCAGTAAGGCCGACCAGCACCCAGTTCGCTCCGGCATCGATAGTTTTATAAATTCCTTGAGAGGTGCCAGCATAAACGGCGTCGCCAACCCGGGTGCTAAGCAAAGTAAAGACCGGTATGGTGGCTGAATTATATCCTGCTACTGCCCAAGTCACGCCGCCATCAGTACTCTTCCAAATTGCGCCGCCACCGCCGCCTTGAATTCCGGCGAAAAGATCGCCGTTTGAAGTTTGAATGAGGGATTCGATAATCGGCCGCGGGAATACTTTGACGCTCTGCCAAATATTGGCAAATTTATCGGACAGTTTAATTTTGAGCGTAAGTAAAGACTCAGGCAACGCATCCGGCAATAACGTTAAGTTAAATGATTTGATTGACTCGCCGTTAAAAAAGTTTAGCGTGCCAGGGAGAGGTAGAGCTAAATTATAATCGCGGGTCGCCGAAGCAGTTGTGCCGGTAGTAACATCATATTGCAAATTTACCGCGCCAGCTCGCCCGTTGCGCCGAACCACGGTAATCGGAATATTATAGTTGGCCGAACCTTCACCGACGGTTATTTTACCATTCAAAAATTCGAAGACCCCGACAGTTGGCGTGGCGGTATCGTTATCAAAAATTTGTAAATTGGAAGTGTCTTCGTCGGCATCAATCTTAGCGTACGAAGTCGGGTTGCTTAAAGCAAAAGATAAATCTTCCGTATTCTCTGCTGAGGCATCATCAAAAATTGTGACATCAAAGGTTTTGTAAACGTCGCCGGCATTAAAGGTCAACTTATTGGGCAAATAGCGCCAGGCTTTAACCATAAAGTATTCGGTTAAATCCTGCCGAAAGTCCAAATAATTGCGAGTGTACATAATGCCGTCCTGTGCCGGCTCGCCGGAAAAAGGTTCGTCAGTCGCTACCGGATCGCCTGCGGCCACACTCGGCCTGGTCGAATGCGGAACTAAATCGATGTAAGCGATTCCGCCGGTTAAAACAAACGGCCACTGGCAAAAAGTTCCGACTTGCGGCGCCACGCCACAATTTAAACTGCGTCCTTGATTATCTTTAATTTGCGGCGCATCAATCACTACTTGATATTGCTGGGCACCGATCAAAAGAAATCCAGCAACCGGCTTAAATTCGATATAGGTCGCGCCTGAAGTATAAGTACAGTTGATCGGCACAAGCACCGGCGGCAGACCGTCTTCCAGATCATCATCAGCTAATAATTTGATATAAGTGCAAGGCGGGTTCGTAACCACCGGCGGTAATGTGGCTAATGGTTTATTAAATTCCAGCCTGATAGTTTGAGCTGATTGTTGATCCGCACCCAATAAATGGCAATAAGCCTCAGACTGATTTTTGCAGGGCAAGGTTGAATTTGTGGTCGGATCATAGCGTCTGATCTGCGGCGCCTCACCGCTTTCGACATTAAACCGTAACGGGTTGCTTACACGCGGCCCGTCGACCGCTTCAACATAATTGATGCCGTTGCCGACACCGAGCGCCACTGTTGAAGTGGCGGCCTGCGGGGCTGGTGGAAGAGTATAAGCGGCAATTTGGGTGGCAGCGCTAAAATCTTCGATTAAAGAAAACGCGGCAAACTCAACGCCTGGATCAGTATCAAAATCCTGCCCTAACAAAGTAATCGGATCATTGATGCCGCCGGCAGTTGGCGTGATGCCGCACAATAAAGGATGGGTTATCGTGGCGCCAGCCATAAAGCCGCTAAAAGTCGGAGTGCTGGATAGATTGCCAAAATCCTTATTCGTCGTCACCAAAATATTTCGCACCTTGCCGGTTTGAGGAAGTGGCGGCACAATAGCGATAATTTGATCGTCGCTCCAAGTGCCTGGACATTGCAACGGAAAATTAAAGCTCGCCAAAGTCATCGTTCCAGTCGGAATTTCTAATTCCAGTTTGCCGTCCGGCAAGTTCGAACCCACCCGATACTGGCCAAAATAACAACCAAAAACCGAGACCCAATCCTCAGTGTCCGCCAAATTGGGGCTGGCGGTCTTGACGCGCGGATTGCAACGGTGGTTGGCTAAATTGCAGGTGCTGGTGCAGGCCGGAGAATAATAATCGCAGTCATCATCACTTAAGCAAAAGTCATGGCTATATATAGTAAGGGGAGCGCTGGCCGCTGGGAGCGGCAAAGTACCCACAATCGCCGTCGCAAGAATACCGGCGGTAGCCGTTGTTAAATAAGAATCTTTGGGATGAATCTGAATCAGCGAGGAGGTCGCGCCAAAACCCAATGGCAACTGAATAAACTGCTCGGCACCAACCGCGGTGACCGGATCCGGTGATGGCGGTATTGCTGGGGTCGTACTCCAATTAAAGCTCGTCTCCGGTAGCCACTGGCACTGATAATTAACGCCCTCGGCACTGCCCCAAGAATAAGTCGGATAGTGAATAACGTTAGGCGTCAAAGACATCATAACGTCATCAACTTTGTCGCATAAACCCGCGGAAAAATCGGCTGGAGTAATCGTTTTAAACCAAATACTGGCCGAATCAAACTTGGCTGGCAACGAATTAAAACGATCGTCCAGAATCGCGCCAGGCGGCAAAACGCTGGGATCAGAATCGAACATTTTGAAATTGTAAACGCGATCAAAAGTTAAAATCGGCCCGCGCGCGTCAGCGGCGATTTCCGCTGGAGTGCGTACGTTGCGGTAAATTCGTAAATCATCTATCCGACCGTCCCAATAGCTGGCAGTGCCCTTTAAATTACCAATTGTATTATCAACATTTGCCCAACCTAAAGTCATCGTGGCAGGAATAGGCATAACCCCAGCTACAACGCCATCAACATAAGCGCGAAGTCGTAACGCGCTGGGTTCCATCACCCAGGCTAAATGCGTCCACGCGCCAGCTGGCACTGCACCTAGTGCAACCGAACTAAACAAATAATTACTTCCGTCACCTAGCTGGGCCGAAAGTTGCCCGCCAGATCGGCCGACTGATATCACTTTGTCTTTAGCAAATAGAACGTGCGCGCCCGGAGTAAGGGCTGGCACATAAACCCATGAACTGAGGGTGAATTCTGCCAGACCGTCAGCGATTGGCCCGGTACCGACGGCAACATAGTCGCTATTGGCTAATACAAATTCAAGACACTTGCCCACTTTGCAATCAACCAAACCTTTCCAATCAGCCCCATTGATAATGCCTTTGTTGCTCGAATTTTTTGATTCATCAGCGGTCTCCAAACCCAGTCCTTCGTCCAGCGGCCAATAAGCTCTTTCTGGCTGGGGCGGATAAGATTTGTTGGAAAACATTAAATTGACTGCTGTGTGAGTGGCTGCCCTGATATTTGATTCAGAGACGCCATTTTCCGGAAGCGGCATAACTACACTATTAGGAGGAGGCGCGCAAGGTAAAGGATCCCCTGCCTTGCATTGTTCAAGGCTATAATAATTTGATTGTAAAAATTTACTGCCGTACAAAAATTTAAAATCTTGCGTCGCCGCCGTGAGCTCGAGAAAAACATTAAGCCTGGCGTCGGAAAAATCATAAGGCGCATCTAAGCCCTTAGGCCCACTGCCTTTAACGCCAGTGAGGCAGGCGCTCGTTGCCAGCGGTCTAGGATTCGGGCTGGTTCTTAAATTGGCACTGCAGGCCAGGCGATTAAACCAGGCGATATCGGTTAAAACCGGTATAGTGATGGGAACTGGATTGCTAAGTCCGCTATCATTTTGCACTTGCACCAAAACAGTCGGCGGGGCGGCAGGCGGGAAATAAATGCTTTCCTTTAGCGGAACAGACGTAATAATTTGATTTGATGCCCACAGCGAATCGTCGACTGAGGCAACTGTCGCGACGCTATACAAAATATTCTGCAAAACCGTGGCCGTGGCGGTTTGAAATCTTTCTCCGCGAAGAGTTTCCATTTCGCCGCGATGTCCGTCGCTCGGATCAACCGAAAGCAAACACGGCCCGCTGGCTGGCGCCAGTGAATCATTTGCCCTAAAAGGATGCTCCCGGCTTAAAACCCAGAGACCGCTCGGCGGTTTTAAAACCACGCGCACTGGATGTTCGGCTTGGTCCGACGGGACAGTGGGAAACTTAGTAAATCCAGGCAACGTCAACAACGGCAATGACGGGATCATCGCCGTGATTAAATTGTCTTTCCAAACGCCGATTTTATCAAAACGCGCGGCCGGTGCGTTTGGCGGTATATAAAGTGAGGCATCATCTGACGCGGCCGGGGTGATGTAAGCGCCAGCCGGGGCTGTCGGTGTGGCCGGGCTGTACGACGGCAAAAAGTGCCGGCCAACAATGCTGACGCAATCTCCTTCGATGCCATTCCAAGGCAGGACATCATCAATAATCGGCGGCAGGATACACTCACCGCGCTCCACCTCGTCCTGGGTCGCAGTTTTAAAAAACCAAGTTTGACGCATTGTGGTGGTCGCGGGCTGTGGTAAGGGATAGCTGGTTTGAACCTGCGCGCGATACCAGCTGTCGTAGCGCAAAGGATCCGCAGTCGGCCGAAATTCAAATATCGAGCACGTCGGCGTCACCCGCTTTAACGTTCGACCAGGCGGGACAGTCGGTATATGTGCTGTCCAACTGGCAGCCGGCAAACCCAATAAATGAGCGTGGTCAGTCGCCGCTGAAGTCCAATCCAAAGTTCCGGAACTAACATACCCCGGTGGCACTTGTGGAGGGACTTCACAGCCGCCGGTTATCGGATCGTTCAGCTCGACTGAGGAAAGAACGCCAACATCAATGTCAGGGCAAACTTTTTCCTGCCCATCGACTGGCGTGGGAAACAAACCCGGAGCAAGTCCATTAACCTGAAACAGCCAGGTAGCTGTGGTTGGCTGTAAATCATTGCCGCACAAATCTTTAATCCCAGAAAGCTCCAGGCGATACCATTTATTATTCTTAAGCAAAAATCTATTATGCGGGCTGATCCCCTCCAACTGCAAATGCTGATTGTCATTGGTTAAAAATGCCGCGAATTGAATGTTAGGCACCGGATCAATAGGTGCACTGGCTGGATCCCAATCAAGGAGCGTCAAGGTTGTGGTCGCCGGATCTTCGCGCTGGGAAGGCGTTGGCGTATCAATTTCGTAAAGTGAAAAAGTCGAAGTTGCAGGATGAAACAGACCGGCCGTATGAGTTGGCATCTCGGTCGCAACATAGCCATGAGTCGTGGTCGCCGCGTCCATCACGACGAGCGAAGTGCTTAACACCGGTTCTGAGAAATAAAAATGCATTGTCGGCCGTTGAGCGACATCGGTCGAAATGATTGGCGGCCGCGACGGCGGTAGTGACGCCTCGTAATAAGCTTTATCGTAATGCGGCGAGGCAAAAGTTAACTCCGGCGATGCCTCATCCAACTTATCACCGACAGTAAACTCCCAGGCGATTTGATCCGCCGAAAGTATCTGGCAGCCGGCAGAAGCAACGCAATCATTTAAAAAATTAGAATCCTCATCACTCAAAACTTTCCGCGGGAACATGATGGCATATTTTTTGTTGGCTTCGAACAAATAATCATCTTTACTCGCCGGTTTTACGTCAGCCGGCAAAAAATGTTGAAACAAAATATCCTGCCCCAGTAACTGCCAGACGCTTTTCCCCTCATTTACATCCGTGGGCCAACTTACTTCCGGCCAGCCCGGCAAAGGCCCGCCGTTATCCTTAACGAGTTTAAGACGATTAAGACCAGCACCGTCAGACGCGGCAACAAAATTTGACCGCTCAAGATAACTGTTAAAAACCGACTCCAGCGAAGTGCAACGATACAGTTTATCGTTGATCGGCGGTATCGGCACTTGCGGTTCGCGCGCCGAGATAACGTTTTCTACTCTGAATTTGTATTCCAGAGCACTAACCGGAAACGGCGAAGTTATGTCCTCGTTGCCCGGCCCGAGATAACCGGCATTCATTTTAAAAAATAAATTTAGGACGTAACTGGAAATCGTCCAAGAAATTAATATTATTAAAAGTCCGAGCGAGCTCCAGATAACCGTTTTTTTGGCTTTGGTGACTTTGTCCGCCTCGCCGCGCGAAAGCATCCATAAAACGCCGCCGTAAATAATCATTATAACGGCGCCAAACCCGGCGAAGCCCAAAGCGATGCTCAAGAATCTGCGGATGTTATCGCGAATATCACTTGCCTCCCGGCCCAGCCCTGGCTCACTCGCAATTTCCGCGCCAAAATCAACCGCACAAGAACTGATATTTTTATTATAAACTAAGGGCGGCGCACAATCGTCACTACTGGCTACTTTTGAGCCGATCCAACCCAGACACTGCCCATCTACGCAAACCAAACCTTCCTGGCATGGTATTTTATTGGCCTGATCGCCGCACGCCTGATGCAATAGGGCTTCCGGTTGTTGCGCCAAAGCTACGTTGCTCTGGTAACCGCCAAACAAAAATAAACCCAAAACAATAAATATTCCAACACAAAAACCGACCGCCTGTTCGATGGCTTTTAGTTTTTTCTTCGAGTTAGGTTTGGCTACCGAACGCATTTTTGCCATCCAACGGCAAAAATTTGCTTTCACGGCAACCGGGCAGTACCAAGACATTCGAAGCAACTAGTTAAATGAGCCTATCTCAAAATTCAGTTTAAACGTATACAGAAAAAATCATTATTTAGACTTAGAAATTTTAAGTGCTGGACGACGCGCTCGGTCTGGACGGTGAATAATAATTATATTCAAAGCCGCGTTCCTCAACTTTGCCGATCCGTTTTAAGTAATCCATCTTCTCGTGACGGCGCAATTTATACAAAGCCGATAATTTGCGTTCACGCTTCGTTTCCCGTTTGCTAAAAAAACCGCGTCCTTTTACCTGCTCCACAAAATGCACTCGTCGTAATTTATCGTTGTAACGGCGCAGTAAATGATCGATCGTTTCGCCTTCTTCTCTAATCACAGCTAACATACAAACACCCCCTTTGCTAAAAAGTTTTTGGTAAATGATTTATTTAAATAAAACTGTGATATTTCTAACACATAAATCACTCCTTTCTAATAAAAATTTAAAACATTCCTTTAACCCGCTCGCCGCCCAACAAATGGACATGCAGATGTTCGACGATCTGGCCAGCGTCCGGACCGGTGTTCACCACCAATCGGAAACCGCCCTGGGCTATCCCTAAATCGTTCGCGATTTTTCTGCCGACAATAAACAGCTTGCCCAACAAAGGCGCATCTTCTTCTTGCACGCCGTTGACGGAGGCGATGTGTTTGCGCGGGATTATTAAAACATGTACCGGCGCTTTAGGATTAATGTCGTTAAAAGCGACGATGTCGGAATCTTGATAAATCAAATCTGCCGGTACTTTTCCTTTGATGATATTGCAAAAAACGCATTCCATATTTTTTTTGACTTATTATTTATTAATTAATTTTTAAGCCGCTTATCCAATTCCTTTTCCAGACGATCGATGGCAATGCTTTCTTGTACGCCAGACTCCATTTCTTTAATCAAAATTTCGTGTTCAGCCACTTCTTTCTCTCCCAAAATCAAAACCAATTTTACTCCTAATTTATTCGCCAACTCCAACTGCTGTTTAAGGTTCGTTTTGGACAAATTAAAAGTGACGCGATATTTTTTCCGACGCAATTCTTCGAATACCGCAAAAATTTTCTTTCGCGCGACTTCCCCCAAATGGGCCAGAAAAATATCGAAATTAACCAAAGTCGGCGCCTTAATATTCTTTTCCCGCAACTTGGAAACAATTCTTTCCAGCCCTAAAGCAAAGCCGCAAGCCGGGGTCTCTCGCCCGCCGATAAGTTCGATCAAACCGTCGTAACGACCCCCGCCGCCCAGCGCCGTAGTCCGGGCATTGCCGCCATCTTCTTTACTCCAAATTTCAAACGCGGTGCGGGTATAGTAATCCAGACCGCGAACAATCTGCGGATTTAAAACATACGGCAAATCAAAATCATCCAGCGCTTCCAAAAGTTTCATCAAATGGTCTTTTGATTCTTCGTCTAAATAATCAACTATCTGCGGCACCTCCAAGCAATAATCGCCGCACTTTTTCTTCTTGCAGTCCAATAGTCTTAAAGGATTGTTCTTATAACGATCACGGCAATCACTGCATAAGTAGCGCAATTTTGGCTGATAAAATTCCTTGAGTTTTTTTATGTAGGTGCGTCTCGATTCCGGCGTACCGATACTGTTAACCTGAACCACCACTTCCAAACCCAGCTCGCGCAAAATTACATAAGCCAAAGCAATCAATTCCGCATCGGTAATCGCTTCGGCGGAACCCAAAACTTCCACGTTGAACTGATGAAATTGCCGCAATCTGCCTGACTGCGGGCGTTCACCGCGAAAACATGGCCCTATTTGAAATAGCTTAACAGGTTTAGGCTGGTTAGTCAAACCATGTTCGATATAAGCTCGCGCGACCGAAGCGGTAAATTCCGGCCGCAAAGCGACCTCTTCCCCGCCATGGTCTTTAAAGGCGAACATTTCTTTTTGCACAATGTCCGTGGACGAACCGACACTGCGTTTAAAAAGTTCAGCCGCCTCCAATAACGGCGTTTCTATCGGGCTGTAACCATAAGCCAGCGCCACCTCGCGGCACTTATCCAAAACCCATTGCCACATCTCGGCATCTTGGGGTAAAATATCGCGCATCCCGCGCAAAGATTGAAAATTACGTCTCTTAGGCATTTTCTATAATTTTCAATTTTCAATTTTCAATTTTCAAACCTGATTTTAAAATATTCCTTTGGTTGAAAAATTATTAAATTGATAAATCGAAAAACTAATAACTCGGTTTTTTGATCACGCCGAAACGATCCCACGGCCAGCCGCGTAATACCGGTTCGCCGATAACGTTGCTAATCGGTATCGCCCCAAGTCGGCGCGAATCCAGACTATGCGCGCGGTTATCTCCCAGAACATAAATCTCGTTTAAACCCAATTGAATGTCATCATAATTTCCGCTCAAAGTTTGCGTGCCTAACGGCAGGTAGCCTTCGCTCAACAAAAAACCTTGCTGATTTTCGCTATTGTAAATATAAACCTGGCCCTCGGTAATTTTAACGCGCTCGCCCGGCAGGCCAATCAACCTTTTAATGTAAAACTGGGCTGGATCGTTTGGCGGATGAAAAATAATTGTCCGGCCACGGTTAGCTTCGGTAAACGGATGGAAACGATCCGCAAACCGAAACGGCAATTGATAGATGATTAAATATTCACCGTCATAATAACTCGGCTCCATTGATGCGCCATTAACGTAAAAAGGTTGAAATAAAAGCCAACGGACCAGAATAATAATAACGGCGCAGATAACGGTAACTTTGACTAATTCTAAAATAAAATCTAGAATTGAACGCCATACGGAATTTGGCGCCTCAACTCCCTCGGCGCTGTCTCCCGCCGACGGAGCTTGGATATAAACATCATTCATATGGAGAAATATAACACATAAATAATAATTTGCCAAATATCAAAAATGCCCCTATAATGGTAAACACATCAATAACTCCTATGGCCGCTTTTGAACACAAAATTATACCCGACCCCGCCGGCCGGCGAATTACTGATATTCGCCCGCCGTCCAAACCGCGCGTTGACTACGCACATGGAAAGCCGATTGATTTTCTTAAACCGAATCTCATATCTGCGCCGACCCCGCTCCAAAGCCCGAAGCCAAAATCCTCAAAATTATGGCTCTATGTTTTGGTTTTTATTATTATCGGAATGGTCGGATTTTCTACAAAAATTATCATTTCCTCGAGCGAAGCCACCAAAAATTTTGCCGGCGGCGGCGTACTCTCGCAACTCAAAAATCTTTTTGTAAAACGAACCAAAGACATCGCCGGAGCCACGCAAAACCGAATTAATATACTGCTTTTGGGCATCGGTGGCGAAGGCCATGACGGTCCGTATTTGACCGACACCATCATCCTCTTGTCCATTAAACCCAAAGAACATCAGGTGGCGATGATGTCTATCCCGCGGGACCTTTACGTCGAAAATTCTTCCGGAAACGGCTCAAAAATCAACGCCCTTTATTCGGAAGGCCGCACCCTCAGCAAGGGCGAAGGTTCGGTTTGGCTAAAAAAGACCGTGTCAGAAGTTTTCGGCGTGCCGATTCATTTTTACGGCGTCATCAATTTTAACGGCTTTATAGAATTGGTTGATACTTTGGGCGGGATCAATTTATACGTCGACAAAAGTTTTTGCGATTACCAATACCCGACGCTTGATCATTTGACGCAAACAGCTTGTTTCGAACTCGGCTGGCAACATTTTGACGGCGAACAAGCGCTCAAGTATGCCCGCTCCAGGCACGGCAACAATGGCGAGGGCTCTGATTTTGCCCGCTCCCGGAGACAGCAAAAAATAATTATCGCCGTGAAAGATAAAGTCACGCAAGTCGGCCTGTTGCTGAGACCGGACAAAATGGACAAAATTTTTAAAATTTTAGGCGACAGCATCGAAACCAACATGGAACTCTGGGAAGCGATTAAACTGGCCCAAATCGCAAACGAGGTCGACCGCGACCAAATCGGACTCACTGTCTTGGACGACTCGCCCGAAGGACCATTACGGGCGACGACCGGCATTGACGGCGCCTTTCTGCTTGTGCCAAAAAAAACTGGTGAACTGCAAACCATCGCCCAAAATTTATTCATTAAACAAGATATCGCTTTAGAAGCGCCGCGCGTCATCTTGCAAAACGGCACCACGGTGGCTGGGCTGGCTACGCGCGCTAAAGTCGACTTGGAACGCGCCGGCTTTACCGTCAACCGCACCGAAAACGCTGACCGGCAATCATACAGCCGAACGGTTATTTATGATTTAACCGGCGGAAAAAAATCAGCCAGCTTGGAATTTTTACTGACCTCCCTGGATAACAGCGTTACCGCAAATTCGCCAACCGGTCTTTCGTCTGACTCCACTGGCGCGGATTTTATAATAGTTATTGGACAAGAAGTATAATTTATGAAAATCGCCATTATCGGCCGGCCAAACGTCGGCAAATCAACTCTCTTTAACCGCCTGATCGGGAAAAGAAAAGCGCTGGAAACCTCTATCCCCGGTACCACTCGCGACCAAAATCGCGCCATTACCCATTGGGCAGGCCAAGAGCTGGAACTTATTGATACGCCCGGCATCAAAAGCCCGAATCCGCAAGAAACAACCGCCCTGCGCGAACTTGAAACCAGCATTTTAAAACAATCCGAAAGAGCGTCCGCCGAGGCCGACGTAATTATTTATTTGATTGACTTTCAGACCGGGCCAATGTCAGAAGATTATGAACTGATAAAAAAACTCCGCCGGCAAAAAAATAAACCCATCATCCTGGCCGTTAATAAAGCGGACAAAATCAACGAACAAGCGGAAGCGCAAAAGTACGTTAAATTAGGACTGGGCGAGGCAAGCCCTTTGTCGGCAAAAAGCGGCCTGGGCGCCAACCGCCTGCTCGACCGCGTCATCAGTTTCGCGCCGGCAAAAAAAGAAAAAACTGTTGTTGAAACACCGCGTCTGCCGAAAATAAAAATAGCCTTGGTCGGCAAACCGAACGTCGGCAAGTCTTCGCTTTTTAACGCCCTCCTGCAAGAGGAACAAGTTGTGGTTTCGCCCTTGCCGCACACCACCCGCGACACCAACGACACAACCATTTTTTATCGCGAACACGAATTAGTTTTGATTGATACTGCCGGCCTGCGCAAAAAAGCCCGCATTTACGAAAGTGACCAGATAGAAATTTTCAGCGTCCAGGCGACCCTCCAAACAATAAAAAAAGCGGACATTATCTTGCTCCTGACCGAAGCGGCGATTGTTCCGACAGTGCAGGATTTAAAAATCAGCAAGTTGATTACCGACAATTTAAGAGGCCTGATTATCGTCGCCAATAAATGGGACACCGTGGCTGAAAAAACGACGACAACGATGGCGCACTACCGCACTGAATTTTATAACCAGTTCCGCTCGCTTGATTGGGCGCCCTTGATTTTTACTGACGTGCGCGTGCCGCGGCAAGGCCGCATCTGGGGTTTGGATCAAAAATATTTAGGCGAAGTGGCGGCAACGGCGCGCGGCAAACGCAGTACCGGCGCTAATCCCCTGCACCAACTTTTGGATCTGGCTCTGGCCATTCATCAAAATCAAAGTCGCTGGCTCACCACCGAACAATTAAAAAATTTTATCCACTGGGCGGCGAAAAAACACGCTCCGCCGATCTGCAATAATCGACGGCCCAGAATCATCAGCTTTGAACAAGTCGGTACCATACCGCCGACTTTTCAGCTGACCCTGCCGTCGCGGATAACACTGCCGGAGCATTATTTAAACTATCTAAAAAATAGTCTGCAAACCCAATTTAGTTTTTGGGGAACACCGATACATCTTTTATGCCGCAGTCCCAAACGCAAAAATTAATCATCGGCTTGGGGAATCCCGAACCGCGATACCTGGAAACCCGCC